>Ga0209476_10000006_pt1 | contig 328128 bp, 293 predicted proteins | sample KloWWTrecipitate_FD_187179 | JGI IMG/M metagenome (GOLD analysis project Ga0209476, IMG submission 187179) | Active sludge microbial communities from Klosterneuburg, Austria, studying microevolution and ecology of nitrifiers - Klosterneuburg... | ecosystem: Engineered > WWTP > Aerobic... | reverse complement strand
GGTGTCGCGGGTACAAGAAGTGCGTGGAACAGTGCCCGTTCAAGAAGCCGATGTATCGGGGCACCACGCGCGTCTCGGAAAAGTGTATCGCGTGTTATCCGCGCATCGAAGGCAAAGACCCGCTGACGGGCGGCGAGCCGATGGAAACGCGTTGTATGGCGGCCTGCGTGGGTAAAATCCGCATGCAGTCCTTGATGCGCATCGGGGAAGACGGCCTGTGGGCGGAAGACCGCTGGCATCCCCTGTACTACACGATTCGTGTGGAGCAGGTGGCGCTCCCGCTGTATCCGCAGTGGGGCACCGAGCCCAACGGCTTCTACATCCCGCCACGCCACGCTCCTCGGGGCTATGCGCGGCAGATGTTCGGCCCGGGCGTGGATAACGCCGTCGAGAAATACCTCGTGCCCAGCCGCGAACTGTTGGCGGTGCTCCAGCTCTGGAGAGCCAGTCAGCAGATCGTCTTCCGGTACGATGTCATTCCGGGTCCGAAAGTGTTTGAAACCCAGATTCACGGGAAGCGATTCGACATGTACAACGATACCGTGTTGGGCTTCAACAAGTCGGGCAAAGAAATAGCGCGTATTCAGGTCGAAGAGCCGATCTACATTCGGCCGGCCGAGCGCGTGAACTGGCTGTAAGGTCGATGGGTGTCCAGGTAGCATGATGCGCACACGCGTGTTTAGTGCTACGGAGGTCATCGGCCCGGTCTGGTGCGTGGCGCGACACTGGCGCTGCGCGTGTGGCTGAGCAGCCGGTCTGGTGAAAGGAATGCGGTGGGGCGTCTCCGTGAGGGAGCTGTGTTTCTTCACGGGGACTGCCCACGCCGATTGCCTGTCGATGGTGCCGGGCAGAGTGGGCGAAGTCCGAAGGACGCTCTTGCGTGTCGGTCCGCTGATGTTCTGAGACGTGGACTACATCGCAGCGATTCATGAATATCAGAGGACGGTTCATAGGGTTCTTCATCGCGGCCATCGTGGCGTTGGCCGCAGTGTTCTTCGGCCACCTGTTTTTATTTGAGCAGTGGCGGGCTCAGCAGGAACGACAAGTCCATCGGGCGAAAATTCTCAACGAAGTGGCGCATGTGCAGCGGTTGGTCCTGGAAGTGGAGACGAACTTCCGTGGCTACCTACTTACAGAGCAACAGTCGTTTCTCGAACCCATTCGATTGGCAGAAAACAAACTGAACACAGCGCTGGCTCAGTTGGCCGAGTTGACCACCACCACTCCAGGGTTGCAGGCCGGAGTGCGTGTGCTTTCGTCGCGTCTCGATGAATTCGTTGAGAGTAAACAACGCTTGCTCGCCGTTATCGGGGCGGAGCAGCAGTCCCTCGTTCACTCATATGTTCGGGGTGGGAGTGGGCGGGCGTTGTTCCTCACCATCGAAAAAGCGATCGGGGATTTTGAGGTGCGCATTGACCGCGCACTGCCGAGTGAACCCATGACCTATGACTCATGGCTGGAACGAGCGCGTTGGCAGCTGTTGTTGATGGAAAGTGTGGGAGTGATGGTGTGTGTCTTTCTAACGAAAGCGGCGCTGCTTCCGAATAAGACCGGTCTCCAACCGAACCCCCGACTTCTCCTGTAAATCTACCTGGGCTGGTGAGCTCTCCTTCTCATCAATCCAGAGTCCGGTCGTGAACGGTCATCCCGTTTACCTGCCAGGTGTTGATTCGCACTGTGAGCACCGTGCGAATTCGCTCGATTTGGCTCGGTAGGTATCAGAAAACCACAGGAATTCCGCGCATAAGTCATGGCATATGCCTTGCTATATAGCCGTTCATAACAGTGAACGCCTACGAAACAAGGAGTTTACCCATGGTACAGATGATCAAGAAAGTCGGTGATCGGGAATTGGCCTGGGCGATGTTGGCGATTGCAGCAGTCGCTCTTTGGAGTACGTGGGGGCTGGTGAGCTAAATGCGATTCTTCGCATAGTCGATGTAGTCCTTCAGCACCACTGCCTGATTATGTTCCGTATCCGATGCCCCATAGAGTAGCGTGATGGTCTGTGCGTGTGCGAGCCGGGCGAGATCTTCAATCGCACCCTTCTAGGCCGGTAGGCTCAGTTCCTTACGATAACGTGTCTGAAACTCCACCCGCTTGGCCGGGTCATGGCCGAACTATGCGTGGATCGGGTCGTGCCTGGCGACGGAATAGGTGACTGCTCCATTTCTCCCGACAGGGAGGGGCAATATGTGCTGGTCCGCCACGAGCGTGATCGTGGCCGCGATCGGTGTCGATGTGTGGACGGCGATGGAATCCCTGATCATCAGCTCGGCCGCTGTCAGACTGTTCAAGTCCTTTCCTGCCTCAAGGGCCGTTGTGAACCGTTCAACTGGAATCCGCACCTGAACGATGGTGTCGTTTTTCGATGCGGCAACAGCCGTGGAGATTGCGAGACGGTTCTGTCAGTAGAGCTGCTGCGGCCTCCGCTGTTTCTCTGAGCGCGTGATCGTTCCTTCGCTCATCAATTCAGCAAGCGAAGTGCCAGGCTGGATGGGGGGCGATTTTCTGAGTTCCTATGCCGTTACAGGCAATGATCCTCTACGTAGGGGCGATTCCGCACAATGCCTATCGTGCGGAATGCCTCAGTTCGGGAGCTCTGAAGGTGGCGTGACCATGTCGTAGCCCTTCCTGCAGAGTGGATTTCGTTTCCTCGATGCACGTAGCGAGCAGGATCATATATTGCAATGTCGAATGTCTCATGGAATGGGCTGGATCGTAATGTGAAGTGAGCATGGCGCTCGGTGCACAATGGAGGTGCGTGATGGATACTCAGGTCGTTTCTCCTGGCGATGGTGCCATCGACGAGCAGATTCGTGAGTTGCTGCAGCGCTACCGGCGGTTGACCTTCCTCACCCTTGCAGAATTCCTTCCCGTGTACACCTGGCATGCGTTGTTTTCGGCGTTGAACCGGCTCCGCGGTCAGCATGAGGTTGATCTGCTGCCGCTTCCCATGGATTACGAAGTGGTCTGGCAACATGGGCGCGAGCGGCCGACCATAACGGCCTGAGGAGGCATCCCTCTAGGTGTGAGCATGCGATTGTCATGGCCACGTGTGATCAGAGGACTTGTGCTGGTGGCGATTGGTCTCCTGTTCGGTTGTGTCCGCGCAGGGAGTGAACTCGACTTGACGGCCTACGATCAGGCGCAGGACCAACACAAGATTGCTGGATTCTACAGTCAAGAAGCAACGCGACTCCGACACATGGCGCGTGACTTGAAGCAGCGGACTCTTGTGTATGAACGTCTTTTCGGACCGGGTTCAGATTGGGTAGCGGGAACGCGTTTGCTGGAGCAGTCGTATGAGGATGCGGCCCAAGAGTATGAGCGAACCGCCGAACAACATCGTGCGCTGGGTCAGAAGGGGGCGAGCCTCTCAGGCTGTCGCGCCGACACTCCGATGAGCGAGGCCGTCTGTCGTTAGGACGAGGAGGGAGCAGGCCATGCGGCGATGTACGATACTCTTCTTAATCATCGTGTCAGTCTCGGGTTTATCTGGATGCGGAAATACCGTCCAGCCGGGACAGCGAGGGCTTCGTTGGTATCCGTTGACCGAAGGATTGACGACCGAAACTCTCAAGAGCGGGTTCTATTGGCGGGCTCCGTGGAATGACATTTTTGTCTACGACATTCGGTTGCAGAGTTATACGGAGACGGTCGATGCGCTCAGTTCTGACGATCTGTTGGTGAAACTAAAGACCGCCATCATTATGCGGCCGATCGTCGAGGAAGTGTATTTCCTTGCACAGGAGATCGGCCCGGATTTCTATCCCAGGGTCGTGAGGCCGGAATTGTTGGCCGCCGTACGGAGTGTGGTGTCGAACTACCCGATGGTGTCGGTTCCCGAGGAGAGCGCCGAGATCGCCAGCAAAGTCCAGGCAGTCGTGGTGGAAAAACTGAAGGGACGGCATCTGGAAGTCCATAGCGTCGCGCTAGCCGACATCGAGCTGGCGAAGATCGTCCTGGAAGCGGTCGAGCGCAAGCAAGCGAAGGAACAGGAAAAGGAACAGAAGGAATTCGAGCTCGTCATTGCCGAAAAAGATGCGGAGATTGCGCGGCGACGGGCGCGCGGCGAAGGGGACGCCGTCCGGATCAGGTCGGAAGGCGAGGCGGAAGGGTTGAAGATTCGAGCGCTTGGCCAAGCCAAGGCGCAGGAAACGATCACGAAAACGCTGACCGCCGAGTATCTCCGGTACAAACTGTACGATAGTCCGAATGCCAAGATGGTGTTGTTGCCGGATAATTTGCGTGTGCCGATTTTAATCAATCCGGATCAGGATCGCGGAGCGAAGGCGGTTCCCGAGAGTCTCCTGCATGCGGATCAGGAGTTGATGGGGCGGGGACGGTAGATGGTCGGGGCCATTGTTCGAAGGAGGCGAGGCATGTCGTGCAGCCGTTGTCAGGGGTTGATGGTGACCGAGATGTTGTTTAACCCGAATGAAAGTATGAGTCATACCTGGGTGCCGGCCGCCCGCTGTCTCAATTGCGGGAATCTGGAGGATGCACTGATCCGCATGGCGCGGCGTCTTCCCGATCAACTCGGTCGGAGCCGTCGGCCTGGTCCGCAACGTCGGGGTGTGTGGATGCGCACTGGATGAAGGTCTGGACGAGAATCGTCATCCCACTGGTGCGGACCGGATTGTCTGAGTGTGATCGAGGGATTAGGAGAGTTGAGTGGGGGCAGGCCGTCGGCCGAAGGAGGTGCCATGGACGGGTATGGGAAGCGTGTGCTGATCGCGGAGGATGAGGAAAGTGTGCGGCACCTGCTGGCCGTGGTGCTTGAAGAGGCGGGGTATACTGTGCATGTGGCGGAAGATGGCATGGAAGCCCTCGCCGAAATGAAGAAGCGGTGCTTTGATGCGGTGGTGGCGGATTACCGCATGCCTCGCCTGGACGGCGAGCAATTCCTGCTGCTCAGTCGTCTGATGTGGCCACAGACTCCGACCGTGCTCTTATCGGCCGAACATACCGATGTCCCGGAGGTGTTGAGCATCCATGGCGCCTGTGCGCTGGTGCCAAAGCCCTTCGACCCGCAAAGGCTCCTGCAGGCCATGCAGTCGGCGTTGGAGACGGCTTGTGCCTGTGCTGGTCCTCAAACGATCGTGGGAAAAGGCGAATGATGCCCTCCCTGTGTGGCCTCTTCCCGTGCCTGTTCAAATCGAGGAATCCGTTCGTGCTTGATGGCGAATGGGTGGGGCAACGTTCTGTCAGCTGCTCGAATCGGCCTGAATATGGTATGGTACAGGATTCGGTCTCTTTCGCGAGAGGCTCGGTCCAATGATGGATACTCGATTTGATGGAGAATGCATGAAGAAAAAGACGGTGCCGAAGAAGGCCGCCTCGCGTCCGGCGAAACGGATGGTATCAGCGAGTCCAAAGGCGAAGGCTCCCGGGCCGGTCCAGGATATTCAGGTGCGGATTGCGGCACGGGCGCATGAGCTGTATGAACAACGGGGTTGCCTGGATGGGTACCACCTGCATGACTGGCTGGAAGCAGAGCAGGAGATCCTGGGGCACCCGGTGGTGATGGATAAGTCCTCAGAGCGTATCTGAGCAGAAGCGAGAATCATTCGTCGACACAGTCCGGCGACAGGGGGCCGCCCTCGGAATCGAGGACGGCCCCCTGCGGTCATTTCATCGTCTGTTCCAGCTGATCGACCATTCCTGAAATCGCGTCGAACCCAGACTGCCAGAAGGCGGGGGAATTCATGTCTACCCCCACCTCCGCAAGGATGGCTTGCGGCGCCTTCGACCCCCCTGCTGCGAGTAGCTCCAGATATTTGGGAACGAACCCGCTGCCCTGTTCCTGATACATCCGATACAACGCCAATACGAGCAGGTTGCCGAAACTATACGCATAACAATAAAACGGGCTGGCGTAGAGGTGCGGGATGGTCAGCCATTCCCATTGGAATTCCTGCGGCACCCGCAGCGACTTTCCAAATTGCTGCCGCAACAAGGTCATATAAGTCTTGGCCAGATCGGTTGTTGTGGCTCCCTGGGCTACCATGTCGTGGGCGGTTCGTTCGAAGGCGACAAAATAGGCCTGCCGCATGACCGTGGCATAGATGTCGTCCAGCTGGTTGACGAGTAAGCTCTGCTTGACGGACCTGTTGGTTTCCGTGGCCATCAAGGCATCGGACAGAATCCGCTCGCCGAAGACCGAGGCCGTTTCCGCCAGCGGCAACGTAGAGTGGAACGTGAAGACATTGTGCTGCTCGGCCATCATGGCATGGACCGCGTGGCCCAACTCATGCGCCATGGTGGCGATGTCGCGCGCTTCACCGGTGAAATTCAGCATGACATAAGGGGTCAGGGTGGGGGTCACGCTGTAACAATAGGCGCCGCCCATTTTGCCCGGCTTCGTGCGGGCATCGATGTGACGGTCGGCGAAGACGCGTTGCGCCAACTCGGCCAGGCGCGGCGAAAAGCCGTAATAGGCATCCAGCACCATTCGGACCGCGTCCGCATAGCGGTACGTCTTCTGCTCCGCTCGGTGAGGCGCATAGATATGGTAGCGGTTCATCGTTTTGATCTTGCAGAGTCGCGCCTTCAATTTGAAATACCGCTGGAAGATCGGCGCGTTGTTCATGCAGACGGAGAGGAGGGCCTCCACGGCGCGATCAGGAATGTCGTTGCTCAGATTCCGGGATTCCAGCGGCGTCTTGAAGTGCCGCAATTGCAGATTCTCCGCTTTCCAGTCGTTCACCAGGGTTTTGTAGATTTCCCCCAGTAGATCCTGCTGAGTCTCATAGACGCGATACATCTCGTGATAGGCGGCCTCGCGGACGGCGGCTTTCGGGCTCCGGAGGTAGGCCGTCAGGGCTTCGCGATTCATCGTGCTCTTTTTCCCGCCGATGCGCATCGTGAAGGTGAAGCCGTTCGTGACGACATCGTAGAGCTGGTGGACGGCACTCTGCCCGGTAATGTTCTTGATGTTGATGATCTTCTCTTCCGGTTCCGAGAGCGTGTGCGGCTTAAAGCGGCGGATGGTCTCCAGGTGGTACCGGAAGTCGCCGCTGTTCGCCATCAGGCGTTCCGCATTCCGTTGATCCACGCTCTGCCACCATAAATCGAAGAACAGCAAATGGTTTTGGAGGGCAGTGAGATGTTCTTCCACTTTGGTTTTGAATGACCTGGCCTGGAGCTGTTTCGTGTCTTCGGAAAACCACAAATACGCGTAGGCTCCGAGCCGGCCTGAATCCCTCGCGATCTGTTCCGAGAGGGTCAGGAGATTCAGGAAGGCCTGTTCAGGCATAGTGGCAGTCAGGTCTGCGCGAGCCGATTCGAAGCGTGAGACTTTCGCGCTCAAGTCTTTCAGATAGCGGTCGAACTGTGCCACCGGATCGGTGACAAGGTCGGAGAGTTCCCAATGATCGGCAAACTCCGGGGCGGCAGGCGAACGACGTACTGACGCAGCTGCGGCAGTCTTGCGCGAAACGGCCATGGTCGAGGCTCCTAGAAGGTAAGTAATAGACGGAATCATACCATCGTCACGGGCGGAGAGCGTGTAGATTTTTCCAGGACATCTGTCCTCGCCGGGCGGGGCCCCGTTGACAGGTCCGGCTCGAATGTTACAATCCGCCGCACGGTGAGGGTATGACGGAACAAGAGATCAATCGCGCGATTCAATACGTGACCGCCGCGACCTCGCATGGACGAGACACGGTGGCGGAGATTCTCCGGACCGGTCTGTCGGAACTCGCGCAATTGTCCGCGCGGTCCTCTTGCCGATTCGAACGGGAAGATCTCATGGGTTATCTCTGCCTCTGGACGATGAAACGCACCGGCCATCCGGAGCCGCTTGTCCGGGAAGTGCTTGATGGGGCCGGCCGCTGGCTGGATGAAGTGGCGACCACAGTGGAGCAGCGGCGTGACACGCAGGCCAGTGGCGGGGATGACGATGAGCCCGGCGCAGCCACGGCGTAACGGCCTCGGGCGAATGAGGCCGATCAGGCGGGGAGTGCGCTCTTCAGCGCTTCCAGATTTTTCGTGACCATCGCATCGCCGTTCTTGGTGGACACGTCGATGCCCTGCTCCGACACTTGCCGGCATTCTTCGACACGGTTCAGCTTCTGTAGCGACTGCGCCAGCGCATAGTAGGCGGCGGAGTAAGTGGGTTTGACGGTAATGCATTGCCTCAACGCTTTGGCGGCCTCTTCGAAATTGGCATCTTCCATATAGGCTTTTCCGAGGCCGAACCAGGCCACATCATCATCGGGCTCGATAGCTAACACTCGTTTCAGCGGTTCAATTCTCGGATTGGGCATGGTCTTCTCCGTGGTACATCGGTGCAGTGAAGCAAAACCGTAGCATGCGTTTCCGCTCATTGTCTACGCTCTTTCCTGCATGATACTCTGAGTTCGTACCTCGTCTCTCGTCGTTTGTATCTCGCGACAAGCAAGGCATGAGGCTGATAGCCGCCTGCGAGATACGCGTCACGTTTCACGATTCACGGACTCTTCTCATGGGAACCACCGGCCTCATTTACGATCCCCGGTACCTGCAACACGATATGGGCGCCGGTCATCCGGAATCGCCCGACCGGCTGCGTGCGATCATGCAACGCCTGGAACAGAGCGGCACGCTCGCCCGGCTGACCAGAATCGACCCGCGAACAGCCGAAGACGAGTGGATTACCCAGGTGCATCGGCCGGAGTATGTTGCCATGCTCACCCAGCATGCTCCGACGCATGGCCGGATCGCGCTTGACGCCGATACCTCCATGTCTCCCGGATCGCTCCGCGCCGCCTACCTTGCAGCCGGTGGAGCGTTGGCCGGGGTGGATGCGATTATGGTCGGCCAGGTTGAGCATGCCTTCTGCGCCGTCCGTCCGCCGGGGCACCATGCGGAAGCCGATCGGGCGATGGGTTTCTGCCTGTTCAATAATGTGGCGATCGCGGCGCGTTATGTGCAGAAACGGTATGGCGTACAACGGGTTCTGATCGTCGATTGGGACGTTCATCACGGGAACGGCACGCAGCACAGTTTCGAATCGGACCCGTCGGTGCTGTTTTTTAGTACGCACCAATTTCCGCATTATCCTGGGACCGGTCGTGCCAGTGAGTGCGGCTGCGGAGCGGGAGAAGGGCTCACGATCAATGTGCCGATGGAGGCGGGGGAAGGCGACGACGACTATCGGGCGGTGTTTGAAAAAGCGCTGGTGCCGGCCGCCGATGCCTTCAAGCCGGAGTTTGTCATCATCTCCGCTGGTTTCGATGCGCATCGGGACGACCCGCTGGCCAGCATGGGGCTCACGGAAGAAGGATATGCCGACCTGACGAGAATTGTGGCCGGGATCGCGACACACCATTGTCAGGGACGCCTGCTGTCTTCGCTCGAAGGCGGATATAACCTGACGGCGTTAGCCGCGTCGGTCGAGCGACATATTCAGGCGCTGGTGGCGGCATGAAGCCGTGGGTAAAAATTCTGCTGGGTGGGGCAGGTCTCGTCGGGGCGGTGTACCTCTATTACACTGAGGTGAAACCGGTCGTTATTTTCGGGCTCCGGCCGGAGTATGCCCATGCCATTCCATTTCAGAAGGTCCCGGAAGGCCTGACCAGTCTGAAGGCCGAGTCTTGCGGCCAATGCCATCGCGAAATTTATGACGAATGGAAATCCAGTATCCATGCCCATGCCTATGAAGATCCGTTCTTTCAAGCCTACTGGAAAAAGGACAAGCACATCTGGGTCTGTTTGAATTGCCATACGCCGTTGGAGAATCAACAGCCGACGTTGGTCGGCGATATTCCGCGGGGGCGGGTCGAGAAGGCACAGGAGGAACCGAATCCTCGCTTTGATGCCGCCTTGCAGAAGGAATCGATCACGTGTGCCGCCTGCCATGTGCGCGACGGAGTCATTCTCGGACCCTTCGACGATTCTGCCGCACCGCATCCCACGAAATTCGATCCCAGTTTCCGCAACGGGCAGTTCTGTTCGCGTTGCCATAATGTGGTGTCCGGCCCGGCGCAGTTTTACAACGTTGGCCCCTGCGGGACGTATGCCGAGTATGAAGGCAAGTACTTCATGAAGGAGCGGGGCTTCATCTGCCAAAGTTGCCATATGCCGGAGGTCGACCGGCCGGTGGCCGAAAACGGGCCGATCAGGCGTGGGCGTCGACATCTTTGGCGTGGGGGGCACGATCCCGACATGGTGAAGCGGGCGGTGGCCATTCAGGTGAAAGCCGATCCTCCTGCTCCCAAACCAGGCGAGCAGGTGACGGTCACGCTCTCCCTGATGAACGCCGGGGCCGGGCACAAAATTCCGACCGGCGATCCGGATCGGCACTTTACGGTAGAATTCACGGTTCAAGACGGGAGCCGGCAGGTGCTGGCCGAGAAATCGCACACGATGGGCCGCTGGATTATGTGGCAACCGGCCATCGTAGAGTTGTACGATAACCGCTTGCTCCCCTTGGCCAGTCGGGAGTATCAATTTACCTACCGGATGCCGGAGGCATCCAAGGGGTTGACGCTGAAGGCCCGCGTTCGGTACCACATTTTGACCGACGGGCAGCACGAGATGTTGAAGACCAAGTACGGCCTCATGGCGGATGACCCGTACGCGTTTACGGTCTATGAGCGTGAAGTGCCGCTGAATGAGACGCTGGCGAGGGCATTGGTCGATCCCTTGCCCGAACCGCCGCCGATGGCCTGTGCGAGCCCGACCGTATCGAAGGGGTAACTAATCACCGACTGAGATCGAGGAACCCATGCCACATCCATTACTCATTGATAGTGAAACGCTTCAGAACCGCCTGGGACAACCGGGCCTCGTCGTGCTTGATGTGCGAGGCAGGGCTGCCTACGAGTTTGGGAGTCATATCCCCGGTGCCGTGCAGTCCACTTGGCACGAATACAGCGACCCCAATGCTGTCGCCAAGGGGTTGCTGGATCCGGACTTGAAACGAATCGAGAAGCGCGTGCAAGCGCTTGGGATCAATCAGGATAGCGAAGTGGTGATTTATTCAAACCCCTTCGACAATTGGGGCGATGAAGGCCGCATGTTCTGGATGTTGGAGTATTTGGGCCACAAAAACCTCAAGGTGCTGGACGGTGGATGGGTGAAGTGGATCAATGAACGCCGACCGTTCGAGCATGGTGCAGTCCGGTGTGCGCCGGGCAATTTCGTCGTCTCGCCGGTCGAGTCGGTGATCATCATGAAAGAGGAATTGAAAGGGATTGTGCGGAAGGCGAACTCGACGACGACGATCGTGGATGCCCGAAGCCTGGAAGAGTATCTCGGTAAAGAAATTTCCGGGATTCCGAGGCCCGGCCATATTCCCGGTGCTGTCCATGTGGCGTGGAGCGGGTTCCTCCACCCTGATGCCACGGTGAAGGATTTAGCCGGCATCAAGGCGCAGTTGGACTCGAAGGGGCTGAATCCTGAACAGGAGACAGTCTGCTATTGCACGGGCGGGGTGCGCTCGGGCTGGCTCTATTTTGTATTGCGTCTGGCAGGGTATCAGCGGCTCCGGAATTATCCGGGGTCCTGGTGGGAATGGAGTCGCGATTTTGCGTGCCCGGTGGAACAGGATCTGGTCGGGCTGCAGAAACTTCTCGGCCTGTCGGAGTCACAGGTGCCGAACGGCATGCGTCCGTCTTGACAGGATGCGGGGCCGTCTTTATGCTGAAATGTAGTGATATTGCAATTGCGTGTTGTACATACTTAGAGAGGAGGCGGTTCATGCAGACTGCTCAATGGCGGGGAGTCGTGGTAGCCGGTGTGATGATGGCGCTCGTCGGGGCGCCGATGGGAGCCGGTGTGGCTTTCGCGGCAGGAAATAAACATCAGGCTGAAGCGGTGGAGCATGCCAAGGAAGCCGTAGCGCATGGGAAGCAAGGCCATGCGGATGCGTTGGTCAAGCATGCGGAAGCGGCGCTCAAGCATGCCGAGGGCGCGGTGGCCGAAACCAAGAATCCTCATGTCACTGAAGCCATCAAGGGGCTCAAGGACGGGATCGAGCACGGCAAGGCCGGCCACGCCGATGTGGCGACCAAGGCCGTTGAGAACGCCCTTCCCCATCTGTCGGAAGGTATGTAGTCGGTTCTTGCGCGTCGACAGCGTGTAGGTTGAAACGGGCAGGGCTGTCCCTGCCCGTTTTTCTTTGTCCAGAAAGGCGGCATCATGCGGGTCGGGTATTTCCAATTTGATCCGGTGTTTGGAGCAGTCGCGCGGAACCTCGACCACGTGAGTGCTCGACTCGGGCAGGTAGACGCTGACCTGATCGTGTTGCCTGAATTATTCGCGACCGGCTACCAGTTCGTGTCGCAGGAAGAGGTCTTCCAGCTTGCGGAGCCGGTGCCGGACGGGGCGACCACGAAACGACTTGCGGACATGGCCGCGCGTCGGGGGATGACGATCGTAGCCGGGCTGCCGGAGCTGGACGGCCGGCGCTGTTTTAATTCGGCGGTCGTGGTCGGACCCAATGGATTCATCGGTTGCTATCGGAAAACGCATCTCTTTTTCGAGGAAACGCTGTGGTTCACGCCGGGCGACAGCGGCTTTCAGGTCTGGGATATCGGCATGGCCAAGGTCGGCGTGATGATCTGCTTCGACTGGTATTATCCGGAATCCGCCCGCACCCTGGCGTTGCAAGGTGCGGAAATCATCGCCCATCCGTCCAACCTGGTGCTGCCCCACTGTCCGGATTCCATGGTGACCCGCTGCTTGGAGAATCGAGTCTTTAGCGTGACGGCGAATCGGATCGGCAGCGAAGCGCGCGGGGGGAAGGAGCGGCTGACGTTTATCGGGATGAGCGAAGTCGTCGGTCCGCGCGGCCGCATTCTGCATCGCGCGCCACGTGAAACCGAAGATCTGACGATCGTTGAAATCGACCCCGCCGAAGCCAGGATCAAGGCGCTCAATGACTACAACGATCTCCTGCGCGACCGGCGCCCAGCCTTGTATGGCGACTAATTCTGCATCGTATATGTTTCATGACTCAACTTGCGTCACTCACGAGCACACGGTAGGATGAACCATGTCAATTCCACTCGGTAAAGGCATTCTCCTTGTGGCCGCGCCGGCATTGAACGATCCCAACTTCCGGCAGGCGGTGGTGCTCCTGTGTGAACATGGACCGGAAGGGGCGTTGGGTGTGATCGTGAACCGTCCGACCGCCATGTCCATCTCTGAGGCGCTTCCGCAGGTGCCGATCCTGGAAGGCCAACCGCATGTGTTGTATTCCGGTGGTCCCGTGCAAACCAATCAGGTGATGATGCTCTACCGCATCAATCAGACGCCTGAAAATTCGCACCAGGTGTTTGATGGCGTCTGTCTGGGGGGAGACCTGGAGATCATGGAGCGGATTCTGATGGAGCAGCCCGGGCAGGAGTCGTTTCGAGCGTACCTGGGGTACTCGGGCTGGGGGCCCGGCCAGCTGGAGTCAGAAATGCAGGTAGGTTCCTGGATTACGTTGCCCGCCGATCCCTCGATTGTGTTTGAAAAAGAGCCAACCCGTATCTGGTCGGATATCTTTCTCTCCCTTGATGATACGTCCCGCCACTATGCGGATATGCCGTTCGATCCTTCCTCCAACTAAGAGCCTATAGCCAATAGCGTATGGCGTATGATTTGAGCCGAGCGGGTTCAGTATGTCATGCTATAGGCCATAAGCTATCCGCCATTAGCTCTCCAGCATCTTCGCCAGAAACCGCCCCGTGTGGGACTGCGCGACTTTCGCGACCTGTTCGGGACGACCCTCCGCGACGATCTGTCCGCCTGCGTCGCCGCCTTCCGGCCCCAGATCGATCACCCAATCGGCCGTCTTGATCACATCCAAGTTGTGCTCGACGACGATGAGGGTGTTACCGGCGTCCACCAGTTTGTGTAGCACCGTCAGCAGTTTCTTGATGTCGTCCAGGTGTAGGCCGGTCGTCGGCTCATCGAGGATATAGAGCAGATTGTGGGCTGAAGGATCCTTCAGTTCGGCGGCGATCTTCAGCCGTTGCGCTTCTCCGCCTGACAGCGTGGTGGCCGCTTGGCCCAGCCGCAGATAGCCCAACCCGATCGACGACAGCAGGTAAAGTTTTTCGGTCAGCTTGGGCGAGCCGGAGAAAAAGCCCTGCGCCTCCGACACGGTGAGGTTCAGCACATCGTGGATCGTTTTGCCCCGGTACCTGATGCTCAGCACCTCCGGCTTGAAGCGCTTGCCGTCGCATTGCTCGCAGGTGGCGTAGATGTCTTCGAAGAAATACATCTCGAGCTTTTCATACCCATTCCCTTCGCACCGCGCGCAGCGTCCCTCGGCAGAGTTGAAGGAGAAATGCCCGGGTGTCAGGCCTCGCCGCAGGGCATCACGCTCGGAGGCGAACAGAGCGCGGATCTCGTCGAATGCCTTCAGGTAGGTGATGGGGTTGGAGCGTGGCGTCCGGCCGATCGGCTGCTGGTTGATGAGGCGCACGCCGGTCACATGTTCGAGTCCCTTGATCGCTTGAAACTTTCCCATCGGCAATGACTCGATGCGAAAGGCGCGGGCGGCAGCCCGGTACAGGGTCTTTTCGATGAGCGTGCTTTTGCCCGATCCCGAGACGCCGGTGACGCAGACCAGCATGTGGAGCGGAATGCGGACCACGAGATTCTTGAGATTGTGCTCGGCCGCGCCGGCGATGCTGAGCACCTTGCCGTTGCCCGAGCGTCGCATCTTCGGCAGGGGAATGCTGGCCTCTCCGCGGAGGTAGCGGGCGGTGAGGGAGGCCGGATCGGCGAGGAATTGTTTGCGCGGTGCCGCGCAGACAATGTGCCCTCCCTGCTCGCCTGAACCGGGTCCCATTTCGATAATGTGGTCGGCCGCCTGAATCATCAACGGATCGTGTTCCACGACGACGACGGTGTTGCCGTCATTGGCCAGATCGCGCAGGATCCCGGCCAGGGTGTCCGTGTCGCGCGCGTGCAGGCCGATCGTCGGTTCATCCAGTACGTAGAGTGTGCCGACTAACCGGGAACCGAGCTGGTTGGCCAGCGCAATTCGTTGCGCTTCCCCGCCGGACAGCGTTTTCGTCTGCCGCGATAGCGTGAGGTAGTTCAGGCCCACGCGGAGCAGAAAGTTCAGCTTCGCGTGGAGTTGGCGCAGGATATCCTTGGCGATTTCCGCGTCGAAGGCCGGTAGGGTCAGACGCTCAAACCAAGCGGCTGCGGAGTCGATCGTGAGGTCACCGATCTCCACGATGTCTTGCCCTGCGAGTTTGACGAACCGGGCGGCCGGTTTCAGGCGGCTGCCGTGGCACGCCGGGCAGGTGGCGGGACTCCGGTAGCGGCTGAGCAGCACGCGCACGTGCAGCTTATAGCGTTTGGTTTCCAGATAGTCGAAATACTGCCGGATGCCCTCAATGTCAGGGCTCCCTTCCCAGATCAGCCGTTGCACCGTTTCGGGAAGTGCCTCAAACGGGGTGGTCAAATCCACGCCCTGTTTTTTCATCGCGAGCAACATCTGCTTCTGCCACCAATCCGAGCCCGGCTTACTCCACGGTTCGATGACCCCACCGGCCAGCGATTTGCTGCGGTCGGGGATGACCAGGTCCTTATCGTATTGCAGAATATTGCCGAACCCTTTGCATTCGGGGCAGGCTCCCAGCGGGTGGTTGAAGGAGAACAGCAGTGGGCGTAGTGGTTCGAAGGTCCGCCCGCACCCCTGGCAGCGAAAGTGGGTGCTATAGGTCTGGACGCCGTGCCCTATGATCAGTACCTGGCAGGTGCCGTCGGCTTCTTGGAACGCGACTTCGATGGCTTCGATCAACCGGTGGCGGTTATCCGGTCTGAGCACGAGTCGGTCCAGTACGACCTGGATACCCGATTCGCGGGTCTCCGGGAGCACAGCCTGCTCGTGAAGATCCAGGAGTTCCTCGCCGCATCGCAGCCGGGTAAATCCTCGCTTCAGGAGTGAGTCGAGCAGGGAGCGGTCGTGGCCGGGGCCGAGATCCTTGAGGGGAAAGAGAATCATGGCTCGTGCGTCGAGGAATCGTGCCAGCAGTTCCTCGGCGACCGATCCTGGGTGGTAGCCCCGCGCCTCCTGCTTGCAATCCGGGCACACGGGTTTGCCGATTTTGGCGAAGAGCAGGCGCAGCAGGTCGGCGAGTTCCGTGGCCGTGCCGACCGTCGAGCGGGCGGTGCGGATCGGATTTTTTTGTTCGATCGCAATAGCGGGGCGAATGTTGGTGATCCGGTCGACGTCGGGGCGGTTCACCTTATCGAGAAACATCCGCGCGTAGGTGGAGAGCGATTCCACATACCGCCATTGTCCTTCGGCGAACAGGGTGTCGAAGGCCAGGGACGATTTGCCGGAGCCCGAGAGGCCGGTGATGGCGGTGACCTGGTTGTGCGGGATCCGCAGCGAGATGTTCTTGAGATTATTTTGGCGCGCGCCTTCGACGATCAAGTCGTTCGTGGTGCGATCTGGGGGAATACGGTTGGCCACCCTGGAGTCCTCTGTCGGAGAAAGCCGACCATCGTAGCAAGCGCCGGCAGTGATCGCAATGTGGCGCGCGGCGTCAGCGCTGAGGCTCGTGTGATTCACCCGGTAGATTCGTATAATGACCCTCTGATTGAGAGGGCTGTCGGGAGGACTCTATGGTTGATCGAGCACTCTATCTGGCGCGTATCGGATATCGAGGATCAGTGGTTCCGTCGGCTGAGACATTGCGCGGCTTGCATCTGGCTCATGTCTTGACGGTGCCGTTCGAAAATTTGGACATCCATCTCGGGCGCCCCATTTCATTGGAGCCCGCTGCCATTTTTGAAAAGATCGTGGGGCGTTGTCGGGGCGGGTACTGCTATGAGTTGAATGGATTGTTTGCGCTGCTGTTGGAGCAGCTTGGATTTGTCGTCACGCGATTGGCTGCCCGGGTGTGGTATGGAGCGGAGAGTATAGGGCCTCGAAGTCACCAGGCGCTCCTCGTTCGTCTGGACGGGGAGCGGTGGATTGTGGATGTCGGATTCGGAGGTAATGGATTACGTGAACCGTTGCAGTTGACGGTCGGGCAGGAACATCGGCAAGGGCCGGATCAATTTAGGCTCACGACCGACGAGCGGGGAGAGTATATGCTGCAGTGTTGTCTCGAGAATGCCTGGACAAATCTCTATTCCTTCACGCTCGATCCTTGTCTGCCGGTGGACTACCAGTTTGCCAACTATTACCACTCGCATGCGCCTGACTCGCAGTTCGTTCAACGGCACATTTGCACGATGCCCACCCCGCAGGGGCGGAAGACATTCACCGGTAAACTGCTCAAAGTGCGAGGGCAAGATGGTACGCATGAACTTCATGTAACGAGTGAGAGAGAGTGTAAACAGCTGCTCCAGCAGCACTTTGGGGTGATTATTAACGATCACTTGAGGTTCTTGTCGGTGGACGGCGAGTAGCCGTTCGCTGAGGAAGTCAGAGGGGCAGAAGGGGGATGATGGTAGCGCAAAGAGGACGACGTCCCAGAGCCTATAGTCAAGCCGACCGGCTTGCTCGCATGTTGCGCGCACTGGCCAGCCGGTCGATGACGGTTCGGGATCTGGCTGAAGCCTTCGAGGTGACGAAGCGGCAGGTCTATCGCGATCTGGGTCGAATCCATGAAGAAGGGCATCCCCTGGAGCAATCAGACGGTGATGGCGAAAAGACCTGGCGCCTGCCGCTTGGTTATAAGGGGCTCCCGCCGATTATGGTGTCTCCCTATGAACTCATGGCGCTGCATTTTGCCAAGCGCCATCTCGACTATTTGACGGGCACGCCGTTCGTCGAGGATCTCGGCAGTCTCATCAAGAAGGTCGAGGTTGGGTTGTCTCACAGGGTGGTTAATCACCTGGCGCGCATCAATCAGGTGTTTCTGCCTCGCTCTGTGCCGGTGCGGAATTATGTGGGGCAGAAGGTTGTGCTCAAGCAACTCCAGAAGGCGTTACTCCTGCAGTGCACCGTCGTCCTTCAACATCGCAGGCCTGGCTACGACGAACCGGCCGAACATCGCGTGGATCCCTATGTGCTTCTGCTGTATCAGTTTGGATTGTATCTGGTCGGCTATTCGCACCGAGCCCAGGCCTTGCGCATGTTCGCGGTGGAGCGGATTGTGTCGGTGGAGGTGATGGAGGATCGATTTAACCTGCCTGAAGAACTCAAGTTGGATCAGATCTATCAGAGCCTGTTCGGCTTGGTCGATGAACCGGCTCAAACCGTCCGCATCCAGTTCGCTTCGGATGTCGCCTATCTGGTGAAGGAGCGCCGCTGGCATCCGAGTCAGCAGAGCGAGGTTCAGGAGGACGGCTCCGTGATCGCCACCTTTATCGCGGGCGGAGTGGATGAACTTGCCTCCTGGATTCTCTCCTGGGGGCCGGCGGCGAGGGTGCTGGAACCTCAAGTGCTGGTTGAGGCTGTGAAGGCTCAGCTGACTGGTGCGCTGGGCCGTTACCGCTCGGGCCATAACATCGACTAGCTCAGGGAAGTGGCGCCGGGCAAGTTGTCCTCCTTGCTCGCGCAACGCGCGGCCTGGGAAGGTTCTCGTTGGACGCGCGCAGTTGGAGGGCAACTCGCCCATCGCCAATGGCGGGGCATCAGAGCGGTTTGGCCCCTCTCTTTGTCCAATCCATCCCCGCTGCACTGTGACATTTTCTGTCACGCCTGCATGGTAGCGTCCTCTCATCAATGTACCCGGGGAGGGGGTGTCATGCTGACGAGACGGAGTCTTTTCAAATCTGCCGCGACATTCGGGGTGAGTGCCCTCATGCCATGGTTCGATCGGGCCGCTCATGGCTCAGTGCCGGAAGCGCCGCATGGGCATGGGCCAGTTTCTGATGGTTCGCAGTCAGGACGCGAGGGGGCCCTCCTGGAACTGGAAGGGTTGGAAAACCTCAAGGATGACTTGGACTGTGTGGAGGTCGTCGCGTCCGTGGCTTCGGCGCGAAGCATGCCCTGTTCAGCCGAGGTCAATCTGATCCAGGGCAGTTCCCATTGCTTGTTTTGCGGCGAGGCGGGTTTTCGCGTGGGGCCGGAATCTTTTCGCTGCATGTGGTGTGAGGCAGAGGGATCCGCGATTGAGTGTTACGCGAGGGCTGAAGGACTGCCGCATGAGGTGGCGGCGGCGCGCCTTGATGCGCTGTTGAGTGAGGGAGGGCTCAATGGCCGTCGCCGTGAAAACGAACATGCGTACAGGATGTTGGAGGAAGCAGAGCGCTTCTACCATGTCCTGCTTTGCGAAAGACCGGAAGGGGCGGTGGCCCGGGAGTGTCTAGCGAAACAAGAGATCGCGCCGTCCATGATCGAACGGTTTCAGATGGGGTATGCCCCGCCCGATCCGGAGGATCTATTAAGCCGCCATTTAGTGGCGGCAGGGTATGTGATTCCCAAACTGCTGCAAACGGTTCGGGTGAACGAGGAGGGTGAGCAGCAGCAGATCGATCGATTCGGTGGCGGCCACCTGCTCATCCCAATTTGCGACTCGGCCGGGCGTCGTTGGGGATTCATGAAACACAGACTCACCTTGGGGCATGGCTCTCTGGAGACAGGGTGGAGGCAGGACACCTTATCCATCTCGGAGCGACGGCTGCGCAGACTGATCTTTCCCCATCCCGTCTGGCCACAAGATTTCAACCGCCATCAGAGGTTGTTGATTGCGGAGACACCCTGGGAGGTCGTCGCCTTGCACAATGCGGGCATTGAGAAGGTGGCCTACCTGTTCGACAGTGCGACCGATTTCGTTCGGTTACGGACGCTGCTAGCTTCCGGCCAGGACTTCGTCTGTGCATTCGATCACCGAGGAGGGAGGCCGGTGACGGCGTTTGGTTTTCTTGAAAGATTTGAACGTGAGGCGAGGCAACTTTATGTCATGACCGTACCGTCCGAAGGCGGGCTGCTCTCCTTGCTGCAGTCGGGCGGCCACCAAGCGGTGCAGGATGCGATAAGTCAGGCGATCCCGTTTCATCAGTGGATGGGTGAATGACTTCCGCGAAGGAGGCTTGTCATGGAATGGCTGTTGCCGCTTATTTTGTAGATCGTGATTCCTGCCGACTCGCTCATGCAGGTCACCCTGAACAAGTCCCTGGCACAGGTCATTCAGGAGCAGATCAGTTGCCGGAGAGAGTTTGACGAGACGAAGCCGGAATTTGAACAGGCCAATAACATTGATGATGTTATTGCGCGGCTCAATGCTGTCGACAAGGTGCGGAGGGCCGTGCTACTACGCTGCGGCGTGCGGCCGTGAAATTTTGAGCTAGGAAGACCGAGCATTGTCGCAATAAGGTCGATGGAGGTGCCGAATGGCGAAAGGTAATAACCTCACGTATTTGTTTAAGGGGGATTCAGAAACCGCCAATGCGTTGCCGCACTGTTCTGAATCATTTTGGACTGCAGTATTAGGCTTGTTATTTTTTCACCTGGGCGCTCAAAAGGAGCGGGCGGGTGCTTTGAACGTCTACCAGTGCCTGCCTGATGCGAAAAAAGAGCCTTGGTATGAATCACGAAAACCAAACTCCCACATTCACTTAGACGGGGTCTGTCGGAATGATCTGTGTATTGAGCCCACGCGCCTCACTGACTATTACGGTGCAGATGCAACAATGGGGGGAATCCGGCCCGATATTGTTGTTAGGCTACCGCCGACAGAATGCGGCGGTTTTTCGACACATTTAATTCTCGAATGTAAGACGGTGGGTGCTAGGGCAGAAAACGTGCAGTTGGAGAAGTATGTGAAGTTTTCGGATCATCTGCAGGCAAACGGGCACCGGACGGAAGTTCTGTTGGTTATCCCCATTAGTTGCCATACTAATATCTATAATGCTGCTAAGCTGGCACAGCTAAAGTACTCCAACAGGTTTGGGTTGCTTCTTTGGGAGGACCTGTTTCGGAGAATGGTGGAAACAAATTTCATATTGCCTGGATTTGATTTCAAGAAGATCGTCGATGATGGATATACGGATGTCTTAGATACGGAGGTGGCGAAGGATGGATCACTATGATGTGAGCCAGGACAAGGATTGTTTCATAAAGGAAGTCTTGGAAAGCACCGCCACGAGCCTGGAGAAGCTTGGGCGTTCTTCCTTCTCGGTCTTCTATTCGAATCCTTGGATGACGCTGGAGAAGGGGAAATATTACATCGTGGGGCTCAACCCTGGGGGAGCTGAGAAGCCATCCGATAGGCAAGACCATGCGTCTCTCAGTGTCAGATATGGCGCAGACGGCAAGAAGGATTGGAGCGCCTATCTCGTGGAGAGTGAGGGGGAGAAGTGGGAGTCGGCCCTGCAGCCCAATATATCGGCGTTTGCAAATTGTTGTATGGCAGGAGGGCGTGAGAGCTTGCGGCGTATATTTTCGACCAACGCAATCTTTGCTCGTTCTCCAGACTCTTCAGGTATAGCTGGAAAAAAAGACGAGCTCTTCAATCAATCATGGCCGTGGCACGTAAAGTTTCTCGAACGAGTGCGGCCCGAAATCATCATCGCGATTTCCAACAGGGAAGGGAGCAGCCGGTCTGCGTACCAGCTTTTTTCTAAGCACCTGGAAGGTGTGAGTCCTTTGGGTGATCCGATCGAGGCCTACGGCACATTTTCTATCAAAGGCCAAAAGGGGAGGTATAGGCTCTCGTCTGGTCCGCTGGATGTTCGTCTTATTGGGTTACCACATCTTAGCCGTTGGAGCCCGACTTCCGCTAAATCAGCGGAGGCGATAGCAGCTCTGAAGCAACGTGGTTGGCTGGACTAGGTAAAATCAAGAAATCATGCATGGCAAATAGAAGATGGTCTAGCTGCTGAGTCCTGTCTAGATTTTTTATATAGGCACTCCGCTTCATTTTTGTTCTCCAACTGTCTCTGTGACCTTCTCTGTCACACCCTCGTCGTAAGCTTTCCCTTATTCGAAATCAAAGATCGTTCAGTGCAATCGCAGGAGGGAAAGTCATGTTCACGAGGAGGATGTTGTTCAAAACCTTGGCGGTGATAGGGACTGGTTCGCTGTTTTCTGCTGAGAGTGACGGCGCCGACGCACGATGTTCCAGCATCGGGCCCCTGTCCAGCATCGGCCACTTGGCAATGTCTGGTGATTCTTCTTCTGATATTCCTGTCCACGCGCTTGATGTGTCGGCGACCGAACAGTGGGAAAATCTGCTGGACGATCTCGATGCAGCCGAATTGATCGGACGCTACATTACGCTTAAGCCGACCCCTGATGGCATTAACCGCATCACTGGCAGCTGTCCATTCTGCCGCCATGGGACTGATTCGCTGCTGGTCGATGGGCGTGACGATTCCTATTTCTGTACCGACTGCCTTGCGGGTGGGCATGCCCTGGATTTCTATGCGCGCATGGAGGGGCGCAGTCTGTCGGAATCGGTTCGGCAGGTGACGGGGCTCATGGCTTCGGAGGAGTTACAAGGTAAGCGAGCGAGGCTGAAACGATTCCACTGCATTATCGATGAAATCGACCATTTTGCTTGGGAGTCGCTAATTTGCCGTCGGGAAGGAGCCTCGGCTCGCGGCTGGTTGGATCAGCAGGGCGTTACTGCTGGAACGGCAGAAAGATTTTCCATTAGAATGATGTCGTATGCGCTGGGCAAGCAACTCTTGGCGCGGTTGCGAGTGGTGGGGTTCAGTCCTGACGAGGTTGAGCAAGCCGGTGTCAATGGATGGCTGAGTCGCTTGGAAGATCGGCTCAAAGCCGGCGAGTCCGATAACAGTCTTCTCCTGCCGGTGCGAGACCGTGAAGGTCACTGTTGCGGATTCTACGAGCAGTCGATTGGGCCCGATGTGCCCCTCACCTGGTCATCGCACGTTTATCCTTATGGGTATCAGCTGCTCTCGCCTCATCGATCCAATCGACTCGTCTTTTCTGCGTCCAAGGGACGTGACTTTCCCTCCTCGGTCGTTCTGGCGGAGCGACCTTGGGACGTGGTGCTGCTTGTTCAAGGAGGCATGGCGCAGGCCGTATATGTCACTCCGCTCGATTTTGCTGAATACCGGGATCGTCTGGGCAAGTTCTTGATGTGTGCCCGGACGGTGATCTGGCCCATCCATCAGTCGGAGCTGAACGTCGGGTTTCTGCGACAGCTCTTCAGTCTCCCCAGTGAATCCATTGCGCGGCTGACATTTCTCTTATTACCTGAGGGGGAGAGCCTCCCTGGGTTGCTTCGACGCGAAGGGATCGCTGCCCTGCAAGCGAGACTTGCCCGGGCTGTCTCAGTGAAGGGTCTTGTAGGCGGGTGACGTTCGAGGTGCTCCTGAGAGCACCGGCTCAGTCTATGCGCAGGCCTTCACGATGGTCGAGGAGAAGGTGCGGAAGTCGTCCAGATGTTTGGTGATGATTGTGAGGACGATGTCGAGATTGAGGCGGGTGTATTCGTGCACGGCCACGTTGCGGAAGCCGACCATGCGCTGCATGCGGCCCGCCAGCTCGGACGGAAGGATGCCGGCCGTTTGTAGCAGCGCAAATGCGTCACGACTTTCTTGGGGAAGACCGAGTCGTCGCTGGCTGATCACATACATGGCGAGATCGATGGCGGTTTCACAGGCTCGTTGCAGGTTGAGGACGATGGCGTCTTGTTTGGTTTGATTGGCGGCCAGGTTTTGCCGGTCGCCCGCAAATTCTTCGGTGATGCGGCGCAGGCATCGTTCGATGCTCGCGGCTTTGTTGAGGATCACATCATCAGCCATAAACCAGTCCGCGTTCTTTGATGCTCTTCACCAAGTCGCGCCGCTCCTCGTTGAGTCTCGCATAGTCGGCGTAGGCGTACATTTCGAACTCAGCCTTTGCTTGAAGGTTTTTTGTGCCCAGGCACTGTCCCGTCGTGAGGACCTGCATGCGCATCACGGTCGAAGCGCTGCGCAAGTCCACAAGGTCGACGTCGCGATGGAGGCAGATGGCTAGCTCCTGGGCCAGGTGAAAGATCTGCTCGGCGGGGATCGGGTTGGCACTCAGGACAGCCAAATCGATGTCGCTGGTTGGCCGCGCGGTACCACGGGCTTGCGAGCCGAATTGGTAGACCGCCACCAAGTCGAGAATCCGTTCGTTAAGAAACTGTGTGATCGAGGGTGTGTCCATCGGTATGCCTGCTGATTGACCGGAGTATACGTGACGCTTGGAAAAATGTCGAAGCAGACCACTTCGTGCAAGGAAGTGTTGCCGCGCCAGCAGTTTCACCAGCCCCACCAACACATGTCCAGGACCATGTGCCGGCTATGGAAACGCTGCAATCTGACGAGCATCTGCTGGGAGTGAAGACGGTCTAGTGATAGACATCCTTGCGGTATTCAATTGAGAGGATATCCAATCACTCGCTGCCGGTCTTCCGGTAAAGGATTCGATAGGGCCAGACTCGGTAGGACCAGACCTTTTCTTTCTGAAATTTCCCTTTGATCGGTTTGCCTTCGAGGGGATGGTTTGCGAGGTGGCGGATGGCGTCTTTGATTTTGTTGCGGGTTCCGGCGTCGAAGGAGACCACATCCTTAATAGCTTGTGGGGTGAGTCTCGCTTGTCTCACTGCTTTTCGTCGAACACGTCCTTGAACGACCGAAGTTTTCCTGCTTTGGCTTCTTTCTGTCCCTGCTCAAGAGCCTTGACCGCTTTGGGATTTGAGAGCAGCTCCAACGTTTCAACCCAGCTTTCAAATTCTTCCGCCCCCATCACCACCGCTTTAGGGGTTCCATTTTTTGTCACGATGACCCGCTCGGACAAACGATCGGCATTGTCCACCAAGGAGGAAAATCGGGACCGGGCCTGCTTGAGCGACATGGTTTTTGTCATCGTCATACCTCGTTGATGCGGAGTGTACGCAATTGTGTCTCATCCGACAAGTTGTAAGCCCTACCGCGCCAGCAGTTTCACCAACCCCACGCAGCACATGTAGAGCACCATTGATCCGGCCATGGAGAGCCAGAAGCCGACACGTTCGACTCCATAAATCATGCAGCCGACATAGACGAGCCAGGGCGGCACGAACCACAGCAGATTCTTGGCGTAGGTCACGAGGTGTTCACTGCCGCCGTTGAGGTAGATGAGGATGAAGGTCGCGCCGGTCATCGCAGGAAAGGTGCTAGCGAAGGCGGCAAGGAACGACCGGCCTTGCGATCCCAGATAGGTGGAGATGCTGACAATCGTGCCGCCCAATAAGAAGTACAATCCGTACTTAGCCCACTCACCCATCCGCGACCTCCTTCAGCTGCCTCGAAATGCCTGCTGCGCTTCCGCCTCGATCCGATGCCCGAGTCCGGTATAGCGCGGGGAGAAATGGAAGACGACCAGCTCGCGCGCGCCGGCCTTCTTTGCCATCACGCCGGCTTGGTGTGCGGTCAGATGATGCCGGTCCCTCGCCTTGTCCGCATCCTGTTCCAGGTAGGGGGACTCACAGTAAAAGATGTCGGCGCCTTGCGCAAGCTCGACGATCTTGGCTTCATTGTCTTCGTCGTAGCGGGCATCCACGACATAGGCAAGTTTCTGTCCGCGGCTGATGGTGATGAATCGCTCGCGAACGTTGCCTAGGACGAACTCGCGCTCCTCTTTGTGGTGTTCATGGTAGAGCGTGGCCTGGAATCGAAAATCGTCCGGCTTGCTCTGCCAGAGGTACTGCTTCACTTCTTTCAGCCAGGAGCCCACGGGAAGCCCGGCTGCATGCAGCTGCTCCCTGTTGACGTTCACGTGAAACTGTTCTTGCAGCGAATAGGCCAGGGAGGGAATGCGGTGATTGAGCGCGACCGCTTCGATGGTGAACATGGGATCTTCGAGTACGGCAAAGCGATGACCGTCCTGGCGATTGATGCGAGGCACGTCCGGAGTGTCATGGCGCTGAAAGCCGTCGATTGCCGGGAAGGTGGCCTGTCGGATGACCTGCTCGTGGAATTCCTGCACGGTGATGGTGAGCGGATATCCGGCCACGAGGTTCCAGGTATAGCCATGAAGTTTTCCTTGAACATTGGCGATGAGGCCAGGCGGCCCGTAGAGGCGGAGCGTTTTGCCGCGGCCCAGGGCTACTCGGAGCAACGTATCGAACCCGATGAAGTGGTCCATGTGGGTGTGCGAGATGAAGATATCGCCGGCGCGCAACAGGCGGGTCGGCCCGAGCGCATCGTTATGGCCGAGGTCGAAGAGGAGCGCGCGTTTGGACCAGCGTACCTCCACGAATAGGCCGGGATCGCCGAAGACGTCATTCACGAGGTGGCTGGAGAAGGAGGGATTCATGGGTTGATGGGGCCTTCTCTCACGTTGCCTGGAGCGATGAATCCATCGTGAGTGTAACTGTTACTTTAGGTTCTTCAGGCTGCCGGAACAGGGCCGCGTCAGGCCAGAATTGCGCGTATGACACTGTACAAGACGATGACTTCGACGGCGTGGGCCGCGATAGTGGCGTAGAGGTTTCTGAGCATGACCCAGAGGACTCCCCAGACCAGCCCGTCCCAGACGGCAATCCAATGAAGGTGTTGAAAGGTTGCCACCAGAAAGGGGTCGAACGCAAACAGCAGGGCACTCATCGACACGGCGATCGGTACTGGAAGCTTCAGTGCGAGGAGGCGCCCCAGGATGAATCCGCGAAAGTTCAGCTCGACCATCGTGGCGATGAACAGGATGAACCAGGGCACCATGATCAGTTGCGGAATCCTGGCGTGGGGTGTATCGGCGAGAAACCGATAGTCTCCTCCCCAATAGGGGACGAGGTAGAGAATGACGAGAGTATTAATCAGCCCGAGTGCGAGGCCGGTGAGGATGCCCCAACGGAGCCCCTGCGGAATGAGTCGGCTTGTGAGTCCGAGACGCTGGGCCGTGCGTCCGTTGATCGTGCTCCAGGCGAAGAAGGCCGCATAGGCGCAGGCCTGGGGAAAAAACTGAAAGAGGCTGTGCTGTTGGAATGTGGTCGGGGAGCTGTAGAACAGGATCGTCGCGGTCAGGGGGAGCAGCACAAGGGCTGCTCCCCGTTCGTTGGCCTGAATCGCATGGGTTGATGGCGCGTCTTCAGGCTTGATCATGAGCAGGTTATTCGAGCTGCAGGCTATATCGCTCGAGGGTGGTGGCTTTATTGCGGGCCAGATTCGACAGGGACTTGTTGTAGTCCAGGACGGCGCGAAGCTCATTCCCTTGGGCGGTGGCCAGGTCGCGCTGAAAGTCCAGCACGAAGCGTGTCGTGCTGAGGCCGACCTTCAACCGTTCCTGTTCAGCCTGTAATTGTTTCTCGGCCATGATGCGGGCCGACCGGGTGGTTTCGATGCGCTTGAAATCGGTGTGAACGCGACGGACCGCTTCACGAACGCCGACGATCACCTGTTGCCGGACGCTCTGGAGCGATGACTGGGCGTTGCGCGATTCCAGCTGCCGTTTGTTGTAGGTGCTGTAGGCCGACCGGTTACCGATGGGGTAGCTCAGGACCAGGCCGGCGCCGTAGTTGTAGAAGTCACCGCCGAAATTCCGTCTGGTGGAATCGCCATAGTCTGCACCGAGTCCCGATAGTCCCATCGTGCCTTGGACGGAGAGGGTGGGGAGAAGTTGGTTCTTGGCAAATTTCACATTCAGGTCGCTGCTCTCTACATTCTTCCCTGCTTGCAAAACCTCCGGCCGACGCTCCATGGCGATATCGATAGCTTCCTGTAGGCTGATCGCCTCGAGCGACGTGACGGGTGGATCGGTCGGGATGAGGCGCAGGTCCTGTCGGAGGTCTGCTTCGTCGGGATTTAAGAGACGGCGTAGTTGGTCTTCCTGATCCCGAATCGATTTTTCCGCGACGAGGATCTGTTCGACTCGCGAGGCCACGGCGGCTTCCGCCTGCAGAACATCGACGATCGACATCACGCCGGCCTTGGCTTTGGCTCGATTGCTGGCCAGTAGTTCCTCCGCCGCCTTCAGCGCTGCCTGGGCCACCTTAAGGTTCTCATTCGCGAACACCATTTCCCAGAAGGTTTGTTCGACGCTGGCGATGACCGTCAGTACACGGTCGAGGAAGACATGCTGTTCGACGGTGGCATTGTTTTGCGCGATCGAGATGAACGTCCGATTAATGTCGGTGCCGAAGTTTTTCAACAGCGGCTGGGTCACGGTCAGTGCGAGGCCGCCGGTCCAGGCGGGGTTGAAGAGGAACGTATTGGGACCGCTCACATAGTTGCGCTGGGGGCTATAGTTCAAATCGTAGTTGGCGCCGGTCGGGAGATTCTGGGTGATGTCGGCGGTCACGGTGGAGGTGTTCTGGTCGAACTTTGTGATCTCTTGTAGGTTCGCGCCGGTGAAGCCCAGGATCGGCCGGTTGAGCGGTGCGACCTGTCGGTTGTATTGCCCGTTCAAGCTGACGGTCGGATCGAACTTTGCCTGCTCGATCACGATGTCGGCCAGGCGGCTCTCTCGCGTCTGACGGCCGATATGGATGTCGAGATTGCTTTGGAGCGCTTTCAGCACAGCATCGGCGAGCGACATGGCCTCGCGGCGTTCGGTCGGCACCGGCTTGTTCACTTCCAGGCCGGAAGAATCTGGCGCCGTCCAGAGGATGAGCGCCGCTGCACACCCGGTGAGCAAGCACCCCCGGCGGATTGCATTCGTCATAACAATCTCCTTGATGCGAGGTCTGGGTTGAGTCATATTGATGGCACAATGATAGTGGCGTGTACCATAAACACAAGTCAGTGTCCATGCTGGCAAGGGGCCTCGCGGCGGTGAATGTCCCGATGAAAATCTTGCCGGTCGCGGGGCTGACTGTACTGATCGTGGCTGCTTCGGCCGCGGCGCAATCTGTCTCGGGTGTGCGTGGCTTTAATGGTGGGGTGGCTCCACTGTTCAGTCTCGTGGGTCCCGGCAATTTATATGTCGATACTCAAGGCACTCAGGGGTATATCTATAACTTCGGGAATAACTTCGAATCATATAATTTTCGTAATCCCGCAACAGGGCAGGCCTGGAGCGGCGCCGTCATGACCCTTGGCCCGCAACTGTCGGTGGGGCTGATTCAAGGGGCCAATCAAGTCGGTTCTCCGGTGATTTTTCCCCCCGTGTCGCGTGAAGCGGGTCCACTGCTGCCCATTCAGTCCGGCCTCCTCGAGGACATTCCTTAGCCGCCACTTCTCATGCTTTGCCTCGGCGGCAGTTGTGGGTTCGCGCCCGCGCTTGTCGATGCACCATTCCTTCCTTACATAACGCCTCATCAAGAATCGTCTTGTCTGCGCGTCTGCGCCAGCCTGGCAATCGCTCGGCAGTCGTTCGGTTCGGCAGTCGTTCAGATAGGCTCTCAAGGCCGCGATCGTGATTCGTCGATTCTGATTCGGTGTGGACTGAGGGATTTCTGTGGCGGTTTGGTCCCGCAAGGCAAGGCTGTCACAGCTGTTTTGGGGCGGGCGCCTGAATTATCAACAGAATCCACAGGTCTGCACAGCGTTGGTTTCACGGCGACACGGTTATTTAATCATTCTAAGTCGTTGATTCGTAATAATTTTATTCGCAAATGTGGGTGCATGTGATGTGTGCGCTGTGCGGCGGTACAACGCTTGCTTTGCCCGTTGGTAGTTGCCAACGCTCATTCTATCGGCATCCGGACGGCAGGCAGACGACAAAAACAATCAGTCCATGTCAAAGATGTCAATTGAATCGGATAGGCAGAACAGAAAGAATGCGGCGGCTGATGGTGGGCTCGGTGTGAGCAGCGTCGCAGGTCCTGCCACTCGCCGCTGACCGTTCAAGACCAAAGGAGATTGTCCTTATGAGGATTGCCCAGGTATCGCCGCTTTGGGAGAGCGTCCCTCCGAAATTGTACGGAGGCACGGAGCGTATCGTCTCCTACCTGACGGAAGAACTCGTCCGTCAAGGGCACGAGGTGACTTTGTTCGCCAGCGGCGATTCGGTCACGAAGGCAAAGCTGGAAGCGCCCTGTCAGCAGGCCTTGCGTTTGAATACCGGGATTTTCAACCGCGAAGCGCCGCTCATTCAGATGATGGAGCAGGTCTTCGCGTCTGCCGACCAATTCGACCTTATTCACTCCCATCTCGATTTTCTGGCCTTTTCGCTTTCCCGACGCTGCCGCGTCCCCGTTGTGACGACGCTTCACGGCCGGTTGGATTTGCCTGAACTCGTGCCGGTCTTCCGTGACTTTGCGGAGCTGCCGCTGGTTTCCATCTCGGACTCACAGCGCCGGCCGTTACCTTGGTGTAACTGGGCCAATACCGTCTATCACGGCTTGCCCAGTGACCTCTATAAGTTCCATCCCGAACAGGGCAAGTATCTGGCCTTTCTCGGTCGAGTCTCGCCGGAAAAGTGTCCCGATCAAGCGATCGAATTGGCCAAACGGGTCGGAATACCCATGAAGATGGCGGCGAAAGTCGATCCGGCCGACCGTGCCTATTTCGAACGGGTCGTGGAGCCTCTCTTGGATCATCCCCTGATCGAGTTCGTGGGTGAAATTACCGATGCGGAGAAGAGCGACTTCATCGGGAATGCCATCGGTCTGATCTGCCCCTATGACTGGCCGGAGCCCTTTGGCCTCGTGTTGATCGAAAGCCTTGCCTGTGGTACACCGGTTCTCGCTTACCGACGGGGTTCCATTCCAGAAATTATCGGCCACGGTGTGACGGGTTTCATCAGCGAAAACCTCAATGAAATGGTGAGTCAGGTGGAGAAGCTCGGCACGATCGATCGCAACCGCTGCCGGCAAGTGTTCGATGAGCGATTCACCGCTCAACGCATGACGAACGACTATCTGAAGATCTATCAACAGCTCATCACGGATACGGCTGCGCTTCCTGGGAAGCCCGGGCAGCAACACGTGTCGAACCTCTAGTCAGCGCGACATTCACCTCGCGGAAGGACAAGCATGGCAGCTGAGTCGCAATCTACCCCTGAGTCGGAAGTCAACGGGTGGCGGTTATTGGGGACTCGTGATTTCGGCTGCCTTTGGGCCGGCCAGGTCGTCTCCCAGATCGGCGATGGTCTCAATAAGGTGGCTCTCCTCTGGTTCGTGTATGAAATGACCGGGTCCGCGCTGAAGATGACCGCGATCGGGTTGTTGCAGACGATTCCCCCGTTACTCTTCGGTCCGCTGATCGGCGTCTATCTCGATTACCTCCCGAAAAAGACCGTCATGATCGTCGTCGATCTCTTGCGAACGTTGATGGTGCTCTTGATACCGCTGTTTTATGCGTTCGATATGCTGACGCTTGAACGCTTGTACGTGCTGGTATTCCTCGTCTCCATCGTGTCCACGGTGTTCGGTCCGGCTCTGGCGTCCGCGGTGCCGTTGATCGTCCAGCGTTCGCAACTCACCACGGCGAATGCGTTGATTCAGAGTACGACCAACATCGGTGTCTTGTTGGGACCGGCCATGAGCGGGCTGGGCATCGCGTTGATTGGTGCTCAGAATGTGCTCTATGTGGACGCCGCGACTTTCTTGGTGTCCGCGCTCTTCCTCCTGCCGATTCGTGTGCGGGACAGCCGGACGGTGAAGGGCATCAATGTGCTGGCCACGCCGGTGATTCAAGACATGATGGTCGGATTTCGCTTCGTGTTCCTCCAGCACCGGGTGGTGTTCGCGTTGATGATTACAGCCGTGCTGTACAACCTGGCGATCAGCGCCTTCGTGTTTCTCCTCCCGGTTGTGGCGAAGGAATTGCTGCAAGTCGGCCCCATGGAGTTGGGCTGGCTGTGGTCGGCATTGGGGATTGGGATGTTGGCCGCTTCCATCTGGCTGGCTCGGACGCCACAGGGCACCTTCCAGGATCGCATCAGCAAGATCGGGCGCTCGCTGACGGTGGGCGGCATCGCGGTCTGTGCGTTGGGATTGATCCAGACGCCGGTTCTGTTCAGCACGTTCTTATTGATCATCGTCATCGGCGGGAGTACCTCCCTCTTTTATCCGGTCGTATGGGCGATGCTGCAGGAAGTCACCCCGGAGCATTTGCTCGGACGTGTCTTCACCACCTTCAGTGTGGGTGGGATGGCCTCCGCGATGGTGGGTATGGCCGGGTTTGGATGGGCCGCGGATACCTTAGGCCCTGCCGTCAGCCTGATCGGGATCGGAATCGTTTTATTGCTCACTGCGATGGTCACGGTGCAGGTAAGCCGCCGTGGCCTCGTAGTGAGTCCGGCTGTCGCATAATATCCCCCTCAGATCGGTTTCTTCTCGGCCTGCTCGGCCACCATACCGTGTTTGGCGTTTTTTTCTTGCGGATGTGGGCGAGGCTCCTTCGCCTGCTAGTCTCAGAGTTGCTTTCTGCCCCTCCGTCGCGTATGTCTTTTCTTCCAGCTATGCGTCGTTTCCCGAGACGAGCGTGAAGGCGATCGACGTCGAAGTCTTGGTTCCATTCAACACATGAGGGGCACATGCCTATGCGGCTGATTCGGACTGTTTACGTAACAGGAATGTTAGCGCTATTGGTTGCGGTGGGGCTGTGGGATGGGCCTTCGATGGCCTGGGCTGAATCGGCACCTGATGGAAAGTCCGAGGCTCCGCCGGTGCAACGATCGAAGGACCTCGATGTGAAGCCGAAAGAGCCTGAGCTGAAATCGAAGGAGCCTGACTCGAAACCCACGGAACAGAAATCCAAGGAGGCTGACTCCAAGCCGAAGGACGCGGAGCCGAAAGCAAAGGAGTCGGATCCCAAGGCCAAAGATCCCGAGCCCAAGACCAAAGATCCGGAGTCGAAAGCCAAGGAACCCGCGGCGAAGATCAAGGAGTCCGAGCACAAGGGCAAAGAGGTGGAGTCCAAGACCAAGGAACCGGAGTCGAAAGCAAAAGACGCCGATGTGCCGGTCGAGCACCCTTGTCCCACGGTGCCCCATGCGACAGACGTGAAGCCGGCGGCCGAGGCACAGGCTCCATCCAGCGAGCCGGGTGGGGGAGATCGTCTCAAAGCGGCCGAGCCAGAGACCAAGCCAGAGGTTAAGAAACCGATCCGGTCGTCGATGGTGACGGCCAAGCTGGCGCTCATGGCGGACCCGCACCTGTTTCCGTATGACATCGAGGTTGATGCTAAGGACAAGGATCTTGTGCTGCTCGGGAAGGTGTCGCAGGAATCGGATCGGCGAGTGGCCACGGACATCGTTCGCTGTCTCGAAGGCGTGCACGCAGTTGAAAATCGTCTCAAGATCGAACCGGACGCCGCCCATGGCCTTGTCGCGGAACGCGACAAACTCATCACGCAATTGGTGAAAGAGCGGTTCGAGAAGAGCAAAACCTTGCAATCGGTCAAGTTCGATGTAAAAACGGAGGACGGCATCGTCATCCTCAACGGGGCGACACGGTTTCAGATCATCGTGCTCGAAGCGGCGCAAGCGGCCAGACAGGTGCCCGGCGTGCGTGCCGTGAATTCCGACGCCGTGCGATTGGTGGCGGGAGAGTAGAGCGATTCATGAATCCAAGACTATAGGAGGTCCGGCACGAAAGCTGCCGACGCTATGGGACCACGGCACGTGAGCGGAGGAAAGACGGGACGCCCGAACGTGAAGTGGTCGCCGCAACTGTTGACGCGCGACTTCACACTGGTCTGGTGGGGCCAAATGGTCTCCCAAATCGGCGATGGTGTGTCGAAACTCGCCTTGCTCTGGTTCGTCTACGCCATCACCGGCTCTCCGCTCAAGACCACCATGATCGGGCTGCTGCAGACCTTGCCGCCCATTCTGTTCGGTCCCTTCATCGGGGTCATTGTCGATCGTGTGCCGAAGAAACTTCTCTTGATCAGCAGCGACTTGATTCGCGCCTTGGTGCTGGGTGTATTGCCTTGTTTGCTGCCGGTGGACTCGTTCAGCATCGAGCGGCTGTACCTCATGGTGTTCGTCCATGCGGTCGCCTCCGCCGTGTTTGGCCCGGCCTTGACCGCCGCCATTCCGTCATTGGTCTCCCGCCATGAATTCACTGCCGCCAATGCCTTGTTGCAGACGACGACCAGCATCGGGATCATCGTCGGGCCCGCCCTGAGCGGCGTTGGCATTGCGACCATGAGCTCGCAAGAAGTGCTTTGCGTGAATGCCGTCAGCTACGTTATTTCTGCGGTTTGTTTTGCGTGTGTTCAGTTTCCACGGATGGAGGCGGTGCCGTCGGTCGCTGGAGGCTCGCTGGCCGGAACCTTCCGCGATGTGCTGGATGGTTTCCAGTATGTGTTCCATCGGCAGCGGATTATTTTGATGCTCATCGGAGCGGCGTCCATGTATACCTTCGCCACGAGCGCCTTCAGCACGCTCTTTCCAGTGTTCGGCAAGAAGTTGCTGGACCTCGGTCCTATTGAGGTCGGATACCTCTGGTCGGCATTCGGTATCGGGTTGTTGCTGGTGTCGCTGGGCCTGGTGTCCCTATCGACCTGGTCGCTGCCCAAACGGATTCAGTTGATGGCGCTGTCCAGTTTCATCAGTGGTCTAGGGCTGCTGGGATTGATTATGGCGTCGAATCGGTTGATTGCGGCGGCGTTGATGGTCATCATCGGGATGGGGACCGGGACGCTCACGCCGGTGGCCTGGGGTGTGTTACAGGAGATTGCTCCGGCCTCGCTGCTGGGGCGAGTGCTGGCGATTTACAATCTTGGCGCGATGACCTCCGCCATCGTCGGCATGACGATTTTCGGCTGGGTGACGCAAGAGTTTGGCGAGCGCCCCAGCGTGTTCGGGATTGGTGTGGGGCTATTCTTGTCGGCGCTGGTGTCCATGCGGGTGGCGCGCTGGGTGCAGGCCAATTGGGCCGAGACGAGCCTGCCGTCTGAAGACGAGGTGCGCCCCGGGGTCATGGTCACGCAGCCCACGAGCCATTGAGCCGGTTCAGCGAAGAGACGGGAGTAGGCACCGGAGCGAGGCAGGCCGTCAGACGTGACTCATTGTGTCGGTGATTCTGCGAGGACGGGAGGAAGACGTGGAAGAAATTATCAGTGTCAATGATCAGTTCTATATCCTCGCCAGTTCGTCGATGGCGGACGACCGCACACGTGTGCTGAAACATGGGGAGACGTTCGGTGTGTTCGATCGATACGGCGACATTCAGCCGGTGGGGCGGGGGACCCAGGGCGTCTTTCATCAGGGGACGCGGTTTTTGTCGCGGCAGGAATTGTTTCTCAACAACGACCGGCCGATGCTGCTCAGTTCAACGGTCAAGGAGGACAATGCTCTGCTGGCCGTGGACCTCACCAATCCCGACTTGTACCGGGAGGGACGGATCGCGATCCCGCGGGGAAGCGTGCATGTTTTTCGCTCGCGTTTTCTTTGGAATGGGGTGAGTTATGAGCGGTTTCGTCTGTCCAATTACAGTTTAGCGCCGGTGAAGATGACCTTGTCGATCCGCTTTGAGGCCGATTTTGCGGATATCTTTGAGGTGCGCGGAAAAAAGCGTGAGCGGAAGGGTCGGATGCTGCCGAATCTCCTGCGGAAGGATTTACTGGTGTTACGGTATGAGGGTCTCGATGAGGTGACCCGGGAGGCACGGATTCAATTTACTCCCGAGCCGATGGAAATCACCGCGTCACAGGCCACCTTCAGCATTGAACTCGATCCGAAAGGCGAAACGGCGGTGGCGGTGATGGTAGCCTGCGACGTGGCCGACCGCCAGCGGACGCCGTTGGGCTATGATGCTGCGATGGCTGAAGCCGGGCTGGCCTTCGGTGCAGAGCAGACGGAGGATTGCACCATTCAGACCTCCAACGCTCAATTCAATGAGTGGTGGAATCGCTCGGTGTTGGATGTGCGGATGATGGTGACCGACACGAATGAAGGCCCCTATCCCTATGCCGGTGTGCCCTGGTTCAGCACGCCTTTCGGGCGGGACGGGGTCATCACGGCGCTCGAGTGTCTCTGGATTCGACCGGAATTAGCGCGCGGCGTGCTGGCCTATCTGGCATCGACACAGGCCAAAGAGGTGAACCCTGCTCAGGATGCCGAGCCGGGGAAGATCCTCCATGAAACCCGCAAGGGGGAAATGGCGGCGTTGAACGAGATTCCCTTCGGCCTCTATTACGGCAGTGTCGATTCCACGCCGTTGTTTGTGATGTTGGCCGGCGCCTATTACGAACGGACGGCGGATCTGACGTTTATCCAGTCGATATGGGCCAACCTCGAAGCAGCGTTGACCTGGATGGATACGTTCGGTGATCTCGACCGTGACGGGTTTGTCGAGTATGTGCGGAAGTCCCCCACCGGTTTGGACAATCAAGGTTGGAAAGATTCGCATGATTCGATTTCGCACGAGGACGGTTCGTTGGCTGAGGGGCCTATCGCCTTGTGTGAAGTGCAAGGCTATGTATATGACGCCAAGGTGCAGGCGTCAAAGTTGGCAGACGCGCTCGGGTATACCGATCGTGCCAGTCAGCTTCGTCGGCAGGCACGGTCGCTGAGGGAGCGGTTCGACGAGGCGTTCTGGTGCGAGGAATTGTCGACCTATGCCCTGGCGTTGGACGGACAGAAACGCCCCTGTCGGGTAAAGACCTCGAACGCCGGCCACTGTCTCTACACAGGCATCGCAAGTGACGAACATGCGAGGCGTGTGGCAGAGACGCTGATGACCGATGAGTCGTTCAGCGGGTGGGGTGTGCGCACTCTTGCCGACTCGGAGCGCCGGTATAATCCGATGTCCTATCACAACGGATCGATCTGGCCGCACGACAACGCGATGATTGCGATCGGTCTAGCCCGGTACGGCCTCAAGTCCGGTGTGGAAAAAATTATGACCGGCATGTTCGAGGTCAGCCTCGTGCTCGACTTCCACCGGTTGCCGGAATTGTTCTGTGGATTCGTTCGCCGACCGGGCCAGGGCCTCACGCGGTATCCCGTGGCCTGCAATCCACAAGCCTGGGCTGCGGGATCGGCGTTTATGGTGCTCCAGGCCTGCCTCGGGCTCTCGATCCTGGCCTCAGAGCAGAAGGTGGTGTTCACCCATCCGATCCTTCCGGAATTTATCGACAAGATGCAGATCAAGAATCTGAAGGTGGGCACCGCGTCTGTCGACTTGCTGCTACGGCGACATGACCTTGATGTGGGTATCACGGTCATTCGTCGTGTGGGTAAAGTCGAAGTGGTCTCGCTCAAGTAGCGGCGGTGCCGGAAGCGCCGGCCGCTCTGTGAGCGCCGATTCAACGGCATCCGGTTGGGCGTGCAAGTGGTGTGCACAAGAGGCTGCGCAGATGCTTCTGTACTATTAAGGCGCGTCGGCGAGTTGCCAGACGATGGCGAGTACGTACCGCGCGGCGGCGGAGAGAATGTTCGGATCCACGCTGTCTGCCGTGTCGGTGGGTTGATGAAAGTGCGGATGGACTCCGCCGCTCACCACGGTGATGGTGGGAACTCCCGCCTCCTTAAACGGGACGTGATCTCCCCCAGGAAAAAAGCCGAATAGATCGATACGGTCTGCAAGTCCGGCCCATTGCCCGGCCTGTTCCGCAGCAGGTTTCTCTAAACCTGTCACACCGATGGTGAGTCGTCCGTTTCCGACTGCGGCATGATCTACGTTGATCATGGCGATGGTCGAGGTCAGCGGCAGCACGGGTTGGCTCACGTACAGTTTCGATCCCAGCAAGCCTTGTTCTTCTCCGCTGAACGACACCAAGAGAATCGAACGTTTCGGTCCGGTGGGCATCGCGGCGAGCACCCGGGCGACTTCCAGGATCACGGCGGTGCCTGATGCGTTGTCGTCGGCTCCGGCAAAGAGTAATCCACCTTGTTTCCCAAAATGATCGCGGTGGGCCCCGATCAGGATCGCGCCGTTCTGATGAGCGGCGTCCTGTCCGGGAAGCCATGCGACGACGTTCCGGAGCGTGCCGTCCTGTTGCGTACTCTGCCAGTGCGCCTTGACGGACACGTCGGTGTGTGTGGATTGCGGAGCCATGGTGTCGTTCAGTTGTTGCTGGAGGCGACGCAAGCGGTTGTCTGCGCCGGGCGGCTGTGCGTCGAGGATGGCTGCAGCGAGGGCGGTACTGATCCAGGCGCCTGGAATGGTCCGTTGAGGGTCCGTAAGCCCGTAGAACGCACTCGGGCGACCCGTGACACCACGACGAGTTTCGTACGCGTTGAGGATCGGCCCGGTTGCGGTCAGGTAGCCGAGGGCGCCATGCGCGTGGGCCATGTGTACTTTATCCGCGTGGGAGACCTGCGTGGCATACCGTTCGGGTTTTCCACGGAGAAACAGCACCACTTTGTTTCGAACGTCGATACCGGCATAGTCATCGAGTCCGCCGGCCGGGTCGGAGATCCCGTATCCGACAAAGACAATTGGAGCCTCGAGCTCTGCTGAAGGAGTATCGAGGATCGGGAGATAGTCAGTGCCGATCGCGGCAGGTTGTCTCTCGAAAGTCGGTCCGATCTGGAGCAGCGCCCCCTCGCCGATCTGAGTTGTGCGGACGGGAGCGGACTGAATCTGGATCGGCGCGGGATGGCGAGCGGGCGTGGCGGGAGACTCGGAGCCCGCTGAGCGACGCTGTTGTAGATCCAGGAGTCGTTGCCGCACGAATTCGGCGGAAGCAAGGTCGTCGGATGTGCCGGTCTGGCGTCCGTTGAACGTCGGTCCGCTCAAGGTGCGGATATCCGTGAGCATGCGTTCGCTGGAAATCGAGCTCAATGCCTGTTCCAATTCTGGGGAGACCGTCTCTGCGGCGACATGCTGAGCGACAGCCAGAGCCATCCATAGGATGAGCAGTAGTGTGAGCGGGGGGCGAGCAACGTATGACGAGTCAGTGTACCTGGAGTCTCGCAGGCAAGACGCAAGCGGTATGAAACGATGACAGTCCATCAGATCGACGTGGCCGAAGCTTTTTCAGCCGACCAGCGTTGATACCACCGCCAGAGTGGTCGTTGAAGGAATTGGGGGAGCGGATAGCCCAGCCCACGGACATAGCCGTCATCCCGGTCTAGAATGGCGAATGCCCACCGATATTTTTCTTGAAACGCGGCGCAGCGCGTCCGGATTTCCTCATCGGTCAGCGGAATGCGCCGACGAATGGCCGCGCCGATGGCGTCATCGGAGGTCATGTCACGAACCAGCGGCTCGATATCGGCAGGTGTGAGCCGGAGGTGCCGCATGAAGGAGAGGTCCAGCGCGGAGGGATAGGCGTAGGTGCCGAGCGTACCGGCATGAAAAGCACGCACCTTATCAATCAACCGCGGTAGCCAGATCAGGTCTACCAGGGTATCACTCCATCGTCGTGGCGGCTGTTGGCGAAGATCCATGGCGAGGTCTCATAACCCTGGGTGTGAGAGGTTGTGTGTTCATGGGAGGGACTATAACATACCCAACCGATCCCATTGCAGAGAGCTGAAGGCTCAAGGTACTATCGGCCATCAGGGGCATGTCGGGCCTATTTTCCCCGAGCAGCGATCCCGCACGATGGGGCAAGGCAAGATCGATCAGCGAGGCAAGAGGTAGGACCTATGGCAGAACAGGGCAAGGGGCTGTACGACCATCAATACGAACGGTTTCGTGACAATCAGGGCACCCATCAGGGGTATGATTTTCAGCACGGCCCTGCGGGGAGTGTGCCTCCCCCGGTGGTCACGTTCATGGATAAGATCAAGTGGTGGACGTCGCGCGGCTGGCGGCGAAAGAAGATTCTGGCGGAACGCGACCGATTTCAGCAGGAGATTATTCAGCTCAAGCAGGTCCAGCCCAAATCGTAAGCTCTGCTCGAAGGAGGAGTGCTCCCGTGCAATATGGAACCGAGTCGGTGAGGCAGATACAGACTGGTCGTCATCGTCAACAGTGTTCTGAAGGTTATCTGAGACGTATGATAAAGGGGTGGAGTGTCGTCGCGTTGACCATCATGTGGATAGGCGTGGCGGTCACCGCGTGGGCCGTGCCGAAGGAAACGTCGACGGAGAAGGCCGAGCATTTACGCCAGCAAGCCAATCCTCAGCTCTTCAACGATTGGACGTTTGATAAAGATCAGGTTGGAGGGGTTCCAAGAGGATTCCTCGCTGTTGCTTCGGGCGATCAGCCTGGCGGGGCGTGGAAAGTTGAGGCGCAACTCGCCGCACCGTCATCACCGAATGTCGTGCTTGGGGCGTCTTCCTGTCACGCCTGTGTCGAGTTACTCGTCGCCCAGGGATTTCAGTATGAATATCCTGAAGTCGTCGTTCGGATTCGTCAGGGGGCCGATGCCACGTCTGGGCAGGTCGGCGTTGTGTTCGGCTTGAAAGATGCAAAGAATTACTACGCAACCGTGGTGGATTTGTCGCAGAAGTCCATCGAAGTGGTACGAGTGATTGAAGGGAAAGAGGCGATCCTGGGTCGGGCTTCGATGAAGGTAAAGCCGGTTGAGTGGCATACACTCCGGGTCCAACGAAACACCATCATCAGCAAGGATTTTGTGGAGACATTTTTTGATGGGAGCCTGACACTTTCTGTTGAGGATCAAGCACTTGGAGTCGGACAGGTGGGGATGGTCGTGCGGGGGCAGGCCGCCGCACGATTCGACAATTTCAACGCGGCGCCACTGTATTCCAGCCGCCCCCTCTCGGCACCGGCTGCGTACTAGGGCGCAATGGTCGGCGGGCCGGCATGGTTCGCCAGACAATTTCAGGCTTGCCTTTCCCATTTTGGTGGGATACAGTGAAGGTGCTTCATTGCGAAGAGCCTTGGCGGTGAAGCAGGAAAAGAATTACAGGGCTCGAATTCGATGTTGTTTTGGGTTCTTCCCGGGAATTTCGGAAGCCAGAGCTAAGATTGCCGCTGTGTTTGCATCTTCGCCCCATTCCTTCCTCGTCTCTTTCTCGAGTCCCAGACAACACCATTTTATTCTCAAAGGAGGAACCCAATGGGTTCGAAGATCTACGTTGGCGGCTTGCCATATTCAACCACCGAGCAACAGCTGAGTGACCTGTTTGCGGTGCACGGGGCGGTGACGTCGGCGCGCATCATCACGGACAAATTCACCGGTCAATCACGAGGCTTTGGCTTCGTCGAAATGTCGGGAGATTCCGAGGCGCAGGCGGCAATTAACGCGTTGAACGGGACACAATTCGGTGGCCGCACGTTGACTGTGAATGAAGCCCGCCCGCAGGAGCCCCGCTCCGGTGGTGGCGGAGGACGTGGAATGGGCGGGGGCCGGCACTAAGCTGCGCTCGTTTCGCTATACCTATTCAGGGGCTGCCGACAGGGTAGCCCCTGCGTTTTTCTTACCGTGTTGTCCTCTCTCTGGTCTGCAGGGCCATCAGGTTATCTGCCCCTGTTTTCCCAAGATAGAGATTTAGGAGTGTTGTTGCATGGTGTCGTTTGCCGAATTGTCTCTTACATCGTTTCTCGCTGATCGTTTACAACAGGCCGGGTTCACCGCGCCGACCCCCATTCAGAGCGCGGCCATTCCACTGGCGTTGGAGGGGCGTGATCTCTTGGCTCAGGCCAAGACCGGCAGCGGGAAAACGCTCGCCTTTCTGATTCCCTTGATCGAACGGGCCGTCAAAGAAGGCTGGAAGCCTGCCGGTCATGCCTCCGCATCGCATGGCGGATCTGCCAGATCGCCGCGGGCCCTTGTGCTCGCGCCGACCCGTGAGTTGGCCCTTCAAATTGAAATGGAACTGCGCAAGTATGCCCCGCCGTCCGTGACGTCGTTGGCGGTGTACGGCGGTGTACCCATTGAGCGGCACTATCGTGCGTTGCGCCAGCCGCCGTTGATCGTGATCGGCACGCCGGGGCGGTTGTTGGACGTGGCTGGAACGCGTCATTTGGACCTGCGCGGCGTGGAGTATGTCGTGATGGATGAAGCCGATCAAATGTTGGATCGCGGATTCCTGCGTGACATTCAGCGTATTCTGCAATTGCTCCCAGCGCAACGGCAGACCATGCTGTTCTCCGCGACCTTTTCGCCGGAGATTCTGACGCTCGCGGAATCGATGCTGAAGAATCCGGCTCGCACGGCGGTGGATCCCGGAGTGAATACGCCGACCACGATTACGCATGCGTATTACGTCGTGCCCAGCGAATCCTCTCGGGTGCAGTTGATTCACACGCTGCTCCAGTCTCCGGAGTCCGGCGACCAGTCGATGGTCTTCTGCGACCAGAAATACAAAGTGAAACGATTGGCTGCCCGTCTCGGCGGAGAGCCGGCCTCGGTCGGGGCCATCACTGGAAATCACTCACAGGCCCAGCGGGAACGGACCCTCACCGCGTTCCGATCGGGTCGGTTGCGCACCCTGGTGGCGACTGATGTCGCGGCTCGTGGATTGGATGTGCCGACGGTGTCCCAGGTCATTCACTACGAATTACCGGGGAACCCCACGTCGTATGTGCATCGCACGGGCCGAACGGGTCGGGCTGAACGATCCGGGGCCACGCTTTTGATTCTCTCTCCGCAAGAAGAGCATGAATATTTGGCCATGGTGCGCCGTTTGCGAATCCAAACGAAGCGCCTGACCTTGCCGGTATTGGCGGCACTGCCGCCTCCAGCGCACGAGCCGGAGTCAAACGGCCAATCCCGACATGATGGGCGGGGGCGTGATGCCCGACCGCGGCGTGCAGGAGAGCGTCAAAATTCCACGCCTCAGGATGCGCGAGGCGGGCCTGGTCGTCGAGGTTGGCGTGCTGATCGTCCCGCCGCGCCGCGCCGTGGCAATAGTTGAAGAATCGCATGGTCCGGCAGGGATTGCCGGACCGGCATGATTGAGGAGGACGTGTCGATGAAAGTTGGACGGAGTTTGTTGCTGGGCCTGCAGCTGGCCGCGGGTAGCCTGCTCTTGGGTGAAGGTGCGTACGCCCAAGTCGAGCTTCCGATTACCGATGGGGTCAAAGTGTCGTTGGAGTACATCCTGACGCTTCCCGACAAATCCGTGGCCGATTCGAATGTCGGTCAGGAACCGATTGTGTTCGTACAGGGGGCGCATGAAATTGTCCCCGGCCTCGAAAAGGCTCTCGATGGCATGAAGGCCGGACAGAAACGGCGCATCGAGGTGGCGGCGCAGGATGCCTACGGTCCCTACAACAATAAACTACGCCAGAGCGTGGATAAAGAGAAGCTTCCCAAGGACGTCAAGGTCGGGGACATTTTGCAGGCGTCGGATAACCGGCTGGTGAAGGTCTTGGAAGTGAACGACAAGAAGGTGCTGATCGACCTCAACCATCCATTGGCTGGAAAGATGCTCACCTTTGATGTCAATATCCTCAAGGTCGAAAAGGGCGATGCCACGGACGCTCCCGCAAGCAAGACCCCCTAAGCGCGCTCTCCTTACCTGATCGGCGTGGCAGCCGGCGTGAAGCCGGCTGTACCGCCGCCGTTCTACGCAGACATCATTGTCAGGAGTTCCATGAGGCCCATCGATTGCGCCGTTGTGCCGCAAGGGCCTGTCCCCATTCTTGACGCGCACTTCGTCTCCGTGTAGGTTCACAGCACGAAACTTTTTGGACTGAAACACGATCCAAAGCATAGAGGAGATCCATCGCAAATGGGAACCATCAAGCAACGACCGGTGGTGGCAATTCTAGTGGGGGGTGGGCCGGCGCCCGGTATCAATAGTGTCATCGGAGCCGCCACGATCAGGAGTATTCTCGGCGGCTGTGACGTGATCGGCATTCAGGATGGCTTCAAATGGATCATGGACGGCCAGACCAGTAAGGTGAAGCGCCTGTCGATCGAGGATGTCAGTCGGATTCACTTCAGCGGCGGCTCCTACCTCGGCACGGCGCGTGCCAACCCCACGAAGAAACTCGAGCATCTCGATGCCTGCCTGGCGAGTTTGAATACCCTCGGTGTGACCCGGCTGATTACGATTGGCGGTGACGACACCGCGTTCTCCGCGTTGAAGTTGGAACAGCGGGCCGCCGGCCTCTTGCAGGTCGTGCATGTGCCGAAGACCATCGACAACGATCTGGACCTGCCGCATGGAATTCCGACCTTCGGATTTCAGACGGCGCGCCACATCGGCGTGGAGCTTGTGAAAAGTTTGATGGTGGATGCGGAGACGACCTCGCGCTGGTATTTCGTGGTGACGATGGGCCGCAAGGCCGGACATCTGGCGCTCGGTATCGGCAAGGCCGCCGGCGCCACGTTGACGGTCATTCCCGAGGAGTTTCAACAGAAGCCCCTTCGGCTGAAAACGCTGGTCGATATCCTGGCCGGCGCGTTTATCAAACGGCTCAATGCCGGACGATCGGACGGCGTGGCGGTCTTGGCGGAAGGACTGGTGGAAATCATCGATCAGCAGGATCTCGACGGGCTGCAGGATGTGGAGCGTGACCAGCACGGACATGTGCGGTTGGCGGAGATCAACTTCGGTTCCATGCTGAAGCGGGCGGTCGAGAAGGAATTGCGTTCCTTCGGTATTAAGACCACCATCGTCGATAAGAACATCGGCTATGAGCTTCGCTGCGCCGATCCCATTTCGTTCGATATGGAATACACCCGGGATCTCGGTTATTGCGCGGCGCAGTTTCTCCTGGAGGGCGGGAATGCCGCCATGGTCTCGATTCAGAACGGCCGGTTCATACCGATTCCGTTCGGCGACATTCTGGATCCCGCGACCGGCCGCACCAGAGTGCGTATGGTGGATGTGGAGTCCGAGTCGTACGTCATCGCGCGGCGGTACATGATTCGGTTGGCTCCGGATGATTTCAATCACCCTCAGGATCTAGTTCGATTGGCGACTACGGCGGGTCTGGCCGTGGATGATTTCCGGAAACGGTTTGAATACCTGATGGGCAAGGATGTATGAGCGAGGGGCGAGGGCGTGGACCTTGCCTCATCTGCGTGTAGGGCGTCATGACGAGTGACACGACATCGGACACAGAAATTGCGCTCGCCTATGGGCAGCAGCGCGCGCGGGTCTCACCCTGGGGAGCGGCGTTGCGCCGATACTACCAGCTTGAAGGCGATGGGAGCGAAACTGACATTGTCTGGGGGTATGCAGGCGGGGCGCATAAGAAGGGCGGGCAGGGGGATGTGCTCATTCCCTTTCCAGGCCGTGTGGCGGAAGGACGCTACTCCTTTAACGGACAACCGCTGCAGCTCGAACGCAACGACAAGGAAGGTCCGAACGCGATCCATGGATTCGTCCGAGCCCTGCCGTGGAACACACAGCAGGTCGACACGAATAGCGTCTTGTTCGAGGTGTCGCTCGATGCTGCGACGTATGGCCCACGAGGGTATCCCTTTTCTCTTGTCATTCGTGTTGGATATCGTTTGGACGCGCAGGGATTGGCCTGCTCGTTCGCCGTTCACAATGTGGGGCCTGAAGCCGCGCCGGTTGGAGTCGGATTCCACCCCTATTTCGCGGTCGGGACTGCGTTGGTGGATGAGGTGGATGCTAAGATTCCCGCTTCCGGGTACCTCGAGTTTAATGAGCGACTGGCGCCGACGGGCAAGGTCCTCGATGTGAAGGGCACCGAGTGGGACTTTCGCCACCCTCGCCGGGTCGGCAATCGCCGTTTCAATCATTGCTATATCGGATTGGAACGTGATGCGAACGGAACGGCGACGGCCTCCTTGCAACATGAGGGGAGTGGCCGCAGAATCGACATTGTGATGGATCGTTCTTTTTCCGCGATCGTCGTCTACACCGGCGATGCGATCGTCGATGCGCCGCGCCGTGCGTTGGCGATTGAGCCGATGACGTGCGCGACCGATGCCTTCAACCATCCTGAGTGGGGCTTGAAGCGCCTTCTGCCGGATGAAACCGTGTCCGGCCGATATCTGGTCACCCATCGTTCCATCTAACTCTCCTGTTCGGCTGAGACCACCCGAGCCCATCCGCTGTGTGTGCGCTACGACGGCTTCGTCGATTCAACGATACGGAACCGCACTTCATCCACCTGGGTGTAGGCCGAGGTTTGCTCCCCTGCAAATAACCCGCATCGGTAGAGTCCCGTCGTCCAGCCGGTGGATGGACGTGACAGGACGAAGTAACCGGATTGGTCGTTGGTGGACATGATGAGCTGATCCTGTGCCACCGCTGGCTGCGCGCCGGTTAGTTCCGCGTGCTCTTTGAAACAGCGCGCCGAGAGCGGAATTTCATCGTACGAGGCCGTCACCAATCCGAACACCAGGTAAATGTCCGGCTGAGTAGCGGAAAAGCTGATCCCGGGGTCCAGAGGAATGAAGTCGTGGGCGCCGGTGGGCGAATCGTCCCGCATGACTTTCTTTGCCGGGATGACGAATCGGAACCAGGCAAAATCGGCGTCCCGTCCGACCAGGGAGGCCGCTGCATCCAACGTGTTCTGTGGTTTCAAATTCTCCATGGCCTTCGCGGCCAGCTCTGCTTCCGACGGAACGACCGGCGCCGCCGGCGTGGCCTGGGCGGCGTTCTCCATCTCGATTTCCTTGGCCAGTTCGGGGACATGCGGACGAATCTTCTCCAGCCAGCGCAGCAGTTTGTGTTTGTCCAGAATTCTGGTTCCTACTGGAAGTTCGACCTCCTTCGTCGACTGCTCGAATGCCACGGTCGTGTCGTAGAGGATCTTGAATTGAATGTATGCGTCTTCCCATTTCCCCAAATCTACCAGACATTGACCGAGTCGATAGACAGTGGCCGCATAGTCTTCATCAAGCGGATCGAGCCCTTCCATTTTGGGGATGATGCTGATGGCCTCCTTGCACCGGCCCAGGTTCATAAGAATCAGTCCAAGGTGCTGCTTAGCAAGGGGGTCCATCGGATTGAGGAGCAGGAGTTGCCGATACATCGGTTCGGCTTCCTGATAGCGCCCGGCCTCGAAGAGCGCGTAGGCGTCGTGGCGAATCATCGACCAGTCTTTGAGTTGTTTCGGGTTCGCGTCCGGGCTCATCATAGGTGCAAAGCGGCGGCCTCGCTCCGTCGATCCGTAAAACACGGTCAGCAGATTCTTGGCGGACAGCTCCAACGGGGAACCGGGGGAGACTTGTTGCAACACAGACTGCACCTCGCGGTCTGCGCCTTCGTAATCCAAAATGTCGAATCGCGCGCGGGCCATCGCCAACCGCCAGTTGAGCATGTCGGGTCTCAGCTCCACCGCCTGCTGATAGGACTTCAGAGACTCCTCCAGCCGGTCAAGTTTCCGAAGCTCACGGGCCAGTCGCAAATGGATCAACGGGTTCTGAGGGTCGATGGCGGCAATGCGCTGCAATTCAGTGACCGCTTCTTCCACCTGCCCGGACCGTACCAGCACGCTCCACTTCGCCCATCGCACGTCGAGAGCCTTGGGAATGCTCGCCAGGACGGTTTCATAGGATTCAAGGGCCGCTTCGGTGTGGCGTGAGGTGGCGAGCATATCGCCGCGGAGTTGGTGCAGGGCGAACGCGCGCGGGTTGTCATGAATGCCCTGGTCAAGAATACCGAGGGCCAAGTCGGTCGTCCCCTGCTCCCAGGCGGCTTTGGCGCGTTGGGCGACCTGGCTTTCCGAGTGCGGTGCTGGATCGTTCGCCATAGCCCTGGGTGCGTCTGTCAGCGTGACGGGCAGGAGCAGGAGCAGTCCGAGGATGCGAGAGGCCTGAAGGATGAATAGTTGTCGCGCATGTGCGTGAAACCATGTATGGATCGTCATGACATGAGTCTCTAGTGAAGGTGAACAGGTCCCTGTCATTCTCAGGCGAAACACCGGATCGATAGAGATACACTCGGCGCATCGGCCTGTATGCGGTTAGAGGCACCCCGAAGGAGAAGGATTCGCCGTGCTCAGCGGGCGCCTGCACCGTAAATGATCTTACTGTACGATGGCCCAGTTCTGCGAGGTGTCACCACCGGAGCCGGTTCAGGGCGGAGCACGAGGCATGTCCTGACAGGAGGTCCCCCGGTCGGCCGGTGAGGGTTGTCACTGATGCGATTGTCCGGATGGCCCGGAACTGAACCCGCCTACCGCACGTTGACGAAGCGGCCGTGAGCCATGGTTCGAAGCTGATCGATGTCTTCGTGGCGAGTGACCGAGAGCGGCACGGTGCCGGACAGTTCCTGAATCAGGAGATCGGTCGTCAGAGACGTTTTGTGGTGCAAGGCCCGGTAGAGTGCGGCCACCACCGCCTGTTCGATTTCCGATCCGCTGAATCCATCGCTGACACTGACGATCTTTGAAAGATCAAACTTCGTACAGTCCTGTTTGCGGAGCGCGAGATGGATCTTCCAGATGGCGGTCCGTTCGTGGTCGTCCGGCAAGTCCACAAAGAAGATTTCGTCGAACCGTCCTTTACGCAGCAGTTCAGGCGGAAGGGATGCGAGGTTGTTTGCCGTGGCGACGACGAACACCTCCTGCTTCTTTTCCTGCAGCCAGGTCAGAAACGCGCCGAAGAGCCGACGGCTCAATCCGGCGTCGGCGTCTCCGCTCCCGCCGCCTGACACCATGGCCTTTTCGATTTCGTCGATCCAGAGCACGATCGGCGAGAGGGACTCCGCCATCTCGATCGCCTTGCGGAAGTTTTTCTCCGACTCTCCGACGAATTTATCGAAGAGTCGCCCCGCATCGAGTTTGAGCAGCGGGAGTTGCCACTCGCGCGCGATTGCTTTTGCGGCGAGTGACTTGCCGCAGCCCGGGACCCCCACCAGCATAATGCCGCGCGGCGGCGTCAGGTTGAGCGCCTTGGCTTCCGCTGTAAATCCCACCTTCGCCCGCTCCAACCATGACTTCAGGTTGACGAACCCGCCCAGTTCAAATCGGTTATCTTCCAGGGGATAATATTCCAGCAAGCCGCCGTCTTTGATGGCCTGGACTTTCCGTTTCAGGATGGTCTGCACGTCATTGGCGGAAAGGGTGCCGTCTTCGACGATACATTGTGTGATGACCTGCCGGGCTTGATGCAGGGTCAATCCCTGCAGGGCGCGAAGGATGGCGTCGCGTTCCTGTGCCGAGGGGCCGGACTGTGCGGGTTTGGAATCGGTGAGCGAGCGAAGAATGCTCTGCACGACGGTCGTCGAGCCGGGACGACGAGGCGACGTTCTCTTGCCGAGTGACTGCAGCACACTGTGGAGCATCGACTGTAGTTCGTCCCGATCAGGCAGTTGCAAATCCAGCCGAACCGCGATCTGTTCGATGTCGGACGGGAGGACGATGGGATGACCGGTCAACAGACAGGTGGTACGGGAGCGGCCGAAGTGATGACTGACTTCACGCAACTGACGAGCCACGGCGGCGTCTTGCAAGTGCGGCGCAAGATCCTTGAGCCAAAAGATCGCTTCCACAGTCAAGCCGTTGAGGTGTTGAAGGACCGCCAGGGGAGTGGCGGTCATCTTGCTGATGGTTTGCCCCTCGTCCTGCCTGGTGAGGCCCCTGGTGATCGACCATTCGAACAGCGGCATGCGTTCCTGAGCCGCCACGGATTGAAGCAACGTCAGCACCCGTTCTTCTTCCACCGTCTCGATGATAATCAGGGGGTGGCTGGAGCGAATCAATGTGCGGAGGTCATGTACGCTCGTCGATAACGCCATAGGAATGAAATGCTAGCACGAGGGTTTCACCACACCAAGAAAAGGGGCGAATGTGACGAGGCTGGAGGCGCAACGCTAGCGCTGAGGACTGATGGTGGGAGACAATTCCGACAGTCACGACTCCTTCCGAACCGTCAGCGATCGGCCATTCGCCAGCGGCTCTTCTTCCGCCTAGGCGTCATTCTCCGTGAGGCAGCGACCGAGGCCCTGTTGTTCGGCGAGATGGTAGGCATAGTGGAGCGCCGCCAGGTTGGCAACCCGTTCTTCGGCTTCTTCGCGACTGTCTGAATAGATGATCTGCAGCCCGAATCTGGCCGTTAGGGAATCCAGAAAGTCCACGATGCCGTTTCGGTGATACTGGCCGAGCCGCCCTCCGCCGCGGTTGTATTGGATCGTGCCTTCGATCACCAGAAAGCGATGGGGAAAAGCGCGGAGCGGTTCGAGCTCGCGGAGAAAGCGCGGGCGGTTGTCGGATGGATTGGAGAAGATGGTGTCGAACTCCTCTACGCGACGGCGTTCCACGCAAAAAATATCCGGGGCTTCCGCAATCGCATAGTCACCGGCCGGCAGGGTTTGTTTGACTGTTCCAGCGATGCGCACCAGGCCCTTGAATTCGTAGGGCTGGTGTTCGCGGCTATCGACCAGGATATGGATCGCCGGTACCATGATTTTGGGATGGCTGAATCGGGTGACGTTCAGCATCGTTTGTGGACCCCGCAGTTCCTGACGGGATCGCGGAGCTGGTTGCGGTCGAGGCGCCGGCGAGGGGCGTGGAGGCGGTGTCGGTGAGGAAGGATGTTGCCTGCCGGCATCGTACCTGGCCCGGGCCGCGGGGTCGCTGAGTGTTTGATAGGCCTGATTGATTAGTTGGGTTCTGGCCTCGGCCTTCCGGTGCAGAGCCGGCGAATGAACGAAGCGATCGGGATGCCAGACCTGCATGTGCTCATGCCAGGCGCGTTTGATCTCCGCGTCCGACGCGCCGGGAGAGAGTTCAAGAATGGTGTAGTAGTTCGTGGTCCGTTCGTCCCGCATGCGGTGTCCTGATCGATATGACGAAGTGTAGCGGAGTGCGACGGCGAAGCGCTAGCCCGCATGATCGGAGTCGGCAAGGGGCGGTGGGTGAATCCTGCGCGTGTAATACGGGTTCGCCATTGTGGGAAAAGTGTCGGCGGTGTATCGTACGTCAGGATCAGGTAATTCCTGTTGTAAATTCCATCGGAGGCGATTCGCATGATTCTGGTCACCGGCGGTGCCGGCTATATTGGTTCGCATACCTGTGTGGAACTGTTGAATGCCGGCTGTGCGGTCACGGTCTTCGACAATTTTTCCAACAGCCATCCCGAAGCGTTGGTTCGTGTGGAGCGGATTACCGGAAAGTCTGTTCGCCTGATACGCGGCGATTGCCGTGATAAAGCCGCCCTGGTGGCAGCCCTGCGCGAGAGCCGGGCGACGGCGGTGATTCATTTTGCCGGTCTCAAGGCGGTGGGCGAATCGGTCCAGCAGCCATTGACCTATTACGACAACAATGTTGTCGGGTCACTGCGTCTCTTGGAGGCGATGCGGGAGTGCGGCGTGCAGCAGCTGGTGTTCAGTTCCTCTGCCACCGTCTATGGCGATCCGCAACGGCTTCCGCTCACGGAGGACCATCCGTTGTCGGCCACGAATCCCTACGGCAGGACGAAGTTGATGGTGGAGGAGATTCTGCGCGATGTCCAGCGTAGCGATGCCTCCTGGCGAATCTGCATTCTCCGCTATTTCAATCCGGTAGGCGCGCATGCCAGCGGCTTGATCGGTGAGGATCCTCAGGGGATGCCGAATAATCTCCTGCCGTTCGTGGCCCAGGTGGCGGTGGGTCGGCGGGAATACTTGAACGTGTGGGGCAATGATTATTCGACTCCGGACGGCACGGGAGTGCGGGATTATATTCATGTGGTGGATCTGGCACTGGGGCACCTCAAGGCGCTGGAAGCGCTTGATCGGCTGGAGCGTCCGGGCGAATGTTTGACGGTGAATCTCGGGACAGGGAATGGGTATAGCGTGCTGGAGATCGTGCGTGCGTTTGAAGCGGCGAGCGGCAAGCCGGTTCCCTACAAAGTCGCCCCCCGCAGACCCGGTGACGTGGCATCCTGTTATGCCGATCCAGAGCAAGCCCTAAAATCTTTAGGGTGGCGGGCGGCGCGCGGATTGGACGAGATGTGTGCCGATGCCTGGCGCTGGCAAAGTACGAATCCAAAAGGCTATGGGGGCTGACTCTATGGTCGTGTTTCGGGCTGCAGCATGGACAATCGGTGTCGGGGCAGTTGTGTGCGTGCTCTACTTCGTGCCGGTGGCGCATGCGAATCATCAAGGCCATGGAAGCCACGCCGACGGCGAGACTCATCCAAGGGTGGGAACGGGGTACTCGATTCCAGGTGCGTCCTTTCAGATATTCTTGGGGCAAGCCAACGATGTGGCAGAAGGGACCGGTCTGATTCAGGCAGACCGGAGCGCCGCCGTTGAAACGGTGCGGGAGGCGTTGGTTGTCCTCTTGCAGCACCGGTCCGACTATCCGCGTGTCGATGAAAGTCTCGCGAAAGAGGCGCTGGCCAAAGTCGTGATTGAGACGACTGTGGTGAATGACGAGGGGAAAGCATTTCCGTTTCTCGTCGTGCGCACCACACAGCCGGGACGCGTCATCCTGCTGATCAGCGCGGCCTCGCTGAAGGAGAAGGGGTATCTGCATCACCCGGAGACACTGGTTCCGGTGCTTGCGAGAGAATTTCAATGGGTGGCCAGCAAGGCGGACACCGCGCCGAAGCCCAAACTGGTGTCAGGTGAACGAGTGTTGAAATCGGCCGCGATCCGCACGGACCAGGACATTGCCGCCTTGCCTGGGGAGGAGCGGGTACGTATCCTCCAGCAGCTATTCGACACCTACCTGCGAACGGTCGATGAGCAGAAGAGCCTCGATGGTCAGCCCTTTTATGAAGTCGGCAGCACTGCGCCGGTCGCGCCGATTCATCAGGATTCGACGACCAAGCTGTATGAGATCCGGGTTCGTGAGGCCCTGCAGAAGATCGTCCGCGAGCCGTTCTTCTGGGACCGTACGCCGAAGGCAGTTAGAAGCCTGCTGAACGGGAAGGTGTGGACTGTCGCGTTCGTAAAAATCGATCAACGAGATTGGGCGACCCGAACCAGGGTGCTGCCGGAAGAGAAGGCCATTGTGGTTGGCGCGCACGACCAACGCATCCAGCCGGCGGCCATCTTGGTGAATACCTATCGAACGGCTGCGTCCGACGACCCGTTTTATTCGGATACGCAGGGGTTGCCTATGGGCGCACTTTCGGCGGACCAATTGGCGCGTGTGATTGCCTCGGAGATTCAGCACAATATTCAGGAAAAATCGATGACGGGTCACGTGGCGCAGGATGCGCTGACGGCTCCTAAATAAAGACGGAGCCAAGCAGCACAGGATTTCTATCGATGCATCGGTCGCCCGAGTGCCTCACTGTCTGCCGAATAAGAATCGGAAATGACTCTCTGAGGGCTTGCTGATGTTGGCAAGCAATTAATCGAGCAGGAGACCCAACTCGATGCGTTGACGACCTGAGTGCCTACGCAAAACAATTTTTATGTCTCATCGCAATTTGCTGAAATCTCAACAAAAGGTGCCCCATGGTTTACCTTTTGGGAGTTGGGCATCAGGTACAACACAACGGCCCACCCATGACACCGGAGAGGGAGCATGCGACTCGTGATTTCTGCACGTTTCTAAAGTCACGGGCTAAAGATTTGAACATTTCAATGTTGGCAGAAGAATTTAGTGAAGACGCGTTGCGCATAAGCAAGGCCCATGTCGCGATTGTTAAGGATGTCGCCCACAGCCTCGGGTTAAAACATCTTTTCTGCGACCCGACGCGTCAGGAGAGGGTCGAACGTGGTATCAACAATAATCTCGAAAGCCGTGAGCAGTATTGGCTATCTCGACTAGAACATCATTACGACAGCGAGACCATTTTACTTGTGTGTGGTGCTGACCACTTAGAAAGTTTCCGGGAAAAGTTGCAGGATAAAGGTGTTAAGGCGGAGATTCTTCCCGATCAGTTCGGTATCGGTTTACCACCGCTCATGATCACGGAAAAGTCCGGTGTATTTTTAGATTTTTAAGAGCATAGGTCGGAACCCACTCAGTCTTTCGGTGAGCTGTTTAATCGAGTCCGATGATTGTTCAATGCACAACTACTCCTCATTTACCCACAGCAGCGACGCAATAGCTGATGAAAACTAATCTATTGCCCTCTATAAACACAGGTCTGCAAAGCACCGACAAAGGCCAGTACCAATCCGACTATTGCAACGAGAAGACCAACTTTTGCCAATCGATCTGCCGATCTGCCAGCGGTATCAATTACCTCAGTGAGACGTTTGAAATGACGGCTGGTCAATTCCATGCGGAACTGTTCTGCAGGGGGAGAATCCACTTGATACCCTTCCAAAGCCTCCAATAGTTCCTCATCATTCTTCTGCTTGGCCATTTCCCGATATGTTCCCACGTAGTCCGTCTCCTATTATGCGCACTCTTGCCACTCGTCGCCCTTAGAGGACTCCAGGTCTTCAGGCGAAGCAATTTCCATGGTAGAAACAGAGTTTCGCATTAACTTATAACGGATCCCATACTTCACTACATCATAGGCGCGCGTCACTCTTTGATGGTCCGACCACGGCCCCTCTTGCTTATCTAGAATTTGGCACAATATCCGTATCTCTTTATCAAACCTTGCAAGAATGTTGGCGGCGCTGTCGCCACAGATAATGCCATTCAAAGATGTGAAATCAGTTTTGTTTTCCATGCATGAATATAAAACGCGCACTATTTTGCCGTTTCGTAGCGTTGCCTGCACGTGAAAGGGGTTGAAGGAATATATTTCTTCTTTGTTCGTGGGTAATTCAATCACAAATCGACCAGGATTTCCGAGCTTGAATGTTGCGTCGGAAAGACTTTCGCCAAGCTTTAGCTCTTTGAATTCAGTTATGACTTTCGGCAATCCGTGGTAGTGGCGGTATATGAAAAGTCCGCCGATTGAAATTAGCCCTAGCAGGATACCTACGACTAAAGTAACGAATGCTACTTTGCTTGCCCTTGTCCAATTCCATCTATCCATAGTTTGAGTGTAAAGATAGATTATTCCGCAGGAGAATAACCCCAAAAAAATTCCTGAACCTATGCTCATAGTGAACCGGCCAGAGTGTTGAAGGTAGGTATCAAGCACGAGCAAATCATGGTCTCAATTACTTTCTCGCCTTTAGAATCCACTCTCGCAGACCAAGGCTAGGCCAGCCGTGAGAATGTGTCAAGATTGAATGGACATCGGATATGTTGAGCGACACCGTAAGCTCCCCTTGAAATTGAGACCACCCCGACGACATGGTCCAGAGTGGACCGCGGAGGTGGCGAGATGACCGCAGGTGCAATCGAACCCATTGAACGCTGGACGACTTAACCGCGCGTGGCCCTGGTGGCCAGTATCCTGAAGGGCGAGACCTCCGTGGCGGAGGCGGCTCGGACGCATGGGCTGACGGTGGCGGAGGTGGACGAGTGGCGGGAGAAGTTTCTGCTGGGGGCTGAGAACGCCCTGCGGAGTCGCCCGCGAGACGAAGAGGCGTTGAAGGAGGAGCAGATCAAGAAGCTGAAACAGAAGATCGGGGATCTCGTCCTCGGAAACGATATCTTACGGGAGGCCTTGAAACCGTACCCTTGAGCCCGGAAGACATCCGACGCGTGAGGGCCGGCGTGTCGGGTGTCTCGGAACGGCGGAGCTGCCAGGTGCTCGGCGTGGGCCGGGCCTGCCTGCATCGACCGGCCGTTGCGAGAGGGCGGCGTCAGCGGACCGACCCGCCGTGGACGGAACGGCTCCGTCAGCTGATCCAACAGCATCCTACGTTCGGGTATCGGCGACTGTGGGTGCTGTTGCGACTATCGCCTGCAGCAGGAGTTCATCACGCCCTATACGCCGGAGCAGAATGGAATGATCGAACGGTTTTTTCGGAGCCTGAAAGAGGAGTGTGTCTAGCCACACACGTTCCAGACGTGTGTGGAGGCGCGGCGAATCATTCGGAACTGGGTCCAGTGGTACAACCACGAGCGGCCGCATCAGGCGCTGGGGTATCGGAGCCCGATCCAATATAGGGGACAACAATCAACGCAGGTGGCTTGATTTCAGGGGAGTACTACACTGAGTCATGGTGGCTGGGCTAACGGCCGGTCTGTTTGGGCTGTCCGGCTTTGGCTAATTGCATGTTCACGCTCACGACGCCCTCGTTGAGATTGCGATAGGGATAGGCGGAGGTGATGACAGGGAGGGCATCGGCTTGGTCCTGTGTGGTCACGAGGGTGAGCGCCGGTACATACCGGCCGGCGGCGACTTTGACACCGATCAATTTCGCGCCCGGTTCGACCACGACGTGATCGCCGAGTTCAGTGCGGAAGACCAGGGCTTGCATGCCGACAAAGGTATCGTCACCGATTCTGGCTGGTCCATGCACCTGCGATTGGTGGGCCAGCGAGACGCGCTTGCCGATATAGACCGAATAGGTCTTGCCCGCGACCTGCACTTCATTCTCCGGCAATTCATGGTCCCCCTCGAACGTTTCCAACCCATGAATGACGACCCCGTCCTGCACGTTACTGTGATCCCCGACAAAAATGTTCTGCCCTTCATCGGCCCGGACCGAAGCGCCGGGCGCGACGAAAATCAGCTCGCCGATGGTTACGGATCCGATCACCGCAGCCAGGGGATGAATGCGTGCCGACGTGGCAATCGTGGGCACCGTCACGTGAGGATTAAATGTGGTGGGCACGTTGGGGGACACCCAGCCGACCAGCGCGATGCCGATGAGGAGCATGTTCAGGCTCAGGCTGAGTGAGAGTGGCCATGATCGAGTCATCAACGATTCTCCACGGGACAACGGCACTCACCCTTGCTTGGTCGAGGCGGTGTTTGTTCCCTGCATGACGATGTAATGAATCCCCGCATGTAACGCTTTGCGCCATTCAGTTTCTAAGCTCGGCGTACAGTCGCCGTCGTATTCCTTGACGGTGGCAATTAAGCTGTTGACCCAGTACTCATAGAGTTGCGGCGTGATATTCATATGGCGGGCATTATGGGTATCGGCAATACGATTCAGGCACAGGGTACCGACTGGTTTGCCCTCCAAATGCATCAGCATCATGGCGATCCCTTCACGCAGGAGCGCTTTTTGCTTCGTGAAATTGGTATGGGCGAACATCGGTCTGATGCTCGGATGGATTCCGAGAAACATCTCATAGAACCGGTCGAAGAATTCCGGTTGCAGGCAGCATCGTCCATAACTTGCCATCACCTGCTCGATCGGCATGAAACCTCCCTGGGACCGGGCTCACAGCTCATCCTTTTGAAGGTACCCCTTGTCTCCATGTCGGCGGATGGCGCCTTAAACTTGAGGTACGCTTCGGGTCCCTTCATCCCGGCACTCGGGAGTGGACCGGACCGGCCTGGAACACGTAGAATGCGCCTCCGCGGTGCTCACCCCCTCCACCGGTGAGGGGGGTGGGAACCGACAGGGCTGAAACAACAGTGGGCTGACTAGGAAGGGATCGTCATGAGTGTGAAATGTGGAATCGTCGGGCTGCCGAATGTGGGCAAGTCCACCCTGTTCAATGCGCTGACCAAGTCTGGGATCGCTGCGGAGAACTATCCGTTCTGCACGATCGAGCCGAATATCGGCATTGTGGAGGTGCCGGATGCGCGGATGCAGGCGCTGTCGGACATCGTGAAGCCGCAACGGATGCAGTATGCGACGACTGAATTCGTGGACATCGCCGGGTTGGTGGCCGGAGCCTCGAAAGGGGAGGGCCTGGGCAACCAGTTTTTGGCCAATATCCGAGAGACCGACGGGATTGTGAATGTCGTACGTTGTTTTGAAGATGATAACGTGGTCCATGTGGCGGGTAAGGTCGATCCGATTTCCGACATCGCGACCATCGTGACGGAACTCGCGCTGGCCGACCTCACGACAGTGGAGAAGGCTCAGGAGCGGAACGTGAAGCTGATCCGCTCGGGGGACAAAGATGCCGCCAAGCTGGGGGAATTGCTGGTGCAGGTGGCGGCCTGTTTGAACGAGGGGAAACCGGCCCGCACGTTGACGCTCGATCCGGCGCAGCGCGCCTTGTTGAGGCCGTTGTGCCTGCTGACGATGAAGCCTGTGATGTATGTGGCCAATGTGGCTGAAAAAGGGTTTGCCAATAATCCGCTGCTGACGCGAGTGGAAGAATATGCTGCGCATGAAGGGGCGCCGGTCGTGGCCATCTGCGCCGCACTGGAGTCCGAGATCGCGGTCCTCTCTGATGAGGAAAAGCGAGAGTTCCTAACCGACATCGGGATGACCGAACCGGGGCTGAATCGACTGATCCGCGCAGCCTACCAGCTGCTGGGCTTGCAGACGTATTTCACTGCCGGGGTGAAGGAAGTCCGTGCATGGACGATTCATATCGGCGATACCGCGCCGCAGGCCGCCGGCGTCATTCACGGTGATTTTGAGAAGGGGTTCATTCGCGCGGAAGTGATCGGGTATCACGACTTTATCGCCTGTAAGGGGGAAGCGGGAGCGAAGGAAAAAGGGAAAATGCGACTGGAAGGGAAGGAGTACGTGGTGCAGGACGGCGACGTGATGCACTTCCGTTTTAACGTTTAGATGGGTGCGCGAAACATGGGTGGCGCCGGAACCTCCGGCTTAATTGGAGAGATGCGATGAACGAACAAGATACAGAACGGGCGGTCGCGATATTGAATCGGATTATGGAACTGGAGTTGGCCGGCGTGGTGCGGTACACCCACTATGCCTTGATGATCTATGGGTACAATCGGATTCCGATCGTGTCCTGGCTGAAGGGTAATGCGGATGAAAGTTTGGCCCATGCCCACAAAGCCGGCGAGTTGGTGACTCTATTGGGCGGGCACCCCTCGTTGAAGATCGGCACCTTGCTCGAAACCGAGAAGCATGATGTGGGGGATATTCTGCGCGAGAGCCTGGAGCATGAGAAGGCCGCTGCCGCCTCGTATTACGAATTGCTGAAGCTTGCGGAAAGTAAGTCTGTGTTGTTGGAAGAGTATGCACGCGAGATGATCGTCGGGGAAGAGTTGCATCTCGATGAGGTCAATAAAATGCTGCGCAAATCCGGCGATGTGCAGGCATTTCGTTCCTAACGGTTCAAGCTGCCTGACGGAGGCTTGGTCCGGAACTCCAGGCCAAGCCTCCGTTAGGATTCCATGTGCCGGTTACTGTCGCGCGCTGAAGTCGCCCTCCCACCGTCACCCGCTGCTGTCTCCTCATGTTTAACGTGATTCTGTACCAGCCGGAAATTCCTCCGAACACGGGCAACATTATCCGACTCTGCGCCAACACGGGTGCGTCGTTGCATCTGGTCAAACCGTTGGGTTTTACGCTGGAAGACAAGCAGTTGCTACGAGCCGGACTGGATTATCATGAGTTCGCGTCGATCACCGTGTACGAGAGTTGGGCGGAGTGTCTGGAACGGATGAAGGATTGCCGGCTGTTTGCCGTGTCGACAAAGGGCAGGCAACGGTACGATCTGGTGCGTTACACCGAAGGCGATGCGTTGGTGTTTGGCCCGGAAAGCCGTGGATTGCCGGCGGAGATTCTCGGGAGCGTACCTGACCAGCAACGGATCCGCGTACCGATGGTGCCGGGAAGCCGCAGCCTCAATCTGTCCAACTCGGTCGCGGTGGTGCTCTACGAAGCCTGGCGACAGGCGGGGTTTGAAAAGGGGATCTGATCGCTGATCATTTCTTGGCCTGCGCCGTGAAGTCCGACGGAGCAGAATGTGTTACCTGCCGTTCAGTGGAGCCGTCAAATCTCCAGCACCAGCCCTATTTCGACTACCTGATCCGCCGGCAGGTGGAAATAGGAGCTGGCTCGCTGCGTATTGCGTGACAGGAAGACAAATATTTTCTCTCGCCAGATCGCCATCCCCGGTTTCGGTGTCGCCAAAAAGGTTAGTCTGCTCAGGAAGAACGTTGTCTCATCGACAGGAATCGAATGGCCGTGGGCTGCGAGGTGGGCGAGGACACGTGGAATGTCCGGCGTTTCCATGAATCCGCATCTGGCGACGACTTGAAACAGGTTTTCTTGGATGGTGGTGACCTTCAATGGGCCGCCCGATGGAATATAGGGTACGGGCTCTGTGCGGACCGTGAGGATGTAGACCTGCTCGTGGAGAGATTTATTGTGCCTGACATTCTGTAACAACGCGGGCGGGGTGATGTCCGGATGTTGAGATAAAAATACGGCGCGGCCGGGGATTCTGTAGGGTGCCTGCGAAAGAACTTCCCGGACGAACTGAAGCAGGGGAGGAAACTGCTCGCGTAAGTGGTCCGCCACTATCGCGCGTCCTCTCGCCCAGGTACTCATGATCGTGAAGACCGCCGCGCCAAGCAGCAGCGGGAACCACCCGCCATGGGGAATCTTTTGGGCATTCGCGAGAAAGAAGGCGAGGTCGATGAGCAGGAAGCCTCCGACGGTCATGGCTGCCAGGAGCGGGCTCCAGTGCCAATGGGCCTGGACCACGCGATACATCAGGAGGGTCGTGATGATCATGGAACCCGAGACGGCGATGCCATACGCTGCGGCCAGATTACTAGACGATCCGAATGAAAGGATCAGGCCGACGGTACCGATGAACATGAGCCAATTCAACAGACCGAAGTAGATTTGGCCATGTTGCTCGGCGGACGTGTGGGTGATTCGCAACGGCGGCAGATAGCCCAATTGAACGGCTTGCAAGGTCAACGAGAAGGCCCCGGACAGCATGGCTTGTGATGCAATGACAGTCGCCATGGTCGCGAGCGCGATCAAGGGGTACAGCATCCAGTCGGGGGCCAGGAAGTAAAAGGGATTGGCCAGAGCCGCCGGGGTCCGCATGAGGAGCGCACCCTGGCCGAAGTACTGAAGTAGGAGGGCAGGCAGTGCCACCGCAAACCAGCCGAGTTGGATCGGCCGGCGTCCGAAGTGGCCCATGTCGGCATACAGCGCTTCGGCTCCCGTGAGGACCAGAAACACACTGCCCAGCACCAGGATACCGACTGCGGCATGCCGAATCAAAAATTGGATTGCATAGAGCGGACTGGCTGCACGCAGTATTTCAGGGGTTTGGATCAAGCTGTGGAGCCCGAGCAGAGCCATCGTGACGAACCAGAGCAGCATGATGGGACCGAAGATACTTCCGATCGTTCCGGAGCCGCGGCGTTGGATCATGAACAATAAGGCGACCAGCGCGACGGTCAGAGGCAGAATGTAGGGGGTGAACACATCGGTGGTCAGCGTGAGCCCTTCGACCGCGCTCAGGACCGAAATGGCCGGTGTAATTATGCCGTCGCTATAGAGAAAGGCCACGCCGATCAAGCCGAGGGTGACGACAACGTTGAGTCCTTTGCGGAGATCGACCGGGCGGGACTGTTGACTGAGCGCCATGAGCGCCAGCATGCCTCCCTCGCCCTCGTTGTCGGCTTTCATGACGAACAACAAATATTTCACGGTGACGACAAGCACGAGCGACCACACGATCATGGAGAGAATCCCCAACACGTTGTCGGGCGTGACCGGCAGGCCATGCGATTCGTGAAAACATTCGCGCAGGGCATACAGCGGGCTGGTTCCGATGTCGCCATAGACCACTCCCATGGCGGCCACGGTGAGGGAGACGGAAGAGGATTGCTTGTTGAGATGCTTCGGCATGGATGCGTGACAGGGGTTGGACCCGATTCGCGATGCTCCTGTGTTGCAACGGGCGGACTATACCATGTTCGATGAAGAGATGCCGGTCGGTTGTGCAGGACGTCGTACGGCGAAGCATCTGCTCCCATAGGGAGAGAGGTGCGGTTTCCGCATCCGGCCTGGAAGTTGTGCGAATCTTCTGCTAGATTCCGGGTCGACTCGTGAGAACGATCAGCGGCGTCGAGCCGGCCAAGTCCTTCACGTTCATGTGCCAAGAAAGCCTCTGCGACCGGGAGCGTTGCCTCCAGCCAGATTTCGCTTTCGGAAAGTCTACACGAACCTATGACCTCTCCAACGACGCCGACTATTTCCGCTTCAGCGCAGCAACGTATTGTCGATCTCATCGCCAAGGAACTTGGGGTAACCGCCCCACAGATCGCGGCCGCAGTGACGCTGCTGGATGGCGGGGCGACGGTACCCTTCATTGCGCGCTATCGTAAAGAGGCCACCAATAATCTGGACGACACGCACCTGCGCACGTTGGAAGAGCGGCTGCTGTATCTGCGTGAACTGGAAGAGCGACGGCAGACGATCCTGGCCTCGATCGAAGAGCAGGGCAAGTTGACGGACGAACTGCGTCGGGCGGTCGAGCAGGCCGCGACGAAACAAGCCGTGGAAGACATCTATCTTCCCTATAAACCCAAACGTCGCACCAAGGCGCAGATTGCGCGCGAAGCCGGCCTGGAGCCGTTGGCGAACGCGCTCCTTGCCGACCCGACGCTCGATCCGGAGCAGGAAGCCGTAGCGTATGTAAAGGTCGTGCCGGCAGCCGAAGGAGTCGAGGCTATCAATGTGCCTGACGTGAAAACCGCGCTCGAAGGCGCACGCGATATTCTGGTCGAGCGATTTGCTGAAACCGCCGACCTGCTTGCGGCCTTGCGCGCAAAATTGTGGAGCGAAGGCATCGTGACCTCCACGGTCATGCCCGGCAAGGAAACGGCGGAGGAAGAAAAGTTTCGCGATTATTACGCCTATTCGGAAACGATCCGGACGATTCCTTCGCATCGCGCCCTGGCGATGTTCCGCGGTCGTACGCTGGGCGTCCTGAAGCTCGACCTCGGTCTTGGCGAGAGCCTCGAAGCTGTGGTGCCGCATCCCTGCGCGGCGATGATTGCCGCCCATTTCGGCATCGAACAGCGCGGCCGTCGCGCCGACAAATGGCTCACCGATGTTTGCTACTGGGCCTGGCGGGTGAAGGTGCATCTGCATCTGAGCACGGAGTTGCTGTTGCAGGTACGTGAGGCGGCGGAAGCGGAGGCAATCAAGATTTTCGGGCGCAATCTCCATGAACTACTGCTGGCGGCCCCCGCCGGTCCGAAGGCCGTGCTCGGTCTCGATCCTGGTCTCCGCACCGGCTGTAAAGTGGCGGTCGTGGATGCGACTGGAAAATTGCTGGAGACCGCGACGATCTATCCGCATCAACCCCGCAATGATTGGCAGGGGTCGTTGTCAACCATCACACAATTGGTGTTGCGGCACGGTGTCGCCCTCATCTCGATCGGCAACGGCACGGCCAGCCGTGAGAGCGATAAATTTGCCGTGGAAGTCGTCAAGCTGGTGGCGGCGCAGAAGCCGGAACAGAAGCTGGCGAAGATCGTCGTGAGCGAAGCCGGCGCTTCCGTCTACTCGGCATCGGCTTTTGCCGCCGCGGAGTTTCCGGCGCTGGATGTGAGTCTGCGTGGCGCCGTGTCGATTGCCAGGCGGTTGCAGGACCCGTTGGCCGAGCTGGTCAAGATCGATCCAAAATCCATCGGAGTCGGCCAGTATCAGCACGATGTTAATCAGCGAGCCCTGGCGAGATCGCTCGACGCCACGGTCGAAGACTGCGTGAACGCAGTGGGCGTAGACGTGAACACGGCATCGGCGCCGCTGCTGGCGCGAGTATCGGGACTCAATCGCGTGTTGGCTCAAAACATCGTGGAGTACCGCGACGCGCACGGGCGATTTCAGAATCGGCATACGATCCTCAAGGTGCCTCGTTTGGGCGAGAAGACCTTCGAGCAGGCGGCGGGGTTCCTGCGGATTAACGACGGCGACAATCCATTGGATCGTTCCGCCGTCCATCCGGAGGCCTATCCGGTCGTCGAGCGCATGTTGGCGCGGCTCAAGAAAGACCTTGCCGACGTCATGGGCAAGCCGGCTGTGCTGAAGGACCTCTCACCGGCGGAATTCACGGATGAGACATTCGGTCTGCCGACGGTGCGCGATATCCTGACGGAGTTGGAAAAACCCGGCCGTGATCCGCGTCCTGAATTCAAAACGGCGACCTTCAGGGACGGAGTCGAATCGCTTGCCGATCTCCAGTCCGGGATGGTGCTCGAAGGGGTGGTAACCAATGTCGCGGCGTTCGGCGCATTCGTCGATATCGGCGTGCATCAGGACGGCCTCGTGCATGTGTCGGCGTTGGCGAACAAGTTCGTCAAAGATCCGCATGACGTCGTGAAACCGGGGCAGATCGTGAAGGTGAAGGTGCTGGCCGTTGATGTGCAACGGCAGCGGATTTCGCTCACGATGCGCATGGAAGATGCTGCAGCCCCCGCCCTGCCATCTGGCGCGGGAGCCGCGCGTGATCGGCGTCCTTCTGATTCGTCCCGTGCGGTGCCTCGTGAACCCCAACCCGTCGGCGCCTTTGCCCTGGCGTTGGCGCGGGCCAAGGAGAAGCGATCATGATTGGGGCACAGTCCGTGAAGCCCTGACCGAACGGGCTTCTGCCCAGTGCGAATCACGTGAAGGAATTGCCGCCCTCAGGCCTGACGAGCGTGTTGCGGGAAGTCCACGCATCCATTCCATGTTGTCAATCATCCTCTCCTCCGGAAGTCCTCGGTAGAGAGTCTTGCGCCGAACGATTTCTCTTCAGGCGTGTGCCTCTTCCATCGTGCGGCCGCTGATGTCTCGCTTGTCTCGTGTTCCGAGCATGATCATGGGCTAGGCCAGACATTCTCCATTCCACCCTACCGTGAAGTTTCGAGCTAATCGATCGGGGGCTTGCCCCGCTCATCCCGTACTCTGCGAACGTAGGGCCTTGACCGGGGTCGCGCTCTTTGCTATATAGTTAGGAGTCCTAACTATTGCAGTGAGGTCACATCAGAAAGGAGTGAGGGATGGATGCATTGAAGGTGTTCGACACATGGGTCGAGGTTCCGGGGAAGACCCTGCACTTTGACGTTATGACGTTAGATCAGGCGACTGCGTTGAAGTTAGCGAACGAGCATGTTGTGACCCAAGGCTATGCGGCGATCACCGTGACAGCGGAAGAATGCCGGTTTTGCCATCAGGAGCCGCTGGCCATGTTCACCCAACATCAGCAGAGCGAGTTCCTAAAGGCCGGTGGATTCATCGTGCAGCTGTCTGCATAGAGGAGCGTCGATATGGGAAAGCAGCTTCCAATGCAAGGAGAGAAAACGGTCGTTGATCATATTACGACCGGATTGACGAAGGTCGCCGCTGCGTTACGGAGCCAAGCCTGGGAGGGAGGAAGTGCGCGCAAGCTCACTCCGACTCAAGGCCAAATCCTGGTCTTGCTGGCCGAGCGGGCCACGCAACCCATGCGACTGAACGATGTGGCGCGCGAGTTGTGTTTGACGGCGGCGACCACGAGCGATGCGGTCATGACTCTTGTGGAGAAGAAACTGGTCAAGAAAGAGCGATCGCCTGACGACCAGCGGGCGCTTGTTCTCACGCTGACGGCAGGGGGGCGACGCGAGGCGCAACAGACCACAGGATGGACCGAGGTGGTGCGCGCCGGGGTCAGGAGTCTGACTCCGGATGAGCAGACAGTATTTTTGCGAGGACTGACCAAGGTCATGTACTCGTTGCAGGAGCAGGGCGTGATTTCAGTTGCTCGAATGTGTGTCGGCTGCACCTATTTTCAGCCATATGTGCATGTGGATGCGGCACGGCCGCACCATTGCGGGTTTGTGAACAAACCGATGGGGGATGGGCAGTTACGGCTTGAGTGCCCGGACTTTATTCCAGGGTCGCAGCCAGATCAGGCGCGTCGGTCGCAGGAGTTTCTCCGCGGCGGGGAGGGGCACTAAGCCCGAAGCCTTATTTATCAAAGGAGGAGTGTGATGACACGTCATACATGTGCGGGTTTGGTGCTTGTGAGTCTGATGGTGGTAGTCGGAGCAGCCCATGCAGGCGATGGAAAAACAGCCCAGTCGCTCTATGAGCGATTAGGCGGCAAGGATGCTATCACGGCGGTGGTGGAGACCTTTGTGGGAACCGTCGGTGGAGACACCCGCATCAATGGCTATTTCGCGAGTACGGATCTGACGAAGCTCAAGATGCATCTGGTGAACCAGATCTGTGAAGCGAGTGGCGGGCCCTGTGCGTATACAGGTCGGACGATGACCCAGACACACAAGGGCATGGGTGTGCAGGATGCGGCATTTGGAGCCCTGGTTGAGGATCTGGTGGCGGCCTTGGATCACCATCAGGTCGGCAAGGTGGAAAAACGCGAACTGCTGGCCGTTCTCGGTCCGATGAAGAGTGAGATCGTCGAACAGAAGTAAGTCCTCCTGCTGCGAGAGTGGTGAGTGCGCAAGCCTATGGGGCATGGACGTGGCTCCGATGGCATTGGCCTATCCCGCATGCACGATTGTGATGATGAGATCTACATAAAGGAGAACAATGATGAGCCTTAACCCAACGATTCCTGGTTATACCTATGGCACTTCGGCGGTCCCACGTGCGGCGATTTCGATGGAGGAGTTCGAATTACTGAAGAAGACGGTGTTATTTGGTGAGGAGGATGTGAAGGCGCTCCAGCAGTCGAAGACGGTGGTCAAGGATCAGGTCGAGGCCATCCTCGACGTCTGGTATGGATTTGTGGGGTCGAATCCCCATCTCGTGAGCACCTTTGTCCGTGTGGCAGATGGTCAGCCGGACATGGAGTACTTGGGAGCCGTGCGGAAACGGTTCGGCCGGTGGATCCTCGATACGGCCGCTGGTAACTACGATCAGGCCTGGCTGGATTATCAGTTTGAAATCGGGCGTCGGCACCATCGTGTCGGGAAGAACGTGACAGACAAGGTGGCGGCCGCTCCGCATATTCCATTCCGCTATCTTCCTGCTCTCCTCTACCCGGTGACTGCAACCCTTCGCCCCTTCCTGGCGAAGCAGGGGCATAGCGAGGCCGAAGTCAGCGCGATGCACCAGGCATGGATCAAGTCTGTCTTATTGCAGGTGATACTCTGGAGCTATCCCTATGTGAAAGAGGGTGATTTCTAGGGGGCAGGGGCATAGATCGTGGGACGGACGTAGAACTGTTTGTGTCCGTCGGCGATATGAAGTCTCTGGCGGAAATCCGGATTCCGCCTTTCCAGAGACTAATGGGAAAGATGAGGAGCGTGATGATGGTTGCGCAGGCTCGGTTGATGCGTTGGGCCGAGTCTGCAGCGCCCGCCCTGCCATCTGGCGCAGGAGCAGTCCGTCGGCACTTTCGCTGGCCCTCGCTCGCGCGCGAAAGAGAAGACGTAGAGCGCGGTCTACTCGCCATCCGTTGTGCGCGGCAAGCGTTCACGGGGTGACTTTGAAGAAGTTTCCGCCTTTGGCCTGTTCGTCGTCGCTGCCCCACGCCATATGCTTATCCAGTCGTTTGAGGAGCGGCACGTGTTTGGAGCAGTGGATGTACGCTTCTTCCACACCGATGAGGACCCAAGCCTTGGGCTGACGTCCGCCCTTGACGAGGGCGGCTTCGGCGATGCGCGCCGGAATCCGGGAGAGGCTCTCCGGTTCGCTTGGGGTCAGCACACGCGCGGTTCCATTGACATGTAGTCCGACCGTGCTCTGACAGAAGTCGACAAAAATCAATCCGATGTGGGGATTCTCCAGGATGTTTCCCAGGCTCGCCAGCACGCCGTTGCCCCGGTATTCCGGATAGATCAGCGTCTTCTCATCGAGTACTTGAATGAATCCCTGTTCACCGGCTCGAAAGGAGCAGTCGCATTCCCCTTTTCCATCGGCGGTGGCAACGAAGACCATGTCCATCCGCGCGATGAACTGCTGCATCTGTGGATTCAGGTGGGGCAGGGTTTGGTGGGTATAAAATGCCGCGGCGCGAGCCGAGGTGCCGAATTGCTCTTGTGCACGCTGTTCGCCTGATGATCCCGGCCTGGTCATATCGAACGCTCCTTGTGGAAGATGTCGGAGTACGGTGTTGCATGGCTGATTGTCCCTTATGTACGGCAGCGCTGTCGATATGTGCCTGATGGCGAAATCGGGGAGGACGGAAGAGCGATCGGTTGTGAGGGCTGCTCTGGAGGCGTGTCGTCGAACATGATGTAGGCGCCTGATGGATTCGGCGCATGGCTCATGCGGCAAGGATTACATGCGCCAGGGTCAGCCGAGGGGGAATTCAGCCGCCACTCTCGTACTTTTTGAGTTTTGCCGACAGCGTTTTGTAGTCGATCCGGAGCGTTTGGGCGGCTTTGGTTTTGTTGCCGCCACTGGATTCCAATACCCGTTCAATATGCAGGCGTTCGACCTCGTCGAGGGGCAGGTGTGTCTGGTCGTCGGGCGATGGTGTCGCTGACGCGCGCGGGAGCACCTGCAGGACTTCTTCGCGGGTGATCGGCCCGGAGTTCGGACTCATCAGGACCATGCGTTCGATGACATTGCGAAGTTCGCGTATGTTTCCCGGCCAGCGGTACGCTGCCAGGTGCGTGAGAGCCTCCGGCGTAAGCGTTCTCGTTGCGGTGCCAGGAATATGCAGGTGGTGCAGAATATGATCGGTCAGAACGGCGAGATCTTCCGGTCGTTCGCGCAACGGTGGCACCTGCAGCGTCACCGTGTTGATGCGATAGAGGAGATCGTCTCGAAACCGGCCTTGCAACACAAGTTCCTGGATGTCCCGATTCGTCGCGCAGATGATCCGGACATCGGCCCGGAGTGTGCGTGTGCTGCCGACCGGGCGGTATTCGTTCCGGTCGAGAAACCGCAGCAGGCTGACCTGCATCGGCCCCGGCATTTCGCCGATCTCGTCCAGAAACAATGAGCCGCCGTCGGCGGCGGCGATCAGTCCGGGTTTGGCCTGAATGGCGCCGGTAAACGCGCCTTTCTCGTAGCCAAATAATTCGCTCTCCAGCAATTCTCGACTCACCGCTCCGCAATTGACGGCGATACAGGGGCCAGCGGCCCGCCGGCTGTGCGCATGCAGCAGACGCGCGACCACGTCTTTGCCGGACCCGGTTTCTCCCTGGATGAGTACCGGGGCTTGCGACGGCGCGACCTGAGCGATCTGGGTTCTTACTGTCTGCCAAGCCTGGCTGGTTCCATCGACGATGTCGTCCTGCCGATATCCACCGTGGCGCGCGGCCAGATTCTCGCGACGAAGCTCCCGCACCGTACGAAGCTTTGCCAGCGCGGCCTTTACAGCTGCACCGTCGAATGGCGTGTCCTTGATGAGGAAATCCCATGCGCCGTCTTTCATTGCCGCCACCGCGTCTTTGACGTCGCCATGGCCGGTCAAGACGATCACATCGACGTCCGGTTGATGGTCCTTCACCCAACGCAAGATTGCCCGGCCGTCGATCCCGGGCATGCGGAGATCGGTGATGACACAGTCGAAGGAGGCCGTACGGAGTCGATCAAGGCCTTCCTGCCCGCCGCTCGCCGTCTGTGTATCGCAGCCTTCTTCACGGAGTGCCTGTTCCACGACGAGGCGAACAAATTCTTCATCGTCGACAATGAGGGTGCGCATGTGTTCCATGGTCATCCGGTCACGCTGAAGGAGGAGAGGGTGGAGCAGAGGGCCAGTCGACGACGGATCCGGCGCGATCCGGAAAGGCCAGATAGAATGTGCTGCCCGCTCCGGGAGCGGATTCCACCCAGACCCGACCGTCATGTTTGTCCATGACGAGTTTTACGATCGCGAGACCCACGCCCGTGCCCTCGTATTCCTGCGGGCTGTGGAGCCGCTCGAAGAGCCCGAAGATCTTGTCGTATTGAGCCGGGTCGAATCCGATCCCGTTATCTTGTACCCACAGGACGCGTTCACGTTTCATTTGAGTACCGCCGATGGTGATGGTCGGGGGCGTAGCGTGGCGGGAGAACTTCGCCGCATTGTCGAGCAGGTTCGCGATCGCCTGACGGATGCTCACCGGTTCTCCGTAGAGATCGGCAAACGGCAGGGCGACCTGGATTTTCGGCTTTGGACTCTGGAGTCCGCTGAAGCGATCGGTGATGAGGGGCGTGATCATTTCCATCACATTAAAGCGCTGACGAGGCAAATCCTGCTGCTCCAGCCGCGAATATTTGAGCAGGGCGTCGATCATGTGGGTGAGGCGCAGCGCGGAGCGCCGGATCACATCGATCTGGTGTCGGGTCTGCGCGTCGCCTCCGTCAGCGAATTGTTTCTCCAGCAGGGAGGAGAACCCTTCGATTTCCCGCAATGGACCTTTGAGGTCGTGGGCGACGGAATAGGTAAACGCTTCAAGCTCTTTGGTCTTCCGGGCAGTCGCGGCGGTCTGCTCGCGGAGGCTGGTGACCATCGACGAGAGAGAGGCGGTTAAGGTGCCGACTTCGTCGCGGCTGGGCCAGGATTCAAATTGCGCCGTGAGGTCGTGGTGAGCGACACGATCGGCCGTGACCGAGAGACGTTGGAGCGGTTTGGCGATCTGCCGATTGACGGAGACATAGATCACGGTGATGACCAGTCCGAGCACCGCGACGAGGCCTAAGGCAATCAGCCGCGCTTGTTGGAGCAGCAGATCTCCCTCCACTTTCATTTCCACATCGATATCGCGATGGGCGTCGACCAGTTGATCGAGATTATTCATCAGTTTCACGATCAGGCCGTCGGTCTTCGTCACCGGCGAGGGTGCCACGCCGAGGCGTTGGGGGCTGGCGAGCGCAGACTGCCACAAGGTGGATAGTTCCTGCAGGATCCGATCGATCTCGGCGATGGCGCGATCCTCCTGGTCGGCAAGATCCAATCGTTCATGCTGAGTCAACATGCCGAGGAGAATTGGATGGGTGCGGGCCGCATGGGTGGAACGATACAGGTCGAGAGAGTTGCGGATCTGTTCGGCATGGCGGCTAAGCCGAGCAAGGGTGTCGGCCGCATCGGCCTTCGTGATCTGCTCCAGAAAGAGATGCAGCGTGAGGTTCATTTCATAGGCGGAGCGTTGCATGCCTGCCGCCGTGACGATGGCAGGCACCGTAATGCGTTTGTGGCGGTCCACATAGCTGTTGATGCGGCTGAGGTACACGAGCAGCGCTGTGAGGCTCAACGCCAACAGGCTGAGGATGACTCCGAAGGAGATGAAGAATTTTTGTCCGATCGAGCGGTCGTGGAGCCAGCGCATGCAGGCCTCGTGGTGAACATCGAACGTACCACAGAGAGACGGCCCCTGTCAGTCGGGTGCAACCGGCACCGTACTCGAGCGATCTGACAACGCATCTGCGATACGTAGGACCGTTGTTAATGGAAGCAGTGTGCAGCACCGGGCGACTGCTGTTCCAGCAACGGTGCTCCAGCACAGGCTGCTGCTTCGACAGCTCAAAGGTACCATCAGCGCGACCGATCGCCGAGAAAAGCAGACTGTGGATGAGGCAACGAAGGCGGAAAGCAGGGTGAGAGCGATGGGTGTGGGCCTGACGATTGTGGCTGTATCAGCAGGTGCTGTTGATCGCGTGCATGAAGATCGGCCGCGTGCGACAGGGAGGCCTTTGCCGACCACTACGTTCAAGAACTGAATGGCGCGGCAAGAGACAAACGTGGACGCCAAGCGATGCATTGCGTTCAACAGCCGGTGCTCAACGAGTGGCGGCCTCGCCCTGCCACAACATGTCATACCCCAGTTCTTTGGTGTCGGAGCAGAAGGCGGTGACTTTGGCGAAGCTGTTTCGGAAGATGTGATTGGCGTGCGACCGTTCGTGCTCTTCAAACGATCGCCAGTAGGTCACGATCACGTAATGTTCGTCGGCTGTCCTTGATGGAGCGAGTGATCCCTCGTCCGACACAAAGCCGGAGAACCTGAAGACCTGTCCGGCGATGAATCCACCCTTGTCGCCGCCGTACACATCCTTCACGACACTGCAGAGTTCCCCGAAGGCCAACTCGACATCGTCGAAGGTGATCTCGGGTTTCAGCGTGACCGTGTTGAACAGCATTTTCGAGCCGAACGGGACGGTAATGGGTCCGAACATGGGAGCCTCCGCAAGCGAATGGTCATGCAATAGAGCGATCGCCACGCGCCGTTCAAAAGTGTAGGTCTAAATCCTCGGTTGATACACTGCGTCGATCAAATGTTTGGGCTCGACGGTCGTATTGCGCATTTGCGCCTGCAACACATTACTGCCGGCCGGCACGCTGTGGGTCAGCCAGACATTGCCGCCGATGATCGACCCCTTGCCGATGGTGATACGCCCCAGAATGGTCGCGCCCGCATAGATCACAACGTCATCCTCGACGATCGGATGGCGCGGGGTGCCTTTGACCAACCCCCCGTTGTCTCCCTCCTGGAAGCGTTTCGCGCCGAGGGTGACAGCCTGATAAAGTCGGACTCGCTCACCGATGACGGCTGTTTCTCCGATCACGACGCCCGTGCCATGATCGATGAAAAAGGAGCCTCCGATGGTGGCTGCCGGATGGATATCGATCCCGGTGGTGGAATGTGCGATATCGGAGATGAGACGCGCCGGCAGGCGTGCGCCCAACTTGTAGAGCGCGTGCGCGACGCGGTAGTAGATGACTGCGGTCATGCCGGGATAACAGAGCAGAATTTCGGAGGCGCTGGTTGCCGCGGGATCTCCCTGATAGGCCGCCTGGAGATCGGTGAAGAATCGCGCACGAATCGCGGGTAACTGCGCGGCAAACCTGGTCGTGATGTCGTATGCGGACTGGTGTGCGTCGGCGTCCTCCCTCTCATTTCCTTCCGACACGAACAGGAGTCCGCGACGAACTTGATCCTGCAACATGCTCAGAGTCTGGTGTAGTTGGTTGCCGACAAAATAGTCGATGTTGGCTTCGTTCAGATCCGACCGGCCGTAGTGGGTCGGAAACAACACGGCGCACAACCCACCCAGAACTTCCAGTAAGGCTTTCCGGGACGGCAATTCCCGGATGCGGCCTTGATGTCGCACATTGTGCTCGATTTCACGCGAGTGCCGGAGAGCGGCCACGACCTGGTCGATATTCCAGGTCGATGGCGGAGCCTCCAACGATTTGGCCAAATCCTTTTCCATACACCTCTGCCTTTTCCGCGTCGTCTTGCGCTGCCTATTCCGTTTTCAGTTGATGCAAGGCGCGCACGAGTGCGTCGATTTCGTCATGTGTGTTGTAAAACGCCAGCGACGGACGGACGGTCCCGTTGAACCCGAAGCGGCGCACGGTCGGTTGCGCGCAATGGTGTCCGGAGCGCACGGCAATACCCTGTCGATTCAGATGCCGGCCGACCTCTTCATTCTCGAAGCCATCCAGCACAAACGACAAGACACTTGCCTTGTGGGACGCTGTGCCGATCGGTCGAAGCCCGCCGACCGATGCCAGCGCCTGCGTGGCATATTCCAGCAATTCGTGCTCGTAGGCGGCAATCGCAGACATGCCTAGTTTGGTGAGATAGTCGATCGCCGCGCTGAGGCCGACGACACCGGCGATATCCTGGGTGCCCGCCTCGAACTTTTGAGGAATGCCTTGATAGGTCGTCTTGGTAAAGGTGACGTCTTGGATCATATTTCCGCCGCCTTGCCAGGGAGGCATCTCTTCCAGGAGCGCCGCCTTACCGTAGAGCACACCGATGCCGGTCGGGCCGAAAATCTTGTGGCCCGAGAACACGAAGAAATCGCAATCCATGGCTTGTACATCGATGGGCATGTGCGGTGTCGATTGCGCGCCGTCCACGAGCACCGGGACACCGTAGCTGTGCGCCAGCGCAATCAGCTGCTCCACCGGATTCACCGTGCCCAGCGCATTAGAGACATGGGTGACCGCCACCAGTTTGGTGCGACGGTTCAGCAGCGCCGCAAACCCGTCGAGGATCAGCTCGCCGGCTTCATTGATCGGGGCCACCTTGATCGTGGCTCCCGCCTGTTGCGCCAGCATCTGCCAGGGCACAATGTTGGCGTGATGTTCCATGGTGGTCAGCAGGATTTCGTCGCCCCGGCCGATATGCGCCCGGCCATAGGTGTTGGCCACCAGGTTGATCGCCTCGGTCGTCCCCCGCACGAAGACGATTTCCTTGGCATCGGCTGCGTGAATGAAGCCTCGCACCTGTTCACGGCCCGTTTCGTAATGTTCGGTCGAACGGGCGGCCAGTGTGTGGGCTGCGCGATGGATGTTGGAGTTGTCGCGACTGTAAAAGCGCGAGGTGGCATCGATGACGCTTTGCGGCTTCTGGGTGGTGGCCGCGTTGTCGAGCCAGATGAGCGGGTGACCGTTCACCTGTTGGTGCAGCGTGGGAAAGTCGCGGCGAATGGCCTCCACGTTCAAACTGGAAAAGGTCAGGCGTCGCGAGGGAGACGCGGCGGCAGGTGAGGCCGGAAGGCCGGCCTCAGGGGTACGGAGAAAATAATAGTCCGGTGGCGAGACGGTATCGTAAGCAGGAAAAGGTGTTGCAATGGACGGCCGGTGGTCGGCGAACGACCGGTTCGCGGTCGGGGTTGATCCATTGCGCCAGTCGAATCCATTGCCGTGGTAGTGCGGACCGCCGAAGGCGTAGGCGTCTTCGAAGTCCGGGGTGAGTGGTCCAACCTCGGAAGGGTCGTTCGTCAACGGCTGGTTTGCGGATGGCGCCGCCTGATGGTGTTGCTTGCCCCCGTTCCCGTTGCAACGTGGTTCACCGAAGGGGTAGGCGTCATCGGAACCGGGAGTATGTTCACCCGACGGTGTGCCGGCTCCTGTGGGCTGCGTCGAGAGTGCTTGCAAGCCCGGATGGACCGGTGGATGCGAATCGGGTGTGGCCGAGGGGTATCCGCCGGCCAATCCGGGAGCGCCGGGGGCGCTCGCCGGAAAGGTCTGCAATGTGGCCGGCGACGTATTGTGGCCGGCCTGCTCCAAAAAGAACTCCTGAGCCAATCTAGTGATCAGGGCTGTATCGAACGGGTCATGTGTGGGTGTCGGTCCGTTATTGATCGTAGTAGTCATCGTCTTACGCCTTTGGATAGACATACTCGTGATAGAACTTGATCGAGACGTTGTCGAGACGCGCGATGGCATCTTCGGTCAAGACCGCCGCTGAGAAATAGCGTGTCACCAAATGGGACGCGATACCGTGTTCGTTCGTCCCCATGTAGCGGACGGAGAGACCGGTTTCGAGTTCACCGGTGACGCCCGCCTTTTGCAGCCCGACGACACCCTGTTGGGCTTCACCGACGCGCAACAGCAGGATACTCGTGTTACCTGCCTTATCGATCTCCAACTTGTTGCTCGGGATCAACGGAATGCCGCGCCAGGTGATGAATGGCGAGCCGAAAAGATGGACCGTGGGAGGCGGCACTCCGCGCCTGGTCGCTTCGCGTCCGAATGCGGCGATGGCTTTGGGATGAGCAAGGAAAAAGGCAGGCTTCTTCCAGACCAGGCTCAAGAGTTCGTCCAAATCGTCCGGCGTCGCCGTCCCTTTGCGTGTATTGATGCGCTGAGCCGGAGCGACTTCTTTCAGTAGGCCGAATTGTGCATGATTAATGATTTCCCACTCTTCACGCTCCTTGACCGCTTCTACCGTCAGACGCACCTGCTGACGCAATTGGTCAATGCGGTTGCTGTACAGATCGGTGACCCGCGTATGCGTGCGCACGACCGTCTGGATCGTACTCAGGTGATACTCGCGCGGGTTGAGCTCGTAATCCTCAAAGGTCGTCGGCAGTTCCGGCTCGCCACCATCTACCGTGAGGAGATTGACCTTGGCCTCGCCGAATTCATTGGCCTCCTGTCCCTTGACGGCCTTCGCCACCCGATTGAGACGGTAGACACCGCCGTCTACATCCACCCAGGGGAGCAGTTTGTGCAGCCACCGCGGGGTGATATCCGTCATTTGCGGGACGGTGACTGTGGCAGTCGCCAGGTTCCGCGCGGCTTTGGCGCTCAGGCTTTGTGGTTCGGAAACAGTCGCTCGTTCACTCATTGTGTTGTCCTTTCCATAATGTTGGGTACATGCTCTGAACTTGTGATACTGGTTCTCCTTCTTGGCTCACGTCTTCATGCGGTGCCCTCCAGGAATCCGGCATGGTCTGGGGCGGCTCGGTCGCCCGGTTATGGCTCATTCCCATGAGCGGCAGCCACAGGGGGCCGTAGCTCGCAGGCGGCCTGTTCGTGATCGATCAGTTCGGTGACGGTCGGATGCGTTCCGCTTAAATGTTGAAATACTTCTGCATGCTGATGTACCTCTCGCCTGTATCGCAGAGGATGGTCACCACGCGTTTGCCGGGGCCGAGTTCCCGGGCCACCTTCTGGGCGGCGGCCACATTGGCTCCGGCCGAGATTCCCACGAGCAAGCCCTCCTTCTTCGCCAGGAGCTTCGCCGTTTGGTATGCCTCGTTGTCGGTGACGGTGATCACGCGATCGAGAATCTTCTGATTCAACACCTGCGGGATGAAGCCCGCGCCGATGCCTTGAATCTTGTGCGGACCAGGTGGCCCGCCTGAGAGGATCGGGGATCCACTCGGTTCGACCGCCACGATGTCGATGGAAGGATTACGTTCCTTGAACACTTCCCCGCAGCCGGTGATGGTCCCGCCGGTCCCGACCCCTGCGACGAAGGCGTCAAACCGTCCGTCCAGGGCCTCCCAGATCTCCACGGCCGTGGTCTGCCGGTGTGCAGCCGGATTCGCCGGGTTGGAAAATTGGTCGGGCATGAAGCAGGACGGATGCTGCGCCGCGATCTGTGCGGCTTCCCGAATGGAGCCGTTCATGCCCTGGGCGGCTGGCGTCAGCACCAACTGCGCGCCGTACGATGAGAGGAGGCTGGCCCGCTCCGAGCTCATGCTCTCCGGCATGACGAGAATCATCGGATAGCCGCGGACGGCGGCGATGAGGGAGAGCCCGATGCCGGTATTCCCGCTCGTAGGTTCGACGATGGTCGTGCCAGGCTTCAGGCGGCCGCTCCGTTCCGCCTCGTTGATCATGTTGAGGCAGATCCGGTCCTTGATGCTGCCCCCGGGGTTGGAGGATTCGACCTTCGCATAGATCGTCGCGCCGCCTTCTGGTGAGAGCCGATTGAGTCGCACCAGTGGCGTCCGGCCGATCAGCTCTGTGATGTTCCGGTGTACTCGTTCCATCACCGGCCACCACCCATGTAGAACAGAAACTCCAGGCGATCGCCCGGCTGTAACGGGGTGGATCCCAGGTGCTCGCGTTCGATCAGCGTATCGTTCAATTCCACGGCGACCATTTGCGGGTCGATGTGTTTGGCGTTCAGCGCATCCAGGACGACCGACCCCGGAATCTCTTCCGATTTTCCATTGATCTCCACAACCATAGCCGTATCTCTCCAATCCATAAGCATTATGCGTTTACATGAACAACGTGGTCTCGGCGCCGGCCGTCAGTGCCAGGATGGCCGGCAATCCCAAGACCGCATCCACTTCCTTCGTCACCGCGCTCGTGACCGAAGAGTTCGCTTTCCATCAGCGTGTCGCTGGTGGCGGCGCAGTTGACGGCCACGAAGAGCCCTGTCCGGCGGGTGCTCAGCTCATGAATGTGCCGCGCAATCAATTCCTTGCCGGTGCCGGTTTCGCCGATGATGAGCGCGGTCGCATGGCTCGGGGCAATCCTCTGTCCCAATTCCAACAAGGCCTTCGATGTGTCGTCCTCGAAGACCAGGCAACTGGCCCTGCCGGACAGGGAGTGCCCGGTTGGATCGGATGCGGAGACGATCTTCAGCGCACGTTGGGTGTTCGTCGTCGTCACGTGATCCTCTGTGTGCCTATTCCACCGGCTCGGGAAACACCCGGAGCGATTTGGGCCTGACGTAGACGCGTTCGCCGGTGCTGAGCGCGAGTTCCCGCCATTGTTGCTGACTGACTTCACCTTCGATGAGTTCGCCGTTGTCAGTGCGAACCATTTCCAGGCGCGCGACGGCCCCAACGGGCTGGATCCGTCCTACCAAAGCTTCGATGGCTCCCTCCTCACCGGGATGGCGGTACAGATCGATTTCGTGCGGCCTGACGTAGCCGATCGCCGGCCCATCCGGAATATCGCCCTGTTCACGGAGCGCCAGATCGAGGTCTCCGACCTGGACCCGGCCTTCATGGACCCGGCCGTGGAAAAGGTTAACGCCGCCCAGAAAGTCATACACGAACGGGGTGGCCGGCCGTTCGTAGACCTCTTCCGGAGTGCCGATCTGTTCGATGCGCCCCTTATTCATGACGACCACCCGGTCCGCGACCTCCAGCGCTTCATCCTGATCATGGGTGACGAAGACGCTGGTGACATGGAGATCCGTGTGGAGCCGTCTGAGCCAGCGTCGGAGTTCCTTGCGGACCTTGGCGTCGAGCGCACCAAAGGGCTCGTCGAGCAACAGGACGGTCGGTTCGACGGCCAAGGCTCGCGCGAGGGCGACGCGTTGACGTTGACCGCCTGAGAGTTGCCGCGGATAACGATCGCCGAGCCATTCCAACTGCACCAGCTTGAGTAGCTCGCGGACCTTCGCGTCGATGGTCGCATCGGGCGGCCGGGTGGCTCTGGGCCGGACTCTGAGCCCGAATGCGATGTTTTCGAAGACGGTCATATGGCGGAACAGGGCGTAGTGCTGAAAGACGAACCCGACACCGCGCTCACCGATATGGCGATCGGTGACGTCCTGATCGTTCAGGAGAATCGACCCGGTGGTCGGTCCCTCCAAGCCGGCGAGGATGCGGAGCAGCGTGGTTTTGCCGCATCCCGACGGCCCCAGCAGGGCGATCAGCTCTCCGGTCTTCACGTGCAGGTTGATCTCGTGCAGCGCGGAAAACGTTTGAAAGGTCTTGGTGACGTTGCGGACTTCGATACTCATGCGTGGGTCTCCTTCTGTTCTACCGATGAGGTCCATTCCACCAGGCTCTTGGCGGCCAGAGTAACCAGCGACAACAAGGCCAGCAGGGAGGCGACGGCAAAGGCGGCGACGTAGTTGTATTCGTTGTAGAGAATCTCCACATGCAACGGCATCGTATTGGTCTCGCCGCGAATGTGCCCGGACACGACCGAGACCGCGCCGAACTCTCCCATGGCGCGCGCGTTGCAGAGAATGACCCCGTACAGCAGGCTCCATTTGATGGAGGGAAGGGTCACGCGCCAGAAGGTCTGCCAGCCGGTGGCGCCCAGCACGAGCGCCGCTTCCTCTTCGTCCTTACCCTGCGCCTGCATGTGCGGAATCAGTTCGCGCGCCACGAAGGGAAAGGTGACGAAAATGGTGGCCAGCACGATGCCAGGGACGGCGAAGATGATCTTGATGTCGTGTGCGGCCAGCCAGGGACCGAGGGCGCCCTGCAAGCCGAAGAGCAGCACATAGATCAATCCCGCGACCACCGGCGAGACGGAGAATGGAAGGTCGATCAAGGTGATCAAGACCTGCTTGCCCCAAAACTCGAATTTCGCGATCGCCCAGGCGGCCGAGACGCCGAAAACGACATTCAGCGGGAGGGCAATGGCCGTTGCCAGGAGTGTCAGTTGAATTGCGGCGATCGCATCCGGTTCCTGAAACGAGGTCAGATAGGCGCCGAGGCCGTGCTTGAGCGCCTCGAAGAGAATGGCCGCCAGCGGCACGAAGAGGAAGAACCCCAGGAACGTCAACGAAACCAGGATCAGCGTCAGGCGCACAAGGACCGGCTCGGCCACGGTCGAGGCGATACGGGGCACTCCTTTGTCCAAGCTTAAGGCACCGGTTGTCATAATCCCTCCCTGTTCGATTACACTGCCACTTGCCGTCTGCCACTCCACCACTGCAGCCCGTTGATGATCAGGAGCAGAATAAATGAGGCCACCAGCATGACGACCGCGATGGCTGCCGCTCCGGCATAGTCGTACTGTTCCAGTTTCGTGATGATGATCAACGGCGTGATTTCCGTCCGCATCGGCATGTTGCCGGATATGAAGACGACGGACCCATACTCTCCCAGCGCCCTGGCGAAGGCGGAGGTGAAACCGGTCAACAGCGCGGGAAACACCTCAGGAAAGATCACCTTGGTAATGGTTTTCCAACGGGTCGCGCCGAGGCTGGCGGCCGCCTCTTCGATTTCTTTTTCGAGATCCTGGATGACCGGCTGGACGGTTCGCACCACGAAGGGGAGGCCGATAAAGGTCAGGGCGACCAGCACGCCCAGCGGTGTGAATGCGACCTTGATCCCCAGCGGCTCCAGATATTGGCCGATCCATCCGTTGACGGAGAACACGGCGGTCAGGGCGATGCCGGCCACGGCAGTCGGGAGCGCGAAGGGAAGATCGACCAGCGCATCCACGAATTTCCTGCCCGGGAATGAATAGCGCACGAGGACCCAGGCGATGATGATGCCGAAGACGGCATTGATGAGGGCTGCCACGAAGGACAGCCCGAATGTCAATTGGTAAGAGGCCACCGTCCGCGGGTCCGCGACGGCCTGCCAGAATTGGTCCCCTGTCAGCGCAGACGCCTTCACGAACAGACCGGCTAACGGAATCAACACGATCAGGCTGAGATAGAACAGGGTAAACCCGAGTGTGAGTCCGAAGCCCGGTAACACCGTCGGTTGTTTCAACAAGATCGACATGATGGCTCCTTGAGTTGCCATGTGTGCCGGTTCGGCCGGTGACCGCAGATCACCGGCCGGGCCGACACAAGGGCGTTCACTTTCTGGTGCGTGAAATCTCTTGATAGACCTGGTCGAACACGCCGCCGTCCACGAAGTGGACCTTGTTGGCGACATTCCAGCTGCCGGACACTTCATTGATGGTGAACAGCGTCAGCTTCGGAAACTGACCGGCATATTTGGCCGCCACTGTGGCGGATTGAGGGCGATAGTAGTGTCTGGCCGCGATATCCTGCCCCGCGTCGGAGTAGAGATATTCCAGGTAGGCTTGCGCCACTGCTCTCGTGCCCTTCTTGTCGACGACCTTGTCCACCAGGCTGACCGTGGGCTCCGCGAGAATACTGGCCGGGGGCACGATGATATCGAATTTGTTCTTGCCCAATTCTTCGCCGCCCAGGAGGATTTCATTTTCCCAATTGATCAGCACATCGCCGATGCCACGCTCCACGAAAGTGGTTGTGGCGCCCCGCGCGCCTGAGTCGAGCACCGGCACGTTCGTGTAAAGACGGGTGATGAAGTCCCGCGCTTTGGTGTCGTCTCCGCCCGCTTGTTTCAGGGCATAGCCCCAGGCCGCCAGGTAGTTCCAGCGTGCGACGCCGGAGGTTTTCGGATTGGGTGTGATGACCGCCACGCCCGGCTGCACCAGGTCGCTCCAATCCTTGATGCCCTTCGGGTTGCCTTTACGCACGAGGAAGATGATGGTTGAGGTATACGGTGCGCTGTTGTGGGGGAGGCGAGTCTGCCAGTTTTCCGGGAGCAAACCGGCCCGGTGGGAGATGGCGTCGATATCCTGTGCGAGCGCGAGCGTTACCACGTCTGCGCCGAGGCCGTCGATGACCGCTCGTGCCTGTTTGCTTGAACCGCCATGTGACTGTTTGATGGCGACGGTCTGGCCGGTCTTTTCCTTCCAATGTTTGATGAAGGCGGCGTTATATTCCTGGTACAACTCGCGGGTCGGGTCGTAGGACACGTTCAAGAGTGATGGCGACTCAGCAGCCTGCGCGGCTGTGACGGTGGTCAACCCGAGTACGATCGCAAGGGCGCTGACGATATGCGTGAAAGTCATGATGCTCTCCTTGATAAAGGCACACGTATAGCGATTCGGCAGGTCGGCGACCTGCTTCACGGTTCTTCACGGGCACGCTGTTCGGATCAGTGCGGTCGATCGAAGGTCAACAGGGCTGCGGCGCGCACATGCGTGCGTAGAAACGGTATCGGGCTGAGATGATCGGCGTATGGAATGGTGTCATGTGAGTTCCCTTCTCTTCTCCATTCTGTTCGTTCAGGGGCACAGCTCTAAATATTGCGATAGAGAGCGGACCGATTATCCTCGTGCCTGCCTGTACAGGCTCGGCTCCAGTGGTTGACTCGATCCAGCACCACGGCCTCCGTATCTTTGGGAATCGACCTCGTTAAATCCCTGGTCTTGCGTCCGCTCCAATGTTCGACGCATCCATGGCCGCCGGCGTAGGCCCGTTCTGTGATGGCACTGACCGAATCGCCGCCGACGACCAGGATCGACATGGGATCTCCTTGCTCTCTCGCAGATCGCCCTAGGGCTGCGAACTTCTTTCGCTTCCGCGTTCCAGCCCGGGTTGCACCGGCATGGACGACAACGCTTCTCGATAGCGAATCTGCAGCTCTTCTCGCTGATCAGGGGAGAAGAGGCGTACGCCTGAACTCACCTGGACCAGAAACTCCTCCGGCTCGAACGTCACATCGTGCGCGGCTGAGGCCTCGGGGATATTCGGCAGCTGCCGGTCGTATTTGCTGATGTCCGGACCGGGGCTGTGCCGGTCATGCACGCCGCTGATGGTGAGGTGCAGAACGGGCCCTCTGATGGAAATCCAGCCGGTCGTCGTTTCTTCGTCTCCCTGGTCCGTGGCATGGCTCAGGTGGAAGTACGCCCGTTCGGTGGGACCGGCCTGTGCCAGCGCCTTCGCGAGCGGCGGCGCCAACACGGTAATCTCCTCGTTCCGGAATGCCCTGGTGCGGTCGGCTTCCCCGACAAACAACCGATGCAGGAAGTTTCGCCGCTCCCATGCGCGCACTCCTCGAAGTAAAGTCCCGACCTCGGTCGCCGTCAGTGTTGCGGGATGCGCGTTGGTTGTCGCATCAGGGTCCTGTTCCACACGCACTTGACTCAATCCCGATTGATACACGGTCTTGGGTGGTGTCGCAGGCCTGCTGGCGCAACCGGCGACCAAGGTCAGTCCGATCAGAGTGAGTAACACCCGTCTCGATAAAGGGTGCGTGTGCGGTACTGTGCTTCGGATACCGTTCATTGTTTCACCTCCTGCCGCTGAACGAGACCAGCGTCTTCTGTGACACGATCGAATCCATATTCCTGAAAGAGCGCCTGGGTCTGGGGCGCGAGCAAGAACTCAATGAAGTCGCCTGCGCCGGAGACGTTTTTCGCCGTCCATACAGCGGCGACGCCGTAGCGGACCGGCGTGTGGGATTCCACCGGGGCCGTATCCAGTATGCGGACCTTGTCGTTAGAGGCGGCATCGGTGCGATACACGACGCCGACTTCGGCTTCGCCCTTGGCCACGAGATCGAGGACCGCGCGCGAGTGTTCACCGAAGACGTATTGCGACTTCAGTTTGGGTTCGAGTTTGCTGTACTTCAAAAACTGCGCGGCGACTTTCCCCACCGACGAGGTTTTGGGGTCGCCGATCGCAATGCGCCGGACAGGGACGGTTTCGAGGTCATGAATCGTCCCGACTGGAGCGGGAAGCGCGACCCCGGTGATCAGGACCAGCGACGTGCCGGCGAAGGCGCGTTTGGTGCCTTGAATGATTAGCCCTTTCGTTTCGAGCTGATCGATTTCATCAAAGAGCGACGGCAGGAAAATGTCGACCGGCGCGCCCTCTTCGATCTGTTTGCGAAGGCTTTGTGAGGGGCCGTAGATCACCCGCACGTTGATTCCAGGGTGCTCGGCCTCAAATCGTGGCAGCACTTTCCTGAGCGCGTCTTTCAAGCTATTGGCGGCGGCAATGGTCAATGCTTCCGGTTGAGCATGGGCCGGCGGCACCACTCCGGTGATGCCGATCAGCATACTGAAGAGGAGCCAGATGCCGAAGAATGTGTTGCGTCGTGTCATGATCGTCCTCCCGTGACGGTCGCAGGGTCAGGTTGCCTAGAAAAAGAACTGATATTGGACATTGATGCGATTCTCGATGAGGTCTCGTCCGAATCCCGCCTGGCTCTCGAACGGGAACCGGTCCGGGGCGCGGCCGCCGCTCCCCAGGGTGATGTTGGAATAATCGACGACGAGCCGGTTGTTGTAGGTGCCGTCGAAGCTGTAATTGATCGCGGCGCCGAACTCCTTCACCAGATCATCAACCTGCTGCGTTGAGGGATCCATGAATCCATATCGTACGGCCACTTCGAGCTTTCGTGGAATGATGTATTTACCCACCTGCGCGTACCATCCATAGGCTTGGCCGAGATTCACGGCCGGGCCCAGGAATTGAGCTGATGGGACGGTGTTGAGGTCGAAGGGGCTGGTGCCGCTGTTGGCATTACGCAGTCTCTGGTGCCGGTAGTAGCCTTCGGCCTGAAACGACCAGCCTTGATACTTGGCGATGAAGTCCACTTCATAAGTTTGGAAGTCCCAGATTCCGCCGGCGAGCAAGCGGCCGTTGTATGCCTTGGTGACGGCCTGCCGGTAGGCTCGCTCGACAATGTCGGAACGGATTGAACTGAGATAGTTCTGCGCCGGGTTATAGGCGTAGCCGAAGGCGATGGCCGATTGAAGGGTGCGCGAATTCAGGATGTCTCCCTGGCCGTATCCAGGATTGCCGGCGATCTTGTACAGCAACCGAGCGGTATACATCATCTCACCGGTCATGAAGCGCGTGTCATAGTTATACGTTCGGGTCGTTGCTGCCCCCGGGGCTCCGGGTGTTCCGGTCTGGGGGAGCACATTTTGACTGACGGACGTCCCTTCCCTGGCGAGATTCGCGCCGACCCCTCCCCAGAGGCCGAATGCGTAGTTGAATTTGTACTGGTCCTCGTCGCTCGAAATGCTGACGCCGATATCACGGCTATTCTGCTGGTTGGCGGCAAAGGCATTTTGCACGATCAAGTTGTCGGCGAAAGTTGAAGTGGCCATCGAGCTGATGGTCGCGCGATTGAACCAGACGCGCTGTTGACCGGCCTGAATGGTCAACCAGGGGATATGCCAGGAGGAGATATAGGCGTCGAGCAGTCCGGCCCTTCCGCTCCCGCCTTCCTGATTCGAGGTTGTCTGGTCGAAAGCCCAGGAGATGTTGTAGCGAAAGTCCGGGTCGAAGGCGTAGCCCAGAAACTGGAGGCGGGCACGCGGCACGCTAAATTGGTTGGAATCGCTTTGCCTCCTGATGGCGCGGTATTCCACCTGGCCGCCGAGGATCTCGGGATTTCTCGAATCGCCGACGGTGCCCCATCCTTCATTGTAGGCACTGTGGCTGTACCGAACCTGGGTGAGCAGTCGGAGCTTCAGGAAGAATTTGTCGCCGACGCGAAAGTTCAGTCCATTATTGACGTCGATGGTGTAATTCGGCTTCGCGATCTGGTCGCGCTTTTCGAGGACCTTGAGTCCCTTGTCGTATTCTTCCTGGTTGATGATGCCTTTTAAGAATAGGTATTTAAGGCCTGGGTCTTCGCCTGAATAGTATTCCCACTTCCCATCCTTCTTAACCAGCTGCCCTTCCTCGACCGCTTGCACGGAGGTGAAGGTTCCAGCGATCAAGCTGCCGGCCACCAGGGCAATCCCCAAAAACGTGTTGGCTCTCATCTGACCTAACCTCCGAGTTGGCTATATTCGAAACTGTTGATGCCTTACAAAATATTAATGCGTATGCTTTTTATTAAACATCTGTATTCCGGTGAGGAATTAAATACATCAAGTTATGTAAGTTTGTCAACAATTGGATAATAAGAAACTTCGCAAAACAGATCTTTCTTGCCATTCGACAGAATACTTGACAATGGTAATGCATACTGTCATTGTCCGGTCCGCCATGACGAAACACGTTTCTGCTGACGATTCCCAGCTTGTAGAAAATTTACTGAGTCAGCTCAGGCAGGCCAAGGGTCTCTCCCGTGTCGAACTTGCGGCCCAGGCCGGTATTACCCGGCAAGCCGTCCATGCCATCGAAACCAATCAATATCTTCCGACCACTGCCGTCGCACTCCGGCTTGCGCAGGCCCTGGGCTGTCGCGTGGAAGATCTCTTCCGGCTGCTCCCTCAGGAAGAGATTGTCGAGGGCGAATGGTTCACCGCTGCGGCTCCGCTGCACGTGCTCCAGAGTCCTACGCGTGTCAAGGTGGCCCGAGTGGGTGCGCGATTCATCGTTCGACCGGTTGCCGAGTTGGGGGAGGTGATGAATTACGCCGTACCTGCGGACGGATTTGCGCTGCCGAACGCTCACTCATCGCAACGGTCTCAGCATTCATCCCGCCACGTTCAGGTTCGACTTCTGCGTAACCGCCGTGTGATTGAGCAGGAAATTGCCGTGGCTGGTTGCGACCCGTCGGTGTTTCTGGCAGGCGACTATCTTCGACGGCAAAAGGAAGATTGCACTGTGGTGGGATGGACACTCGGGAGCGCTGCCGCGATCGACGCGCTGAAGCGGGGTGAGGTGCACGTGGCGGGTGTGCACGTCGTGGACGCACAATCAGGAGAGTCGAATCTTCCCTATCTGCGTCGGCATCTCAAGGGCAACGAGTACTTGATCATTACCTTTGCAGTCTGGGAGGAAGGGCTGTTGGTCGCCCCGGGCAATCCGAAATCGATTCGTGGAGTCGAGGATCTCGTTCGCGCCGACATCAGTCTGATCAATCGGGAAGCGGGGGCGGGTGCGCGCCTGTTGCTCGATCAACAGTTGGCTTCCGCCGGCATCGCCCCAGGGACGATTCTCGGGTATGACCAGATCGGGCGCTCCCATTTTCAGGTCGCTCGCACCATTGCGGAAGGTCATGCGGATGCGGCGGTTGGAGTGCGGGCGGCGGCCAATCTCTTCGGGCTCGGATTTCTTCCTCTTCAGCGGGCGCGCTACGATTTTGTGGTACCGAAAGCGCACCTCAAGGACCATCCGGGCATTGAAGCATTTTTGAATGTTCTGGTCAGTCGGTCCTTTCGATCAGAAATCGATGCCCTTGGCGGCTACGACATGAGCGAGACGGGAACCGTGCGTGATCTACGCGGGCATTGAAACGGTTCTCGTCGGTAGTGTGACAGGCACCAACGGAGCGGAGTGACATGACAGTTCGAAATAGAGTGATCATGGTGAGGCTCCTGACTCTCGTGTGCGTAAGTCTGCTCCTGTGCGAAGGGTCTGCACGCGCCGGGCAGGAAGTATTCGTGATTGCCGGCTCGCACAGCGTGAAGGGTGTCGTTGATCGCCTCGGTGCCGGATTTGAACGGACCCATCCTGACGTCCGCATGAAGCTCTATGTGGATAGCGGGCTGGATTTGAGGCGAACGATTGCGGGCATGGAAAACAGTATGGTCGGCCAGTATTTCATCGGCAGCGGCCCCATTCATATTGTGGCGCCCGGCGGTGACGAGGTGCTGACCAGGCTGGAGCAAAAATACTATGTGCTGCCGGGGACGAAACAATCCTATGCGGTGGAGCAATTGGTCTTGATCGTGCCGGAGTCATTGGTCGACGCGGCTGAATCGCTGGAAGCCTTGAGCCGAGGAAGCGGTCGCCTCGCAGTGGCCGACCCGTCACACACCCGCTTGGGAGCGCAGACCGGTGCCATGCTGCGCGCGATGGGGCTCGAGGCATCCTTCAAGAGGCGTCTCGACGTGGCGACTGATTCCCGTGGCGTCCTTGACCATGTGTTGAGCGGGCAGGCCGATGCAGGCATTCTTTTCGGGCATGAGGCGGTGAAGGCGCAGGAGCGGGTTCGGGTCGTGGCGAGGCTGGAAAAAGGATATGCCCAAACCGTGCATTCGATGGCCATGGAACGGTACTGCCCCAATCGAAGTCTCTGTGAAGAGTTTTTGGGATATCTGCGCAGCGAGGAGGCGCAAGCCATCGTGCGGGAGGCCGGGTATGGCGTGCCTTCGGATCGGCGTCCATAGCCCAGGCCGCCTGTCATTCAGAAGTGTGAGGGCATCATTGATATATTCATCATCGCGTATAGGCATCCATGAGGAGAGGCAGATGGGACGCATAACGAGACAGGCTCTGTGGAGGCACATGGTCCTCTGGACCTGCGTCGCCGGGTGGGCAGTCGGCCTGACCCTGGGCGGCTGTGCCAGGCTTCCTTATGTGACACGCACGGTGCATGAGGATCAGCGGGTCGTGGTGAAGGTGCAGCGAGAAGTCGAACCCACGTCGTATACGCACCCAGTGCAATTGACCAGCGGTGAGATCGCCAGTTTGCTGCGGGGCTTTTCGATCCGTGAGCAGCAGCGCCTGCCGTTGCGCTGGTTCGCGGAGGAATTGCCGCCCAAACCTCTGTTTCGAGAAGACGAACTCCAGGCCCTGGCGCCACACCTCGAGCAGGGTCTGCAGCAAGTCGGCCCGAACGAGCGAACGCATTTCGAACTCCGTAGCCCCGGGTTCAACCCGGAGTATGGCCGAGATACGATTGCCGGATGGATGGCCGTCCGTGATCCCTACCTCTATATCACGATCGAATATTTTCACACGCAAATCCCCGTACGCAAGTTCGACAATTACGACTCCAACTATCCCCTCCCGCCGCCCACACCGAAGGACTACATCCTCTACTTCGAGCCAGGACGCTTCTGGAGCACCGATGAGGCAAAGGCTCGAGCCGTGGCGTATCGGCAGTTCCTGAAATCCGGAGAGGCCGGCACGGCGCCGCGTTGACGGCCGAGAGGCCGTTGAACCGGCCGATCCGTACGTCGATTTCAACAAGACATCATGGAGTTGATCATGAGTACATACAGGAGAGGTGTGCGCGCATTGATGATCGCCGCGCTGCTTGTGGGGCTCAGTTCTGTGACACTCGCACAGGCGGCGGACTCAGGGAAATTGGTGGAGAAAGACGGCAAGTATGTCTTCGTTGAAAGCATGGATCCGTCCCTGAAACTCCTGCTCGAACGATCCGTCAAGAGCGGCATGATCACTCAGGGAGAGTACGACCAGGTGATGAAAGAGTCGGAGGAACGCACCCAGTTGCTGTCGCCGAGTTTTCGCGGGTGGTACGACCGGGGATTCAACCTCTCGATGAACGACAACGCGTTCTTCCTGAAGATCCGCTTTCGCAGTCAGCTGCGATTTACGCAACGGTTCCGCAACGATGCCTGGCGCAATCCCGGCGAAGCCAAAAATTTCCCTGAATTGCTGGGCGTATTCGGCGACTACCGGGCCAATCGTTCGGAGAACAGCGCGTCATCCTTCAACGTGAGACGGCTGCGGTTTTATTTCATGGGTCATTTGTTCGATCCGGATTTTAAATACTACATCCAGATGCGGGCGGAGACGGCTGAAAACGCGCAGTCTCCCGGGTCCTTGTCGCTCTTCGATGTCAATTTTTCCTACACCCGTTTGCCTTGGGCGAACGTGCAATTCGGCCAATACAAAGTGTATTTCAACCGCTCGCAAATCAACTCGACCGCCTCAATGCAATTCGCCGAACGTGCGCTCGTGCAGGATGCCTTCACGGCGAGTGGTCTGGACCGTCGTGATATCGGTATCACGATCATGAACGATGAAGAGTTGTTTCCCGTCAACTACTACATCGGCGTGTTCAACGGCGCCGGGCCGAGCTTCAACCGGCTGGGCTCCTTTACGTCGGAACAGGCCACCGTCGATTGCCCCGGCGGGCAGACGAGCGGCAATCCGTTCCCCACGCCGGCCGGATGCCCCGTCAATCAACGCAATTTGAACGCGAACACGCGTCTCGATGTGGACCGGCTCATGTATGTCGCACGATTGAACTGGAACATTCTGGGGCGCCCGGGGTATGGAGAAGGAGACCTCGCCTATTCTGAAACACCGCAGTTCGCCATCGGCGGCGGATACTCCTACAACCCCGGGATCAATACGAGTTCCGATAACGCCTTCGTCGGATTGGACCTCGCCAACTTGAACATCCGGCGGCAGCTGGCGGCTTTCGGTAACGGACGCCAGCTCGGCCTCGGGATCGTGGACTATTCCACATGGGCCGCCGATGGGGTCTTCAAGTATCGTGGATTCTCGTTGCAGGGAGAGTTTTATTTCAAGAACGTGATCCGGCACAACAAGGGGTTGCCTTGTATGAATACCGCCTGTACGGAGACCGCGCCGAATAATTTCGGCAATGCCATGGGTTGGTACGTGCAAAGCGGATACTATCTCATCCCGCGGACCGTGGAGCTTTCGGCGCGGTATGCCTATTGGGATCCTGATACCGCCTCCGCCAATGACTTGATCAAGCAGGCGGATGTGTCGCTCAATTGGTTCTTGAACGGGACGTACGATCATCAAATCATGGTGACCTATAGCAATACGCAGTTCGGAACCGGGGGCTACGCGATCGGCCGCAGTGCGCCCCTGCCGCCGGGGTCCGGGATCGTTCCGCTCGACACCGTGGGTGGTACCTTGATCGAAAATGCCATCCGGGTGCAGTATCAAATCTTTTTCTAAGGAGTCTCGAATATGAAACGGCTCATTGCTGCCTGTCTGCTGATATTCTGTGCGACCAGTCCAGTGCGGGCTGAAGACATCGCCGTCGCAGCGGCCTCCGATTTGAATTTCGCCATCAAAGAACTCATCGGTGCATTCGAGAAGCAGACCGGTCACCATGTGAAACTCTCGTTGGGGTCGTCGGGAAACTTTTTTGCCCAGCTCCAGCAGGGCGCCCCCTTCGACCTGTATTTTTCAGCGGACATCGGCTATCCCAGGAAGCTGGAGGAAGCGGGGCTGACCGTGCCGGGCTCCTTGTATCGGTATGCGGTCGGTCGTGTCGTGCTCTGGGCGCCGAAGAGTTCACCGCTTGATGTGTCGAAGGGGCTCACGGTTCTCCGCGAACCCACAATCAAGAAAATTGCCATTGCCAATCCCAAACATGCGCCATACGGGCGCGCGGCGGTCGCCGCGATGGAGCATGCACAGGTGTATGCGGATGTGAAGGATCGCCTGGTGCTGGGGGAGAACATTTCGCAAGCAGCGCAGTTTATTGAGTCAGGTGCCTGCGATGTGGGCATCATCGCCCTCTCCTTGGCGTTGGCTCCGGCGATGAAGAGCGCCGGCACCTATTGGCAGATTCCGGACGAAGCTCATCCACCGTTGGAACAAGGCGCGGTCATTGTGAAGCAGTCCAAGCATCAAGATACCGCGAGACAATTTCTTACCTTCATGCAAGGCCCGCAGGGGCAGGAGATGATGACTCGATATGGATTTACGCTGCCGAAGTAGCCGCGGGGCCTTGGCCTTCTGTGCGCTGACGTTCCTCTTTGCCGCCGGTTGTTCCGAGGCCGTGCTGATGAGCCAGGAATCGGACCAGGGGGGGGTCGTGACGTATATCTTCAAGCAAGACCGCGGCGGGCCGATGGGGTCGCCGTATCGACGGCAGGCGCTGGCGGCGATAGAGGCCAAGTGCAAGGCCGGGTCCCGGTTGGTTCGTGAAGGCGAGGTCAGGGGCTACACCAGCGCGGGAATGGGCACGATCGAAGGCACGGAGGACGAAGAGAGGGGCCGGCGGTGGGGGATTCGATTTGAGTGCAAGGGGAGTGAGAGAGAACACGAAGCAGCTGACCAGTCTCAGTCAGAACCACGGAGGAATCCATGAAACTCAGTGCGAGACATCAATTTGAAGGACCGGTGGTTCGCCTTACCGAGGTCAGGCCATAGCCGAAGTCATGCTGAAGGTCGGGAGCTTGGAATTTGTGTCGGCGATTACCGAAGGCTCCGTCAAAAATATGGGCATCAAGGTCGGTGATGCTGTCACGGTTGCGGTGAAGGCGACCGACGTCATCGTCGGAAAATAATCTTCTGTCGAGCCTCATTCTGCGGTAGCATCCGGCAGGAGCAGATCCGGTACAACGATATCGGTCGTGGACGAGTGTATGAACTGGATCGCGATTTGGGTGACCTTCAAGCTGGCCGCTGCCACGGCGCTGGTTCTCATGATCGTCGGCCTCCCGATCGCCTATTGGGTGAGTTTTTCACGCCGCCGGTGGAAATTTCTCGTGGAGTCAGTGGTGGCACTGCCTTTGGTGCTGCCGCCGACTGTGCTGGGATTCTATATTCTCGTCGCCATCGGACCACACAGCCCGTTCGGACGGTTTTACAATGAACTCGTCGGACATCCACTGCCGTTTACCTTCGAAGGCCTCCTGCTCGCCTCCATTCTCTATAGCCTCCCGTTTGCAGTGCAGCCGTTTGCCGCGGCGTTCGAGCAGGTGGATCGTCGCCTGATCGAGGCTTCCTGGACGCTGGGCGTGTCGAAGCTCGGCACGTTTTTCAAACTGATCGTGCCGTTGTCTAAAGCCGGATTGCTGACCGGTGCGGTGCTTAGCTTCGCCCATACGATGGGAGAGTTCGGGGTAGTACTGATGGTCGGCGGCAATTTGGAGGGTGAGACACGCACCGTGTCGATCGATATTTACGATGAGGTGCAGGCGCTCAATTATGCCGGAGCGGCGAAAACGGCGCTCTTTCTCTTGGTCGTGTCGTATGTCATCTTGCTCCTCGTGTATGCGGTCAATCGGAACGTGTGGGCAGCATGGCCGCGGAAATAGATATTCAACTCGTCAAGACCTTCCCCGGACGTGCGCCGATCAGGGCGCAGATCCGGTATCCGGTCGAGGCCTCGACCGTTTTAATTCTCTTCGGCCCGTCAGGTTCCGGGAAAACGACGATCCTTCGATCGGTGGCCGGGCTGGAATGGCCGGAAGAGGGCACCATTCAATTTGTCTCGCGCACGTGGCTGGATACCGCCTCAGGGATCAGGGTGGCGCCGCAGGATCGTCACATCGGCTACATGGCGCAGGACTACTCGCTCTTTCCGACCTACACGGTGGCTGGAAACATTGGGTACGGCCTCAGCCATCTTTCCGCGCAGGATCGCAAGAAGCGTGTGGATGAGATGGTAGAGCTGTTCCAGCTGCGTGGGCTGGAGACCGCGAAGCCGCGCGAACTGTCCGGTGGACAACAACAACGGGTGGCCCTTGCGCGCGCGGTGGCGCCTCGACCGCTGTTGCTGTTGTTGGACGAACCGCTCTCTGCGCTGGATGCCCCGACTCGGGTACATGTGCGTGATGAACTACGGGGTCTGCTGAAACAGCTTGCGTTGCCGTCGATCATTGTCACGCACGATTGGACCGAAGCCCTCACGCTGGGCGACGTGATGGCGGTCATCAGCGCGGGGAATGTCCTGCAGGTGGGGGCGCCGATCGACGTATTCAGCCGGCCTCACAACGCGGAGGTTGCGCGTGTCGTGGGGGTTGAAACCGTCGTGAAAGGGCGGGTGGTCGGCACTTCGGATGGTATGGTGCGGGTGAGTGTGAACGGTACCACGTTGACGGCCGTGGAAGGTGAATACGCAGGTCCTGAAGTCTTCGTGTGTATCCGGTCGGAGGATGTGGTGCTAGAGCGGAAGCCAACCGCCACAAGCAGCGCGCGGAATCATCTGGCCGGGACGGTTGTCTCGGCCACGGTCCTTGGGGCCTTGGCGCAAGTGACGATCGATTGCGGCTTTCCGCTGGTCGCCATGGTCACTCGTTCGACCGTTGAGGAGTTCGGGTTGTCATCCGGCGTTCCCGTGGTGGCTGCGATTAAGGCAGGCTCGGTCCACCTGGTATCGAGGCAGAGCGACTAACAATCGACGATACGACCGGTCGCCGGGGCGACGGGGCACGCCCACCGACGTACTACGGTTTTCTTGGCGTCGGGCCGTGATGTCTGCCAGACCTCTTCCCCCAATGCGGTCCTCAATCCCTCCACGGGATTGAGGGGCCCATCCTAGCCAACTCTCCTATGAGTGGCTTTTCTAGGTTGTTCTTCCCCGCAATTCTCGTCAAATCAAAGTGTTCCCACAAAGCAGCGGTGCCGATGGTTTGCCTAAGGCCTCGATTAAGCTGCGGAGGCAGAGCCCAGCTCTGTGGCTGAACCTTGGAAGGCAGTCGGAGGGGGCCGAAGGTCCCTTAGGAAGAAGGATTCTAGTCAAAAAAAATAAGGAAGAAGTTGCCTGTGCCCGTGCTCTTTCGGGAGCGTGGAATGTGTGCAGGAGTCAGAGGGAGTCGCGGCGCGATTCTATGGGAATGGATCAGAGGTTTCAATCATGAAAATGCATATTTCGAGAAAAAATCCTCTCCCCAAATTCTGTGGATATCTCTGTTGATAGTCATCCGGCTGACGGCGAATAGACCCGTTAATTCATGCCTCACACCACGTTGCCTATTTATTGGGCATAGAGAAGCGTGCCCTTCTTGACCACAATATATGGGGGGCGGCATCCTATGTGTATGTATTAGCATTCATATTTCTCTGGAATCCAAATCGCTTCAGCGATGATCTGTGGATAGGTGCTTTATTTCTTTCGAGTGTCCACATGGCTCTTGACTTATGCACAGAAGTTTTTCGTTTCCGGAGAAATTTTGGCGTTCAGGACTCAAACGCCACGCTGGAAGAGGCTGTCAGAATAGTCAAGAAAGATGACGGGCATCGCTTGACAGGGGGTACGATATATGTAACCATTGGTTACATCATGACGCCAAGCGAGTTTTATCACATTCGTGAACAATTAGGCCTTACGCAAGAGCAGTTGGCAACGGCGCTCCAGACGACGCGAGTGTCGGTGGCTCGGTATGAGTCCGGCATGCGTCGGATCAGTGGTGCCGTTCAAGTTGCCATCACGCAGCTGGCCAAGAGGACTCAGATTCCGATGGTAGGAGTAGTTGCCGCAGGTCTGCCGCTTGAGCCGGTGACGCAATCTGAATGGGTCGAGGTTCCGTCCGGCATGGTGCGGAGCGGTGAGACCTTTGCGCTTCGTGTGAAAGGGGAGTCGATGATCGATGATGGAATTCTCCCGGGCGACCTGGTTGTCGTTCGTAAGCAGGCGACGGCACAAAACGGTCAGACGGTTGTGGCCCTCGTGAACCGGGAGGCGACCATCAAGACCTATTTCAAGCGTGCGATGCATATCGAACTGCATCCTGCCAACGCGGCGATGAACCCGATAGTTGTGTCACCTGAGGACGAGTTTGCCATCGAAGGTGTGCTTGTCGGCGTGATTCGTCATTGTGAACAGTCGTAATCGAGGAGGGAATGATGATGACTCATCAGCAGCTCGCCATGGTTGAACGTGTCGATGAACTAGAGCGGATGATTGTCCGACTGAATGGGCGTATCGGGGAATTACAGCGAGAGCTGAAGTCTACCAAGGGGATGACGACTCAATCGTGGTCTGGCGCTTCGCGGCTGCGAACGTTGCTGGGCGGAATGAAGCCGGTCGTCACCACGTCTCATCCGATTCGAGAGAACAGGAGGATTGAACGCCATGATCTCTATCTCTTCTGACATCGAGGCCGTGACGGCCGGATGCTGCGCGGATTGTGGGCAGCTGGTGTTACGGCGAACGCCTGTCTGCGATGAGACGACAAAGCTTGTGCGGGAGGTCTGTATCCGGTGCTTGGTTCTCACGTATCAGCGGCGTCAGTTTGAGGCGGGGTGTTGCGGCTGAACCGCTTATTGGTTGACTCGAACGACCATGGCTCCCATGAGGCCACCAGCTTTTCTTGGGAGTTGGCCTTGAGTTTCCTGAGCGCTTCGGCCTCTGCCGGGGTTTGGGAAAAGTTGAGTCGATAAATGAGTGCCTGGCCGATCAGGCGCAGTGCGAAATCATGAATTTCTGATCCCGCTGCTTTGATGAATTGGATCGGCAGCATGATCGCGTGATCGTCTTTTCCCCAATCCTCCTTGGGGGTGATACCGGCTCGCGTCGCTTGTTCAGCGACACCGTTAGCATGCACGGTTCTGAATGCCTGTGCTGTTTCCAGGATGTAGAGCGCCGTACGTTCTTCCGGCGGTGCCCCGTGGATGCCTGCGCAGCCCGTGACGAATAAGAATATTCCGATCCAGCACTTCTTCATCAGCCTCTCCTGGTTCATTTGTAAAGACATCTGAAATGGAGTCGCGTTCGGATGCCGCGTACGTCTCAACGATCCAAGTGATCAACGTTCCTTTCCTAGCTGGTCATAGATATTGCTGTTCGCCGGTTACCACTGATCGCGCATCCCGCTGGTCAGTCCTGCCACCGTGTTGGGTGTGACCTGGTCGTCCGTCGTCCCGTCTTCAAGGCGACCGTCATGATTGCTGCCCCAACATGTAAGTCCCCCTTGCATCGTCACGGCGCAGGTGTGTCGTTTTTCGGTGGCGATCCCTGTGGCTGGCATCATCATGCCAATAACATCCTGGGGAGTGCCTGGTTCGTCAGTGTGCCATCACCAAGTTGGCCGCTGTCATTGCGCCCGCAGCATTGAATCTGTCCACCGGCATGCAGCAGGCATATGTGTGAGGAGCCTGCTGAAACAATGCTATCTTGTCGTCGATGGCCGGTCCGTAAGCAATTTCCCCGTGTTGGAGCCGAGGCGACACCATGCGTCTCGCAAGCAGCTGTTTCATGGACATATGTGTCTCAATGACTGTGGGTTCTGGCCGGTCGAACGGGCAGCCTGTCGAGATGCCGATGGGCAACTTGTGCCGTGCGCCATCTTGAAAAACAGATGGCTGTAGGATTCTGCTGATACCGCTCCCCGCAGGTGAGCAATCGGTGATTTCTGCCGGTGCTCTGCTCCGATCCGTTGCGTCAAGTTTCTGCTCAATGAGACCGATAGTCATACAGGAACAGGGACTCCTGAACGGGAGCCTTTATCTGCAGTGCACCAGGTGCACACGACTCCGGGCTGCATGATGACACGAGTAGTCCTACGAATATTTAGGATGGTGGGGGCCATGGTGATGGTCTCGGGGTGTATGGTCAAACCCTATGTCCTTACTGAGGAGGATGTACGAACCCGTGTTGCCAATGATCTTGAAACTGTGTCCAGTCTCCAGGAGCCGCTGACCGGGCCGATTGATCTCTATGACGCCATCGCGCGAGCGTTGAAATACAATCTCGATGCGAAGGTCAAGGCGATGCAGGCTCAATTGGCGCATCAACAGTTGAATGTAGCCCATTACACGTTGCTGCCGCAGCTGTCGGCGAACGCCGGGTTCGACGGCCGCAATTCGTATAGCGGCGGCAGCGCACAATCGCTGATCGACGGTCGCCCCGTACTGGAACCATTTACTTCGTCGGACAAGAACGTGGTGTCGGGGAATCTCGCGCTGAGTTGGGATGTGTTGGATTTCGGGTTGTCATTCGTGCGCGCTCAGCAGGCGGCGGATAACGTGATGATTGCGGAGGAAGAGCGGCGTCGCATTGCCGTTCGCCTTGTCCAGGATGTCCGGAGCGCCTACTGGAGGGCGGTCAGCGCGGAACGGGTGCTCTACCGGGTGAAGTTTCTCGATGAGTCCGTCAACAAGGCGTTGGAGCGCGCGCAGCAGATCGTCGACAAGAAGCTGCAGACGCCGCTGACGCCGCTCAACTACCGCCGCGACCTGCTGAACATTCAGCGCGAAGTCCAGCGTCTCTATCGTGAGCTCAGTACGGCACGGGTTCAGCTCGCGTCGATGATGGGATTACCTCCGGGGACTGAGTATGAACTGGCCGTGCCTCAGCGGGCGAGCACCTTGCCGGCGGTCCAGTTGGATACCGCGCGGATGGAGGAGCAGGCCCTGACCTTTCGCGCCGAGCTCCGCTCCATCGACTATCAAAAACGCATCAATGCCAAAGAAGCGCGGGCCGTGTTTCTGGAGCTCTTTCCGAATTTGAAGCTCAGCCTCGGAGGCTATTACAGCAGCAACAGCTTCTTTCTCTATCAAAACTGGCTTGGGTATGCGTCTCAGGTGAGTTGGAATCTGCTCTCGGCTTTTCGTATGCCGGCCAAACTGAAGGCCGTGGAGATACATCGTCAGGTGTTGGATGCCCAGAGTATGGCGCTGACCATGACTATTCTGACCGAGGTCCATGTCGGTGCGCTGCAGTTTGCGCATGCGAGTCAGGAATATCTCAATGCAAAAAACTACCACGAGACGCAATTGGCGATCACCGATCATACGAAGAATCTGTGGCTCACGAAGAGTACCAATGACCTGACATTCATTCGTGAACGCGTGAACGATGTGTTGGCTGAGGTGCGCATGGATAGCGCACAGTCCGGCGTCGAGTCCGCATACGCCACCTTGATGGCGTCGCTGGGCGAGGATGCTGCACCGAACGGCATCGACGGGCAGAGTGTCACCTACCTCGCCGACGAACTGAGGAAACAATGGGCGCCCGCTGCGAGTACGGTGGCTGATCCAGGAAGGAGACCGGAATCCCATGCAGTACCGCTGGCCGATTAACGGGGTTTTAGGAGTGACGATCCTGTGGATGGTGTTGCTTGGGCCGCAGGTGAGTTGGCCGAAGGAGGAACGATCGACCCCGGTACTACGAGGCGTGAATGGCGCGTTGCGCGGCATCGTGAAAGCCCGCACGCAGGCCGTGCTCTATTCCCAAATTCAAGGCCGGATCGGTCAGATTCCGGTGAAGGAAGGGCAACGGTTCGAGAAGGGGGCCGCCATGGTCGAAATCGACTGCGAGAAGTATCGTGCAGAATTGGCGGGGGCCTTGGCCGAACATGAAGCAAAAGACAAGACGTTCCGGAACAATAAGGAACTCACCGTACTGAATGCCGTGAGTACGCTGGAGCTGGAAATCTCCGAGGCCGAGATGAAGAAAGCCGCGGCGTCCATTCGTCTGGCGGAGCTGAATGTGCGGAGTTGTCATATCGCGGCGCCGTTTTCAGGCCGTGTGGTGGCGGTGCTGGTCAATGAGTATGAAAACGTCTTCCCCAACGACAAACTACTCAGTCTCCTGGATGACAGCAGCCTTGAAATCGAGTTGGTGTTGCCGTCCTCTACCTTGGGATGGTTGAAACGAAAGTCACCGTTTACCTTTACCATCGATGAAACGCGTCGGGAGTACACGGCGAGAGTGAAAGAGATCGGGGCGAATGTGGATCCGGCCAGCCAGACGATCAAGGTCATCGGCGCGTTCGGCTCGCTTCCCGCGGATGTGCTCGCCGGAATGAGCGGCACCGCACACTTTTCATCGGGGCCACCGTAAGCCATGGCGACGTCTGCCGAACCGAGCGCACAGCAGCTGGCGACACTGATCCATTTAGCGACCCTCACGCACCTGGAGGGCCAGATCCGTGTGGCCAAGACCATCCCGGAACTGCAATTCCTATCGGTGAATGAGACTCGCCGACTGGTTCCGTATGAACAGGCCTATCTTCTGAGCGGCGATGTACCGGGGGGCGGCGCCTGCCAGGTGGTCTGTGCCTCCAGCGTGGCCGTCGTGGAGCGGGACGCGCCCATGATTCATTGGTTGGAGCAGGTCGCTCGATCGCTGAAACAGCAGCAGTCGAGCGATGCTCCGATGGTGGTGTCGGAGGAGATGTGCCCCGATTCGTGCCGCGAGGGGTGGCGCGAGCATGTTCACGGTCATGTCCTGTGGTGTCCATTGAAGCACCCGGACGAAACGGTCTTGGGCATCTGGTGGCTTGAGAAGGAGATTCCCTGGGAAGAGAACGATGTGGCGATCGTTCAGCGGCTTGCTGGAAGCTTTGCGTATGCGTTGAAGTCGGTCGCGCAGCGAAGCCGGACGTGGCCAGGGAGGATCAGAAAGCCGACCGCATGGCTGGTCGGTGCGGCTGTCGTCTTGGCACTCTGCCTGCCGGTTCGGGTGTCAACGGTGGCACCGGTGAAGGTCATGGCGAAAGACTCGACCATTGTCAGTGCGCCGATGGATGGCGTGATTGCCGAGGTCCTGGTGCCACCGAATACGGTGGTCGCGCAACATCGGCCGCTGTTCCGTTACGACGACACAAATGTGCGAAATCAATTTCAGGTCGCGGAAAAGCAATTGGCGGTGGCGGAGGCCGAGCATGCCCAGGCCATTCAAGGCGGGTTCGCCGATCCGCAACGAAAAGCCGATGCGCCCCTCAAGGCGGCCGAAGCCGCGTTGAAAGCCGCGGAGCTCGCCTACGCGCAGGAGATGCTGGATCAGGTCGAGGTCGATGCGCCACAGGCGGGCCTGCTGTTGTATACCGACAAGGCCGACTGGGTCGGAAAGCCTGTCTCTGTGGGTGAACGGATCATGGAGATTGCGGATCCGCAGCGCATCGAGCTGCGCATCGACCTGCCGGTGAGTGACGCGCTGCTGTTGAAGGAAGGGGCGAGCGCGGTGGCCTTCTTTGACGCGTTACCGTTGGAGTCGTTCGAGGCGACGGTGAGCCGGGCTAGTTATCATGCGGAAGTCCTGCCTGGGGATGTGTTGGCCTACCGGGTCACGGCGGAGTTGGCGGCGGTCGACCCCCGTCTTCGCATCGGCTGGCAAGGGTCCGCCAAGGTGTATGGAGAGCGTGGCCCGTTGGCGTTTCTCCTGTTCCGCCGCCCCTTCACGGCTGTGCGCCAGCTGATCGGAGTGTAACCGATGGCCGGGCCCGGGTCAGTCTCCTCTCCACAAGAACGCAAGTTGCCCCCGCTGCGGAAGCATCTGCAGTTTCTCCGGGGGGCACCCACACCGGACGGGGTGCCGACCTGGACGATCGTCGATCCTGTCCGTAATAAATACTTTCAGATTCAGTGGCAGGTCTATCAGCTCTTGCAGCGCTGGTCATGCGGGACGGTGGAGCAGCTGGTCGCGGTGATCAGCCGTGAGACCACGTCGCGCATCGGCGCAGAAGACGTCGAGGATTTGGTCAGGTTTCTGTATGCCAACAACCTGACCGAGCAGTCCGCAAGCGGTCACACCAAAGACTATGTCGAGCAGGAGGCCGCGCGCCATCATGCCTGGTGGCAGTGGTTGCTGCATCACTACCTGTTCATCAAGATTCCGTTGATGCGCCCGCATCGCTTTTTGCAGGCCACGCTGCCGCTGGTGGCGCCGTTCTATACTCCGATGGCGGCCTGGTTCTTTGGAATCGTCGGCGTGGTCGGGTTGTTCCTCGTTGGGCAACAGTGGGAAACGTTTCTCTCGACGTTCTTGCACTTTTTCAGCTGGCGCGGGGCCATGATGTATGGCGCGGTGTTTTGCGCCGTGAAGGTCGTGCACGAATTGGGGCACGCGTATACGGCGACACGATTCGGGTGCCGCGTGCCCACCATCGGGGTGGCGTTGATGGTGATGATGCCGGTCTTGTATTCCGACATCAGCGACTCCTACCGACTGAGTTCTCGACGGAAGCGGATGTGGATTGCCGGGGCCGGGGTGATCGCTGAACTCGGACTCGCCTCGGTCGCGACGCTCTTGTGGGCGTTTTTGCCGGACGGATTGTTCCGGAGCGTGGTCTTCGTCGCCGCAACAACAAGCTGGGTCATGAGTCTGGCAGTGAACCTCAACCCATTGATGAGGTTTGATGGCTACTATTTGCTGGCGGATGGCCTGGGGCTGCCGAATCTTCAGGATCGCGCGTTTGTCTTTGGTCAATGGCAACTGCGGGAGTTGCTCTTCGCGCCCGCCGCCTCTCCGCCTGAGGCGGTCGGGGCATCCACCAGGCGAGTGCTGGTCTGGTATGCCTGGTGCATCTGGCTCTACCGGTTGGTCCTGTTTACCGGCATTGCACTTACGGTCTACCACTACTTTTTCAAAGTGCTCGGTGTGCTGCTGTTTCTGGTCGAAATTCTTTTCTTCATCTGTCTGCCGATCTGGCGGGAGGTAACCGGGTGGTGGAGTCGCCGCGCGGCATTCGCCCGCACGAGCCGCTTTCTCGTGACGATGAGTGTCTTCGCTACGCTGCTCCTGCTTGCCTGGATTCCTTGGTCCAGCCGTGTGGCGATTCCGGGGGTGTTGCAAGCCGGCTCGTACGCCACGGTCTACCCTCCGGCGCCAGGTCGGATTGTGTCGGTCTCTATGCATGCGGGGCAGGCCGTGCGAGCCGGCGACACGTTGCTGGTGCTCGAAAATCCAAAGTTAGCCAAGGATGCCAGGTTGGCGCGGACCCAGGCCGATCTCCTGGATTTCAGGCTGCAGCGTCAAGCTGGGTACGCGGAGGATCGAGACCGCGCGCAGGTGCTTGCTGAATCGCTGCGCTCGAAACTGGCGGAGTTGGACGGCTTTGACGAGAAGCAGCAGCGCCTCGTGTTGCAGGCGCCCATGGATGGGGTGGTGGTCGATCAAGCCGATGCGCTCTATCCGGGACGGTGGATCAACGAAAAGCTGGCGGTCGCCTATGTCGTGAATGCGCAAACCGCCATCGTGGCCGCACTGGCGCCCGTGGAGGACTTGGACGTGCTGGCTGTAGGGCAGGAGGCTCTGTTTATTCCGAACGATGTCACTCGCGAGACCGTTCGTGCCCGAGTGACCGAAATTCGAGATATCGATGAGCAGGATTTTTCGATGCCCTACTTGGCGTCGATCTACGGTGGTGCCGTGCCCGTGCGAAAAGATCCGCATGGCCGGTTGCAGGCGGAGCAATCGGTCTATCGCATTGAACTTAAAGTATTGGATGATGGTATGCAGGCGGACCAGGCCGTGACCGGACTGCTCCATGTTACGGGCAAGACCCAGAGTGTGGCGGCTCGTGTCTGGGATCGGATCGTGGCGGTGATGATCCGGGAAAGTGGTTTCTGAGCAAGGAGTCCCATGACAGCCTGTTCTGTTCACAATCTGGTCGCTCCCAACGCTCCTTTTCCACGTGAGGTGGCGGTGAATCCCGTCCGTTGGTGTCCATAGTTGCTTATTCCTCGATTTTGTTGTCTTCGGTTCTGGCCTTGGGCACTTTCTTTACATAACCCTTCAGACTGACGCGATTTCTGCCGAGAAAGAGGGGGGACACTTTTGCCTTTCAAGGTGATCAGGCACCGGATATGTTCAATTTTTTCAAGAAAATAAGATGGAGGAAGACAGAACGGCCAGCGGCGCCGCAGGTTCCTATCGCTTCTTCGTCATTTAAACAATCTCTCCTTTCTCTCGAGCAACGGTTGATGTTCGACGCCGCGGCGGCGGCTACGGCGGCCGAGGTGACGTCCGAGCAAGTGGCGCAGGACCAGGCCGAGGCGGCAGTCTCGTCAGAGGGGACGGTCGAGGAAACGACTCCGCAGGAGCAGGAGTCGCAAGAATTGCTCAGCGCGATTGCGTCGTACGCACCGGGCGAATCCACGACAGAAGTAGTGTTTGTCGACCCCACGGTCCCGGACTATGAATCCCTGATTGCGGGTATGGGGCCCAATGTGGAAGTCGTTGTGTTGGATGCCTCGCGAGATGGGGTCGAGCAGATTGCCGAATCATTGGCCGGGCGATCAGGGATCGATGCCATACATCTCATTTCGCACGGTGATGAAGGCCGTCTGAATCTGGGGAGCGGCGTCCTCACAAGCGAATCGATGACCGGCCAGTACGCTGAGGAGTTGGCCACGATCAAACAAAGCCTGTCCGAATCGGCCGATTTTCTGGTCTATGGCTGTAGTTTTGCCGAAGGCGAGGCCGGACAAGAAGCGGCCGCACTTCTTAGCCAATTGACCGGCGCCGACGTGGCGGCCAGCATCGATGCCACCGGTTATGCAGGCTTCGGCGGCGATTGGACCTTGGAGACCCAGACCGGCGCCATTGAAACGCACATTGCCGTGACCGATTCCCTGCAGATGGATTGGGTCGGGTTGCTCGACATCTCCACCGGCCTCATCGGCAACTGGACGTTCGACACAAATGCCAATGACAGCAGTGGCAATAACTACGACGGTACGTTGACCAACGGCGCAGCGATTGACACGACCGATGCGACGGACGTCGTCGGCGTGGCAAAGCTGTCTTTGGACGGCGTCGATGACTACGTCGACCTCTCCGCCCATAGCGCCAATTTGGCCGGATTCACCCAGGGCACGATTGCCGGCTGGATCAAGACCACCAGCACCTTTGAGACGATCTTCTCGATCTCCGATACAGCCGACACCGGGAGTTCTGTGGCGTTGTTCCTCGGTGCCTCGGGGTACCTCACCTACGAGGTGCGGGAGAACGGGGTCCTGCAGCTGGGAGTGTATCGGAGCAGTGCCACCATTAACGATGGCAATTGGCATCATGTCGCAGTGACGGTAGGGGCCTCCGGAAACAGTCTGTACGTAGATGGAGTTCTCGCAACCGCAGGCCAACTCACCTACGATGCGGGCAACGCAACAACACAAGGCTTCTTTAGCAGCGTCACCAGCCTCGACTCGATGGCCATCGGGCGGAACCAAGATTCTAGTGGAGGCACATGGTACACGACTGGACTAGTCGACGACGTCCGTGTCTACGACCGAGTGCTGACCGGGGGAGACATCGCACAGCTCTACACCACGAGCAACGATGCGCCGACCATCACGAACCTGAGCGGCGACAGTCTGAGTTATAACGAAGGCGCCGGGGCGGTGGTGATCGAGCAAGGGGCCAATGTGCTGGTGGCCGATATCGACTCATCGAATTTCGATACGGGCACGCTGACCATCTCCATTCCCTCCGGCGGGGACAGCGCCGAAGATGTGCTCAGCATCCGGAACCAAGGGACGGGGGCCGGTCAGATCGGGGTGAGTGGCAGCACCATCAGCTATGAGGGCACTACCATTGGGACCTTCACCGGCGGCAGCGGAGGCAGCAACCTCGTCATCACGTTGAACAGCGGTGCCACACCCACGTCCGTCATGGCGCTGATCAAGAACATCACCTATGAGAATAGGGATACGACGGCTCCCACCACCGGGGCGCGCACCGTGCGCTATGTGCTCACCGATGGAGATGGCGGCACCAGTGCCAACTACGACGCCACTGTGACGGTCAGCGCCGTCAACGACGCGCCCACGGACCTGTCACTGACAGCAGTGGTCGATGATATGGCGACGCATCCAATCACCACGATCGTATCACAAACCGGTTCACAGTTGACCACGGCGACGTTGACCAGCGGATACTCCGTCGACGTCTATCGGTTCGGCAGCGATGTCTGTGCACAAATTTACGATCCTCAGGGGAATCCGGTCGGAGCGGAGGTTCGCGTCTTGGGTGATAGTGATCCGGATATCGGGCCCGTGGCGAATCCGGTGGTGGCGGCCTTGCCCACAGGCGGATTTATCGTCGTGTTTCAGGCTGAGGGGTATCTCAATTCCAATATGTGGGGAGAGGTCATTGTCGCCCGGGCATATGACGATGGAGGGCAGCTGGTTAGTGTGTTGCCCGGCCACGATTCCACGGGCGTGATGATTATCAGTAATACGAGCGCCGGGAATACGTATCAACGTAACCCGACAGTCGACGTCGCGGGCGACGGCACCATCACGGTGTCGTGGAATAATGTGACGGCCGGTCTGTTGCAGCAGCGTCAATTTCATATTCTTGGACCCGTCGTTGCGGAAAATTCGGCCGCGGGCACGGTGGTGACGACCTTGCAGGGCGTGGACCGGGACGCAGGAGAGACGCTGACGTACTCGATTGTCGGAGGCGACTCAAATTTTGAGATCGTTGGCACGCAGCTGCGAGTCAAAGCCGGTGCGGCATTGGATTACGAAACGGCCACGAGCCACACCCTGACGCTACGAGTCACGGACAGCGGCGGGCTCACGCGCGATGAGGTTGTGACCATCGGCGTCACCAATACCAACGACGCACCGACCGTCACGAACCTGAGCGGCGACAGTGTGAGTTATAACGAAGGCGCCGGGGCGGTGGTCATCGAGCAAGGGGCCAATGTGCTGGTGGCCGATGCGGACAGTGCCAATTTCGATACGGGCACGCTGACCATCTCCATTCCCTCCGGCGGGGACAGCGCCGAAGATGTGCTCAGCATTCGGAATCAGGGGACGGGGGCCGGGCAGATCGGGGTGAGCGGGTCGAACGTCACCTACGGCGGCGTGACCATCGGGACCTTCACCGGCGGCAGTAACGGGACGAGCCTCGTCATTACCCTGAATAGCAGTGCCGATGCGACCACGGTTACGGCGCTCATCAAGAACATCACCTATGCGAATACGGATACGGCCGCTCCCACCACCGGGGCACGCACCGTGCGCTATGTGCTCACCGACGGTGATGGTGGCACCAGTGCCAACTACGACGCCACGGTGACGGTGAGTGCCGTCAATGACGCGCCGGTTCTTACCGATTCTGGGTTGACCTTCACCGTGCTCGAAGATGCCGGAGCGCCGGTCAATGGCACGGCCGTGGGCTCGCCTCTCAGTGCCTTTACCGGAAGCATCACCGACCCTGATGGAGCCGTTGCAAAAGGGCTTGCGATCATTAGCAGCACGGAAACCAACGGCACCTGGTACTACACCACCGATGCCGGGGCCACCTGGCTCACTGTCGGAACCGTGAGTAATTCGGCGTCGCTCCTGCTGGCGGATACGGCCGGCACGCGCCTGTATTTTGCGCCCAACAGCAACTACACCGGGAATGTGTTCCCGGGGTTGATTGTGCGTGCCTGGGATCAATCCAGTGGGGTGGTCGGCACCAAAGTCAACACGTCTGTGCAAGGCGGCACCACGGCGTTCTCCCTGGTGGGCGACACGATCGACCCCACCGTCATCGCCGTGAACGACGCCCCCGTATTCAGCAATCTGGACGGGACCCCGGCGTTCACCGAAGGTGGAGCAGCGGTGGTGCTGGATGCCAACGTGTCGATCGGTGATGTTGAACTGTCGGCCCTGAACAATTTCAACGGGGCGACCCTCACGCTGGCGCGGAACGGCGGAGCCAGTGCGGAGGATGTGTTCTCCGGCAGCGGCACGCTGAGCCTCAGCAGCGGCAACGTGGTCGTGAGCGGGACCACGATCGGCACCTATACCAACAGCGGTGGCACGCTCCAGCTGACGTTGAATGCCAGCGCCACGAATACGCTCGTCAACTCGGCGATGCAGCAGATTGCCTACAGCAATAGCAGCGATGCGCCTCCGGCCAGTGCGCAAATCAATTGGACCTTCAGCGACGGCAACAGCGGCAGCCAGGGAACAGGCGGTGCCTTGACGGCCACCGGCAGCACGACCGTGACCATCACTGCCGTCAACGATGCCCCCACCATCACGAATCTAAGTGGTGACAGTCTAAGTTATAACGAAGGTGCCGGGGCGGTGGTGATCGAGCAAGGGGCCAATGCCCTGGTGGCCGATGCGGATAGTGCCAATTTTGATACGGGCACGCTGACCATCTCCATTCCCTCCGGCGGGGACAGCGCCGAAGATGTGCTCAGCATCCGGAACCAGGGGACGGGGGCCGGGCAGATCGGCGTGAGCGGGTCGAACGTCACCTACGGCGGCGTGACGATCGGGACCTTCACCGGTGGCAGTAACGGCAGCAACCTCGTCATCACCCTGAATAGCAGTGCCGATGCGACGACGGTTACGGCGCTCGTCAAGAACATCACCTATGAAAATACGGATGCGGCGTCACCCACTACCGGGGCTCGCACTGTTCGTTATGTGCTCACCGATGGAGACGGCGGCACCAGCGTGAACTACGACACCACGGTGACGGTGAGCGCGGTGAACGACGCGCCCACCTTTAGCGTGGGGGACGGGAAGGCCACGACTAGTTTTGGGTCGGGATGGGAGTTCGGCAAGGAAACCATTCTCCAACCGGACGGCAAGATTCTCGTCGCCGGGTACAGTGACAGCAGCGGCAGCGATGACTTCAGTCTGGCTCGGTATAACGTTGATGGCACGCTGGATACCAGCTTTGGGGGTGGGGACGGCATTGCGCTAGCCGGCATTGTCGGGCGCGCCGAAACGGCGGTCCTGCAGGCGGACGGCAAGATCGTCTTGTCTGGGTACACGACCAATGGCGGCTATCAAGTGTGCCTCGTCCGCTTCAACACTAACGGCACGCTGGATACGAGTTTTGGGGGCGGCGACGGCATTGCCTCGTCTGGGGTGTATGGATCGGCCAAGGACATCGGCCTCCAGACCGATGGCAAGTTTCTGGTTGCGGCTGATTTGTCGAACAACAACTTCAATCTGATGCGGTTCAATAGCGACGGGTCGCTCGATACTAGCTTCGGCGGTGGCTCAGCGTACGTCAGCACCGATCTCGCTGGGGGGAGTGATCGTGCGGACAGCCTCACCATCCAATCCGACGGGAAGGTGATACTTGCAGGGTTTGGGTCCAACGGAACCAGCTTCGATTTTGCGTTGGTTCGGTACAACACGGACGGGTCGTTGGATACGAGTTTCAACGGCACAGGGAAGGTCTTGACCGACTTTGGCGGAAACAGCAGCGATACGGGCAACGAAGTGCGGGTCCAGGCCGATGGCAAGATCGTCGTGGCCGGGTGGAGCGACACCGGCGGTACCAACGATTTTGCGATTGCCCGCTACAACGCCAACGGGACGCTGGATACCGGCTTCGGCACCGGCGGCAAGGTGACCATCAATCTGGGCGGCAGCGACCTCGCCGAAGGGCTCACGATCCAGGCGGACGGCAAGCTGCTCGTCACAGGTACGGCTGGGATCAACGGAAACGATTTTGGTCTGGTGCGACTCAATACGGACGGCTCGTTGGATACGACCTTCAGCGGCGATGGGATCGTCACGATCGATTACACGGCATCTAGTGATGACCGGGCTTATAGCGTGGTGGTGCAAAGTGACGGGCACATCGTGGTGTCAGGGACATCAAAGGTTGGCGCGCTCGGTGAGTACAACTATGCGCTCACCCGATACACCAGCACCGGCGCGCTGGATCCCACACTTGATCCTGTGAATACCTTGGACGGTGCGCCGACGTATACCGAAGGCGGGAGTCCGGTCGTGCTCGATGCAGACGTATCCATCTTCGATGCCGAACTTTCTGCGCTGAATAATTTTAGCGGGGCGACCCTGACGTTGGTGCGGAACGGCGGAGCCAATGCCGAGGATGTCTTCTCCGGCAGCGGCACGCTCAGTCTCACGAGCGGCAACGTGGTCGTGAGCGGGACCACGATCGGCACCTACACCAACAGCGGCGGCACACTCGCCTTCACGTTCAATAGCAACGCGACCCAGACTCTGGTCAACTCGGCCATGCAGCAGATTGCCTACAGCAACTCAAGCGATGGGCCACCGGCGTCGGTGCAGCTCAACTGGACGTTCAGTGACGGCAATAGCGGCAGCCAGGGGAGCGGCGGTGCGTTGACGGCGACCGGCAGCACCACGGTCACGATCACCGGGGTGAACGATGCCCCGACCCTCACGAACCTGAGCGGCGACAGTGTGAGTTATAACGAAGGCGCCGGGGCGGTGGTCATCGAGCAAGGGGCCAATGTGCTGGTGGCCGATGCGGACAGTGCCAATTTCGATACGGGCACGCTGACCATCTCCATTCCCTCCGGCGGGGACAGCGCCGAAGATGTGCTCAGCATTCGGAATCAGGGGACGGGGGCCGGGCAGATCGGGGTGAGCGGGTCGAACGTCACCTACGGCGGCGTGACCATCGGGACCTTCACCGGCGGCAGTAACGGGACGAGCCTCGTCATTACCCTGAATAGCAGTGCCGATGCGACCACGGTTACGGCGCTCATCAAGAACATCACCTATGCGAATACGGATACGGCCGCTCCCACCACCGGGGCACGCACCGTGCGCTATGTGCTCACCGACGGTGATGGTGGCACCAGTGCCAACTACGACGCCACGGTGACGGTGAGTGCCGTCAATGACGCGCCGGTTCTTACCGATTCTGGGTTGACCTTCACCGTGCTCGAAGATGCCGGAGCGCCGGTCAATGGCACGGCCGTGGGCTCGCCTCTCAGTGCCTTTACCGGAAGCATCACCGACCCTGATGGAGCCGTTGCAAAAGGGCTTGCGATCATTAGCAGCACGGAAACCAACGGCACCTGGTACTACACCACCGATGCCGGGGCCACCTGGCTCACTGTCGGAACCGTGAGTAATTCGGCGTCGCTCCTGCTGGCGGATACGGCCGGCACGCGCCTGTATTTTGCGCCCAACAGCAACTACACCGGGAATGTGTTCCCGGGGTTGATTGTGCGTGCCTGGGATCAATCCAGTGGGGTGGTCGGCACCAAAGTCAACACGTCTGTGCAAGGCGGCACCACGGCGTTCTCCCTGGTGGGCGACACGATCGACCCCACCGTCATCGCCGTGAACGACGCCCCCGTATTCAGCAATCTGGACGGGACCCCGGCGTTCACCGAAGGTGGAGCAGCGGTGGTGCTGGATGCCAACGTGTCGATCGGTGATGTTGAACTGTCGGCCCTGAACAATTTCAACGGGGCGACCCTCACGCTGGCGCGGAACGGCGGAGCCAGTGCGGAGGATGTGTTCTCCGGCAGCGGCACGCTGAGCCTCAGCAGCGGCAACGTGGTCGTGAGCGGGACCACGATCGGCACCTATACCAACAGCGGTGGCACGCTCCAGCTGACGTTGAATGCCAGCGCCACGAATACGCTCGTCAACTCGGCGATGCAGCAGATTGCCTACAGCAATAGCAGCGATGCGCCTCCGGCCAGTGCGCAAATCAATTGGACCTTCAGCGACGGCAACAGCGGCAGCCAGGGAACAGGCGGTGCCTTGACGGCCACCGGCAGCACGACCGTGACCATCACTGCCGTCAACGATGCCCCCACCATCACGAATCTAAGTGGTGACAGTCTAAGTTATAACGAAGGTGCCGGGGCGGTGGTGATCGAGCAAGGGGCCAATGCCCTGGTGGCCGATGCGGATAGTGCCAATTTTGATACGGGCACGCTGACCATCTCCATTCCCTCCGGCGGGGACAGCGCCGAAGATGTGCTCAGCATCCGGAACCAGGGGACGGGGGCCGGGCAGATCGGCGTGAGCGGGTCGAACGTCACCTACGGCGGCGTGACGATCGGGACCTTCACCGGTGGCAGTAACGGCAGCAACCTCGTCATCACCCTGAATAGCAGTGCCGATGCGACGACGGTTACGGCGCTCGTCAAGAACATCACCTATGAAAATACGGATGCGGCGTCACCCACTACCGGGGCTCGCACTGTTCGTTATGTGCTCACCGATGGAGACGGCGCTACCAGCGCCAATTACGACGCCACCGTGACGGTCACCGCCGTCAACGACGCGCCGGTGTTGGCCCTGGGTGCCACCAATCTGCTGACGAACGGCTCGTTTGAAAGCGGGGCGACCGGCTGGACCGGGAATACTGGCGTGGAAGTTAATAACCTACTAGGACAATACGGGGTTCCGGCTCCCCCTGACGGAACGTACTTCGTTGAGGTAGAAGGCTCTAATACGCCGGGTGCCCCGAGTTATATCGAACAAACCTTCACCACCGTCGTGGGGCAGACCTATGTGGTCAGCCTCTCTGCAATTACGCGGACGGATGTCAATGTGCAGGATCGTGGCGCGTTCAGTATCAACGGTGTTGAGATCGGCCAGTTCACCACCGGCACGTCCTGGAAAGACTATGCGGTCAGCTTCACGGCGACCTCCACCTCGTCCACCCTGCAGATCACATCCTTGGGCTCGCTCTCAGGGGGCGCACCGCTCACGAGCGATGGTGGAGGCTTAGTCATCGATCACGTACAGGTCGTAACCGTTCAAACGGCGGCGGCATACACCGAAGGGGGATCGCCGGTGGTGCTGGCCGGCACTGCCCGGGTCTTCGATGCGGAACTGAGCGCCCTCGATACGTTCAACGGGGCGACCTTGACGCTGGCGCGGAACGGCGGGGCGGCTGCCGAGGATGTGTTCTCCGGCAGCGGGACGCTCAGTCTCACGAGCGGCAACGTGATCGTGAGCGGGACCACGATCGGCACCTACACCAACAGCGGCGGCACACTCCAGTTGACGTTGAATGCCAGCGCGACGAATACGCTCGTCAACTCGGCGATGCAGCAGATTGCCTATAGCAATAGCAGCGATGCGCCTCCGGCCAGCGCGCAAATCAATTGGACCTTCAGCGACGGCAACAGCGGCAGCCAAGGGAGCGGCGGCGCGTTGACGGCGACCGGCAGCACCATTGTCACGATTACGGCCATCAATGATGCGCCGACGATCACGAGCAACGGCGGCGGTGCGACGGCCTCGGTTTCTGTCGCCGAGACGGAAGCAGCTGTCACCACCGTCACGTCGACGGATGTCGACGGCGGGACCGCGGTCTATAGCATCCTGTCCGCCGGGAGCGGCGGTGCGGCTGACGCGGCACAGTTCAGTATCGACAGCAGTACGGGCGCGCTCGCCTTTTCGCTGGCGCCGGATTTTGAAGCTCCGACCGATAGCAACGGGGATAACGTCTACGAGGTAACCGTTCAGGTGGCGGACGGGAACGGCGGATTTGCAACACAGCTTATCCGCGTCTCGGTCTTGGATGTGGCCAATACGCTGACGGTGAGTACCACCGCCGATACCAACGACAGCGGCATCACCGCCGGCACGCCTGCCCACACCGTGGAATGGCTGAATGCTCACCAGGGCGCCGATGGGCTCATCTCGCTTCGCGAAGCCATTATTGCGGCAAACAACACGCCGGGGCTCAATGTGATCGGCTTTGGCATTGCCGGAACCGGTACGCATACGATTCTGGTGACTGCTGCGCTTCCCACCATCACCGATGCGGTGGTGATCGATGCCACCACCGACGACAGTGTGGCCGCTAATGGCAACCGCCCGGCGATTGCGCTCGACGGCGGACATAGTGTCGCGGGCAGCGGCTTGGTGCTCTCGGCCAGCGCCGACGGCAGTACGATTCGAGGCCTGATCATCCGTGGTTTCAACAGTCACGGAATTCAAATTGAGGCGGGGTCCAGCGGGAATACCATCGCCGGTAACTACATCGGCAGCCTGGATTTCAACGGGGCCAACGCCGGCGCTGGCGCACAAAACCTCGGCGAGGGTATTGCGGTCTTTGGGGACAACAATATCATCGGCGGTGTGACGGCGGCCGATCGCAACATAATCTCCGGCAACGCCTACGCGGGCATCAGTGTATCCGGGGAGGCCGCCGACGGGAACCAAATCCTCGGCAACTACATTGGGCTCGACGCGGCCGGCACGGGCGCCATCGGCAACCGCTCGGGCATCTGGGTTTCCGGCGGCGCCGATGCCACCCTCATCGGCGGTACGACGGCCGCGCACCGCAATGTCATCGCAGTCACGGTGAACGAAGGTATTGGGATTGTCGATACCGGGACGAACGACACCATTGTGCAAGGCAACTACATCGGTACTGATGCCACGGGTACCGCCGCCATGGGTACCGGGCGGTCTGCGGTGACCGCCGCAGGCGGCACGGGGACTGTGATTGGCGGCGATACGGTTGGGGCGGGGAACGTCATTGCCAATAGTGCCGCCGACGGAGTGCGCGTGTATAACACGGGTACATCGGCGTCCATCCTCGGCAACGCGATCTACAACAACGCCCAAGAGGGTATCGACGTTCGAAACGACGGCGTCAGCCTCAACGATGGCGCGCTCCTTGCCGGAGAGCCCAATCTCATGATGGATTTCCCCGTCTTCACGGAGTCGAGCGTTTCCGGCTCCACACTGACGGTGGCGGGGTATATCGGAGTCAATCCGCTGGGCGATACGGATTTTGCCGGTGCCCGCGTCGAAATGTTTCTCAGCAGCAATGACGGCGCCTACGGCGAAGGCCAAGTCTTTTTGGGTTTCCTGACGGCCGATGCCAACGGCCGTTTCAGCGGAACCCTGACCCTCACGACGGCGGTGCAGGTGGGCGACCACCTTACGGCGACGGCCACCAGCACGACGAACCAGACGTCGGAGTTCTGCGCCAATGTGGCCGTCATCGCCGGCAACGGCGCGCCGGTGAACACGGTGTCGGGGGCGCAGAGCGTGGCCGAAGATACGACGTTGGCGCTCAGCGGCATCAGCGTGGCCGACGTGGCTGGGAATCTGAGCACGGTGCAGCTCGCGGTGGGGAATGGGCGGCTCGATGTGACGCTCAGCGGCGGCGCGACGATCAGTGCCGGGGGGAACGGCACGAATACCCTCACGCTCAGCGGCAGTCAGGCGGCCATCAATGCGACCCTAGCCAGCCTGAATTATCAAGGGACGCTGAACTTCACCGGCAGCGACACACTCACGATGACGAGTACGGACAGCAACGCCGCGACCGATATGGATACGGTGGCCATCACCGTAACGGCCGTGAACGACGCGCCGACGGATCTGGTGCTGTCGGCGAATACCGTGGCCGAGAATGCCGCGAACGGGACGGTCGTGGGGACCGTGACGGGGACAGATCCCGATACGGGTGATACTAAGACCTACAGCTTCACGGACAACGCCGGAGGCCGTTTTGCGATCAACAGCAGCACCGGCGAGATCACGGTGGCCGACGGCAGTCTACTCAACTATGAAGCGACGACGAGCCATGGCGTCACGGTGCGGGTCACCGATTCCGGAAACCTCACCTACGACGAGACGTTTACGATTAACCTCACCAACGTCAATGAAGCGCCACTGGGCGCCGACACCACGGTCACGATCACCGAAGATACGTCCCACACCCTCACCACGGCCAACTTCGGTTTCAGCGATGTGGATGCGGGCGATAGCCTGAGTGCGGTGCGGGTCGACACGCTCCCCGGAGCCGGTTCGCTTACACTCTCGGGCGTGGCTGTCACGGCGGGCCAGGTGGTCATCGTTGCCGACATTACGGCTGGGAATCTCGTCTTTGCGCCGGCGGCCGATGCCAACGGCACCGGCTACGCGAGTCTGACCTTCTCGGTGCGAGATGCGAATAACGCGTACGATTCGACCCCGAATACTCTCACGATCGATGTCACCGCCGTAAATGATGCGCCGACGATTGTGATTAATAACGGCAGCACCGTGGCCGAAGGAGGCACTGATACCATTACAGGCGCAGAGCTGGCGGCGAGCGATGTCGACAATTCAGACTCGCAGCTGGCGTTCTCTGTCGGCACCGGTCCGGCCCATGGCCGAATAGAGCTGACGACGGCTCCCGGCCTGTCGGCCACGTCCTTCACGCAGGCCGACATCGTGGCGAACCGGTTGGTCTATGTACATGATGGATCGGAAACGCTGAGCGATTCGTTTACGTTTGCCCTCAGCGACGGAGCGGGAGGATCGGTCGGTGCGACGACCGTGACGCTCACGATTGCACCGGTGAACGATGCGCCGACGATCACCAGCGGTGGAGGCGGGGCAACGGCGTCGATTAACGTGGCCGAAAATGTGACCGGGATTACGATGGTGGTCGGCGCCGATGTGGATCTCCCTGCACAGGCCTTGACCTATGGCATCAGCGGCGGCATCGACCAAGCGCTCTTTACGATCGACGCAACCACGGGTGCGCTGAGTTTCGTGGCGCCCCGCAATTTCGAGGTGGCCACTGACGCCAACGGGGACAATGTCTATGTCGTGCAGGTCCGTGTCACCGATACCCAGGGTGGCGCGGTCACGCAAACGATTCAGGTCACGGTTACCGATGTGGCGGAGGGACTGCCTCCCGCCCCTGTAGCTCCTGTGCTTCCCCCGTCGCTCATCCCAATGCCTCCGCCATCGGTGGTCACCCCTGCTCCACAAACTCAAGCTCTGCCGGCATCACAAGGTTCGCAGGAGTCGATGAGTGCTCTGAAGGCTCCCACCAGAGGGATTCCTACGGAGCAGAGGTTTATCGCCGAGCGCGCTGGGGTGAAGTCATCAATGACGGCGCCTCGCACGGATGACGGTTCGGGGGGAGACGAACGTCTCAAGGGTCGGCTGGTCTCTCGACCCGATGAGGGGGAGACGCAAAACCCATTCGTGATTATGCCGGTCGAGCTTGTCGCGTCCGATGACCCAGCCGGTCCGGAGCCGCCGTTGTCGATCAGTGAGGTTCTGATGACCAAACTGGATGAGGTGGCACGGTCGCTTCAGGAGGCAGCCGGCGTGGAGCAGGAGCAGCAGGCATTCGTGGCTCATGTCACGGCCGTTACCGGAATGACATTATCGGTGGGATTTGTGGCCTGGGCGATACGCAGCGGTTCCTTGCTCGCCAGTTGCTTGACCACCATTCCTGCGTGGCGGACATTCGACCCATTGCCTGTGGTGAGTCTGAGCCGGCGCGAGCGGGCTCGTTGGTGGGAACATACGGATGCCTCGATGCAGGCTGAGGATGTTGAGTTCGAAGGGCTCCAGGATTTATTCGACGCACCTCCGTCTCCCGCGTCCCCATCTGATCCATCCAAAGAATCTGGCTCATCCGGAACAGGAGGCGTATGAATCGGGTGTCGCCGCTCCTTTTTCTCAGCTTCTGCCTCGTCTCGTTGACCGTCGGCGCCCTGTTTGCCGGGGAGGCGCTTGTAGGGTTGGCGCCGGATGAAGCCAAACACGTCTTCGAGTCCCGTAAGGCGCTCTGTGAAAATCTGGCCGTACAGTATTCGGTGCTGGTTTCTTCCCGCCAGATTCCTGCGATTGAGACGGCGATGCATGCGCTGGTCGAACGGAATGCCGATATCTTGTCTACGGCACTGCTGGGGACCGATGGTCAACCGATTGCCGTCGCCGGTGATCACGCGCAGCATTGGGTTCAGCCGGAGGGGGATCGTTCAACGCTGCGCCACATTCAAGTCCCGATCTATAAGGCCGATGCTCATTGGGGCACTCTTCAGCTCTCTTTCCGCACCTCCTACTCATCCTGGATCGAGCAACTGTTCATGGCGCCGTGGCCGAGATTTGTGGCTGCTGTCGCCGCGATCGGTTTTGTCGGGTATCTCGTGCTGTTGAAGCGCACGTTGCGTCATTTGGACCCATCGCTGGTCATTCCTTCTCGTGTCAAATCGGCGCTCGATAGTCTGACCGATGGGGTGGTGATGTTGGATCATTCCGGGTTGATCGTGCTGACCAACGACACATTCTGCCGATCGACGGAGCAACGCCTGTCCTCGCTCCTGGGAAAGCCGTTATCACGCCTTGAATGGATTCAGGAGCAGGGGCCGCTGCCGTTGGTCGCTAAGGGGTATCCTTGGGAACGCGCACAGAAGACGAAGGTACCCGAGCAGGGCACTCGTCTCGGATTGTTGAACAACGACAGACAGTTACAGATGTTCTCCGTGACCAGCACGCCGATATTCGATGATCAGGGAGGAGTACGAGGGGTGGTGGCTTCGTTCCACGACGTGACGGAAGTCGATCGCGCGCACAAGCAGCTGCAGGAGGCGATCGGGGAGCTCGAACAATCCCGCACGAAAGTGGTCACACAGAATCAGATGCTGGAGCAGACAAATGAGACGCTGCAGACTGAAATTGAGCGTCGGAAACGTGTGCAGGACGAGCGGGAGGAGTTGAACAAGCGGTTGATCGAGACGTCGCGTTTGGTGGGAATGGCTGACGTGGCGTCCGCCGTCTTGCACAATGTGGGGAATGTGCTCAATAGCGTGAATGTCTCAGTCGATGTGGTCATGAAAACATTGAAGCAAGCCCCGATCGGCGACGTGGCCCTGGTTGCGTCCATGTTGCGGGCACACAGTCATGATTTGCCTCAGTTCCTTTCCCTGGACCCTCGCGGGCAACAGATTCCAGAGTATCTCTCCATGCTGGCGGAAGCCGTCAATCAGAATGCGTCGCTCGTCGAACAGGAACTGGGCGGCCTCAGCCGTAATATCGATCACATTCGACAGGTCGTCTCCCGCCAAGTGGATCTTGCTCGTCCAGGCGGGGTCGTTCGCGAGGCGGTGCATTTCCAGGATTTGATGGAGCAAGCATTGGAGATCAACCGGTCGGCGCTCCAGAGCTGCGGGTGCGAGATCCGTGAAGAGTATGCGAAAGGGATCGATGGGGTGACGGATCGGCATCAGGTCATTCAAGTGCTGGTGAATTTGATTAGCAATGCCAAGAATGCCATGGCCGTGTACGATGGACCGGTGCGCCGGCTCACACTCCGTCTGAGAGCGGACCCGGATCGTGCCGGATTTGTCCGCTTTGAGGTGACCGATACCGGGGTTGGGATTTCACAGGAACATGCGTCCCGCCTGTTTACCCAGGGATTTACGACCAGGCCGGACGGACATGGTCTGGGGTTACATAGTGCCGCATTGGTGGCCAAGCAGTTGGGTGGTTCCCTTCAAGGTCACAGTGATGGCGAAGGTTTGGGTGCGACGTTTACATTCGATATTCCTCTTCAATCGGTGGAGGTTTCGGCATGACCCTGCCCACGACTGCACGCAATCGGCGCATTATTGTGATCGACGACAATCGAACCATCCATGAGGATTTTCGAAAGATTCTCATTCCTGCCGCAGCCCCGTCTGGCTTACAGCAGGCCAGGGCGGCGCTCTTCGGGGATACGCCCATTTCGCCGACCGTCGAGCCGTTTGACCTCGACTTTGCCGACCAGGGACAACAGGGATTCGACCGGATTCGTAGTGCACGGGAGATCGAACAGCCCTACGCGCTCGCCGTGGTCGACATGCGCATGCCTCCTGGTTGGGACGGCCTGAAGACCATCGAGCATATCTGGGAGGCCGATCCCGAAATCCAAGTCGTCATTTGCACGGCCTATTCGGACCTATCCTGGAATCAGATCGCCTCGCGTCTGGGGGTGACGGATCGATTGTTGATCTTGCGAAAGCCCTTCGATTCGATTGAAGTCCAACAAATTGCCAGTTCGCTCACCTGCAAATGGGAATTGGGGCGCGCGGCCCGGTTTAAGGTCGACGAGCTTGCAGCATTGGTCGATGAGCGTAATCGCGAATTGCAGGCGGTGAATCAGCGACTCGAGCAGGATGTGCAGGCACGGACGACCGAGCTGCAGCGGCGTAATGAGGAATTGCAACAGCTGGTCGATGCGCTCCGGGAGGCGAAGGCGGCGGCCGACAACGCCAACCAGGCGAAGTCCCGATTCCTGGCTCAGATGAGCCATGAAATTCGCACGCCGATGAACGGCGTGCTGGGTATGACAGAACTCCTGCTGGCGACCAGTTTAACCGACAAGCAGCGCCGCTTTTCCCACACGATCCGCGAGTCGGGAACGGCGCTGTTGCACGTGATCAACGACATTCTCGATTTCTCCAAAATTGAGGCCAACAAGTTGGAGCTGGAACAGGTGGAATTTGATCTGGCCCCCATGGTCCGTGGACTCACCGATCTGTTTCACGAGCCGCTGCAGCGAAAAGGACTTCAATGGCACTGTGAGGTCGACAAGACGCTTCCGGCCCGGTGGTGCGGTGACGCAGGGCGCGTCCGTCAGATTTTGCTCAATCTGGTCGGCAACGCCGTGAAGTTTACGGAGCGAGGCGAAATTGTTGTGTCACTTCAGCGGCACCACGACGCCCTCGGACAGGTGATGATGAAGGTGTCCGTGCGTGATACCGGCATCGGCATTCCGCTTGAGGCCCAAAGGAAAATCTTCGACCCGTTTGCCCAGGCCGATGGGTCCATGACTCGCCGGTTCGGCGGAACTGGATTGGGGCTCGCGATCGTACAGCGCCTGGTTGAGATGATGGGGGGGCAACTCGGCGTGGAGAGCGCACCCGGCCACGGATCGACCTTCTGGTTCATGCTCCCCTTGAAGCAGCCGTCAGATGGGCTCGCGACAGGTGACAGCGATGGGGCTGATGGCTCGACGGAATCCGGCCGGATCGTGTCGTCTTCGAAGCCGTCGGATGTCCCTTGTACGGCGCGAATTCTTCTGGCTGAAGATGATCTGACGAATCGCGAGGTGTTGCTTGGTATGCTGGAGTTGTGCGGAACCTCCGCTACCGTCGTGGGGACAGGAACCGGCGTGTTGCAGGCCCTCAGTCAGTCGCCGTTCGACATCATTTTTATGGATTGTGAGATGCCTGAGATGGACGGCTTAACAGCCACCAAGGCGATTCGTGAGCGGCAAGTGACCGGGTCGGATGGCAGGCCTGTCCCTATCATCGCCTTGACCGCGCATGCGCTTGAAACGCATCGCATCGCCTGTCTGGCTGCCGGAATGAACGACTATGTCACGAAACCCGTGACGCTCGAACAGATTGCCAACGCCCTTCGACGGTGGCTCCCCTCGAGTACCTCACAAGCGGCGTAACCTTTCGCAAGGCACAGCGTCTGATGGTTGCGGCCAGGCACCGTGAGACGATGTGTCCCCTCCGTCCTTGCCGAGCTTCCTGCCTCGATGTCTTTCGAGCGTGTGTCTAGGATTCTTCTGAATCAGTGCAGCGAGAGTCTGAGGGGGCACGCGACCCCGCTGGGCGGAGCCGTCGGCAGGCCTGGTGAGGCTGTGCAGTTGCTCGTCGATTCCAGACGAAATTTGGTGGCGGTGACCCGGATTGAACGGGTGACCCGCGGCTTATGAGTCCGCTGCTCTACCAACTGAGCTACACCGCCACTAGAGGATACCGAACCGGTCGAAGTGAACCGGAATAATAGCCGAAGACGAGTTGCAGTGTCTACCGACTGATGCACGAAATTCTTCCTTGATCCGCCAGGCAGCTCCGCCTCCTGTTACGGACTCTTGCACCCTCAGCAGGTCCGGGATCATCCGGCCCCTGTCCATTGTCGCCTGCGAGGTATGACTTGGAAGGAGTGGCAAGAGGGGTGTGATGTCGCTAGACTATCACGCGTGCCCCACGAGTGACGGAATCAATGTAGCCATTCTTGTCGCGCGTCACGATTCCATCGGCGACCACGCCGCGCTGTACCGTATTGCGAGGTTGCGCGGGTACTGACGTGGCCCCGTCGCGAATTGGAAACGCCGGCAGTCCTTACACAAGGGAGATCGATATGATAACTGGAGTATCCTTGCAGACTGCCCTTCCCTGGCTCCTGAGTATGTCCGCAACCGTAGGCATCGCCCTGTTGCGGGTCGGGTTGGTGTTCGTGGTCGGATATATTGCGCTTCGATTTGCCCGATTGGGGTTGCAACAGCTGGAACGGGTGATGGTTCTCACAAGTGACGACGGCGATCAACAGTCCGGAACGGCTCAGAAACGCGCCGCGACGCTCACGGGGATCCTCAGGACCATCGCCCTGACGGCAATCTGGGCGATTGTCATCATCGAATCGCTGCAGGTCGTGGGGTTGGACATCGCACCGATTTTGGCCGGCGCCGGCATTATCGGCTTGGCCGTGGGATTCGGTGCCCAGAATCTGGTGCGCGATCTCATCAGTGGATTCTTCATTATCCTCGAAGATCAAATCAGGCTGGGAGACGTGGCTGTGATCAACGGGACCGGGGGGCTCGTTGAGACCATTACGTTCAGAACGATCGCGTTGCGTGATTTTTCAGGAGTAGTGCACATTTTCCCCAACGGCGGCATCAACACGCTGTCCAATATGAGCAAGGATTGGTCGGCCTTCGTGCTGGACATGGGAGTGGCCTATAAAGAGGACACGGATCGGGTGGTCACGGTGATGCAGGCAGTCGGTGAAGAATTGCGTCACGACCAGGAACTGGGGCCGCTGATGATTGAGCCGATTGAAGTCGTGGGTATTGAGAATTTTGCCGATAGTGCCGTGACGATTCGCGCGCGTATCAAAACCAAGCCGCTTGAACAGTGGAAGGTCGGACGTGAATACAGGCGTCGGATTAAGAAGGCGTTCGACGCGCAAGGCATCGAGATTCCATTTCCCCATCAGACGCTGTACATGGGGGAGGCGAGTCATCCGTTCAAGCTAGAGGTGGTCGCAGGCCTGGGGCTTCAGAAGGTCTAGCAGGATGCTGAAAAAGTCCGCCAGCGGCGTGCACGAGGGTGACGCTCATGTCATGTGCTGGTTGCGACGATAGTCCTCTAGCCGCCGTCGAATGATCCCTTCCGAGAGGGTGGGGTAGTACTCTTTGAGGGCTTGTTTCCCGGTGGTCGCGGCAGTGGTGTCGCGGTGATGCCTGAACTCTCTCAGCCGTTGTTCGATCCGCTGTGTCGCCGTCGCACGGAACGCCTCTGCCAATTCCCACACCGTGGTATGCCCGTCGAGCCTGGCCTGTCGTTCGGCATAGAGCACCGTGGCCAGCATGGCGAAAAGGTCTTCGCCGACGGCTTCAATCTTGTTCTGCAGCCGCTGTTCGTCCCGAAACGCGGCCTGGAATCGCGCCATGGCGTAGAGAATTTCCCGCGCCAGCCGCCGGCTGGTTCGTTCGACATAACGAACTGCAGGCCGAACTTGGGGATGGGCAAGTTCTCGGCCATCGGGCCGTGGCCCTGTTCGCCATTGTCGCAGGTACCAGGGCAGGTAGAAGCGTAGTAACTTCAGCGCTTCCCGGATTTGCTCGAGTATCGAGAGGTGTTCTGCATACAAGCTTTTGGCGCGATCCAGATGAGGACTCAACCCTTCGCGGACGACGAAGGGGCGCAAAATATCGGTGGCGCCTTCGCCGATGCGATACATCTCGGCGTCCCGCACGAGTTGCTCGATGCCGAAGGCCGCCTCTCCGCGCGCCTGTTTGGAGTCGGCGGTTTCGTACCCCATCCCTCCGAAGATCGTTTGCGCGTCCCGGACGAACCGGATCGTGTGTTCCGAACAGAAGATCTTGGCGACAGCAGCTTCAATGCGGATGTCGTATCGATGTTGATCGGCCAGGCGCCAGACCAGCAGTGCCACCGCCTCCATCGCGAAGAGATGACCTGCCATGTCCCCGATCCGGATCTGCTGTGTCTGTCGTTCCGCCAACGGTTTTTGAAATGTGATCCGGGTGGTGGCTCGATCCAAGGTCGGTTGCCAGGCCTGTTTGGCCATGCCCAGGCAGATGGCGGGAATGCTGATGCCTCGCCCCACGTTCAGAATCGTCAGGGCATACTTCAGTCCCTTGCCGATGTCGCCGATCACCTGGTCGACCGGAACCTGTACGTTCTGCAAGGCAATGTGGGCGTTTTCAATCCCGCGACAGCCTTCGAACTGGCAACGTTGGCGTACCTGCACTCCCGGTACCGTCATATCCAGAATAAAGGCCGTGTGGACATGATCGTCTGCCCGATGTCCCTGCGGAGCCGGGATCCAGTCGCGTTTTCCTTCACACTCCACCCGTAAAACTGGAACACGAGCGATGAGCGTGAGATACCGGGCAATCGGCCCATTCGTGCACCAGAGTTTTTCGCCGTTCACGAGGAAGTGGGTGCCGGAGGAATTCAGTACCGCTTCGGTTCGCACGTTGGCTGCATCCGAGCCGGTCATTGGTTCGGTGAGGGCAAACGCGGACAGGGCTTCTTTCGCGACGAGCGGGAGATATTTTTTCTTCTGATCTGCATTCCCGAACAGGAGGATCGGCATGGCAATCCCGATGGACTGCGGCACCGCGACCGTCAACGCCAGAATGTTGCTCCAACCGGCAATCAGGGTCAGGACGCGGCCGTAGTTCGTATAGGAGAAGCCGAGCCCGCCATATTCTTTGGGAATCTTCATGCCGAAGGCTCCGAGCTTGAACAATCCCTGGATAACTCGTTCAGGAATTTTCGCCTGGCGTTCGATTTCCTCCGGGTCCACCTCGTGAATCAGGAAATGTTCGACCTGTTTGCAGAAGGCTTCGCCGGCCGCTTTCTCATCCGGCGGTTCGGGAGGTGTCAGCAAGAGGTCGAAGTTGGGTCGGCCGTCGTAGAGACCGGCCAGGAAACTCTTTCCGGCGAATCGCTCGCGGGCTTCTTCGATCCGTTCAAATCCTTTGAAGAGGATGCTCATGTGGTACCTCACCCGATCTGCTCAATCAGTGTCTTTGAATTGCCTGTCACGATATTGGGCCAGGGTGCTCGCGAGCCTGGATTTTAATTCCAGTCGCTTGGGTTTTCCGGTGGAGGTGTAGGGCACCTCCGTGCCCATCAACAGCACTTTCGGCTGTTTGGCGAACGGCAATCTTCCGCGGCAATGGGCGCGGATGTCGGCCTCTGTCGAAGGCGATGCCGGGTTCTTCGGCACGATGTAGGCGGCGATCTCTTCGCCGTAGTAGCGGTTCTCGAACGGAACGGCCATGGCGAACTTCACGGTCGGGTGCCCCTTCAGCACGTCGTCGATTTCCAAGGGAGAAATATTGACGCCGCCGCGAATGATGAGTTCTTTCAAGCGGCCTGAAATGAAAAAGAACCGTCGTCCACTCTCGTCGGCGATGTAAAATCCCTCGTCGCCTGAACGGAACCAACCCCATTGGAATGCGGCCTCGTTCGCGTCGTCGCGCTTGAAATAGCCGGCGCAAACTGTGCGCCCCCGGATGCAGATTTCTCCACGTGTGTGCTCGGGAACAGGCTTCCCGTATTCGTCCAGAATGGCCATCTCATTGTGACGCAGGGCCGTTCCGATCGACGGGAACTCAAAGTCCGTGAGCCAGTGACGATGGTCTTCTCCCGTGAGGTCGTTCGGGAGAAAGCAGGAATAGCAGGTCGTTTCAGACAGGCCGTATCCATGGCGGATGGGGAATCCAAAACGATCTTCAAAACGGATGGCCGTGTCTCTCAGTAACGGTCCGGCGCCGCAGATCACACCACCAAATTGATCCAGGCGATAGGCCGCGAGGTTTTCGTCGGCATCCAACAGAAACTCAAGCAAGGTGGGAACCACGCTCACACTGGTGACCCGTTCTTCGTGGAGCCGCCTCCAGAAGCTCCCGGTCTTAAACTTCCGATTCAGGACGACGCTTCCCTTGCAGAAGAACGGAGTCATCAGGGTGACTACGATGCCGTTGACGTGATGAATGGGCAGCACGCACATCAAACGGTCGGTGAGACCGAAACCGTGCCGGTCGGCGATGGCATCCGCATCGATCAACAGGTTGGCGGTTGTAAGAATGACGCCTTTCGGCGGGCCGGTTGTGCCGGACGTATAGATGATTAACGCAGGATCGTCGAGTCGGGATGCAGGCGTGGCCGGGCCGGGTCGCGCGGCGCTGCTGATCGTTCGGCGCTTTCCCTTGGTCTCGTTCTCGCCAATGATGCCACCGTCACCCAGGGCAACCACGTCTCGCAGGGCCGGCAGCATGGACTGAAGGCCTGTGATTTCCCCATAGACATCCTGCCAACACAGGGCGACCGAAGCCTCCGAATGTTCGAGGATATATCGCTTCTTCTCCGGTGGTTCTTCGATATTGATCGGCACCACGGCGACTCCCAGCGTCCAGGCTGCAAAGTAGATCAGCGTCGTCAGGTCGTGGTTGAACAGCACGGTGGCAATCCGGTCGCCACGGGTCAGGCCGAACTTGAAGTGCAACATCTCAGCCATTTGTTCGACGATCGTGCCGAATTCCGCATAGCTGTAGGTTCGTCGCAGGTTCCGGTCGTCGTCGCAATAGGTCAGGAAATTTCTGGTGACGAGCCGCGGGTCGTACACGCGTGATCGAAAGAACTCGGCAAATGAGGTCCAGTGGAGTGCCGGCGCACAGCCCACTGCCTCGCGGGCCTGCTCGATGCGGTCATGTACGTCGGTCAACAGGCTCATAGGTCCTCGGTGCCGGCCCGGTGTAGAGCGCTCGTGGTCTGATCAATCGGTTATGTTCCTGCTGCTCCATCACATGGGCGCACCAGCCGGTGATGCGGGAGCAGACGAACAATGGGGTGGACAGTTCACGCGGAATGCCCATCAGCAGGTAGGCCACGGCTGTGTAGAAGTCGAGATTGGGATGCAGCCCTTTTTCCTCCCGCATGATGCGGTGGAGAATGGAGGCGATTCCGTACCAGCGGTGATCGCCGCAGAGATGGCTGAGTCGTTCGGCGTGGCGCTGGATGATGGCTGATCGTGCGTCGCCCTGCCGAAGCACGCGATGCCCGAATCCCATCACGCGACGTTTCTCCGCGAGTGCTTCGCGCACCCATGACTCCGCTCGTTCCGGCCGGCCGATGTCGATGAGCATCGACGCCACCGCTTCGTTGGCGCCGCCGTGGAGGGGCCCTTTTAATGTTGCGACGGCTGCCGTGATCGCGCCATGTAGGTCGGTGAGGGTCGAGGCCGTGACGCGGGCGGCAAACGTAGAGGCATTAAACTCATGCTCCGCGTAGAGGATGAGCGACACGTTCAGCGCTTCGGCCATGGCCGCGCCGCGTTCACCGTCCTTGTGGCCTGCCACCAGATGCAGCAGGTGTTGTGCAAAATGTCGACTCTCGTCCGGCTTCCGGGGGACGGTGCCGGACATCACTCGATGACTATCCGCGATCAACAGTGGGATCTGGCTCAGCAGCCGCATGGATTTGCGGAGATTGGCTTCATGGGATCCATCCTGTGCGTCGGGATCGCTGAGGCCCAGCAGGGAAATCCCGGTGCGCAGCACGTCCATGGGATGCAGGCCTGGTGGCAGACGATCTACAAAACGTTGTACCGGCTCAGGCAGAACGCGATTGTCTCTCATCAAGGCGGTAAAACGATCCAGCTCGTTCCTGGTGGGGAGATGACCGATCAGCAGTAAGTGCGCGACGTCCTCGAAGTTGCTCCATTTCGCTAGGTCGCCGATGGCATACCCACGATAACGAAGGCCTGCCTCTCCTTCATCCACCTGACAGAGGGCCGATTCCCCTGCGATCACCCCCTCAAGTCCGGGGCTATACAGGGGCTGTTCCGGGGTTTTCGTTCCGGGCTGTGCTTGTATCACCTGGTTCATAGGCGCTCCGTGTCTGGTCTTGCCCATTCTCGTATCGAAGCAGACGATAGAGTTCCTGTCGCGTCATCATATGATCGAGCCACGCCCGTTGAGAGCCGAAGAATCTGAGTTCTTGCAGCAGCTTCTCCACCGCGAGGGCTGCCACCCTGAGCGTGCTCACGGGAAACAACACGCCGCGATAGCCCAACGCTTCGAATGCCTCGACGCTCAAGTAGGGCGTCTTGCCGAACTCCGTCATGTTGGCGATTAAGGGGACCTGGACACCTGCCGTCCTCATTGCCAACGCAAAGGTTCCGAACTCCTCCGCGGAGAGCAGGGCTTCGGGGAACAACGCGTCGGCGCCGGCGTTGGCATAGGCAATGCTTCGCTGGACGGCGGCCTGCAGCCCATCGACGGTCCGTGCGTCCGTGCGCGCCACAATGATGAAATCACGATCGCGTTTCGCCTGCACGGCGGCGGTAATTTTATCGACCATGTCACCGGTTGGAATCAGTCGTTTGCCTGACAGGTGGCCGCATTTTTTCGTCTCTTCCTGATCTTCGATCTGCATGCCGGCCAATCCGGCCCGCTCAAATTCCTGGACTGCCTCTTGAACAACCGAAGGCGGCCCATAACCAGTGTCCGCATCCACGATGGTTGGAACCGTCACTGACCGAGCAATGGCAGCCGCTTCCCGCGTCATGTCTTCCAGGGGGATCAACCCGATATCGGGCAGGCCACGGGCGGCCGAGATGGCGGCTCCCGATACATAGACGATGTCGAATCCAGCGCGCTCGATTTGCATGGCCGTCAGGGCATTACAGGCGCCGGGGATGGCCCTCGTTCTGCCGGTCAGCAGCTCACGCAGGCGTTGAGCTTTTGAGCGCGTAGAGCCGTTAGGCATCATGATTGGGCACCCTCAACAGAGGCATCAGCGTGGCGATGTCTGTCTCCTGTTCCAATGTCCATACGAAGCCGATGAGTTTCTCGACACGCGCGCGACCGATTCGTCTCGATGCGAGCACACGAAGTTTGTTTTCCACATCCTGGTCCGACATGGGATTGCCCGGGTGGCCCAAGGGGATGTCCGCCTGCCTCATATACACGTTTCCCGTCGTCGTCCTGAGCGTGAGGCGAGTCGGCATGGTTTCAGGGTAGCGGCCGGCGAATTCCGGCTGGAGGACGACACGCACCTTTTTCATGAGTTCGTGGAGCGCCGGGTCTCGTAACCGGTCAGAGTCGAAGGAGTGTAATGTCGCGCGGCCGTCGAGCAACGCCACGGAGACACAATAGGGGAAGCTGTGATCGGCCGTTTCCCTGGTCGTCGGGTGCCACTTTTCCGGATCACGTCCGATGATGTCGATGGCGACGTCGTAACTGCCGATTTCAATCTCGCTCAGGCGTTGGACTGCATCGTCCCCCTCTGCCTTGAGCAGTTCGGTGCGCAGGGCCAGCGCCGCTTCGACCGCAGTCTGGGCGTGGTATTCGACCGGGAAATGTTTAATGTAGGAATCGAGGATTTTGAACGGGGTCGGCCTGTCGTCGGGAGCCCTCTCTCCACCCAATCTAGGCAGCTCGAACGGACCGGAGACCAGCTTCATGAACCCCTTTTCGCCCTCGAAGACGGGTGCCGGACCTGTCATGCCTCGTTGGGCCAGGAGGGCGGCGAAGAGGCCATTACGTGCCGCATTGGAGAACGCACAGGCCTTCCACATGGACATGTCGCCGACTCTGGTTTGCCGGAGTGCCACGTTCGCCACAGCCGCCAGGTTGATGGCCTGCGTGGTCTGGGCCTCCGACAGTTTCAGCGTTTTCGCTACGCCGAGCGCGGACGAGATCGCTCCGTACGTCACATGGTCCCATCCACGGGGACGCAACGCGGCAGCGTCGCAAAGTCGACATTGGATTTCATAAGCCAGGGCGATAGCCTGGATCACGCGCTTGCCCGAGGCATGGGCTATTTCGCCGGCGGCGAGGACTGCAGCCAGATTGTCCGAAGGATGGGCCGGCTCTCGAGAAAGATAGGTATCGTTGAAGTCGAGGTATCGAACCAACGCGCCGTTGGCGAACGCGGCCAGGTCCGGCAACGTTTTGTGCGACGTTCCCCAGATGGTCGCGCCGCCGGGAACGTGCGCAGATTGCGCCACATGACGGGCGATCCGGCAGGGAGTCGCCTTCCAGGCCCCGAAGGCGCAACCGGCGCTGTCAAGAATCCGTCGCTTGACTTCATGGACGACGTCGCCGGACAGGTCGTCGTAACAGAGAGCCTGGGTGTAACTTGCAAGGCGGTCCGCCAGCATCATGACCCTCTCAACCGCACGCCGGTCTGTCCGTTCGGCGCGTGTGCCAGATCCTGCAGCCGTTGTTGTTCGGCAATCATGGCGAGTAACTCAGGAATGCCCTCTCCCTTCACGGCCACGGTGCGCAACACGTGCGGATACCATTCACGCAGATCGCGCACGGCGGCGTCGGCGCCGTCGCGATCTCCTTTATTGACGACCACGATATTCGCCACTTCTAACAACCCCGCCTTCATGGCTTGCACGGCGTCGCCCAAGCCCGGCGCAACCAGGGCGATGACGGTTTCGGCCACCGACACGACCTCGATGTCGCTCTGCCCGACCCCGACCGTCTCGATCAGGATTACGTCGTAGGCAGCTGCTTCCAGGACTTGCAGCGCGTCGCGAGTCGCCCGTGCCAGCCCGCCGAACTGCCCGCGAGTTGCCATGCTGCGTATGTAGACCCCCGGATCGTCCGCATGCCGCTGCATCCTGACTCGGTCACCCAGCACCGCACCACCCGTGAGGGGGCTACTGATATCCACAGCCAGGACGCCGACCGTTTTGCCGACGCGGCGGTAGGCGGTGATGAGTTGATCGATCATGGTGCTTTTTCCCGTGCCGGGATAACCGGTGATACCGAGTACCGTGGCGCGTTGCTCGGGTGGCGCCAGTTGTTTCAGTACAGCGGTGCCGGTCGGTTCCCGGTTCTCAAGCCAGGTGATCACGCGTGCCACGGCCCGGACTTCACCGGCCTGCACGTGCCTGGCCATCGTCTCGACATCCTCCTGTTTCGACAATCGATCGACGTACGCGTGGCTCATGTCATGCCTTCATCGCAGGCTGTCGTTTTTCACGATCATGGAGTTGCGCGAGTCGCGAGTTCAGCGGATGCCGCACGGCGTCACTGAGTTGTTGCGCACAGGCAGCGACCAACATTTCATCTACTGGTACATTGGCGCCGGATGCTTTCAACGCGAAGACCAGATCTTCCGTCGCCACGTTGCCGGATGCGCCGGGCGCATAGGGACAGCCGCCGAGACCTCCCGCCGAACAGTCAAACGCTGTGATGCCATAGTCCCACCAGGCCGTGAGGGCATTGGCGACGGCCATGCCATAGGTGTCGTGGAAATGGAGTGAGAGGTGCGCCGGCTCGACATGCGGCAGGATCGTGTCGAGTAAACTCCGCATGTCCGTCGGTGAAGCTTTGCCGACCGTCTCGCCCAAGGAGATGTCGTCGACCGCGAGATCCAGCAGTCGTTCCACCAAGTCTCGTACCTGCGTGGGAGGAATCCGGCCTTCATAGGGACAAAACACGACCGTGGACAGGTAGGCTCTCACCGCCATGCCGTCTCGTTTCGCCGCCGCCACAATCGGTCTGAAGCGCACGAGCGATTCCTGCACGGTCGCTTTGATGTTGTGGCGGGTAAAGCTGTTTGAGGCAGCCGTGAAGATGGCGATTTTGTCGACGTTGGCCGCCCGCGCCCGCTCCAGGCCTCGTTCATTCGGGACGAGAGCCGAGTAGATGACACCAGGGATGCGATCGATGGCGCGGAAGACCTCATCGGAATCCGCAAGCTGCGGGATGGCAGCGGGTGACACGAAGGAACCGGCTTCAATTTCCCTCACACCGGTTCGTGACAGGGCATTGATCAAGGCGATCTTGCACAGCGTGGGCACGAATTCCGGTTCGTGTTGCAACCCGTCGCGCGGAGACACCTCGGTGATCCGGATGGGGGCACGCCGTGAATTAAATAGGCCGGCCTGCAACATGCTGGTCCTCCGGTCTCTTCCGTTCTGACTGATGTGCTTGCCCGTCGGCCCATTGCGGTGGTCGCTTTTCTGCAAAGGCGCGGAGCCCTTCCACCGCTTCGGAAGTACAACGAGCACTGGCGTTGGCTTTTGCGCAAGCTGCCTCACGGTCCTCATCGGACAACGAACGTATGCTTTGGATCAATCGTTTTGTTTCTCTGGTTGCGCGGGGAGCCAGCCGCATGATGGTGTCGATGAGTTCGGTGATACGCTCGTCCAGATCGTGCTGAGGAACGACGTCGTGCACGAGGCCGAACCGGTGCGCGACTGATGTCGTGAAAGTCTCGCCGGTCAGGGCATACCGTCGCAGAAACGATTCGCCTGCCTTGCGCAGGAGAAAGGGCGCGATGACGGCTGGGATCAAGCCGAGCCTGGCTTCGCTGAGTGAAAACGTCGCATCCTCTGCGGCGACGACGATATCGCAGACGGCCAGCAAACCAAGCCCGCCTCCGAAGGCAGGTCCCTGCACCCGAGCGATAAGCGGACAGGGCACTTCGTCGATGGTGCGATACATGCGGGTGAGGCGTTGCGCGTCATCTTGTGCCTGGGCGTCCGTGGCCGGAGACGTGGATTGCATCCATTGGAGATCGGCCCCGGCGCAAAAAACTGGTCCGGCACTGGAGAGCAGAACGCCTCTCAGCGAGGGCTCCCGGGCGACGTCGTCGAACGCTTGAGTCAGGTCACTCATCATCAGACTATCGAACGCATTGCGCCGTTCGGGCCGGTTGAGTGTGATGCAGCGGATGGTGTCGCGTGATTCAATCGTCAGGGTCGTATACCGGCGCATGCCTGCCTCCTCATCCACCGCGATCCTCACATACGAAACACCGGCGCATGGGTTTCTCTGGTCGGCGTGGATGCGGCGATATCCAGGCAGAGGCCCAGGACGTGTCGCGTGTCCACGGGATCCAGGATGCCGTCGTCCCAGAGTCGTGCGCTGCTGAAATAGGGACTGCCTTCCTGCTCATATTGCTGCCTGGTGGTCTCCAGGATTCGCCGCTGTTCGTCATCCGACAGCCGTCCCTTTTCTCTGGCCCGCTGTTGTTGCTTCACGGTGACGAGCACTTGCGCTGCCTGCTGCGCACCCATCACCGAGGTGCGTGTGTTGGGCCAGGTGAAGAGGAATCGAGGGCCATAACCACGCCCGCACATGGCATAGTTGCCGGCTCCATGGGAGGCACCGATCAGAATGGTGAATTTGGGGACCTCGGCCGTTGCGACGGCCTGCACCATCTTGGCGCCGTCCTTAATGATGCCTCTCGTCTCATAATCCTTTCCGACCATAAATCCGGTGATGTTTTGCAGGAACACCAACGGAATACGCCGTTGTGCGCACAGCTGGACAAAATGCGCACCTTTCAGGGCCGACTCGGAGAGCAGGACTCCGTTGTTCGCGATGATCCCCACGAGATGGCCCATCCAGTGGGCGAAGCCACAGACCAGCGTGGAACCGTACCGCGTTTTGAATTCATGGAAGCGGCTGCCGTCCACGAGTCGCGCAATCACCTCCCGGACCTCCCATTTCTGGCGCGGATTCGCAGGGATCATTCCGTAGAGTTCTTCGGCCGGGTACAGGGGCGCGTCGATGGTTTCACGACGAAGTTTCGGCGGCCGTCTCCCAAGTGTGGCAATGATCGATCGGCAGATGTCCAATGCGTCGTCGTCATCTTGTGCCAGATGATCGCTGACGCCCGATAGTCGGGTGTGCAGGTCGGCTCCCCCGAGTGCTTCAGTGGTGACGTCTTCGCCGGTTGCGGCTTTGACCAGCGGCGGTCCTGCCAGGTAAATCGTGCCGGTGCCCTGGACGATGACGTTCTCATCGCACATCGCCGGTACGTAGGCGCCGCCGGCCGTGCACATGCCCATGACGACGGCGATCTGGGGGATACCGGCTGCGGACATTCGCGCCTGATTGAAGAAGATCCGTCCGAAATGATCCTTGTCGGCGAAGACCTCAGCCTGCATTGGCAGGAAGATGCCGCCTGAATCGACGAGATAAATCGCCGGCAGACGGTTTTCCAAGGCGATCTCCTGCGCACGCAAATGTTTCTTGATGGTCATGGGGAAGTACGTGCCCCCTTTGACCGTCGCATCGTTGGCCGCGATGATACAGAATCGCCCCGCCACAACGCCGATCCCTGTAATGATCCCGGCGGCCGGCACCTGATTGTCATACAGGCCAAAGGCGGCGAGGGGGCTGAGTTCGATCCAAGGAGACCCTCGATCGAGCAGGGCAGCAATGCGCTCACGTGCCGTCATCTTGCCGCGTTGTTTGTGGAGCGCCATCGCATCGGACGGACCGCCTGCTTGTATGATGGTTAGGTGCTTCTTCAGATCGGCTATCAGGCTTTCGTTGTGTGCCTGGGCACGGCGAAAGTCTTCCGAAGTCTTATCTATGTTGCTCTTCAGGACACGCATGGCGAAATTTCTCTCACTGCTCGACTCGAAGTCCCTTCACGAAACCGACGATATCCTGCATCGGCGTGGCCGGGCGAAAGAGCATTTGCACGCCCGCGGCTTTGAGTCGCGCGGCATCGTCATCGGGGATAATGCCTCCACCAAACAGCGTCACGTCTCCGGCGCCCTGCTCTTTCAGCAACTGCAACACGCGGGGAAAAAGCGAGTTATGGGCGCCGGAATGGATACTGAGGCCGATGGCCCGCACGTCCTCCTGAATCGCGGTGGATACGATCTGCTCCGGCGTCTGATGGAGCCCGGTGTAAATGATCTCCACGCCGGCATCACGCAGCGCCCGGACGACGAGCTTGACGCCCCGGTCATGTCCATCCAATCCTACCTTGCCGATCAGTACTCGAATGGGTGTCGTCGCTACTGCCATAGTTGCACCTCTTCCAGCACATACCGTCCTTCCACGTCCTTCCTGAGATGACCGGCCTGGATCAGGGGGTCGTGTTCAAAGAGCAGCAACCAGTTCTCCGCGAACGCTTGATCCAGCACCCGGCGTTTGGTGTCGAGTGTCCGGAGCGGATCGAGATCGTATCCCATGATGTAAGGGAGGGGCAGATGCGAGACGGTCGGAATCAGATCGCCCAGGAAGAACGCGATCCGGCCTTCCGATTCGACTTTGACACTCTGATGAAAGCGCGTATGGCCCGCTGTGACCACCGTGGTGATTCCCGGCAGCAGTTGCGTATCGCCTTGGATGAGCTCCCACTGATTCAGTTGCGCAACCGGTGTGAAATTGGTTTGTCGATAACTGGCCCTGGTCCGCTCATTAGCCGCAGTGGCATCGTCATATTCACCCTGTTGCACGTAGTAGGTGGCGTTGGGAAAAGCCGGGAGTAGCGCGCCGTTTCCGTTGGTGACCGTATTGCCTCCGGCATGGTCGAAGTGCAGATGGGTGTTGATAACCAGATGGATGTCGTTGGGGGTGAGGCCATGGCGATGGAGCGAGTCGCGCAGGGACGGTGTTCGCTCAACTGCAAACATGGCGTGAAACTTGGCATCCTCCTTATCGCCGAGACCCGTATCCACCAGGACGTGCTTGCCATGGGCCCGGATCAACAGGCAGTTTAAGTGGAGGGGGATACGATTCAGTTCATCAGCCGGGCAGCATTTCTGCCAGAGCGCCTTCGGCACCACTCCGAACATGGCCCCGCCATCCAGCCGGAACCGGCCGTCGGTGACTGGATAGATGTCAAAGGCTCCGAGTTTCATAACACCACCGCTTCGCGATAGGTTCCATACACTTCCTTCAACGCGGCGCAGATTTCTCCCAACGTCGCCTTCGCCTTCACGGCTTCAATCAGAGCCGGCATGAGGTTCTGGTGACAGGCGGCCGTTTCCTGCACCTCCTCTAATGAGCCGGCCATCTTGAAGGGATCACGCGATTTTCTGAGATCGGAGAGGCGCGCGACCTGTTCCTGTTCCACTTCCGGTCCGATCTTCAAAGTGGGGATAGAACGTTGTTCCTGTTCCACGTGATCGGTGACGCCGACGATGGGCCGCTCGTGTTGTTCAATCTCTTTCTGATACCGTTGCGAGGCATCCAGGATTTCCCGCTGCGGAAAACCGCGTTCTATGGCCGCCACCATTCCACCCATCTCATCCAGCTTTCGGAAATAGTTTCGTGCTCCCTCTTCCAATCGGTTCGTCAGTGATTCCACAAAGTAGGAGCCGCCCAACGGATCGACGCAGTTCACGATTTCACTCTCGGCGGCGATGAGTTGTTGTGTCCGCAAGGCCAGCGTCACGGCTTCTTCCGTGGGCAGCGCCAGGGTTTCATCCATTGAGTTGGTGTGGAGCGATTGTGTCCCGCCGAGCACGGCGGCCAACGCCTGCAACGTGGTCCGCACCACGTTGTTCATCGGCTGTTGGGCGGTCAATGAGCAGCCGGCCGTCTGAGCGTGGCAGCGGAGTTGGAGGGAGCGGGGATTCTTTGGGTGGTAACGCTGCTCCATTTCACGCGCCCACAAGCGTCGGGCGGCGCGGAACTTGGCAATCTCTTCGAAGAAGTCATTGTGCACGTTGAAAAAGAACGAGAGTTGCGGAGCGAATGCATCCACGTCGAGACCGGATTTTACAGCCGCCTCCACATAGGTGAGTCCGTCGTACAGTGTGAACGCGAGTTCTTGAACGGCTGTCGAGCCTGCCTCCCGGATGTGGTAGCCGCTGATGCTGATCGGGTGCCACTTGGGAAGATGAGTCGCACAGTAGGCGATCGTATCGACGATGACCGCGAGGTGTGGTTCGGGCGGGAAGAGCCACTCCTTTTGCGCGATATATTCTTTCAGCATATCGTTTTGTATCGTGCCGCCGAGCCGCTCGAACGGGATGCCGCGTTTTTCGGCCAGGGCCAGATACATGGCAAAGATCACCGCCGCCGGTCCGTTGATCGTCATGGAGGTGGTGACCTGATCCAGGGGAATTCCATCGAATAGTCGCTCCATGTCGGCGAGTGAGGAGATCGCCACGCCGCAGTAGCCCACTTCACCCCGTGCCATCGGATCATCGGCATCCAGGCCCATGAGCGTCGGCAGGTCAAAGGCAACGCTGAGGCCGGTCTGTCCCTGTGCCAGGAGATACTTGAAGCGCCGATTCGTATCGTCCGCGGAACCGAACCCGGCGAATTGCCGCATCGTCCAGAAGCGGCTTCGATACATGTTTGGGTAGATGCCGCGGGTGTAGGGGAATGTGCCCGGTTGGCCGAGATCCTGCTCGACGTTCCATCCCTTGAGATGGTCTGGGCCGTAGACTCGTTCGATGTCTAATCCGGAGAGGGAAGAGAAGTGAGATTTCCGCTCGTTCATGACGCAGCCCTCCAGGAAGGAATGCAAACGTCAGCTCACATATGCCGTTTGGTCTCCATACACATAGAATCCGTGTCCGCTCTTTCTCCCCAGCCAACCGGCTTCGACATACTTGCGCAGCAGGGGACAGGGGCGAAATTTCGGATCACCCAGGTCCTGATGGAGCACCTCGCAAATTGCGAGTACCGTATCCAGACCGATGCGGTCGGCCAAGGCCAGGGGACCCACTGGATGATTGGTCCCTTCCACCATCGCCAGGTCGATCGATTCGGCTGTTGCCACGCCCTCCTCCAATGCAAAGACGGCCTCGTTAATCATGGGAATGAGGACCCGGTTGACGATGAAGCCGGGGGAATCCTTGCACAGCACCGCGGTTTTCCCCGTGCGACGGACGAGTTCCAGCGCCAGTTGCACCGACTGCTCGGAGGTCTCGATGGCACGCACTACTTCGACCAGTCGCATGACCGGGACAGGGTTCATAAAATGGATCCCGACGACGCGATCTGGACGACCCGAGGCCATGCCCAAGCTCGCGATTGAAATCGAGGACGTATTGCTGGCCAGCAGGGTCGATGGTTCGCAGACTTGTCCCAGTTGGGCGAACAGCGCCCGCTTCATGACGGGATCTTCGGGTATGGCTTCGATCACCACTTGCGCCTCTCGCAATCGTTGCATGTGCCTCATCGGATGAATGATCGCCATGGCCGATCCGGCCTGATCGCCTCGCAACGCTCCCTTTTGAACCGCTTTTGTGACCCCCTGCCAGATTTTCTTGATGGCGTCTTCCAGTGCCTCTTCCGTCGCATCTATGAGGAGGACATTCCATCCCGCGGTTGCCAGCACCTGGGTGATGCCACGCCCCATCTGTCCCGCGCCGATGACGCCGATGGTTTTGATATCGTCGATCGTCATAGTCGTCCCTGGTTCAGCGCTCCACGAGGAGGGCGAGCGCTTCTCCGCCTCCAATGCAGAGGGCAGCCAGTCCGCGCCGAGCGTCGCGTGCCTCCATGGCATACAGCAGCGTTGTCAGGATCCTGGCGCCGGTTGCGCCGATGGGATGACCCAGGGCCACCGCACCGCCGTTGACGTTGACCTTCTTGGGATCGAGGTCGAGTTCACGATTGATTGCCAGCGAGACGGCCGAAAACGCTTCGTTGATCTCGAACAGGTCGATGTCGTTGACCGACAGGCCTACGTCTTTCAACAGCCTCCTGATCGCATCGATCGGCGCAATCGTGAACCATTCCGGTGCCAGCGCCGCACCGGCATACCCTACGATGCGGGCCATCGGCGCAAGGCCAAGACGGACGGCTTCTTCTTCAGCCATCATGACCAATGCTGCCGCGCCATCGTTGCAGGAGGGGGAGTTGCCCACCGTTAGGACTCCATCGTCCTGAAACACCGGTTTGAGCTGTCGCAGCTTCGTCAGATCCACCCGATTCGGTTCTTCGTCGTCCGAGACGAGAGCCGGCGCTCCCTTTTTCTGCGGCACTGCAACCGGAACGATCTCTTTCTTGAAAGCCTCGCGGGCAATCGCGTCCCTGGCCCGGCTGTAACTTTCCAGGGCGAAATCGTCGACCTCCTGTCTCGACAAACGATACTTGGCCGCACACAATTCTCCCGCATTCCCCATGTGAAACTGGTTATAGACGTCCCACAGTCCGTCCTTGACCAAACTGTCGGTCAGCTCGCCGTGCCCTAGTCGATATCCTTGCCTGGCCTTCTCCAGCAGGAAGGGGGCTCGTGTCATGTTTTCCATTCCTCCGGCCACCATGATGTTCGCTTCGCCCAGCGCGATGGCCCTTGTCGCCATGATCACGGTTTGAAGACTGGAGCCGCAGACCTTGTTGACCGTCACGGCGCCGACGGAATGGGGCAGCCCCGCGCCGATTGCCGCTTGTCTGGCCGGTGCTTGGCCCAAGCCCGCGCCGAGCACGCATCCCATCAGGACGCCGTCGATCCGCTCACCCGGCCGTTGGATGCGTGTCACGGCTTCGGCGATGGCGAGGCTTCCGAGCTTGGTGGCCGGGACTGAGCTGTAGCTTCCGTTGAAGCTGCCCATCGGGGTTCGGGCTGCGCTGACGATGACGGCATGGTGTCTGGCGTTCACAACCGTTTCTCCCAGTCGCTTTCTTCCAGATACTGTTTGACCGTGGCCATGAAGCGGTCGGCCGTGGCGCCATCGATCACTCGATGGTCGAACGAGAGGCTCAAGTAACACATGGGACGGATGGCGATGGCATCGTTGACGACCACGGCGCGTTTCTGCACCGATCCCACTCCGAGGATGGCGGTCTGCGGTTGATTGATGATCGGGGTGCTGAACAGACTGCCGAAGCCGCCGTGGTTGGTGATGGTGAAGGTTCCGTCCTGAACTTCTTCGGGTTTTAATCGCTTGTTCCTCGCCCGTTCGGCCAGGTCTGTTATTTCATGGGCAATCTGGTTCAGTCCTTTGCGATCGGCATGCCGGACGACGGGAACCAGCAGGCCGTCGTCAAGTGCCACCGCGATGCCGATATGCATGTCGTGTTTGATCACGAGTCCCTGCTCTCGCCAGGAGGAATTCAGAAGCGGATGCGCTGTGATGGCGCGAGTGACCGCGCTGATCACGAACGGCAGATACGTGAGTGCGTGACCGTCGCGGAATTTCGCAATGCTGGAGAAGTCCGCTTCGAAAAATGTCGCTACATGGGCCGCCGTGTGACGACTTTGGACCATACGTTCGGCGATGGTCTTTCGCATTTGAGAGAGAGGCACGGTTTCTTCGTGCGTTGAGGCGGGGGGCGGGGATGGCGTTGCAGCTGACGCCTCCTGCGAGCGGCCGGTCGATTCACGCGTGCCGATCACCTCCAGCAGGTCGTGCTTCGTGACTCTCCCGCCATCGCCGGTTCCTGTGATCGCGGTGAGATCCAGGCCATGCTCCTTCGCCAGTTGTCGCACAGCGGGCGAGTAGTGACGCTCGCCCGGTCCTGCCTCCATCGGCCGGACCGTCACGCCCCCGACACGATTCACGACGCCGGATGCCGGCTGAGTATCGAGCCTGGCCAACATCGTTCCCACCGGAACGGTTGTTCCTTCCGGCACGAGTATGTCGGTGAGGAACCCGGTCGCAGGAGAAGGGATATCGAGGGCGACCTTTTCGGTTTCCACCTCCAGGAGGGGCTGATCCTTTTCGACAGAGCCGCCTTGAGGGATCAGCCATTTGACGACGGTCCCTTCTGCGATGCTTTCACCGAGTTGGGGCATCACAATGTCGGTCGCCACGTCAACCTCCGGTTAGGCTCCCCTCAATACGACGCCAACTTCTTCGCTCCCGCGACGATGTCGCTCACTTTGGGCAGAAAGAATTCTTCCAGCGGTGTGCTGAACGGTACCGGCGTGTCCGGCGGGGCGATGCGGAGAATCGGCCCGTCCAGAGAGTCGAAACAGTCTTCCGCCAGCAGAGCGGAAATTTCGGCTCCGATCCCGCCGGTTTTGTTGTCTTCGTGCAAAAGGATGACCTTGCTGGTTTTGCGCACCGACTCGTATATCGTGTCCTTGTCGAGGGGGATCAATGTGCGAAGGTCCACAACTTCCAGGTCGATCCCTTCTTTAGCCAACAGTTCCGCTGCTTCCAGGGCCAGATGGACCATCGCGCCGTACGTGATCACCGAGACGTCGCTGCCGACTCGTTTCACCTCTGCTTTTCCGAGAGGCACGATGTACTCTTCCTGAGGCAAGGCCGCTTTGATCCGGCGATAGAGAAACTTGTGTTCAAAATAGAGAACCGGGTTGGGGTCGCGGATCGCGGCCTTCAACAGTCCTTTTGCGTCGTAAGGAGTGGAGGGCGCGACGATCTTGAGGCCGGGTGAATGGAAGAACCAGCCCTCGGGACATTCGGAGTGAAAGGGGCCACCGTGGACGCCGCCGCCGAATGGGGCTCGAATGACCAACGGGACTGCCGCGCCCCAGCGGTAGTGATTCTTGGCGGCGACTTCGACGATTTGATCGAAGGCGCAGGAAATGAAGTCCGCAAACTGCATCTCGACGACCGGCCGCAAGCCCATCATGGCTGCGCCGATGGCCGCGCCCACAAAGCCGGATTCGGAGAGCGGCGTATCCAGCACGCGCCACTCGCCATATTTTTTCAGGAATCCTTCCGTCACCTTGAAGGCCCCGCCGTAGGCGCCGATGTCTTCGCCCATCAGAAAGACGCGCTCGTCTCGGTTCATTTCTTCATCCAGGGCCTGCGAAATCGCGTCTACGTAGCTGACCTCCTGAGTGAGCGTTGCGGTCGTCATGGCTACACCTCGCCTTCCGTGGCGAACACTCCCACCAGCGTCTCCCGTCCTTCCGGCAAGGGGCTCTGTTCGGCGAACTCCGTCCCTGCGTCGACCTCTTTCTTGGCTCGTTCTCCCACCTCATGAAAATACGATTCGTCGCCATACCCTAACTGCATCACGAGACGTTCGGCCCTCAAGATGGGATCTTTGGTTTTCCATTCCTCCAGCAATTCGCGCGGGACGTATTTGGCGCCGTCGTGTTCCGAGTGGCCATGCATCCGCATGGTTTTGAATTCGAGAAACGTCGGGCCTTCGCCGGCCCGGGCTTTTGCCACGGCTCGCTTCGAGGCGAGGTAGACGGCCGCGACATCGTTACCGTCCACGATCTCGCCCGGCATGCCATAGGCTTTCGCCCGCTCCACGACATCGGTAATCGCCATTTGATACCGCACCGGCGTCGAATAGGCGTATTGATTGTTGGTGCAGAAAAACACGACCGGGAGTTTGCGCACCGCTGCGAAGTTCATGGCTTCATGAAAGTCGCCTCGACTCGTTCCTCCGTCACCGGTTCCGGCAACAGCGACGCGCGATTCTCCTCTGATCTTGAAGGCCAGCGCCGCACCGGCGGCAACCGGCATGTTGTCGGCCAGATGGCTGACGAATCCGATCATCCCGCGTTTCAAATCGCCCATATGCACATTGCCGTCTTTTCCTTTGGTCGGACCTCCCTGCTTGCCGAGGTACTGGGCGATGATTTCTCCGGGTGAAAAGCCACGAATGAGAAACGCGCCCATATCGCGATGAAACGGCGCGATGACATCATCCGGCATCAGTGCCGAGGCATACCCGACGGCGATCGCCTCCATCCCATGACTGGTATAAACGCCGCCGACGATGCGGCCCTGCCGGTAGAGTGCGCTGATCCGGTCTTCCAGGCTTCTCGTCAACCGGAGGTAGTAGTACATTTCAAGGAGGTCGCCGCGTTTGATTTCGTCGGCAATGACCGCAATGTCCATGATGACCTCCTGTGAGGTGGCCAAATACTCAGAGTGCCGGAAGATCCCGCCATGACAATAAGGGTTTCTGCTCCTTGCACGAGTGACACTCAGACGCGTCCCACTGCGGCATGTCGAGGTCCACGCTGAAGTAAAAGGGGAAGCGTGCCGTGAGTTCGTCCATCAAGGGGAATTGCCCGCTGTCTCGTCTGGCAAAGACCATCATGCCTGCCAGTTGTCCTCCGCGATCCGTCACGACCTTTCCCAGTTTGCTGACGCATAAGCCGCGGGTGGTCACATCATTTAAGGAGAGAAAGCGTTCTCCCGCTTCGACTGTGCCTTGGATGATGTCGGTACCGATCTTGCCCGTGTCGTGATTGAAAGGGGTCAGGACGACGCGCAGCGGCATCTGTGCGGCGAGGATGTCGCTGGTTCGTTCGGCCAGAAGGCGAGCGTCCGACGAGGTCGTCACAATGCCCGTCGGCGGGTCGTGTCGAAAGGTCTGCAGGATCCACTCCGCCATGTTGGCCGCGATGAGCGTCACGAAATCGGGGAATCGCGCGATGGATTCAAAGCGCAGATAGACATCGGTGTGGTGACCGGAGACCACTTCCACATGGCTGTCGAAATACACGGCTCGTGAGTCGCGCAGCAGGCGCTGAATATCCCAGGACGACAGGGTGGGATGCGGGGTGTCGCGAATGAGGTGTTCCAGCCGCACATGAAACTCCAACCCCTCATAGACCTTCCTCTGTTGCTCCATCAGCTCCAGAATGGCGGCCTCCGGGGGTTTTATCATTGATGGCATCATGGCCTTCCTGTGCTCCTCTCGTCCTGTGCCGCAATGGTCGTTCTCAGGATGCCGATCGGTTGGATCTCCAATTCGACGACGTCGCCTGGTTTCAAGTATCGATCAATCTCCAAGCCGCAGCCGCCGCCGACTGTTCCAGACCCGAAGAGATCTCCCGGATAGAGGAATTCTCCTCGCGATACGTGCTCGATCATGTGTGCGAAAGACCAGTGGATGGTGCCGAAGCGCCCCTCCGACCAGATCTCGCCATTGATACGGGCGATCATCCGCAGGGAAGCGAGGTCCTGAATGTCATCGGGCGTGACGATGCAGGGGCCGATGGCGGTGGCGAAATCTTTTCCTTTTGCCGGTCCGAGGCGGCAGGCCATTTCCTGGAACTGGATGTCGCGCGCGCTGAAGTCATTCATGATCGTGTAGCCGGCGATGTAGTTCACGGCGTCCCGCTCGGCAATATCGATTCCCTTCCGTCCGATGACACAGGCCAGCTCCAGTTCGTAATCCAGTTTCTGTGTGTTGAGCGGCCACCGAAGTTGATCATCGGGCCCGATGATCGATCGGTGGTTGCCTTTGTAATACACCGGGGCCTTGTACCATTCCGGTGGAATCGGCTGTCCGCGTCGCTTGGAGGTTGCTGCGATGTGTTCCTCGAATGCGATGAAATCGCGCAAGGAGGCAGGATTGGGGAGAGGTGCCGTCACGCGGACATTCGCCGGATCGTAGTAGATCGTCTCACCAGCCGGACCTGTCACGGAGGAGCCCTGGCCCACGGCATAGTCTAATGCGCGACGGGCTGCGGCTGTCGCAGCGGGGCCGCCTTCCAAAAACTCCAACATTGTAGCGGGAAGCTGCGCGTCGGCGAGGCGGCGCGGTTGTGTCTCGCCTTGATCGGCGAGATAACGCGCCTGCGCCATGTTGAGATCCACGATCGAGGCCGCATGTTGCGCTCCGATCCTGGTGAAGGTGCCGACAGGCGTACGCACCTGGAAACTGACGAGTTTCATGGCTGCCTCCAGCTCATGGCATAGTCCTTCAGTTCAACCGCCTCATAGTCTGGCATCACCGCGAAGGCTCGTCGCGACTCGATCATCACGGCGACTTCGTCCGTTTGCTCCTTGATCTTGCTCGCGGCGATGGCCTGCGGGTGCGGGCCATGATGAATCCCTTGGGGGTGCAGCGTGAGCATGCCGGCGTGAATGCCGGTGCGGCTGAAGAACGATCCCTGGTGATAAAAGATCACTTCGTCATAGTCCATGTTGCGATGGTAAAACGGAACGCGCAGTGCGCTCGGGTCGCTTTCCAGCGGCCTTGGCACGAAGGTGGAAATCAACAGTCCGCCGGCTTGAAAGGTTGCATGCACGCTGGGCGGGAGGTGGTAACGCGGGCTGGTGACCGGACGAAAATCTCGCACATTCAATTTGGCGACCCAGAGGTCACCCTTCCAGGCCGCGACATCCATCGGATAAAACGGGTAATACACACGGGTGTAGTCTCCGTCGCGTTTGATGCGCACTTCCCATTCGTGCCGACTCTGGGCATCCTCCGGAGGCAAGGCCAGTTCCGGCTGGACGAGGACCCCCGGATCAAATAACGCATGGCGTCCGAGCGGGCCCCGGTCCGGCACTTCGACGGGCGCCGGGGTTTCGACGATGAGAAACAGCCCTGCTTCTCCCTTCGTCTCGACATGGACCCGGTAGGTGGTGCCCTTCGGAATCACCAGGTAGTCGCCCGGTTCATAACTCAAGCATCCGTAGTCCGTTTCCCATCGGCCTCGTCCGCGATGCACGAAGACGATCTCATCCCCGTCGGCATTGCGCACGAAGTGGGGCATGGTCTCCGTGCGTCTGGAGAGGGAGACTCGGGCATCCGGACTCTGCAAGACGAGGGTCGGGCGTCCGTCGGCGGAAAGGTAATCGGCGGTGGGTAACTCGGTACAGGTAAATGCCCGCGGCCGGAGCGGACCTTCTATTCTGCTCCATGCGGTAGGCGGGTGGTGATGGTACAGGTGCGAGGCGGGGCCGCTAAAGCCCTGGCGACCATGCTCCTCCTCGTGCAGGCCTTCGGGGATCCCAACGTGCGCTTGATTCGGCACGGAACCCTTTTTTACCAGGTACATCACGAACCTCCTGAGGCGTCAGGGACGGCTCGATGCTCTAGGACGCCGGCTGAAACGACTCGGACGGCAAGTCTTTAAACGGCAGCGGAAGTGTTTCGTAGTCGATGATCGTATTCTCAATCCCTCTGGTTTGATCTCGCTCAATATCTCGATAGAGCGCTTCGACGGTCGCGCGGACGAAGGTTTTGGATTCCTCCAGCCCGTGTTGTCGCTGGGTCAGTTCCAGAAACACCCCACACCCGGGAAAGAGGGGATAGGTGAATCGCTGTTTGAGCGGTCCGAAGCCGTCCCGGCCATTCTTGGTCTCTCCGGAGAAGCGGACCCCATGGGATTCCCATTCGCGACAGACCGCGTCGATGTCATCGACCTCGATGGCGATGTGCTGAACCCCTTCGCCGTATTTATCGATGAAGTTGCAGATCTGGGATCGGCGTGCCTTATTGCGACCCTGCATCAGCGCGATCTTCGCGTCGCCCCGTTGAACGACCACGGTATCCATGCTGGACGAGTCACTGCCAACATCCTGAGCGGACCATATAATGTGAAAGCCGAGTACGGTGGTGAAGAGGGATTCAGCGGCGGCGAGATTCTTGACGCAGAGCGTGATGTGATCGATACCGACGGCTTCTTTCATGGTAAGTCCTCCTACCCGGCCAAGGATAAACGTGGAAGGGACTCATGCCATTGTTGCGATCGGGAAGCGAACGATTCACATACGTTCACACTATATAACATAAGAGTTGCATCATTCAATATAGATTTTGTATCATTGCCAATGACGATGAACATGGGAAAGGAAATTCGTATGACGTTCGTTGGAACGAGAAGGGACATTCCGGTATGACCGCGGAGGTGCACGATGTCGTTTTACGAACATGTGCGCGCGGATGTGCTCCGGCACGGAGCGATCAATAATCCCTACCTGTCACGCTTTCGAGGCGGGAACCTTACCGAACAAGAGTTTCATGAGTTCGCCGTGGAGTTTTATAGCTTCGCGCGATTCTTCCCCCGCATTCTTGCCGCACAACTCGTCAACACCGAAGATGAAGCCGTCGCCGATGAGTTGACGAAAGTCCTCTATTCGGAACTCGGCGACGGCATCGTCAAACATCGTCATGAATTGCTGTACCGAAATTTCCTCCGATCGATCGGAATCACCATTCGCGAAGCCATGAACAAACCCATGAGGCCGTCTACCCGTGCCTACATTCATGGGATGGAACGGCTATATGGCAGCAGAAATCATGCAACCGCGTTGGGGGCGTCTTTTGGACTGGAAAACATGGCCATTACCATGTGGGATCATCTGATTCCGGGGCTGATCCTGTTGAAGGAAACCCGGTTTCCACGCATGGATCCCACGTATTTCACCTTTCACCGCCAGCTCGAGGCCGAGCATGAACGAGCCATGGAGCATGCCATGGAAGCCGTCGGTGGAACGGGATGTGCCGAACAGGCAAGGATGTCGGAATCGGAGCAGCGAGATTTCCGCTTCGGAATGAATGCGGTGCTGGACTATCTCGAAGGGTTTTGGATGGGACTGGAGCGGGAGGTGCCCGACTCCATCCAGAATCGGCCTCAACCCGCGCAGCAATTGGTGAGTGACCTGCGCGGGCCATCGCATTGACCCGCTCGAGGGTCGGAGGGTCACATGGAGCGCGTGTGGATCAGCCGCTACGATGCGGGTGTTCCTCTCACCTCCGCCTATCCGGAATGGGCCGTTCCGGACCTTCTTCGGCGTTCTGCCTCACGGTTCCCCGAATCGGCCGCCCTCTTCTTTTATGGCGCACGCATTTCCTTCCGTGAACTGAACGATCTGACCACGCGTTTTGCACGGGGGTTGCTGCGGCTCGGCGTGAAGCCGGGCGATCGCGTCACCCTCATGCTGCCGAACATTCCGCAGGCGGTCATCGCCTATTACGGGGTGTTGAAGGCCGGAGCGATTGTCGCGCCGATGAATCCGCTCTACGTCGAACGCGAAATTCAGAGTCAGTTGGCCGATGCCGGCAGTGAGACCATCGTCGCGTTGGATCTTTTTTATTCCCGCATTCAGGCCGTCCGCGAGCAGGCGGGCCAGCCTGAGCGGATCATCATTACCAGCCTCAGAGACTTTCTTCCGACCGTGAAGCGCCTGATGTATCCGGTCAAGGCGCGATTGGCCAAGCGCTGGGTTGTGGTCGAGAAAACTCCCCCGGTCTACGACTTTCTTGCGCTGCTGGATGCGGCGTGCCCCGGCATCGAACAGGGTTCTCCGCTTCTGCCGTCGGTGGAGCCGGATGCGCTGGCCCAGATTCAATATACCGGCGGCACCACCGGCACGCCCAAAGGCGTCATGCTTTCGCATCGAAATGTGGTGGTCAACGCCATGCAGGGCCGCCTCTGGTGTGCTGATTTTCAGGATGGAAAAGAAGTCTTCTTGGGTGCGGTGCCGTTTTTTCATTGTTATGGGTTGAGTACCTGCCAGAACCTCGCCGTCGCGACTGGTTCTCAGATCGTGCTGCTTCCGCGCTTTCATGCGGAGGAGGCGGTGAAATTGATTCATCGGCACCGGGTCACGATTATGTCTGGCGTGCCGATGATGTTCGCGATGATCACAGAGTTTTCGAAGGTCGGCCGCTACGACTTACATTCGATACGGGTCTGTCTTTGCGGGGCCAGCCCCCTGCCTTTTGAGGTGCAGGAACGATTTGAGCGGTTGAGCGGGGTGAACATTTCGGAAGGGTACGGGCTGACCGAAGCGGGTCCTACGACCCATTGCAATCCGATTCACCGGGAGCATCCGCGCGGCTCGATGGGAGTGCCGTTTCCCGATACAGATGCGCGGATTGTGGATGAAGAGACGGGCGTCAGGGACATTCCCACGGGAGAAGCGGGTGAACTGATCGTCCGCGGGCCGCAGGTCATGCAGGGCTATTGGAAAAAGGCGGCGGACACGCAGGCGGTGTTGCGAGACGGGTGGCTCTATACCGGAGATATTGTGAAGCGGGATGAACGTGGTTTTTTCTTTTTCCTGGATCGCAAGAAAGATGTCATCAAACCATGGGGCGAGACGGTGTATCCGAGGGAGGTTGAAGAAATTCTCTCTCAGCATCCCGCCGTGCGTGAGGCGGTGGTCGTGGGCGTTCCCGACCACCATCACGGAGAAGCGGTCAAAGCCTATGTCGTGCAGAAGGATGGATGGGCGATCACCGAACGCGAACTGATCGACCATTGTCGCCGATTGCTGGCACGATTCAAGGTCCCCGTGACCGTCGAGTTTCGCCGCGAACTACCGCGCACCATTATTGGAAAGGTGTTGCGGCGTGCGCTGCGCGATGAGGCGGAGCTGATGTCGGCTGATGCGCGGGCGTCCCGCAAGGCGATGTGACAGCCTGCAAGGAGGTCGCGATGAAAGACGTCGTCATTGTAGCCGGCGTGCGGACACCCATCGGCAACTTTGGCGGCGCACTGAAAGACCTCCCGCCGCACAAGATGGGCGAATTGGTCGTGCGTGAAGCGGTCTCGCGCGCCAAGGTGGATCCCCGGCTCATCGACGAAGTGATCGTGGGTTCCGTCGGCCACACGAGTGATGCGTACAACGTCGCGCGCGTGATGGCGCTCATGGCCGGACTTCCGGTCCGTACCCCGGCTTATTCGGTGCAGCGAAACTGCTCATCCGGCCTCCAACCCTTCGTCAATGCCTATCAGAACATTCAAAGCGATGACGCGGACGTGCAGGTTGTGGGGGGAGTGGAGAGCATGAGCCGCGCTCCGTTTGTTTCTCGGGACATGCGGTGGGGAAAGCGGCTTCGCAACGCCGAATTGATCGACAGCATCTGGGAAGGATTGACCGATGCGTTTTGTGGCCAATTAATGGGCCGGACGGCCGAGAACTTGGCCGAGGAGTTTGGCATCGGTCGCGAGGAGCAGGATCGATTCGCCGTGGAGAGCCACCGCCGGGCGTTCAAAGCGATTCGAGAGGGTCGTCTCAAGGACGAGATTCTTCCCCTGATGGTGCCTAAATCAGTGGCCGGACGTGAGGTGGCACCGGTCGTCGTTGCGCAAGACGAGGGGCCGAATGTTGGCTTGACGGAACCGCAACTCGCGCTGTATCCGCCGCTCTTCAAAGAGCAGGGGACTGTCACGGCGGGCAACAGTTGCCCCCTTAGCGATGGAGCCGCCGCGGCGATCGTGATGTCCGCCGCACGTGCGCGTGAGTTGGACTGTCGCCCGCTCGGCCGCATCAGGGGGTATGCGTTCATCGGTGTGGAGCCGACGCGTATGGGGATTGGTCCCGCCGAAGCGCTCCCATTGGCGCTCGGGCGCGCCGGCGTCACACTCGCCGATCTGGAACTCATCGAACTGAACGAGGCGTTTGCCGTGCAGTATCTCGCGGTGGAACGTGTGTTGGGACTCAAGCGGGAACTCGTCAACGTGAACGGCGGCGCGATTGCACTGGGGCATCCAGTCGGCATGACGGGAGCCCGGCTGGTGATCACGCTGCTGTACGAGATGCAACGACGCGGCGTGGCGCTCGGTGCGGTGGCGCTGTGCGTCGGCGGCGGGCAAGGCGCTGCGATGGTGCTGGAACGGACGTGATCGGTACGAGTCGAGCGACAGGAGTCGTCCCATGTACATCTATCGAGTCGGTGTGGTGGGGGCCGGGACCATGGGCGCACAGATCGCCGAAGTGGTGAGTTATGCCGGTGTGCCGGTGCTGTTGGCCGATATACAGGAATCACTGGCCAGGCGCGGCGTCGAGTCTGTGCGAGCGATCTACCAGGCCCGCGTGGACAAGGGCAAGATGACGCCTGAGCAACTGGAAGAGAAAATGCTGCTGGTGACGCCGGCGTCGAACCTCGAGGCTCTTCGTGATGTCGATCTGGTGATCGAGGCGGTTTCAGAAGAGTTAACGCTGAAACAACGGATATTCCGCGAGCTGGACCAGGTTTGTGCGCGAAGTACGATATTGGCGAGTAACACCTCCGCGTTATCCATTTCATCGATCGGAGCTGCCACCAGGCGCCCCGGCAAAGTGATCGGACTTCATTTTTTCAATCCGGCCTATGTGATGCCGCTGGTGGAAGTCATTCCCGGCATGGCCACTGATGCTCAGGCCGTCGATGATGTTGTCGGTTTTGCCGAAAGCATCCGGAAGATGCCGGTGATCGTGAAAGAATGCGCGGGGTTCCTCGTGAATCGCCTGCTCTCTCCCTATCTGAATGAAGCGGTATGGTGCCTCCAAGACGGGGAGGTCTCCATAAGAGACATCGATCAGGACATGGTGGCATTCGGCATGCCGGTCGGCCCATTCACCCTGCTGGATACCGTCGGACTCGATATTGCACTCGAAGTCGCCCGTATCCTCCACCGATTCTACGGGCCTCGAATGGTGCCGGCGCCACTTCTCGAAGCCTTGGTGAAAGCGGGGCGATGGGGCGTCAAGTCAGGTCACGGGTTCTACGACTATTCGGGTGCCGAGGAACGGCGCGGCGAGCAGAACCTGGATACTCTGCTGCGGCACGTGCGGCAGGGCGGCAAGTATAGAAAAATGGAATGGACCAGGGCTCGGCCGCTACTGGCGATGGTGAACGAGGCAGTGACTGCGTTGCAGGAGGGCGTCGCGTCGGCGCGAGACATCGATGTTGCGATGGTGGCGGGAACAGGCTTTCCCAACGAGAAGGGAGGACCGTTGCATCTTGCCGATCAGCTTGGGGTCGACCATGTGCTGCATGAATTGGAAGCATGGCGGGATACGCTGGGCGTCCGCTTCTGGCCGGCGCCGATGTTGCGCCGAATGGTTGAGGCGGGCTTCACCGGACAGTTTGCGGGACGAGGGTTCTTTGCCTATTGACGTTCTTGTCGACGGGTTTGATCGGGATGACCTCTCCTTCCTCGATCGAATCTTTGTGGGAGTATTCACCATCGATGATGTGAGGCTCATATGACGACGATAGCCGGCTCGATGCTTTCGTGCAACATTGATGGAGCAGTGGCCACTTTGTTGATCAACCACCCTCCGGCCAACACCCTGACGCCTGAATTGCTGGTAGAGCTGAGCGCCACGTTTGAGCAAGCTGCCAAGGATGACGCGGTCAAAGTGGTGGTGTTAACCGGAGCCGGGCGGTTTTTTATTGCCGGGGCAGACATTCGGGTATTGGCCGCCATAGCTTCGTCAAAGGAGGGGGAGGCCATTGCTCTGCAGGGCCAGGCCATCTTGGATCAGATCGAAGGGTTTGGAAAACCGGTGATCGCTGCCATCAACGGGATTTGCTTAGGCGGAGGTCTGGAATTGGCCATGTGTTGCCATATCAGGTTCGCCGCCGAAGGCAGCCGGTTGGGCCAGCCTGAAATCAATCTGGGCATTATGCCGGGATTCGGCGGCACTCAGCGACTTGCCCGGCTCCTCGGTCAATCGAAAGCCTTGGAACTGATTCTGACCGGCGAGCCGATCTCGGCGCAGGACGCGAAGACGATCGGTCTCGTGTCGCAGGTTTTTCCCCCTGAAGATCTTCTCCGTCAGGCTCAGGGGCTGGCGCGTATGATTGCTTCGAAAGGCCAGATGGCGGTGCGGGCGTCGCTTCGAGCGATTCGTCAAGGTGTTGCGCTGAATCTTCATGACGGCCTGGCCTTGGAAGCGCGCCTGTTCGGAGAGTTGTGCGACACGGAGGACAAACGAGAAGGCGTCTCGGCATTTCTTGAGAAGCGGCAGCCGCATTTCACGGGTCGATGAATGGCCGTTGTGTGTTGAGTCGATGTGGAGCCCAGAATGGCACCGTCTTTCAGCAAGCGGGCGCTGGCGTTGGGCGGAGGCGGCTTCACCGGCTACCTGTTCGAAATCGGCGCGTTGACCGCCCTGGATGATCTTTTCGAAGACGGTGTGACGATGAATGATCTCGACCTGTATGTCGGGGTGAGTGCCGGCGCGGCGGCGGCGTCACTCTTGGCCAATGGCGTCAGGCCGCAGGAGATTCTGGACACGAACCTATCCGGCACCAGACCGTATTACTTCGACCATCGGAATGTGTTTTCTCCCGCCATCGGCGAAGGGCTCAAAACGGTGTGGCGGGTGACACGGCAACTTGTTCCGCTCGTGAAGCTCTATGTGCGTCACTATGGAGAGATGACGTTTATCGATTTGCTCGACAAGGCGCAAGACGCGCTGCCGAGCGGGATTTACACGCTGGAACCCTTCGCGAAGTACCTCGAGACGATCTTCACGGTCAAAGGGTTGAGTAACACGTTCGGCGGACTCACCAAAGAACTCTATATTCCGGCCATCGATCTGGAAACCGGCGAGGGTGTGTTGTTCGGCGACCAGAATTGGCAGGACGTGCCGATTGCACGCGCCGTGACGGCCTCCTCAGCCGTCCCGATTTATTTTTGCCCGGTCCGGATCCAAGGCCGGGACTACATCGATGCGGGTATCGGCCGTATGGCGTTCTTCGAGGTCGCCGTTCAGAAGCATGTGGACTTCATGATCATGATCAATCCGATGGCACGAACTCAGGAGAGGCGGTCACCGCAGGCGCCGCCCGCCGTCGGCAAGTCCGGACGTCGCTTGCGGGATAGGGGATTTTTGTCCATCGGGGAACAGGCCTCCCGGATCAATTTCGACGCGCGGTTCTCGCAAGCCTTGGCGGGCTTCCAGCAGGACTATCCGGAGAAGGAAGTGCTCGTTATTTCTCCGGTGGAAGCCGATGCCCTCCTGTTCGAACGGAGTTTTTTGAGTTACGACGATCGGATTCATCTCCTTCGGGCCGGATATGTGGCGGTATGGACGCTGGCCCGGGATCGTTTTAGTGACCTGGCCGCGCAATTCGGTCGCCATGGTCTGGTGATATCGCAGGCCAGGTTCGAGGGCCGTGCCGGGCGGCGCCTGGAGCAGCTTGAGGAAGTGGCGATGGGTTCTGCTCCGAAGCCTCTTTGTCCCATTGTTGGGCCGGCGCGCATCGGCGGTCTCGGCGCGGCTTGGCGCAAGGCCAAGTAAGCAAATCAGAAGAGGTACGTATGGCGACACCACACCCACTGTTCAAGGGGTCGCTCGCGGCGGCGGAAGTGGCACGCGACACACGTGCCTATTCAGGGTTCATGGCAGGGCTCTTCGAAGGCGTCGTTCGGAGATCGCTCTTTACCGAGGCATCGATCTCGGCGATGAGCGAGGACGCGAAGGAATTTCTCGACACCCTCCGCCTGCTGTTGGTCGACACCGTGGATCCGGAAGCCATCGATCGAGACGGCGCCATCGGCGAAGACGTGATCGAGGCGTTCAAAGCGATCGGTGCGTTCGGGATCAAAATCCCGCGCAGCTACGGCGGGTTGGGTCTCTCGCAGTCGGAGTATCACACCGTGGCGACTCTTCTCGGTAGTCACGACGCGGCGACCAGCGTGTTGCTGTCGGCCCACAATTCAATCGGAGTGGCGGAGCCGGTCAAATTAGTGGGCAATCGCGAGCAACAGCAGCGGTTGCTGCCTCGACTGGCCCGGGGCGCGATTTCCGGATTTGCCCTGACGGAAAAGAGTGCGGGGTGCGATATCTGGGCTCTCAAAACCTATGCCATTCCTGTGCATGAAGGTGGCGTTCTGGTGGGGTATCGACTCACGGGTGAGAAGTTGTACACGACGAATGCCCCTCGTGACCATCATGAATTCCTGGCCTCACTCCTCGTCGTCATTGCTCAGATCGTCACGGTGCCTCAGGACGTCGACCGTCCCAAAGAAGAGCGACGATTCGGGGCGTTTGTCGTTGAGACGAAGTCTGAGGGGTGTCGCTGTACGCGTCTCAACTTCATGGGGGTTCGAGGTATTTACAATGGGCAGGTGCATTTGCGCAACGTGTTTGTGCCGGTGGCTGACCGGCTTGGAGACGAGGGCGAAGGCCTGCGGCGCGCCCTGGAGAGCCTCACGGTCGGCCGACTGACGCTGCCTGCCGCCTGTCTGGGCAATCTTAAGCAATGTCTCTGGCTGGCCCGGGCTCGCGCGCAGCAGCGAGTGCAATACGATCGCCCGATCGGCGAGCATACGGATATCGGTTCCAAAATGGTTCTCATGGCGTCCCGCGTGCTGGCGCTCGAGGCCATCGTGAAGATCACGGGAATCTGGGCCGATGCCAAGGTGGATGTCCGGTTGGAGTCGGCGGCGGCAAAGGTACTCGCAACGGAATGGCTGTTGGACTCGTTGCTCGAGCTGTTCCGCATCTATGGCGGGCGCGCATTTGAGACGCCTGATTCGTTGCGCCTCCACGGAGACCTGCCGGTGCCGATCGAACGGATGATCCGGGACGCGCTCATCAATGTGATCTGGGAAGGCAGTAACGGCATCTTGACGTTATGGATTGCGCGGGAAGGACTTACCGAGTACGTGACGCAGGGCAGGACGTGTCTGGAAGGCGGGATCGATGACATGGCTCAGGCTCTCCCGTTTTTCACGAGGATCTCCGCGCGAGCCTTTACTCCGATGGCTTTCGTTACGCGAGGTCCGCGGTCTGGGGCTGACGCGGCCTCATGGCAGCAGTTTGTGTCAGCGCAGAGCCATGCGCTCGCGCGGAAGGCGCTCTGGGTCAGCGCCCGAGACCGGTACAATCTCCCGCGCAATCAACGTGTGTTGCGAAGCCTGGTGACAGCCGGCCTCCAGCTATTTGCCGTGGAAGCGTTGTTGTGGTACGCATCACAACCGAAGCTCCGGGAGCAGGCCTTGTCGGGAGCGTTGGTGGAAGATTTCTGCCTGCGAGTCAAGGAGGCGTTTCATCCCACACCGTTACTCTCGCTGAAGACGCCCTTGTGGGATGACGATCGGAGGCTGTTTCATCTGGCGAAAGACATTCTTGCAGGCCGGGGCGAGTGGTTGGAGGAGGGCATTATTCCCTGCTGTCCGGGGGGGCGAATCGGTGCCGCAGAGCCCGCGGGTGTAATGCCGGGGTCTTTGGTGGAGCCCTGGTCGGGTCATTGAGACCGGGAGGAGGGCGGCAGTGTCTTCCTAGGATGCATGTTGAATGGAGCCTGTATGACGGAAATGTCCGGGTATTTTGAAGCGATCAAAGACCGCTACGCGTTGACCAGTGATTATACGTTGGCCGAAAAGCTTGGGATTGCGCAACCGGACGCCAACTTGATGCGGCGAGGGCTCAAGGTTCCCAAACCTGAACTCTGCATCAAGATCGCGAAGCTGCTCGACAGGAATCCAGTGGAACTGCTGCTGATTGCCCAAAAGGACAAGGCCCCGAAGCAGGCGAAGGAATATTGGACCCTGGCGTTGACGGCGGTGGATGTCATGCTGCATGTGCCGAAACGTCCGCGGTATCTTCCGAAGAAGGTCGAAGCCATCGGTCGGGAATTGAAGCAGTTGGAGGCACAAACTCTGATCTATGACGGTGCTGCCGCCAATGCGGAAGCGGTTCGACTTATGGAGACGGCGGAACAGTCCGTCGATGCGATGATGGAACGGTGGAATATTTGGAAGAAGGGGGAAGCCCTGTATCCGAATTACCTGTTGGCGAATCAGGCTGCGGTGCGGCGACACGTCAACATCAGACGCCTCCTGATTCTCACTCAGGAACAGATGCAGAACCGCCTGACGGTGTCCGATGCGGTGAACGTCATGGACGATCAGCAGCGTGCCGGCGTCAAGGTATTTTATGCGTTTCGAGAAGCGTTGGTGCAGTCGCCCACTTTTCAGCGGCTCGAGGAGGATTTTCGAAAGCACGGTGCCGCCGAGGACATGAACACGGCGATGTTCGATCGGGAAATTTTAATCTTCTCGCAAACCTATGGTACGGTCCCGCTTGGGATGGTGGGCACGCCCACGCCCATCACCATGATCAATCGGCTTCAAATTTCATGGAAACCGGAGATGATTCGCGACCTGGATCCGGCCCCGCTGTTCGATATGACCCGCTATGTGTTCGAGTATGAGGAAGCCGGTTCATTCCAGGAACAGTTGGCCCGGTTCATGCGGTCGATGCGGGAGGTTCCTCGCCGAGCCGTCTAGAGTCACTCGCACCCATCCGACAGCACACGATATAACACACTAATCGGCGGCCGCATCGTGCGGCACGTGGAGTCAGTCGCTCATCCGGAGTGAACCGTCGCGCGTCGGGCTCGGCGCGCGGAATCTCTTGTGCCGCCGCTCCCTCACAAATGTTCCTTGTGAAGATGGACTCCGCCTGGATGAAAAAACTTTTCGAGGCAGGAGTATTTTGATTCGAGACATGTTATAAGCAGTCCCTTCGCAGATCATACTCTCCAAAGAGATACGTATCGAGCGACTGTCTCATTGTCGTGCAGGCACGGTTTTCTCGAAGAGCGGTACATTGACGCAACAAGAAACATCGCGTGGGTATAAGAGCAATGATGGTGGTCTGGATTGTGGCGGGCAGGGGGACAGCCAGGCTGTACTCCGTCATCAAGAAAGAGGGGAGGCCTTGATGGCTTGCGTGAAGAAGTCGGTGGGGCAGGACGCAGGGATTATTACGTTGACTGGCGCGAGTCTGGCTGTACATGGTGGTGCATTCCGCTCTCAGACGTGCGGTCATTCGTCAGGGAGCCGGCGTCGAACGTTCGTGGCTGTGGCGGCGCTTGTATTATTCGGCGCGCTGGCATGGCCGGCCTATTCACAGACCGGCTCACAGCTCGGCCCCTTGCCCCCGAAATTACCTCAATTGCCTGTGGTGCCTCCTCCCGAACAGCCTCCTACTCTTGACCTCCCATCACCACGCCCCCCGAGTGCGCTCGATCAGGCGGCAAAGGGGCCCAAGATCATGGTGAAGGACGTCCGGCTGATCGGAAATACCGCCTTCACGGCGCAGCAGCTCTCGGAAATCACCGCTCCCTATACCAATCGGGAGTTGACGGCGGAAGATTTGGAATCGTTGCGCCTCGCCCTCACGTACTACTATGTGACCCATGGATATGTGACGTCCGGTGCGGTGGTCCCGGAGCAGGACGTGGCGGACGGTGTTCTGACCATGCAGATCATCGAAGGCAAGATTACGCAGGTCAACGTCGAGGATACCAAGTGGTTCCGACCCTCGTATTTTCAGAGCCGGGTCAATCTGGCGGCTGGTCCTCCGCTGCACGTCGATGCACTCCAGGAACGGTTGCGCGTGATGCAGGCCAATCCCCGGATCGAACGGATCAACGCCGAACTGTTGCCGGGCGCGACCCTGGGAGAGAATACGCTGAACGTGAAAGTGAAAGAAGCCAACCCGTTGAAGGCCTGGTTGGAGTTCAACAACTACCAGTCTCCAGTTGTGGGGGCGGAGCAGGGGTTTGTCACGCTGGCTCACCAGAACCTGTTGGGATTCGGCGATACGCTGAGTCTGCAATACGGGCGGTCGGCCGGGGTGAATCCGATGCTCAACTTTAAATACGAAATTCCGGTGGGGCCGCGTGATACCACGGTCTCGCTGCAATACCGTCGGTTTGATTTCGGAGTTGAGGAATCGCCCTTCGACACGTTGGATATCAAGAACAAGGCGCAGATTTTCGGACTATCGGTCAGACATCCTGTCATCCGGAGGGCCGACCAGGAACTCGCGTTTTCTCTCACGGGCGAACATGCCAGGAATGAAAGTACGTTGGGAGGTAACCCGTACGAGCTCATCAGCGGGGCGCCGAACGGGAAGTTCCGCGTGACCTCGCTCCGCTTCGGTCAGGAATATGCCCGCCGTTCGGCCGATCAGGTGATCTCCCTCTTGTCACGGTTTTCCGTCGGTGTCGGCGCGATGGGGGCGACCGCGAATGGCGATCCAAACCTGCCCGATGCGCGGTTCTTTTCCTGGTTGGGAGAGGCGCAGTGGATCCGCCAGCTTCCCTTGTGGCGCACGCAGTTGGTCAGCCGCGGTGTGGTGCAATTGTCCAACGACCATCTGTTTCCCCTCGAACAGATTGCCGTCGGTGGTCGATACAGTGTCCGTGGATATCGTGAATTCACGTTGATTCGTGACAATGCCGCGATGTTATCGATCGAGGCGCGCGTGCCGGTGTATACGACGAAGGCTGGCGTGGATACGGTTTTTCTCGCGCCCTTTTTCGATTTGGGGCATGGCTGGCAAACGACGGCCCAGACGCCCGGTACACCCCCGAAAACATTGGCAAGTTTGGGTGCCGGCGTCATCTGGAATTTTTGGCGCGGGAGTCATTTCGAACTCTATTATGGAAAACAGTTGAAGCGGTACGATACTGATCACAATAACCTGCAGGATCATGGCGTCCATCTGCAACTGGTGGTAGAGGCGTTCTAGGGGCGAATGGCCAGGGCCGATGGATGGTGTCCTACATCCGTCGTCTCATGGAGTAAGGGGTTCTGCGAGTTGAAGTTGCGCAGCGTTTAAGGTAAGAGAGGAGGCCTTCCTCTCGTATCACATGAGGAGAATTACCATGACGTGTCGCCCCGCAGGTCTGCCGCTGTTCACGTACGGGTTACTCGCCTTCCTGATGCTTCTGGGACATACGGGGTCGATCGCCTACGGGCAGGCCACGAACATCGTTGCGACCCCCTCCGGACCGGGTGGTCTTGGGACCTCCCTGAGCACCTCGGGCAATACCACGAACATCACCGGAGGGACGAGACCGGCAGGCGGGCCAAACCTGTTTCATAGCTTCAATCAATTTTCCGTCGGTACAGGGGATGTGGCCGCCTTCGTGAATCCCGGTGGCGTGTCCAACGTCATCAGTCGGGTGATCGGGGGATCGCCATCCAACATTAATGGAACGGTTCAGGCGCTCAACGCGAACCTGTTCTTTATCAATCCTGCCGGAATTGTATTCGGCCCCACGGCTCATTTGAACGTGTCGGGCTCTGCGTATTTCAGTTCGGCTCAACAAGTGCGCTTGAGCGATGGCGGAATTTTTACGGCCAACACGGGTCTTCTTGCCTTGGATTCCACGCTGTCGGTCGGCACGCCGATCGCCTTCGGCTTTTTAGGGCAGGGTCCGTATGGGTCCATCGTTCTGACTTCTTCCTCTACGGTGCTTCAGACCGGAGCCGTGCTCGGCCTGATGGGGGGCGGAATTCAGATCAACGGATCGAAGATTACTGCGCAGCGGGTCATGCTCGGCAGTACGAGCTCAGCTGGGGAGATGAGTGTTCAGCCATTTGTCTCAAATCCTTTTTCCGGCGTGTCAGGGAACGGGCAGGTCCAAGCCCTGCCTGGAACGTTGATCGTCGCGGGCGGTGGAGGTGTGATTCCCGCATCTATCGATGTGACCCCCAATATCGCCGTGCCGACGGGGGCGCAGGCCAATATCACGACGAATCCTTTCACCCAACGTGTGACACAAATCCAAGTCGTGGGTGTGGATCTGGGTGGGTTGTCGCCTCTTCCAACTGCGAATGCGGCCAGTGTGAATACGGCTAACCCCGTTGATCCTGTGGCATTCTTAAATCGCGCCGCGATGGTGCTTCCCCAGGAGGCACCGGCCCCGCCCGCCCCGTTGTTGACCAGTCGGTGCGCGGCCCGAAAGGACGGCGCATTCAGTAGCCTTGTTCAAGCCTCGCGCGACGTCACGCCGTCACAACCCGGAGGATCCCTGGCGGCGCCGGTGGTGTTGGAGGAAGTCGGCGGCGAAGTCGAGCCAGGCGCTCCCGCGACACAAACTGCACAGAGTCAGGGACAGTCAACGGTACAAGGTCTGGAATCATGGCAAGGGTGCTAGCTTCCCAAGGAGGACGTCATGCCTACGATGCGTAACATGGTCATTCGCCGCGGCATGAAGCGGAAGCAGGGGGCCGCTAATCCATGCCTCACGCGCGCGCGTATCTTGCCGCTGACGATACTCGGTGTAGGGGTGCTTGCATTGAGTGGATTCGCCTGGCCTGCGAGCGGGATGGCGGTGGATTTGTTCGGCGGCTTCGGTGCGTCGTCGATACCGCCCGCACAAGAAATGAAACGGGGGACGACACAGTTTCAGCAGGGCGCGTTTGCCCAGGCCGCAGTGCATTGGATGAACGCGGCGCGCGGGTATGAGGAGGACGGGCAGCCGAAGGAACAGTCCCAGGCGTTGATCAATCTGGCGCATGCGCTTCAGCAGGAGGGGCAGATCCGTCGGGCGCAGGGTACCTTGCAAACCGCGCTGAAACTCTCGGAACAGGCCGGTGAACGCGGCCTCACGGCGGCGATTCTCGCTCAGCTCGGCAACACCTTTCACGTGTTGGGGAAAGACGAACCTGCCACCGAACACCTGACCAGAGCATTGGCGCTGGCGCGTGAGGAAAAAAAACCCCTGTTGGTTGCCGGGGTGCTGAACGATCTGGGTAATGCCCTGACGGCCCGTCGGCAGTTTGCCGAAGCCATCGACGTCTATGCGGAGAGCCGGAGCCTTGCAATCGAGACCAAGCAGCCGGCGCTGGTGGCAACGGCGGAGATCAACGGCGCGATGGCCTTGCTCCAGAACCAACAGCTGGGTGAAGCCCATCGTCATTTGGATCAAGCCTGGTCGGATGTGCGGTCGCTGGAGGATGGTCAGGCGAAGACCGCCGGGTTGTTGAATATCGGCCTTGGTTATCAGGAGCTGTTCTCTGCCTCGACCGCGAAATCCGGCGTGGCCAAGAAATCGGATACGGGGAAGGGGCGTGCGACGGAGGCCGCTGCTTCTGCTGGGCTCGGAGTCGGCCTGCTGAGGCAATCGTCCGATGCCTTTTCCGCGGCCAGGGACGTAGCCGAGCGTACCGGCGATGCACGCGGACAATCCTATGCCTGGGGCTATCTGGGCGGATTGCTGGAACAGGAACACCGCAATCCCGAGGCGTTGGAGTATTCGAGGAAGGCCACCTTCGCCGCGCAAAAAGTGAATGCGCCGGAATCGCTCTACCGTTGGCAATGGCAAACGGCCCGGCTGTTGCGCGCGGCCGGCAAAGAAGAAGAAGCCTTGGCCGCCTATCAACGTGCTGTGACGCTGTTGAAACCGATCCACTACGAATATTCCGTTGGGTATCAGGGACGGCATCATTCCTATTACGAGTCTGTGGCGCCGCTGTTCGTGGAATATGAGGATGTGTTGTTACGGAGAGCGGCGGCTGCAAAGACGCCGGATCAGAGTGAGCAGTTGCTTGTTCGGGTGAAGGAGACGGTTGAGGTTTCCCATGCAGCCGAACTGCAAGATTATTTCCAGGACGACTGTGTGACGACGGTCGCAAGTCATCGAAGCCCCGCTACACTGGCGCCCGGTACCGCGGTGGTGTATCCGATTTCTTTCCCGGACCGGCTCGAATTGCTCCTGGAGACCGTCAATGGGCTCAAGCAGGTCAGGGTTCCGGTGACGGGTGAGAAACTCACGAAAGAAATTCGTTTATTCAGGCGGCTGATCCAGGATTCCCAATCGCAGAACTACCTGTCTTCTGCGCAGACGTTGCACGGGTGGCTGGTGGCGCCTCTTCAGCAGGATCTCCAGGGGGCCGGTATTCATACGCTCGTGATGGTGGCCGAGGGCTCGCTCCGGACCATTCCAATGGGAGCCTTGCATGACGGGCGGCATTTTCTTGTGGATTCACTTGCCGTGGCTGTGACCCCGAGTCTGGCATTGACCGATCTGAGTGCCGCTCAGCGCCGCAAAGGCAGTTTGTTGTCGGTCGGCCTGACCGAATCGGTCGACGGCCAGTCGGCTCCGCGTTATGCGGAGACCGAAGTCCAGGCCATCAGAACGCTCTATGGCGGAAAGTTGCTGATGAACAAACAGTTCTCGGCACCCTCTCTAGAAGAAGAGATCAAGGATCAGGGCGTGGGGATCGTCCATGTGGCCTCTCATACGGTCGTCGGCACTGAGGCCAAAGATTCGTTTGTGCTCGCGCACGACGGTAAGATTACAATGGATCGGTTGTCGCAGTTGGTGGGGCTGCAGCAATATCGGCAGCAACCCTTGGATCTCTTGACGCTCAGTTCCTGTGAAACGTCGGCTGAGGATGATCGCGCGGCACTCGGACTGAGCGGTGTGGCCGTCAAGACAGGGGCGCGGACGGCGTTGGCGAGCTTGTGGACGTCGGATGATGAAACGACTACCGAACTCGTGTCGGAATTTTACCGACAGCTGCAGGACCCGGCGATCTCAAAAGCCGTCGCCTTACAGCGGGCGCAGCAGAAGATCCTTTCTCAGCGTGGTCACACGCACCCCAGTTTCTGGGCGGCATTTCTCTTGATCAATAATTGGATGTGATCGGGACCGGATCTAAGATCCTGATGCGCACACGAGACAGAGCCATCGATCCTATATCGATGGTGCTTGTGTTGGCGTGCAATCAGATGTGGCAGATGTGGGGCGAATCTTGCCGGAGTGTGCTCACGACACTGTAGGAGGGGAGCGACTAGAGTTTTTTCCCAGTCATGATTTCGTAGGCTTCCTCGATCGTTTCCACTTCTCGCACTAGCACATTCGATTCAAGGTTCAGGCTGACCCGGTTGATGCGAGGGGCATAAAACTGTCCTCGCGGCACCAGCAGCACGCGGTAGCCCGCCTTCGCCGCCGCCGTTGTTTTTTCAGCCACCTGTGCGACTTGTCCGATCCTGCCATCACCCTCCAACGTGCCCGTGATCGTAATATCCTGTTTCAGGTGGTCACCTTTCAGCAGGGCGAGGAACCCGATGGCTAGGATGGCCTCTGCCGTTGATCCTTCTGCGTTCAATGGCCCGGAAAATGTCGCATAGAGGGACAAGGTTCCGGTCGGGCGAACGGATGGCGCAAGGCGTTCGACGGCGAAGCGAAAAGCCCGCTGAATGGACCTCATCCCGGTCCCTCTGACGGGAACTTGACTCCGTCCCCACCGAAAGGACAAGGGATCCGGTTGGCTTCCTTCGTCCCATTTCATTACAAATGTTGGGAAGCCGACTTGGTCCTCGGTGTAGGTGGCGATGGAGATGGGGACGGTGAGGGTTCGGCTTGCGGAGGCGGCAGAGGGAATCAGCGACAGCAGGGCAGCGAGGGAGAGGGCGACTCCCGCAACCATGGGTGAGAATGTGCCGCTTCTTGGAAATGCTGTTCGCATGCGCATAAATCAAGTCTAGATGAGGATGCTCGATTGTCAAATCGATGTGGCGTCGTGCTTGCAGGCCGCTGGTGTTCGAGGCAATGGCGGGGCAAACAGCCGAAATTCAACAGATATTTTTCGATGCTGAAATTCCCTACTGAAATGTGTGAGGTGATGAGTCCTAGGAGAGCCTGATGCCTCTTCTCGCTCGCGCGTGGTATTCTGCTGCCGGTCCGCCTGCACAGGTTTGTGTGTGCCGGAGCGGGCTCTGCGTGGAGGAGGTCGGCAATGTCGGAGCGAGGAGCCGTGGTGATCACCGGAGCGTCATCGGGAATCGGTGCTGCCTGCGCACAGTATCTCGATGGGCTTGGCTTTACGGTGTGGGCCGGTGTCCGGAGGAGAGAAGACGGCGAGGCGCTGGCACGTCTGACCTCATCGCGACTCCGGATCGTGATGCTGGACGTGACGGATCCCGCATCAATTGCGGCGGCCGAACAGGTCGTAGCCCAGGCCACGCGCGACACCGGCTTGGCGGGTCTGGTCAATAATGCCGGCATCTCCGTGGCCGGTCCGTTGGAAGTCTTACCGCTGGATGCGGTACGGATGCAATTCGAGGTCAATGTCATCGGCGCGCTTGCCGTGACCCAAGCGTTCATTCCCCTGCTGAGGCCGGCTCGTGGTCGCATCGTGAATATCAGTTCCATCGCCGGCCTGGCGGCTACTCCGTTTCTGGGGGCCTATTGCGGCTCAAAGTTCGCGCTGGAAGCCATGAGCGACGCGTTACGGCTGGAGTTGGTGCCCTGGGGTATTTCGGTCTCGTTGGTCGAGCCGGGTGCGATCCAATCTCAAATATGGCAACGCGCCACGATGTCGGCGACACGGACGCTTGGTGGTGTCGCACCCGAGTCGCTCGCACGCTACGCGCACCTGTTGTCCCGTATGCAAGATGTCATGCAGAAAGCGGCGGCACGCGCGATTCCGGCGGAGGCTGTGGCCCGCGTGGTGGCCGATGCGTTGACCGCCTCACGACCGCGTGCGCGCTATCTCGTCGGCGCCGATGCGCGGTTCAGGGCCATGCTGAAATGGATCCTGCCTGACCGGGTACAAGACCGCCTCTTGGCGTGGTTTCTGGGATTGCCCCACCGCGCCTAGATGGAGTCTGTCAGAGCGAGCCCTGGGTCGTGTGGTGGGGAGAGGGGTGGGTCATGCCTGAAGCGGGCCTCGTGCGATCGGCTGGTGGTGTGGTGTTGCGGCAACAGAATGTGTTGCTGATCCGGGTGTCCGACATCAAAGGACGTCCCGTCTGGTCGTTCCCTAAGGGACGGCTCGATGCCGGTGAAACGCCTGCTCAGGCTGCCGTGCGGGAAGTGTTAGAAGAAACCGGTTGGTGGTGCCGGATCGAGGCGGACCTCTCTACGACCGAATATTGGTTTCAACGACAAGGGCGGCGGTTTCGCAAGACAGTGGTGTGGTTTCACATGTCGGCGCTCGAGGAGTCGGGCGTGCCGGACGGAGAGGTTGACGAGGTGCAGTGGGTCAGTCGCGAGGACGCGCTGGAGCGCCTCACTTATCCCTCGGACGTGGCGTTGTTGTCTCAAGCGCTCTCTCAACGGGCTTTCCCCGGATAGCTGCGGTCGTTGCCCGCACCCTGGCCTCATAAGATTCCATCCGGTCGTTCTTCTCGCCGCCTTGAGGCGTCCCGCATGACTACCTGCCTTGACAGGGCGGGTCCCCTTTACTAGACTCGCCTCGAGAGTAACTCTGTGTCTCGCCGTGCAAGGCAGTGTTCTGCAGAGGCGCGCCCTTCCTCATGATTTGGCTTCTCCGGACGAACGTCCATCAGTGGCGCGTAACTCCGTATTCCCCCATCACCCGAGGACCCGCCTGTGTATAGTCTGGCTCGTTTTTCCCTGTTGGAAATGACTGAATGCTCAGCCGTGTTGCGTCAACTGGGGGAGCAGTCGAACTCTCTGCAGGAGGCGGCGTCGCGTGCGGTGGACTATCTCTTCAACACCCTCGGCGATGCAGGCACAGGGGACCGTGACTGCGTCCTGGTCCGCTGCTTCAAGACGAGCTCCTACAGCCGGTTGGATCCAACGACCCAGGAGATGGTGCGCGAAAAACTGGGGGGGACCGCTCCATTTCCCGATCTCAAGTGTTTTACCCTCATCGCCACGGCCGGTGAAGAGCCGGACTGGAATCACGTGGAACGCTCCCATCGCTACCGCGTGATTCCGATGGTCAACGCCGATTTTGTGAAGCAGTTTCCGATGTTTTCACAACTCCTGCACCAATTCGGTGCGGCGTCCAGCTTCGAGGTGACGCCCGAAGGGGAATGGCTGGTGGATCTGGAGGAGAAGACCTTCAACGTTTTTTATGTTCCGGACGCGGTGGGAAGCACGCATGTGCCGATGCAGAAGGAGTTCGTTCTCAAGTATGGCGTCAAATCGGTCTTGTGTTTCGGCGGGATGTTACCCTCCCGTGATCTGTTCGCGGTGATCTTATTTTCACGAACCCCGGTACCTCGCGAGACGGCGACGCTGTGCAAATCTCTGGCGTTGAGTCTCAAGACGTCATTGTTGGCCTTCGATGAGACCGCTCCTCCGGAAACGGGTGTCGAGCCTTCGTCGAGCGCCGGGTGTGTGGCCGGCGCGCCGGAGCGGCGGCCCCATCTTCGGCACGACTCACGATTGGCCGTGGCAGAGCAATTGTTACAGGTATACGAAAACGCGGTTCGGACGCAGTCGGCAGGCATTGCGCAGGCCAAGCAAGCGGTTCGTGAACGAGCGGACGCGCTGGAGCGATCTGAACAGGCATTGGATGCGCAGACGAGAATCGTGAACTCCGTGCTGCGAAGCATGGGCGACGGCGTGGTGGTGACGGATGCGGCAGGGCAGCTGGTCGTGGCCAATCCGGCGGTGGAAAGCATTCTCGGATTTTCTCCTACGCAGGCCCCTCCGATAGCCTGGGCGGAGCGGTATGAGTTTTTTCATGCGGATACGGTGACGCCGTTCCAGCCGGATGCCTGGCCGCTGGGGCGCGCGCTGCGAGGCGAGAATATTGGGTGGCTCGAAGTGTATCTGCGGGCTTCTCCGAGTTTGCCCGGCCGGTGGATCAGTATCAATGCCCGGCCGATCAAAGATGAGGCCGGTGCGCTGTCCGGGACCGTGCTGGTGTTTCATGACATTACGTGGCTGAAACGGGCGCAGGATGCCTTGTTCGAATCCGAATATCGTTTCCGAAGTTTGGTCGAAGGGGCGCGGGATATCATCTTCACCCTCTCGGCCGACCTCACAATCACCTCACTCAATCCGGCCTTTGAGACGGTCACGAACTGGTCCCGTTCCCAATGGATGGGAGAACCGCTGGTTGCGCTGCTGCATCCCGATGACGCAGGGTTTTGTCAGGATGTCTTGCAGGCCATTCTTGAGCGCGGTGCGCCGCTCACCTGTTCGATGCAGATCAGTACGAAGCAGGGCGGGTATGTGACGGGAGAGTTCGTCGGCACGCCGCAGATGCGCCAAGGCCGAGTCATCGGTGTCTTGGGGATCATCCGTGATGTCACCGAACGCCGCCGGATCGAAGATGCGCTGCGGGTCAGCGAGGAACGGTTGCGCTCCATCGTACAGTCGACGAAGGACGCCATTGTCTTGGTGAATGCGCTTATGAAAGTGGCGTTCTGGAACAAGGGCGCTGAGGCGACCTTCGGGTATTCGGCGGAAGACATCATTGGGCAGCCTGTCACGACCATCATTCCCGAGCGGTACCACGAAGAATTGGAACGAAACGTTCAGCGGGTGCGAGTGCTGGAACGGGTGCAACTGACCAGCAAGACGCTGGAACTCCTCGGTCGACGAAAAGACGGAGGCGAATTTCCGCTTGAGTTGAGTGTGACGTCCTGGCAAGGGAAATCGGATCTCTTTTTTACGATTATCATGCGCGACATCAGCGAGCGGCGCGCGGCGGAGGAAGAACTGGACCGCCTGCATCATCACAACCAAGTCGTGTTGAATTCTGCGGGAGAGGGAATCTACGGGATCGACCGCGACGGGCGACTGACGTTCGTCAATCCGGCGGCCGCGAAAATGTTTGGCTGGGAGGCAGAGCAATTGATCGGACAGTCGTTTGCGACGCTGGTGCATGGTCCCGATGATGCCGACCCGTCCTTTGCTGGACACGGGAGCCCGATTGCCGAGACGCTTCAGGCCGGTGAAATTCTGGAAGAGGCGGACAGCCGGTTCTGGCGAAGAGACGGAACCAGTTTCTCCGTGGAATATGTGAGTACCCCGATTCGTGAACGAGGGGACATCGTCGGGGCGGTGGTTGTCTTTAAGGACACGACGGATCGGAAACGTGCCGAGGAACAATTGCAGGATTCTCTGCGACGCCTTCGTAAGCTCTCCGGGCGGATGGAAGGGATTCGTGAAGAGGAACGCGGGCGAATTGCGCGCGAATTGCACGATGAGTTGGGCGTGGGCCTGACCTGCCTGAAGATCGATCTGTCTCGTTTGGGCGGGTTACTGGGGGAACGGCTGATTCCACGGGATCGTGCCAAGATCGACGACAAAATTCGAGGGATGAAGGAGCAGGTTGATAGTACCATCACCTCCGTACAGCGGATTGTGGCGGAGCTCCGACCGGGTGTGCTCGATGATCTTGGTCTGGTTGCGGCCATCGAATGGCAGTGCCGTGATTTTCAACGTCGCACCGGCATTCCCTGTCACTGCACGGTCAGCCATGAAGATTTGCGGGTGGCCCCTGAGCATGCCACTGCCGTGTTTCGAATTTGTCAGGAGGCGTTGACCAATGTGACCCGGCACGCCAAGGCGACGGAGGTGCAGGTGCGTTTGGAGGATCAGGGCGTGGGATTGTTGTTGCAGGTCAACGACAACGGGTGCGGAATTCCGCCTGATCGGCTTGCCGACGCCAGATCCTTTGGTTTGTTGGGGATGCGCGAGCGCGCCGGATTGCTCGGCGGGGACGTGCAGATTGACACGAGGGAAGGTGCCGGCACGACGATCGTGCTGCAATTGCCTCGGTAACAGAGAGGACCAGCGCATGATGGAGGGTACTATGCGAACAACCGGAACCGTGCGAATTCTTCTCGTGGATGACCATCCGTCCTTTCGCCGTGGTGTGAAGGATATTTTGGAAGAAGGCTTCGAAGGCGCCACGATGGCCGAGTGTGGAAACGCGCAGGAGATGCTTGATCAGGTGCGTGAGCGGTCCTACGATCTTGTGGTCATGGACATCAGCATGCCGGGACGCAGTGGTCCCGAGGTGCTGAAGGAGCTCAAGCAACTGGCGCCGACGTTGCCGGTCTTGATTCTGAGTATGCACCCGGAGGACCAATATGCGATTCGTATGTTCAAGGCCGGTGCCGCAGGGTATCTCACCAAGGCCAGCGCGCCGGAAGAATTGGTGCACGCATCAAAAAAGGTGATGGCCGGTGGCCAATACGTCAGTGCTTCAGTGGGAGAAGCCCTGGCGCTGACGGTCAGGACGGGTATCGACAAGTTGGCGCATGAACGGCTGTCGGATCGGGAGTACGAAGTGCTGTGCTTGATCGCGTCTGGGAAAACCGTCAGCGATATTGCCGAAAGTATTCACCTGAGCGTCACGACCATCAGTACGTATCGGGCAAGAATTTTGGATAAAATGAATCTCAAGAACAATGCGGAGTTAACGCGCTATGCCCTGCAACATGGGTTGGTCGTATGATTGCATGGCCGACAGTCTGCCAGACGTAGTCGTAACTATGACGAACTAATACTGTCTATTTGTGACGCATAAATGGCACCCCTGCCTATAGCATCAGGTTCTCTCCGGGCCTATTCTCAGGCTCATGCATAGTCCCTGGATATCCCCGACGACGACATTGCTCGAGGTCTTTGAGGCTGTTCAAAGAAACGGGATGGTTGAGCGATCGTGTATCGACCGTCGGACCGGTTCGTTTCGGCCTGGTTGGCCCAGTATCTTGACCAAGTTGACTGTGGTGGAAATCGCCATGCTGCAAGACTTGAGCTGGTGGGGGCATCACATGGAGCATCGATTGACGCAAATCACCGACGTTCGACGCACGAGTTAGGCCGATGAACGTGTGGAGGGAATGATGGTGCAATCGGTTGGGAGCAACAGGCCGCGAATGCCGAGGCGACCGACGGTCGCCGTGGTGTATGAAGACGTGACGAACGGGTATAAATGCGCGGATTGGTTTGCGCTGCACGGGTATCAGGCCACCATAACTTCGGCCGTGCATCACTTGGAGCATAACCTGAAAGAGCTTCGGCCGGATGTCATCGTGCTGAGGGTGTCCTCTGTCTCGGCCCCTCTTCAGAGTCCCTTGTCTCGTCTCAAAAAGACCTGCCCGCAAGTGCCCATCATCGCAATGGTAGATCGAACGGCGGACCGCTGGAGCGGATCCCTTCCAGACTTGGCCAAAGCGTTCGGTGCCGATGTGTTTCTGTGCGACTCCTTGGATCCTCCGGCACCGCTTGCGTAGTACGCCTCCACGCCTGACTTGCTAAGACATCGTGTCGCGTAGACCGCGAGCCGAGGGGCTTTTGACCCGTCGCTCTCCGGCCTCATTAGCTGAAAGGAGCCGAATCGTGGCGAAACCCAAAGTATTCATTTTGGAAGATGATCCGTCCATCGCGGCGGCCGTGCGTTCATCGTTCGAGGACGAATTTGAGCTGATCGCCGCCGAGTGGACCCAGACGGCGGTGTTGCAGATTCACGAACAGATGCCACTGGTGACTCTCCTGGCCTTGGAATCGTCGTCGAATTCCGTTGCCGAGGGATACGTGCGAGTCTTGCAGGAATTGCGGCAGACCGGACATGGCGGAAAAGTAATCGCCTACACGGAGAGCACGGAGCGAAGTCTTGCGGTTCGCGCCGTTCAGCAGGGTGCCTACGACGTGTTGTCCAAGCCGCTCGACATGAGCCTTCTCCGGCAGATTATTCGGCGTGCGGCGCGCGTCGCCGATTTGGAACGGGATGGGTTGGGCGTTACGGCAGCGGCAGGTCATGATGAATTCAGCGGCATGCTCGGCACGAGTTCCAGCATCCATCGGATTTTTGACGCGATCCGCAAGGTTTCGACCAATGATGCCCCTATTTTGATCACCGGTGACAGCGGGACCGGCAAAGAGCTGACGGCCCGCGCGATCCATGATCGGGGACTACGGCGGCAGGGGCCGTTTATCCCGATCAATTGCGGTGCGATTCCGGAAAGCCTGCTGGAGTCGGAGCTGTTCGGTTACGAGCGCGGAGCGTTCACGGGAGCCGTGGGGCAAAAGAAGGGCAAGGTTGAATTTGCTCAGGGAGGAACGCTCTTCCTCGACGAGGTCGGCGAACTGCCCAATGCTCTGCAAGTGAAGCTGCTGCGGTTTCTTCAAGATCACACATTTGAACGGGTGGGCGGGTGTCAATCGATCGAAATGAATGTCCGCATCATCGCGGCCACGAACGTGAATCTCAAGGAAGCGATTGAAAAGGGCACGTTCCGCGAAGATCTCTATTATCGGCTCGGCGTCGTGCACATCAATCTGCCTCCTCTGCGAGAGCGCGGCGAAGATATTGCCTTGATAGCCATGGCCTTCCTTCGTCAGGCCGCGGCTCACTACAAGAAGCCGCTCGAGGGATTCACTCGCGAAGCGATGGAGGCGATGCGGGCCTATTCCTGGCCCGGCAATGTGCGTGAGTTGTCCAACAGGGTCGGGCGTGCGGTCGTCATGGCGGAGGGGACGCACGTCACCCCGATGGATTTGGATATCGCGCACTCGACGGTGCCCGGCGACGACGGTTCGATTTCCTTTAAGGTCAATCAACAGCGGATCGAAACCGATCTGATCATGAAGGCGTTTACCTTGTCGCAAGGGAACTTGAGTCGGGCCGCGCAGGAACTGGGTATCAGTCGATCGACCTTGTATCGACGGCTGCGCCAATATGGGATGGATCGAACGCTTGATGCGCGGCGCGTGCTCGGGCTGTCCCCGCGAGCCTCGATGACCGAACACTAATCTCACTGCCGATGGGTGGTGCATGGCGTGCACATGATGCGCGATCTGTGCGCGTCTGAAGGCGGAGCCGGCATTCATCGGGGGAATTGGTTGACCGTTCCTCGGCGATTTGCTAAGAGTAACGGTCTGCATTCACCCGCTGAGTTGGGTGTCTTCCGAGGTGTCTTCTTCCTCGAGGTGTATTCTGTGCCCCGGCGATGTTGACGTGCCGCTCCCAGATGTGGCGGCGGTCAACCACCGGTTCTGCGCGTCACGGCAGACAGCCGCAGAGAGCGACTGATTGTGACCAGATGATTGAGTGGGAGCAACGTGATGGGATCTGACGCACCGTCTCTCTGGACCAGACGGGGATTATTACGCACGGCCACGGCCGGGGTTGCATTGGCATTTGCTCGCGTGGCCTTTCCGTCCAAGACGTGGGCGTCGCGGTTGCCTGACGGCCGGTTGAACTTATACAACCTGCAGACCGATGAACGGCTGTCGGTTACGTACCGGGACGGAGCCGGCGAGTACGATCAGGATGCACTCAATGCGCTCAATCATTTTCTGCGCTGCCACCACACGAACGAAACCGCGATGATGGATGTGCAGCTGATTGAATTCATCAATCTCGTGCAGAAGCGAATCGGCGGTCGTCGCACGGTGCATATTGTGTCCGGGTATCGTTCGCCTGAGTATAACGAGCAGCTCATCAGAATGGGCACACGCGCGGCGCGCCATAGTTACCATATGTCGGGAAAAGCGGTCGATGTGCAGATTCCCGGTGTGTCGTTGCGGACACTACGTGAGGTCGCATTGCGACTCGGTTGTGGCGGGGTGGGATACTATCCGCGTGGCAAGTTTGTGCATCTCGATTCAGGTCCTTACCGGCACTGGTAACGATTGATTCCTGCCTGTTCCTTCGTCGTGCCCCGATTTTTGGCCGCACCGGGCGATTCCCGTTTACGTCGGCCTCCTGCCCAGATCGGTCGACGCCGGACGGTGGTTCCTGCTATTCGCATGACCCCCGTACCTCTCCGTGATAGGGTAGGAGTGGATGTGGCTCCCTGAGTATCGCTATCCGCCACTTGATCGACGAGCGAGAGCAGCCGGTTGGGCGCACAGTCGGCCACGGAGGCGTGAACCATGGCCTGAGTCCATGGGGCAGCCGAGAAGGAGTGTGAGAGATGTTCGTATCCAAGGGCGATCTTGTGTCCGTCGAATATACCATTCGGCTCGAAGACGACCGTGTCATTGAGACTACTGTCGGGGAATCTCCGCTGATCTACACCCATGGACAAGAGGAGATTCTGGAAGGCTTGGAAGCGGCACTTGACGGCATGGAACTCGGGACAGCCAAGCTGGTGTCAGTCGCGCCCGTGGATGCCTACGGAGAGATTCACCCTGAGGGGTTTTTCGAAGTCAGTCGAGATCGAGTTCCGGAGGAGGCCCAACGGATCGGGATGAAGTTGGAAACTACCGCTCCGGACGGTCGGGTGGTGTTTCCTTATGTCGCCGACATCAGGCCGGAAGTGATCGTGCTTGACCTCAACCATCCGCTTGCCGGGAAGACGTTGTTGTTCAATCTCAGGGTGCTCGACATCCGGCGTGGTGAACGCCAGCTGATGACGGGAGCTGTGTTCGGGGAAAACGCAGCGCGTTAACCGACCAGGTCTGGATTCATCCTGGCCATCGACTGGACCGATGTGGCCTTGATCTCGTTATACACAATAGCGCGACCGGCCTGACGAAGACGGCTGAAGATCCCTTCGACTACCACGTAGTCACCCTCTCGCACATCCGACTTTCCCAGCCCCACCACTTTCACAGTTCCTGCGGTGTCCTGCAGGAGAAAGCCGAACGCCGGTTGGCCGTCGCGATTGGTGGCCAGTTGAAAGCTAGTCACGCGTCCGCTGACGGTGACGACTTGGTGGTCGTAGTGATCGGGATGGGCTAGGAGTTCTGTCACTTCGACCAAGGCTGCAGCCGAGAGTACGCTAATGGGGAGGGCGCAAGCCAAAACCGTTACGATTCCGAGCCGGACGACTGTGTTACTCATCGCCCGCCGGAGTGAATGCCCGTCCGTAGGTTGCAGCCTCATGGTTGGATTATACAAAATTCACTCCAGGCTGAGAATCAGGTACTGAAAAAATTTTCAGAAATTTAAGCGTGCAATACGCGTTCTGTTGGCGGGGGCTTCGGCCTTGGTCCCCCCAAGCCGCTATCGCCGCAGATCGTCGTGTAACTCGCCCATGAAACTCGTTAAGACATGCTGCTTCATTTGCCCGACTTCTTCCACCGCCGATTGAGCCGCTGCATCCGCCAGCGCCAGGGCTTCCTTTGTCACCGGCGCCGTACGAGTCAACATCTCCTGCTCGAGTGCATCGGGACTGGTATCGATTTCCGACAGCACAGCCATCAAGCGTTGCAGGCCAAATAACGAACGGGTGTTTTCAGAGTGGACGGCGTTGGAGCTGGCGCCATGGACGAGAGAGAGCCAGAACTTTCCTTCGAGGTCTTCGCCCACGGTGCCCCAGGCGAAGGTCCGAAGTTTTTCCACGAGCGCGTCTTCGGTGCGCTCCAACCCGTCGTAGTGTGCAATGGATCGCTCCACCGGTCGTTCGCCCAAGACCGCGAGGGTCTCTTTCCAGAGGTCGAGCGGTGCGGTTGCCGGAAGATCCTTCGGCGACGACCGTTGGAGAGAGGTTTGAAGGGCCTGCAGGTACTGGTGGAGATGTTTGACCTTCCGCGCTGCGAGACTTCCGGCGGGAATACCCCAGATATGCCCGATCTCGTGATCCTGTAACGGCGCAGCATTAACCGATTTCCATTCCCGCGCTGAGAGTTCATACCGCTTTCGGTACTTGTCCAGCAGGCGCAGTTGCACTTGAAGTTCCAGGCCGAGCCGGGCTTCCTGATAGGCTTCGGCAGAAATGTCGTCTTCATCCCACCGACGATTCAACAGCCGGATGGCCGGTTTGGGAACCGCTGCACGAGCGTCCTGCTTGAGCGCAGTCACCGCGGCTTCGTCTAACTTATATTGTGTGAGCAGGATGTCGGAGGCGGCACGCACCAACCCCTCGGCGAGGGCGATCATCCCTTTCATGCTCTCCATCTGAAGCCACAGGCGTTCTCGGCGCAATCGGACCCGACGTCGATACTCGTCACGGCGGCTGGTCACATCGCGCAACGCATCTTGTTTCACAACCTGGTGGAGGGGTTTCGAGCCGGCAACACAGCGCGGATCGGGCCGATCAGCCGCGATATGGGTGATTTCTTCTTCCGTGATATCAAAGTGCTGCAACAGCAGCAGCTTGAGCATGATCCGGCCTTGAATCGGAGTCTGTTCGATCGTCGAAGTAATGAGATCTGAGGTGAACAAAGCGGTCATGGTGTGGCCCTTCGTGCGACGTAAAAAGGTTCGCTCAAGCCGTGCCTTGGTGGCTGGTTTCAAGGTAGACCGCGACGTATTCACGGATTTGCTGGATGCTGCCGCTGACAAACAGTTCCCGGGGGATTTCGACCCGCACTAACTTGGCAGGATCGACGCCCCGGTCAATGGCGTATTCTTCGTCGATATACAAGGTGACCGAACCGTCGGGAAATCGAATGGCGTAGACCGCGTTGTTTTCAGCCATGGAAGCTGCTCCGTCTGAAGATGTGGACCGGTATAACTATTAGAGGTAACACAGGCTCAACCCGAGTGTCAAAATACGGAAAATGGGACTGACGGTGGGCGGTCAGGGCCTGAAAATTCGCCATCGCCCGATCACATAGCCGGTGAAAAGGACGAGTGCCACGAGGAGTGTGTTTCGAATCCGTCCCGGGCCAAAACAGGCCAAATTGACGAGGGCGTTGGTGGTGCCGTAGGCGGCATACACCAGATAGATCAGCAACGACCACTTCTTGACCCGCAAAAACCCATACCCGACCAGGGTATGGAGAATCGGCGACAGCCCCTTGGTGATAACGCCGGCGACGCCATCCAATTTGGTGCAAAAGAAGGGGAGCAGGTAGTCGGGATTGCTGAGGATGAGCAGGGTATCGTTTGCCGCACTCACGAGAAAGAGGAGTCCGAGAAACCGGATGTCGTGTCCCTGTGACCAAGCGGTGCGGGTTGTTCTGACGAGGTCAGAATCGTTCTCGGCCGGTCCAAGAGCCGCATCGTAGCTTTGCAGGGCCCACCAGGGAAGGGCCAGCAACATAAAGAGGAAGACTTCGGCGGCGCGGCCGGAGAGCCGCCCGAGCGCCAGGCTCAGGAGGATCAGGAGAATGGTGACCAGCCCGTAGGAAAGTCCTGCTCTATATCGTCCACGAATGAGTTGCCCCAGCCCTGGCAGGAAGGCGGAGTAGATCGCCGCAGGGCGATCGGATTTGACGGGGGGAGGGAGTGCAGTGGGCATGGATCGCGAGCGCGTGAGATCAGGCGACGTGTCGGGATAGAAACAACACGGCCTTCGATCTTGAGATCGAAGGCCGTGTCCACAAACTGCTGCGTACTAGCGGTTAGCCGCCCAGGGTATCCAAGGTTTCTTTCAGGCTTTTACGGATGCAGGTGAAAATCGGGGTGTCGCGTAAGGTGTACCGACTGCCCTCGGTCTCACGGAGCGCCATGACCAAGTCGAGGAAGTCTTCCGGCTTGTCGCTCTCGAAGGCCACAACCCATTCCTGGTCATCGAGACCGAACGAATAGGTGGTGTTGAGCTTGACCGAGGGGAAGCGGTGGCCGACTTCAATGTGTTCGTCCATCATGCCCTGCCGCGCGGCTTTGGTGAGCAGGAACCACTCACGAGTTTTCACGAACGGATAGACGAAGATGTACTTGGCTTTGCCGGGAACCACGGTGAGCCGCTTGCTCTCCTGGTTCTCATGAGTATGGTGGTCGACATAAATCGAGCGTTTGGTGATCGCGAGGTACGAATAGGGATTGTAGAGATACTTGCCCAATCCGGAGGCCATGATCTTCGTGCTCATTTCCTGGAACAGTTCGAGCTCATAACTGATGCGCCAGAGCATCAGGTCGCAATCTCCGCGAATACCGACGGTCGTGTAGGCGATGACGAGCACTTTTCCTTGATACTCTTCGACGGCTCGGAGAAACTCCTGCTTGCCGCGTGTGCGTTCATCTTCAGGAAGCCGACGCCAGGCGGGATCGATCTTATAGAACGTAAAATTGACGTACTGACGGCGGGGAGCTTGTTCGGGGCTGGACATGACGAACCCTCCAGACAACTTCTTGATAATGTATAAGAATAAGAGTTAGCTCTTTAGCATTTCGTCTCTGGAGCTGTCAACAGAGTCCGGGGCACGCGAGGCTCGAATTGACAGGCCTATATCGATCTGATACTGCCTGCACATGATGCGCCGTGCTTCAAACTTGCCGATCGGATTCTGGCTCGCGGGAAGCCTCTTTCTGGTGCTGTGCTGGGGCACCGGTTCATCGTACGCCATCGAAGTGCAGCCGACCGCTGAACAGATTGAGGCGACGGTGGAACGGGGGAAGCAGGCGGCCGCTCAAGGTCTCTCCCCGGACCAACTCCATATCTGGTTCGGTGCCGGCGAGGACCTTGCTCCGCGCGGCTTCATCATGACCAAGCTGGGAAGTGTGCTGGTGATGGCTAATCACCTCTCCTTACGAGCCTTGTCGCCGACCGAGCAGGATATCGCCCAGGTCATGGCGAACGAGAATCTGCTGGTCAACGTTCAGTTGTACGGCGATCGGGTGAATTTTGCCGCCGATAGTTACGTGGTGCTGGAGCAAGCCGGTCGGACGGTGAAGCCGGCGACGGTTCGATTTGATGCCAGAGGCGACCGCACGGCGGTGTGGCCGCAACAGCCTGCCTACCGCGCCAAGGTCATTGCGCAGTTCGCCTACGCCGAGCTCGATCCACGGGCGAAGACTACGCTCACGGTCTTTCCTTCCAGCGGAGGCCAGGTCAGCTTCGAGCTGGACTTTGCGCGGATCGAATAGCATCCGCCCCCTCTCGTCTCCTTTCGATCGCACAGGGGTATTCCTCATGAGCAAAACGAAATCCTGGACGGCTGAAACCATCGCAATCGGATCCGAGCTGTTGCTGGGCGGCCGTCTCGACACGAACTCGCTGTTCATTGCCGACCAGCTGGCCGCCTGCGGGGTTGAGCTTCGGTATAAGACGACGGTTGGTGATGACCTCTCTGACATGGTGTCTGTGTTGAAGACGGCGTTGCGGCGTGCTCGTGTGGTGATTCTCACCGGTGGGTTGGGCCCGACGATCGACGACGTCACACGTGAAGCCGTGGCGCGAGCGACGGGGCATCGATTGAGCCGGCGAAAGGCCGCGCTGGATGGCATGACCGCTCGGTTGGCCGAATGGGGAAGAACCCCGACTACGTCGCAGTTTCGGCAGGCCATGATTCCTGCCCGCGCCGATGTTCTTGCCAATCCGATTGGAACGGCGCCGGGCTTCTCGCTTGTGTGGAAGGGCGTGTATCTCGCCGCTTTGCCCGGGGTGCCGCGTGAGATGGAACCGATGGTGCGTGACGGCGTGCTGCCGCAATTGCAAGCGTGGATGCGTACCCAGAAACGATTCAGCGCGTCTCCCATGATTCGGCGAGTGCTCCACACGTCCGGGGTGCCGGAATCAATCGTGGATCAGGCCCTGGCCGGGCTGGTTCCCACAGGGGGCACGATTCAGCTCGGCATCTATGCGTCTCCAATGGAAGTCATGGTGTCGCTGACGGGACCAGCCGGAGCGGAAGGCGCGGTCACCATCGAGCAGATGTTGTGTGAGGCCAAGGCGCGGCTCGGCGATATTGTTTATGGAGAGGAAGAGGAAACCATGGAGTCGGTGGTCGGCCGGTTGCTCAACGAGCAGAAGCTAACTCTCGCCGTCGCCGAATCCTGCACCGGCGGACTGATCGGCCATCGGTTGACGCAGGTGCCAGGCTCATCGACATACGTCGATCGAGTGGCTGTCACCTATAGCAATCGGGCCAAGATCGAGATGTTGGGCGTGCCGGTCGTTGTGCTCGATCGTCATGGTGCAGTCAGTGCGGAAGTGGCCGCGGCGATGGCACGGGGTATTCGTGAACGGAGCAGCGCCTCCGTCGGCTTGAGCGTGACGGGCATTGCCGGGCCCGGTGGCGCGACGGAGAGGAAGCCGGTGGGCCTGGTCTATGTGGGGCTCGACGGAGGCCCGGGCGAAGCGATGACGCAAGAGTTTCGTTTTCATGGCGGTGACCGGACGGTGATCAAGCAACGGTCCTCGCAGGCGGCACTCGATCTGCTCCGTCGCTGGCTGATCAAGAAGGGGCCGGGATGATCAGGGCGTTCCTCGCCATCGAGGTGCCTCCGGAGATATCTACGGCCCTCGCCACTATTCAACAGACGTTGAAACGACAACTCGAACGAACGTGCGATCGCCAGGCGAGGATCAGTTGGGTGCGGCCGGTCTCGATGCACCTCACACTCAAATTTCTCGGTGATGCAACGGACGAATCGATTGAACCGCTTCGGGTGGCCATCAAACAGGTCGTGTCAGCGCATCAGGCGATTCCTATTCCTCTTGAGCGACTGGGTACGTTCCCGGGCCCGCAGGCACCACGGGTGCTTTGGGTGGGACCATCAGGGAGTTGGGAGCAGGGCCGGGAGGCGCTGCGGCTCGCGGCGCTCCATCGTGAAGTGGAAGCCTGCTGCCGGGCAGCGAACTTTGCGCCGGAGGAGCGGCCATTCAGTCCACATTTGACTCTTGCGCGGATCAAAGACGGGGCGCGAGAAGTTGGGCGGGCGTTGGCCCAGAGCGGTGTGATGGAGCGACCTCTAGAGATAGGAGCGCTTCCTGTTGAGGCGGTGGTCCTCATGAGGAGCGACCTGCGCCCGACCGGCTCAGTCTATACGAAACTGTGGAGCGCGAGGATCGGGGAGAGGTAAGTTCTGCGCCCTGAAACGTTTCGAGGCTCGTTCGGGAGGCTCATTAGGATGGTGTCGTCGGAACCGTTGCTTGTGAAGGGTGATGTAGAGGCGATGGCTGAGGCAACGCGCAGGATGCTTGCCCTCTGTGTTTGATACGTGAGACCGACCGACTCTCTCACGCAGCTGTTATTCTGAGTATCCTCATCCCTCAGCCAAACGTGGCGACTCTTCACGCGCCTGGTTTGGTCGAGTGTCTTGGTGGGGGTGTCAACGGGCGTGACGGTGGCCTGGAGGCACGGCTTCAAGCAGGGACTGCCGGCAGGAACCTTTGGCTCGCGGTCTGCTGATTCTTGCCGACTGCGTGCCTGTCTCATGGTTCGGCAATCCGTGCCGCACGATCCGATCTCCAGGCCGAGAGTGCACGCACACACATAATGCGGGGTGTGAGTTCTTACCGGGTGAGGCACTCCTCCGTGACTTCGGTCTTGGTCAGTGAGGCGACCTGTAGGCGACACATGGCGGCCACGATGCCTTCATACACGATGGCGGCGGCTGCCGACCAAGCGGGATTAAAGGGCTCGCCTTGAAACGCCGCTTCGGCGGCTTTTTTCTGATCGTACGTGAGGTCTCGGAGGGCGCGTGCACTACGTTCGTTCGATTCTGCAATGCTCTCGCCTGAACAATGATCTGCCTGATCTGTCATGGGGTCCTCCTGTGTGAATCGACTATGAAATCGACGTCCAAGGCCCGCTAGCGAGAAGTAGAGCAAGCTTGGTGCCAGATCACACTCCCTGATTTGATGTACGAAGACAATTGGCTCAATGTCGTCAGTGGTGGAGGCGGTTGCTCTATCTCCAGCACATTTTCATATACTTACGGATGCCGGGCCGCATCCCATTCGTGGCGACAGGGTGAGAGTGGCTGTTGGGACGAGTGGCGGTCCTGTGGCGGATATGACAAACCTCTACCTATTTGACACTCGCGAGTTCCTGTGGCGACATCGGTGCTCTATCTGTGGGATGAGTGGGTATGTGTGCAGCAGAGAAGAATCCTTGCCGCTGGCGAGCCCTATCATCAGGCCTGTCCGGGTGTTATCTTGGTGAGGCATGAACCATCTAGCAAGTGGATCCATTCGATATGCCTCCGTTTAAACTCGAAGCGCCATTTAAGCCCTGTGGAGACCAGGGGCAAGCCATTGAAAAGCTGACGTCCGGAATCCTGGCCGGGAAGCAACATCAGGCATTGCTCGGCGTCACCGGTTCCGGCAAGACGTTCACCATGGCGAATGTCGTCGAGCAGGTGCAGAAGCCGACGCTCGTGCTCGTGCACAATAAGACCCTGGCCGGCCAGCTCTATCAGGAGTTTAAGCAGTTCTTCCCGCAGAATGTCGTCGGGTATTTCATCAGCTATTACGACTATTACCAGCCGGAAGCCTATATCCCGCAGAGTGATACCTACATTGCGAAGGATGCCTCCATTAACGATGCGATCGACCAGATGCGTCACGCAGCGACGGCGTCGTTGTTGCAACGCAGTGACGTGCTGATCGTGTCGTCGGTGTCCTGCATCTACGGCCTTGGATCGCCGAAGGTGTACGGCGACATGTTGGTGTATCTGGAAGTGGGGATGGAGACGCGGCGTGAAAAGATACTCGCGAAGCTGGTGGAGATTCAGTATGCGCGGAATGATGTGGATTTCCACCGCGGCACGTTTCGCGCGCGTGGCGATGTCATCGAAATTTTTCCAGCCTCGTCGGAAGCGAGCTCGGTGCGGATTGAATTGTTCGGCGATGTGGTGGACGCCATCCTCGAGATCGACCCATTGACCGGGAAGTCGTTGGGCAAGTTGTCGAAGATCACCATCTATCCGAATACACACTATCTCATTGCACCGGATCGATACGAACGAGCGATTACGGGAATTGAGGAAGAGTTGGATCTCCAAGTCGCGGCATTTAAGAAGAACGGTCAGTTGCTGGAAGCGCAACGGATCGAGCAACGCACCAAGTTCGATCTCGAAATGATTCGCGCGATGGGCTATTGCCACGGGATCGAGAACTATTCGCGGCATTTGAGCGGGCGTGCGCCGGGCGAAGCACCCCCGACCTTGCTGGATTATTTTCCGAAAGATTTTCTGCTGATCATTGACGAGTCGCACGCGACGGTGCCGCAGGTCGGCGGCATGTACGAAGGCGACTTTTCGCGCAAACGGACGCTGGTGAATTACGGGTTCCGCCTGCCGTCCGCGTTCGATAATCGCCCGCTGAAGTTTGCTGAATTCGAGCGGATGCTGAAGCAGGTGATCTACGTGTCGGCGACACCCGGTCCCTATGAGCTCGAGCACGCCAAAGGCGAAGTCGTCGAGCAGATCATCCGCCCGACCGGGCTGATGGATCCCCTGATTGATGTGCGGTCGGCGAAGGGGCAGGTCGACAATCTGCTGGCCGAGGTGCGGACGGAGGCGGCGAAGGGAAATCGTGTGTTGGTGACCACCTTGACCAAGCGAATGGCCGAAGACCTCACCGAGTATTATCACGACCTGGGCGTGAAGGTGCGGTATCTGCACTCGGACATCAAGACGCTGGAGCGGGCGGAAATCATCCGCGACCTCCGACGTGGCGTATTCGATGTGCTGGTCGGGATCAATTTGCTGCGAGAAGGGCTCGATCTCCCGGAGGTGAGTTTGGTGGCGATTCTGGACGCAGATAAGGAAGGGTATCTCCGCTCCCATCGGTCGCTGATTCAAACGGCGGGCCGCGCCGCGCGAAATCTGGACGGGCGCGTGATTTTTTACGGGGACACGGTTACGGATTCCATGCGGCGCGCCATGGACGAGACGGCGCGTCGACGTCATATCCAGGAAGCCTATAATGCGGCCCATGGCATTACGCCCGAGAGTATCAAGAAGCAGATTCCCGTGCTGGACTATCCAACCAATAGCGGGAATGAGGGGCAGCTCGAACTGGCGGCAGAGTCGGTGAGCGAGTATGCCACGACAGGCAACATGGAGCAGGTGATTTGCCGGCTTGAGGTTGAGATGAAGGCGGCCGCCAAGAAATTGGAGTTCGAGCGGGCGGCCGAATTACGGAATCGGATCAGAGCCTTGAAATTGAAGGAGTTGGAGTTGGCGGAATAGCTGCAGTCAACTGGGGGGCGCAACGCGCTCGGATTTCTCCTACATCTGTTTGTAGAGATAGGCTCCGAGGAACATCCCTAACACGCTAAGCAGGTTCACCTTGATGCTGAAGCCGAACGTCAGTTTGAGGAGGACCAGGTCGATGGTGAGTGGAGGGCTGATGCCGGGGGAAAAATTGCTGGCAAAGATGTTCTGAATTGCGCCATTCGGGGCCATCACGCGAAGAATTTCCCCGAAAATCCCGCCCAGCATTCCGCCGATCAGGATAAAGATCAGCAGCACGCCGATCGATTTTCTCATCCGATATCTCTCCTCGTTCCCACCGGTCGGCGTATATGTGCCGACTTGAGGCACCATATCGGAAGCGGAAAATGATGTCAACAAAATGCATGCCAGGCGCGGCTGTGGATGCATGTGGCTGATTGCGGAGGTTCTTCCAGAACGAGCCTCGCGTGGCTCCGGGCTTCTTGCGGCGGCCGGACTGAAATGGCCGCACAGGTCTGACGAGGTTGCTGAGGCGAGTTGAGTGCCGTGTCGGCAAGGTGAATTGGAACGGCCTGAGGGAATCGGTCGGAATCGCTCCCGAATATCTTGACTTCACTCTGCCCCCTTCTATAGACTGCCCGATGCTATTTTTTTGATGTTTTTCGAGGCGATCGGAGCTCTGGCTCGACCCCGGCTTCGATGGCCTTTTTGTTTGGTGACTTGTGCTTGACGCGCTCAGCGAAAAATTCGAACGAATCCTCAAGAAGCTTCGTGGGCAGGGTGTGCTCACGGAAGACAATATTGCTGAGGCTTTGAAGGAAGTTCGTCTCGCGTTGCTTGAAGCGGACGTCAACTTCAAGGTCGTCAAGGATTTCCTGGACCGCGTTCGTGAGAAGGCGGTTGGTCAGGAGGTTCTGAAAAGCCTGACCCCAGGGCACCAGGTCGTCAAAGTGGTCTGGGACGAGCTCCGCGGCATGATGGGCGGTGAGCGGTCCGGTATCAGTCTCGCCTCCAGGCCACCGACCATCATTATGATGGTGGGGTTGCAGGGAGCCGGGAAAACAACGACCTCCGGCAAACTCGCTCGGTTGTTTAAGAGCCAGGGGAAGCGCGTGTTACTGGTGGCGGCCGACCCCCGTCGCCCCGCCGCGGGTGATCAGTTGGCGAGTCTCGGGCACGATCTTGAAATCGATGTGCATCGATTCGATCAAGTCGATGCGTCACGTGCCGACGTCGTGCGAATCTGCCAACGTGGGGTAGAGCGTGGCCAAGAGCAAGGGTACGACCTCATTGTGTTGGATACCGGCGGCCGGTTGCACGTCGATGATGAATTGATGGCCGAACTCGTGGCAGTGAAGCAGGCCGTGAACCCCCACGAGGTGCTCCTGGTAGCCGATGCCATGACCGGCCAGGATGCCGTCAATATGGCCGGCCAGTTCGATCAGCAAGTCGGTCTCACCGGGGTCATCTTGACAAAGGTCGAGGGTGATGCGCGTGGAGGCGCTGTGCTGTCCATCCGGGCTGTGACCGGAAGGCCGATTAAGTTTCTTGGGATGGGGGAAAAACTCGATGCCTTGGAGCCGTTCCATCCGGACCGGATGGCGTCGCGAATCCTCGGGATGGGCGATGTGCTCTCGCTCATTGAGAAGGCTCAGGAGACGTTTTCACGGGAAGAGGCCGAAGCTGCTCAAAAGAAACTGACCAGTAGCACCTTTACCCTGGAAGATTTTCGGTCGCAACTCGGGCAGATGAATCGGCTGGGGTCATTCGAGCAAATCCTGGGGATGCTGCCAGGCGGACAAAAGTTGAAAGATCTCGCCAATAGCGGACTGCCGGAAAAGGAAATGAAGCGGGTCGCGGCCATGATCGACTCCATGACCTCACGCGAGCGGCGCGACCACACGTTGATCAACGGGAGCCGAAAGAAACGAATCGCCCGTGGCAGCGGGACAAGTGTGCAAGAGGTCAACCGCTTGATCAAGCAATTCCTGCAGGCCAGGAAAATCGCCAAGGTCATGTCAGGTGGTGCGGGAGGTCGGCGTCAGTTGGCCCAAATGCTTCGAGGCATGTAACTAGGTGACAGTGGTTTCTGTGTGCATATGTTCACGATGGAGAAGAGAGTCCTAACCGAGCGAACACAGCCTATGGCTGACAGCTCATTACTCTGAGGAGGTTCTAGTGGCGGTTCATTTACGATTGGCACGGACAGGGCGACATAAGCGGCCGATGTATCGGGTGATTGCGGCTGACTCACGGAAACCACGCGATGGGCGCTTTTTGGAAATCCTCGGCATTTTCGATCCGCTCAAGAATCCGGCCGTGCCGGTACTGAAGTCGGAGCGGGTGTTGTCCTGGTTGCGGCATGGTGCTCAGCCCACGGTAACCGTGCGGACGCTATTGAAGCGACACGGGGTCTGGAAAGAGTTCGAAACGGAGAAGAGTGCGAAAGTCGAAAAGACTGCGAAGCCGGAAAAGGCCGAGAAGGCTGTCACGAGCGTGAAGAGCAAGAAGTAGCTCGGCAGGCATGGCGACGCTCGACCACGCAGAACTCGTCACCATCGGAAGGATCGAGCGATCGTTCGGGGTGCGAGGCGAGGCGCGCGTGCGTTCGCTTACGGATGTGCCGGGGCGATTCGAGGCTCTTGGGCAGGTGACCATTGTCGGGTCTGCCGGGAAGACCATCGAGACCCGTGTGACACATGTGCGGCCCGGGGGGCCGACGTGGATTGTGGCGTTCGAGGCGTTTACGACTCCTGAGCAGGTCGCCGAGTTTCGCGGAGCCTTCATCCAAGTTCCCCGCGGAGACTCGCCGGCGTTGCCGGCCGACCAGTACTATCAATGTGATTTGATCGGGATGGTCGTGCAGGATGAGGTCGGGACGGTGTTCGGTCGCTTGGAAGAAGTGGTCGCCATGTCCGGCAACCAGAGTTTTCTGGTGCGACAGGACGGAAAAGACATGCTGATTCCTGCGGCGAAACAAGTCGTGGTTGCGGTCGACGTATCGGCACGGGTCATGACCGTGCGGCTGCCGGAAGGGTTTGGAGAGCTGTAACATGCGGTGCGCGGTCGTGACATTGTTCCCGGAGATGGTGGCCCCGGTGCTTGGCCAGAGTATTCTGAAGCGCGCCCAGGAAAAGGGGTTATTGGAGGTGTCGGTTCAGAACTTGCGTGACCACACCTTCGATCGGCATAAGACGGCAGACGATGTGCCGTATGGCGGGGGGGCCGGGATGGTCATGAAGGCAGAACCGGTGCTCCAGGCCATCGATGCGTTAAGGACCCGTTATCGGGCCTCTCATCCGGAGACGACGTTGCGGGTGATTATTCCGTCTCCGCAAGGGCGGCCTTTCACGCAGGAGTTGGCACAGTCGCTGGCGCAGGACGAACGGGTCGTAGTCTTCGTCTGCGGACATTATGAGGGGATGGATGAGCGTGTCAGACTGGCGCTGCATCCGGAAGAAATCTCCGTCGGAGATTATGTCTTGACCGGAGGAGAACTGCCGGCGCTGGTGATGATCGATGCGGCGGCGCGCCTGGTTCCAGGCGTGTTGGGCGATGCGGCGTCGGCGGCCGAGGAGTCGTTTACTGAGGGATTGTTGGAGTATCCGCACTACACCAGACCGGCGGAGGTGCGCGGGATGGCGGTTCCGGAGGTGCTGGTCTCGGGTCACCATGAGGCGATCCGGTTGTGGCGTCGGAAGGAAGCGTTGCGGAATACCTATCTGAAGCGGCCGGATCTCTTGCGGGATCGCGAGCTTGGATTGGAAGATCGACGGTTGTTGAGCGAAGTGATGCAAGAGAGTCTTGTACAGGTACCTGTTCGTTGAGAGGAGGAGGGGAAAGATTATGAATCGGCTAGAACGGATCCAACGATCCTTAACCAAGAAAACGACGCCCAAGTTCGAGATCGGGGATACTGTTCGTGTCCACGTGAAGGTGGTCGAAGGTGAAAAAGAGCGTATCCAGGTGTATGAGGGGACGGTCATCGCCAGAAAAGGCACGCTCAATAGCGAAACCTTTACCGTGCGCAAGCTGTCCTACAACGTCGGCGTCGAGCGGACGTTCCCCATCCACTCACCCAATGTGGCGAAGGTCGATGTCGTCCGCCAAGGGCGCGTACGCCGGGCCAAGCTCTACTATCTGCGCACCAAGAAGGGCAAGTTTGCCAAGGTGGAAGATCGTGAGTTTAAGGTCGAGAGCAAGGCACAGGCAGCGGCCAAGCTTGAGGCGGCCGCAGCAGCCACGGCTGCGAAGGCCTGATCGATCAATCGATTGTGTTGTGTTCCGCTTGAGACCAGGACAGAGGCGCACGTTTGGCTGGTACTCCGAACCCGACGATAGGAGGCCCCACCGAGGAATTTGAGGTGGAGGCTTGGTGTCGCGGGTACCGGCATATAGCCGGGCTCGATGAGGCCGGGCGTGGGCCTCTCGCCGGTCCCGTCGTCGCGGCTGCGGTGGTGTTGCCGCGTCGATGCCGTCTGCTAGGCCTGAACGATTCCAAGCAGGTCGGGGAGGCGGACCGTATTCGACTGTTCGCTGAAATCGTTCGTCGGGCCATCGGCGTTGGCATCGGCGCTGCGACGGAGGCGGAGATCGATCGGTTGAACATCCTTCAGGCGACCCGGGTGGCGATGCAGCGTGCTCTCCAGGCATTGCCGTTTCCGCCGGATTTCTTGCTGCTGGATGCCGTGACGCTCTCCGGGCTGTCGGTTCCTCAACGTTCCATCATCAAGGGCGATGGCCTTTCCTGCTCCATTGCGGCCGCCTCGATCATCGCGAAGGTGATGCGTGATCGCGTGATGGTTGAGTATCACCGTTGGTATCCCCAATATAATTTTGCCGAACACAAAGGCTACGGGACTCCGGAGCACCTCCGTCTGCTCCGGGAGCACGGGCCTTGTTCGATCCATCGCCGGAGTTTTGCGCCGGTGCAGCACCTCTGTGCCGGTGATGCCGGGACGGGGTGTTCCGCTGTCGCCCAGGTTTGAGGGGCCCGCTGGATCGATGCGTGATCGACGTCGTGAAGTGGGGGATGAAGGGGAGGGACGGGCGGAAGCCTACCTGCGGCGGCAGGGGTTTCGTATCCTTGGCCGGAATGTGCGCTCCCCCTTGGGCGAGCTCGATCTGGTGGCCGATGACCAGGGGGTACTGGTGTTCATCGAGGTCAAACGTCGTCGGAACGGAACCTACGGCGGCGCGATCGAAGCTGTCGATGCGCGCAAGCGTGCCAAATTGATTCAACTCGCGGCGCAGTATCTCGCGCAACATCGAATTCGTGATCGTGCGTGTCGGTTCGATGTGGTTTTGATACAGGATGAGGCCGGGACGGTTGGCCCGGTGCAGCATATTGCGAATGCATTCGACGTCGCGGGGGATGATCTGCGATGGTAGGATGGGAATCGCGCTCCTGCGCACTCCTGATTGATCTGCTCACAGTGTGCCGTGTTAAGCGGAAAGGGCTTGAGAGTTCACTCCGGTCCGGCCGCTGTCTCTGCTGCCATCCATGATTCAACTTTTTCACGTCTCAAAATATTACGCCCGCCGTCCGGCGCTATCCGATGTGACGCTGGACATCGAGAAGGGCGAGTTCGTCTTGTTGATGGGGCCGAGCGGCGCGGGTAAATCGACCTTGCTGAAATTGCTGATCGGCGCAGAACGCCCGGATGAAGGGCAGATTCTGGTGCAGGGCCGAAGCTTGTCCAAATTGCGACCGTCTGAAATCCCCTTATTACGTCGAAAAGTGGGGGTGGTGCTGCAGGATTTCCGTCTGCTGCCCAAGAAAACGGTGTTCGAGAATGTGTCGTTGCCCCTGCTGGTTCAGGGGGCCTCCGCCGTTGAAATCAGACGGAAAGTGACGGAGGCGTTACGGTCGGTGGGGCTGGATCATAAGAAGGATCTCTTTCCTCCTGGACTTTCCACCGGCGAACAGCAACGGATTTGCATCGCCCGCGCCATCGTCAATGGGCCGATCATGCTGCTGGCCGATGAGCCGACCGGGAATTTGGACCCGGAGCTGACCAGCGAAATCATCGAGCTGTTCAAGTCGATCAACGCCCGTGGCACAACCATCATCGTGGCGACTCACGATCCCAACGTCTTGGCGCAGGTCAATCGGCGCGTGATCACATTGGATCAAGGGAAGGTCGTCTCGCGGGAGCAGGTGTCCCCGTGAGGCGCCTCGTGTATGTGCTGCGGGAGGCGGTCGCCAATGTGTTGACGAACCGTACGACCACGGTGGTGGCGGTGGCTACCACGGCGTTCACCTTTGCCTGCGTCGGCGTGTTCTTGCTGCTCTATGTCAATTTGAGAGCCATGGCCTCGTCACTCGAGCAGGATATTCAGGTGATGGTGTATTTGCAGGATGACCTGACGGAGCAGACGAGAGGCGATATCGAACTACAACTGAAAGCCGATCGTGCCGTCGGGTCGTTGACCTTTGTGTCCAAGGAGCGGGCCTTGGCCGATTTCCAGAGTCAGTTTCCGGCGGAGTCGCATCTGTTGCAGGGGCTCGGGCAGAACCCGCTTCCGGCGTCGTTCGTCGTGACGCTTGCCGTGGAGTCTCGCTCATCGGACGCGATGCGGCGTTGGGCCACCCGCGCCCAGGCGATTCCCGGAGTCGCGCAGGTGCAATATAATCAGGAATGGGTTGAGGCCTTAGCCGGCATTGTCCGGTATATCGAGGTGGCGGCCATCATCGTCGGCATCATTTTATCCGCGGCGTCGGTCACGATCATCGCAAACACGATTCGTTTGGCGCTGTATTCACGCCGGGAAGAAATTGAGATTCTGGGACTGATCGGCGCGAGCGCCACCTTTATCCGTGTGCCCTACCTGCTCGAAGGCGCCGTGCTCGGGTTGCTCGGCAGCGCCCTTTCGCTGGTGATCCTCAAGGCCGGGTTCGAATTGTTTCGTCATGAAATCCGGTCTGCCAGCCGATTCCTGGGCGTGGACGCCATGCTGACGTTTTTTCCTGTCGAAATGTGTGTGGTGCTCGTGTGTGTGGGGCTCTTCCTCGGCTGTGCCGGCAGTTTTCTCTCCTTGCTCCGATTCGGGGAGGGGCGGGCATGACGTGGGCACGATGGGGATGTGTCGTGATGGCTGTTCAGATGGTTCTGTGGACGGCCCCGGCCTGGGCGGAGCGCAAGGATTCGTATGCGGACAAGATCGAGCAAGAAAAGAAAACACTGGAGAAGCTGCGCGGTACGATTGTCGAGAAGCGTAAGAAGGCGGATGAGGCGGAGAAGAAACGCGAGTCGGTCCTGCAGGGATTGCAGTCGTTGGACGAACGTCTAGTGCGCTACCGTCAGGAGCATCAGGACGTCGTCAGGAAGCTCAAAAAGAAGGATGTGGAAATCGAGCAGATGAGCGTGCAGCTGAGCCGCCTGTCGGAACGTATCGATGAGCGGCAGGATGCCATCGCCGCCCGTTTACGGGTTCAGTATGTCGAAGGGCGCTTTTGGCACCTGAGAACGCTGCTGGCAGCCAGTTCGTCAGGGGACTTTCAACGACGATTTCGGTACCTCTCCGCCGTCACTCAGCGAGAGTATGAGATCATGGACACCTACCGAAAAGATGCCGAGCGGATTGCCGAGGTCGAGCGGAGTCGAGAAGAGGCGCGTCAGGGCATCCTGGCCTACAAGGTCAACACCGAAGAAAAGCTGACCCAGATCCAAGGTTTGAAAAAGCAGAAACGAGTGTATCTTGCGAAAATTACTCAAGAAAAGGAATCGCATGACCGGGCCGTGGAGGAATTGGAGCGGTCGGCCACCCGGGTCGACAGTTTGCTGAAAGAGCTGGAAACCAGACGTCGGGCGGCACTGGCAACTCGCCCCCCCTCTGCGGCTGGAGGCCTCCGTGCGTTGCGAGGGACGCTTCTTTGGCCGACCGAAGGGCAAGTGGTGTCGTACTTCGGCCGGCAGAAGCACCCGACCTTCAATACCTATATCCAGCGAAAAGGGATTGAGATTCGCGCTGCGGAAGGGAGTAATATACGGTCGGTGCTTGCCGGCCAAGTTGTCTACGCGGACTGGTTGAAAGGCTACGGACTCGTTATAATCATGGATCATGCCAACGGAGTCTTTTCGTTGTATGCCCATGCGTCGAAAATATTGACGTCGGTCGGGGCCCGGATCGAAGCTGGAGAAGCGATCGGTGAAACGGGTGATACAGGTATGACGGGTGAAAATACGCTCTATTTTGAGTTGCGCGAGGGGGCGGAACCGGTGGATCCCCTTGTGTGGCTGTCAAAACGGTAGGTCTCGGAAGGAAGGAAACCCACGATATGGAACAGCGGCGAAGCCGACGGTGGTTATATCTCTTGCTGATGGTGACGGTAGCCCTGGGCATCGGCATCGTGCTGGAGAAGGGATTGGAGCGGACCGGCCACGCCTCCGAGACCTATGAAGAACTGCGGACCTTTTCCGAGGTCTTGACGCAGGTGCAGAAGCATTATGTCGACGATACCAAGGTGAAGGATCTCGTGCAGGGGGCGATTCGCGGGATGCTCTCCACGCTGGATCCGCACTCGGCCTATATGACCCCCGAGATGTACAAAGAAATGCAGGTCGAAACCAAAGGCGAGTTCGGCGGGGTGGGGATTCAGATCGGCGTGAAAGAGAACCGATTGGCCGTCATCTCCCCGATCGAAGGCACACCTGCGCATCGCGCCGGGATCAAGGCCGGTGATTTTATTACCAAGGTGAACGACGAACCCACGAAGGATCTCACGCTGATGGATGCGGTGCAGAAAATGCGCGGTCCCAAAGGCACCAAGGTGAACCTCACCATTCAGCGGGACGGCACGGCGGATCCGCTGGCATTTTCACTGGTGCGGGACACCATCAAGATCGAAAGCGTGAAGTTCAAGGTGCTCGACAATACCATCGGGTACGTGCGGTTGACCCAGTTCCAGGAAGCCACCGGGCGGGACCTCAGCCGGGCGCTCAAGCAGTTCAAGGAGCAGAAGGTTCAGGGGACGATTCTCGACTTGCGGAACAATCCCGGCGGTCTCCTGACGGCGGCCGTTGATGTGTCCGAGCAGTTTGTGGGGAACGGGAAGCTGATCGTGTATACCAAAGGTCGCGAGGGGAAGAAGGACGAGTGGTTCTCCAAGACGAAGGAGACGCTGGAAGATTCTCCGATGATCATTTTGGTGAACGAAGGGTCGGCCAGCGCGTCGGAGATTGTGGCTGGTGCGTTGCAGGATTGGGGACGGGCCGTCATTGTTGGGACCACGTCCTTCGGTAAGGGATCAGTCCAGACGATTCTGCCGTTGGGCGACGGGTCGGGACTTCGCCTCACGACCGCCAAGTACTACACCCCGAAGGGGCGCTCGATTCAGTCCACCGGCATCACGCCGGATATTGTGGTCAAGTTGCAGGCACAGACAGTGGCCAAGGCCGGCGAGAAAGACGGAAAAGAGTCTGAGCCGAAGACGGCTAAAGCACCCGCAGGCGGAAAAGATGCCTCATCTTCGGCCAAGCCGGGTGAGGAACCTGCCCATAAGAACGGCACGGTGCCCGCAGGCGATGCCGCTGGGGACATTTCTCTGGACGATGATGTGCAGCTCCAGAAGGCGGTTGAACTGTTGAAGACCTGGAAGATCTTTAGGGAGCTGCGTCCGGCGGCGTAGCCGGCACGGTTCCGATCCGTTCGCGAATGGCAGCGAGCAGCGTATCCTCCGACCCCGAAAAGCCTGGTTGTGTTCTCAGTAAATGAGATGCAACCAGGCTTTCTAAATCGTCTAGTGTGCGGATGTTCAGCCGGAAATATAAGTAACTCACCAGCGCATCGGAGAGGCCCGGCAGTGTAGCCCAGCCGGCCACTTCCTCCGGCAATGGGATCTTCAGTTCTTCATACGCACGAATCGTCCCTGTTGCCAGAAACTCTTCAATCTTCACGGCCAAGTCCCGCCCGATTCCAGGGATATCCTGAAGTTGATGCCGCGCGGCCAGATCAGCCAGGTCTCCCGTCACCGCCAGGATTGAGTCAGCCGCTTTCCGATACGCGCGGACACGATAGGGATTGGCGCGTTGGCCTGCCAATAGGTTGGCCATCGCGCGAAAGATCTCTGCCAGTTGATGGGGATGGTCGTCCATAGTCCTGTGCCCAGCGGTCTTCATCGACATTGTGCGAGGTTCCGATCCCAAACAGCAAGGCCTCTCGGGGCTTGGTTGACAATCGGTTTTCTCGTTTCATAGGATGATCTGGAAAGGCTGAGGTGACACGGTGACCATTCAGGTGAACGGCGAGTCTCGTGGAGTCGGCGACGGACAGACGGTCGCCGCGTTGTTGCATGAGTTGGAAATCCGGGCCGATCGTGTCGCCGTTGAGTTGAATTTGGAGATTCTGGATCGCAAGGAGTATGAGACCCGTGGACTCCGCGAAGGGGATCGGGTCGAGATATTGAGCTTTATTGGCGGCGGAGCGAGGTAACCACATTTATGGATACGATGAACGATCGCTTAGTGATTGCCGGCCGGGAATTTAAGTCTCGCCTCTGGGTGGGGACCGGTAAGTATAAAGATTTTGTCGAGACCAAGAAGGCGATCGAGGCGTCCGGTGCGGACGTGGTGACGGTCGCAGTCCGTCGCGTGAACATTACGGATCGGTCCAAGGAAAATCTTCTGGACTATCTCGATCCGAAGAAATACATCATCCTGCCGAACACCGCGGGCTGTTACACGGTGGAAGATGCCGTCCGGTATGCCCGGCTGGCTCGCGCGGCCGGCGTCTCCGATCTGGTCAAGTTGGAAGTCCTCGGCGATGAGAAAACGTTGTTCCCGGATACGGCCGGATTGATCGAAGCCGCCAAGATCCTCATTAAAGAGGGGTTCATTGTCCTGCCCTATACGAACGATGACCCGATCGTGGCCAAGAAGCTGGTGGATATCGGCTGTCCCGCGGTGATGCCGTTGGCTGCTCCGATCGGCTCGGGGCTCGGGATCCGTAATCCATACAATCTCAAGATCATCATGGAAACGGTCAAGGTCCCCATCATCGTGGACGCCGGTGTCGGAACAGCATCCGATGCCGCGCTGGCAATGGAGTATGGCGCAGATGCCGTGCTCATGAATACCGCCATTGCCGGGGCACAGGATCCCATCGCGATGGCCGAGGCGATGAAGTATGGTGTGTGGGCCGGCCGCCTGGCCTACAAAGCCGGCCGTATTCCACGCAAGCTCTATGCTACGGCCAGCAGTCCGATCGAAGGGATGCTCTAAAAGCCAGTGAGCGATCATGGGCAGATGCCGGCGAGCCGGGTGAAGTTCGTGTGTGAGTGGTGACTCGGTTCTGTTGTGTCGGCATTGCGCATTCAACTGGCATCTTTCAGCATCCAGAATGTTTCTCGAATGCCCTCCGTTGATTTCCGTCTGTATGTAGTGACTGATCGTCATCAGACCGCCGGACGTCCGCTCGCGTCGGTTGTTGGGCGGGCGGCGAGTGCCGGTCTGCGTGCGGTGCAGCTACGGGAGCGTGATCTTCCGATCCGAGAGCTGCTGTCGTTGGCGCTTGAGCTGCAGTGCGCGTTGCCGGACATACAATTGTTCATCAATGACCGTCTAGATCTAGCGGTGGCGCTGGGGTGCCGGGGGGTACATTTGCGCGAGAGTAGTTTGCCGGCCCCGGTGGTCCGAACCCTGTTGCCGCCCTCGCAGTTGTTGGGTTTGTCCGTCCATTCCATCCAGGGGGCGGTGGAGGCAGAGCGGCACGGCGCGGACTTTGTGGTGTTGGGTCCGATTTACGACACGCCTTCGAAACGGGAATATGGGGCGCCGCTCGGTCTCCAGGTACTTGAACAGGCTGCGTGCACGGTCAACATTCCGATTTTTGCGATCGGAGGGATGACGGCCGCTCGCACACGTGAGGTGCGGCAGGCGGGCGCGTTCGGTGTGGCGGTGTTGTCCTCGATCCTGAGCGCGTCGAATATCGAAACCGCGACCGAAAAATTTCTTGCGGCGATCGAGCGTGAATCATGAACGTGTCTGCTGCAGCGTCGGTACCTGCTGCTGTTGACCACCCCATAGGCGGGTGATAGAATCCGAGCCAGTGTTGATGACCGTCACTGACAGGGATTGTAATCGATCCAACGAGTGGGGCGATGGCCGAATCAAAAGGGAGTTCAGGCCGACTCCGGTCCTTCCGTGATTCCGTCAAGCGCCTGACCAAGTCACTTTCTGACGGAGATGGAGTCGTGACACACAAGAACGACGAACAGGCTCGCGAGGTTGAGAAACTTCGCACCCAAATCCAGTCCATGGAGGAGGAGATTCGGCGGCTCTACCAGTCACGCTACCAGCTCGAGCAAACGACGAAGCAGAACGAGAAGCTCGTCGCCACCCTCCAAGAAGCCAAGTCTCAAATCGAAACGTTGCGGGCCGAAGTGGAGAAGCTGACCGCTCCGCCCTCGACTTACGGGATTTTCTCCAGCCTCGATACCGATGGCACCGGGAATGTCTACGTATCCGGCCGTAAGATGAAGGTGAGTCTTCATCCCTCCATCAAAGCGAAATCTCTTCGCAAAGGGCAGGAGGTCATCCTCAACGAAGCGCTCAATGTCATCGAGGTGCGTGGATTCGATGTGCAGGGCGAAGTCGTCCGTTTGAAGGATGTGCTGGAGGGGAATCGGGCGCTGGTGACGCTGCACTTCGATGAAGAAAAAGTTGCGGAGCTTGGCGAGCCATTGCTGAGTGAGCGCCTCAGCGTCGGCGATCATCTCTTGTACGATCCACGGTCCGGCTGCGTCATCGAAAAGTTACCGAAATCGGAAGCCGAGGAACTGGTGCTCGAAGAAATCCCCGATGTGGACTACGAACATATCGGCGGACTCCAGAAGGAAATCGAGCAGGTGCGCGATGCCGTGGAGTTGCCCTTCCTGTATCCCCATATCTTTTCGAACTACAAACTCAGCGCTCCGAAGGGCGTATTGCTCTACGGTCCGCCGGGATGCGGCAAGACGTTGATCGCCAAGGCTGTGGCCAGTTCGATCGCCAAAAAGCTCGGGCATCTCAAGGATAAACAACTCCGCAGCTACTTCCTCCATGTGAAGGGGCCTGAACTACTGAACAAGTATGTCGGCGAGTCGGAGCGGCAGGTGCGTGAGGTGTTCAAGAAGGCCAAAGAACGCGCCGACGACGGTCATCCTGTGATTGTGTTTTTCGACGAGATGGACGCGCTCTTTCGTACGCGTGGCACCGGGATCTCGTCGGACATTGAATCGACCATCGTGCCGCAGTTCCTCTCGGAAATCGACGGGGTGGAGCGTCTGACCAATGTCATCGTTATCGGCGCAAGCAATCGGCAGGATTTGATCGATCCGGCCGTGCTTCGCGCGGGTCGTCTCGATGTGAAGGTGAAGGTCGGGCGCCCGGATGCCACCGCCGCCCGGGACATTTTCTCCAAATATGTCTCGACCGATCTGCCGTTTGACGAGGAGGATCTGAAGCGGCATGCCGGGGATGCCCGTGCACTGGTGGACTCCCTGATGAATATGACCGTCGATGCCATGTATGCGACGACGGACGAAAACAAGTTCATTGAAGTGACCTATGCGAACGGCGAGAAGGAAGTGCTGTATTTCAAGGATTTCGCCAGCGGCGCGCTGATCGAAGGAATCGTGTCGCGTGCGAAAAAATTCGCCGTGAAGCGGGCGATTGCGCAAGAAGGAACCGGCCTGCGGGCCGAGGATTTGATTCGAGCGATCCGTGAAGAGTTCAAGGAGCACGAAGACTTGCCCAACACCACGAATCCGGATGATTGGGCCAAGGTCGCCGGCAAAAAAGGCGAGAAGATTGTCCACCTCCGGACGATCAGCGGCGGGCCGGCTGAGGCGCGCCAGATCGAAACGGTCAACACCGGTCACTACCTGTAGCGCGATATTTCATGAGCGACAATCCTACGCACAGTCCGTCCCGTGTCATTGGCACGGAGACCGAATTCGGTATCGCCAGTCGTGACCCGAATGCGGCCGACCCGGTGGCCAACTCCATTCACCTCATCGGATACTACCCGAATCTGCCGGCGCCGCATGCGGTGTGGGACTACGAGAATGAAAATCCGCTGCTGGATGCGCGCGGGTTTGAGGTCGATGGCGAGCGGGAACGGCCGGGCCCCGATTACAATCGCCAGCTGAATAAGGTCTTAGCCAACGGTGGCCGCCTCTATGTCGATGGCGCGCATCCTGAATATTCTACGCCGGAATGTCTGAACGCCAGGGACGTGGTGGCGTTCGAGCGGGTCGGCGAACGCATCGTCGCGCAGGCTCTGGAGGGCATTACCAAGGCGCGTGGCCGTGATCAGTTCGTGTTGTATAAGAATAATTCAGACGGCAAGGGCAACAGCTACGGGTACCACGAGAATTATCTCGTGTCGCGGGCGGTGCCGTTTGAACGCATCACCCAGGTCCTCACGCCGTTTTTGGTCACCCGGCCGATCTATGCCGGGTCCGGTAAGGTCGGGGCGGAGAACCAGACCAGTCCCGTCGACTATCAGATTTCGCAGCGGGCTGACTTTTTTGAAACGCTTGTCGATCTCAACACGATGGTTCGGCGGCCGATCATCAATACGCGGGACGAACCGCACTCCGATTCGACGAAATACCGCCGGTTACACGTCATTGTCGGAGATGCCAATATGGCCGAGGTATCGACCTATCTCAAGGTCGGGACGCTCTCGATTGTGTTGGCATTGCTCGAAGCCGGCGCCGAACTTCCCCGAATCAGCCTAGCCGATCCCGTGAATGCCATCAAACAGGTCTCCCGAGACGTGCAGATGAAGGAGAGCCTCACGTTGACCGATGGGAGCGCATCGACGGCGATTGCCGTGCAGCGAGCCTACCTCAAGGCCGCTCAGAGCTACTATGCCTGCCACGAACTGGACCAAGTGACGAAGGACGTGCTGGTGCGGTGGGAAGATGTGCTTGACCGCCTGGAACGAGACCCCCGGTCATTGGTGCGGGAACTGGACTGGGTCGCGAAGCGGTATTTGATCGAGTCCTATATGGAGCGCAAATCTTGCGGGTGGGACGATCCGCGCGTCCGCCTGATGGATCTCCAATATCACGATGTTCGTCCTGACAAAGGGCTGTATTACACCCTGGAACGGAATCATCGCATTGAGCGGGTGGTATTGGACCATGAGATTGTGCGGGCGGAATTTAATCCGCCGGTTGGGACCAGAGCCTATTTTAGGGGCCAGTGCGTGAAGAAGTACCCGAACGTCGTCTACGGGGCGAGTTGGACGTCCGTGCTGTTCGATATCGGGCAGAACAAGATCAAGAAAATTCCCTTGATGGATCCCTTGCGGGGAACCGAGGCCCTGACCGGGGAACTCTTGGCTCAAGCGGAGACGGCGGCTGCCCTGCTCGCAAAACTTTCAACCTGACTGCGACTATTGAATGAAACAGTCCTCCTTTCTGCCACATCACGAAGGATCCAGCTTCTTTGATTTCCTTACCCAGCATCACCCTGAGTTGAAGCCTGGTTTGAACGACATCGTGCTCCAGCGAGCGACGCTTCCCGTCGACCTCGGTCGGCCCGGAGCAATCCCGGTGCCGCATGGAACGACGGTCCTGGCGTTGAAATATCGGGATGGGGCGATTATCGCCGGTGATCGACGCGCGACCGAAGGATTCCAGATCGCGGACCGGCGAATTGAGAAAGTCTTTCGCATCGACGACTATTCCGCCATGGCGATCGCAGGGGCTGCGGGGCCGTGTATTGAGATGGCGAAGCTGTTTCAAACGGAGCTTGAACATTACGAGAAGCTTGAAGGTGTGCAACTGTCTTGTGAGGGGAAAGCCAACAAGCTGGGGCAAATGGTGAAGGCCAACCTGCCGATGGTCTTTCAGGGCTTGGTCGTCATGCCGTTGTACGTCGGATATGACCTGAAGCGTCAGGAAGGCCGCATTTTTAAATACGACATCACGGGTGGTCGCTACGAAGAGTCCGATCACCATTCCATTGGCTCCGGCGGCAAAGACGCGCGGAATACCATGCGTGAACATTACCGTCCGGGGCTCCCGGAAGAAGAGGCCCTTCGCGTTGGATTGCTGGCGCTCTACAACGCGGCGGATGAAGATGTAGGGACCGGTGGTCCTGATTTGGTCCGTGGTATCTATCCGACGGCGAAGATCGTCAGTCACGTCGGCATCACGGATGTTCCCGAAGACCGGGTGCGTGCGATGTATGAAACCATGATCGCAGAGCGAAGGAGATCTTAGTCGATGCCGCTGCCCTACTACGTCTCGCCTGAACAGATGATGCAGGACAAGGCGGAGTATGCCAAAAAAGGCATCGCCAAAGGCCGTTCCATCATTGCCCTGGAATATGTGGACGGCATTTTGCTCGCCGCGGACAATCCCAGCTCGTCATTGCATAAAGTTTCCGAGGTCTACGACCGGATTGCGTTTGCCGGAGCCGGCAAATACAGCGAGTTTGAGCATCTCCGGAAGGCCGGCATTCGCCATGCCGATCTGACCGGGTACATGTACAGCCGGGAAGATGTGAGCGCGCGGACCCTGTCCAATGCCTATTCGCAGAGTTTAGGGACGGCGTTCAGTACCGATGTCAAACCTCTGGAAGTGGAAATTCTCGTCGTGCAAGTTGGTGGACAAGGGCAGGCGAATGAGATATTTCGCATCTCCTTCGACGGGAGCATCGTGGATGAAAAAAACCTTGCGGTCATTGGCGGAAGGTCGGAGGCCGTTCAACAATACCTGCGGGAGCATGCCACATCGCAGCCACCAACGCTGAAGGACGGGCTCCGGCGTTGTCTTGCCGCCCTGGAGCAGGTCGCCAGCCAGAAGATCCCTTCCGAAAATCTCGAAGTCGCCGTGCTGGACCGAAACCGGCAGGGGCGGAAGTTCAAACGGTTGAGCAGCACCGATATTTCCCAACTCTTCTCCTAGCCGTCCCCTCCGTGTAACGTTCTCTGTATTCGGGTTCCTGTTCGTGACGCAGGTGTCATTGCGGGCATCTGTTGAAGCCTCACCCTCCACGGTGTATCCTGAAAGAAGCGGAGTCGAGGAAACGTCTTTCCATGCAGCAACGTATTTTCGGTTTGGAAAACGAATACGGCCTGATTTTTTCTCCGAATGGGAAGATTTATCTCCCGATGGAGAAAGTGCTGGGTTATATCTTCGAAGGTCTGATTCCGAACAGCTGGCCGTCGAATGCCTTTCTGGTCAACGGCGCGCGCTTTTATCAGGATACCGGCTGCCATCCCGAGTACTCCACCCCGGAGTGCGACAATATCCTCGATCTCGTCATTCACGATAAGGCGGGAGAGCGATTGCTGGAGGCCTGTTTGCCGGCCGCAGAGGAGCGCCTGCGGGAAGAGGGGCTGTCCGGCGAAATCTACATTTTCAAGAACAACACCGATTCGCTCGGCAATACCTACGGTTGTCATGAAAATTATCTGATGCGCCGGGATGTAGATTTCTGGAAAGTCACCGAGCAGCTCATTCCGTTTTTCGTCACCCGGCAGATCTATTCCGGTGCCGGTAAGGTCCTGAAAGTCTCGGGTAAACCGCAGTACTTCATCTCGCAACGCGCCCAGCATATTCATGAAAAAACCTCCTCTTCGACGACCTCGTCCCGGAGCATCATCAACACCCGCGATGAGCCTCACGCCGACGCGGAGAAGTATCGGCGACTGCACATCATCGTGGGCGACTCCAACATGTCGGAGTATGCGACGTATTTGAAAGTCGGTACCGCCACGTTGGTGCTCTCGATGATCGAAGCCGGGTATGCCGTCAGCGGGATGGAACTTGAAGATCCCGTGAAAGCCATCCGTGAAATTTCCCGCGACCCGACCCTCAATAAGAAGGTGAAGCTGGACGACGGCAGGCAGATGACCGCCATCGAGATTCAGCGTGTCTACGTCAAGCGTGCGAAAGAGTTTTTGGCGGAGCAGGCACATGACCCGGTGCTGGACGATGTGTGGGAGAAGTGGGTGTCGGTGTTGGATCGTCTGGAAGAGGATCCCATGCAACTCGTGCGCGAGGTCGATTGGGTGATGAAAAAGCATCTCATCCAATCGTATACGGATAAGAAAGATTGCGGGTGGGATGACCCTCGGGTCTTTTTGTTGGATTTGCAATTTCATGACGTGAAACGAACGCGAGGGCTGTATTATTTGATGGAAAATCGGGGGATGGCCGTGCGGGTGGTGGAGGAGGAAGCGGTGCAACGGGCGATGTCCGTGCCGCCTCAGACCACGCGCGCCAAAGTGCGTGGCGACTTCATCCGGTTCGCACGGGCCAAGAATCGTTCGTACACCGTGGATTGGACGTATCTGAAGTTGAACGGGTACTGGGAAGAGACGATCCTCTGTATGGACCCATTCAGTGCGGTGAATCGGCGAGTCGAGGAATTGTTGTCGCAGGTGTCGGGCGCGCGATTGTATCGATGAGGCAGGGTAACGGGTAGAGGCGAGAGCAGACCATGTCGTTCTTAGATCGCTTTCTCATCATCTCCGTGGTGCTGCTCACGAGTGTGTTTCCCGTCGAGCTCTTTCCGAACACGGGGCCGGCGCCTCGCGGGGGAGACGGTCAGTTTACCGGGAAGCAGGGGCAGGTGATCCTCATCAACGTGCCGGACATCAAGGATGCTACCAGTGTCAAAGGCGGGTTTCTCGGGCGTAAGGTGACACTCTTTCCGGACCCGACTGCCGGTGGCGGCGCCGGGTATGTCGGATTACTGGGGATCGATCTCCAGGATGAGCCGGGAGCGCACGAACTGACCATCGATGTGCAGCAGGGAGAGAAGATGCGGCATCTCTCCTACCAGGTGCTGGTGTTAAAGGAAAAGTTCTCCGTCGAGCATCTGAAGCTGCCCAAAGACAAAGTCGATCTCGATGAGAAAGCCGCCGCGCGTTGGAAGGCCGAACAGGAACAGGTTCGGAAGGCTCTGGCCGAAGAGTCCGCCATGCGGCTTTGGCAAACGGGGTTTATCGAACCGGTTCATGGCAAGCGCACAGGGATTTTCGGGAGTGTCCGTATTATGAACGGTCAGGCCAGAAATCCGCATAACGGAGAAGATATCGGGGCGCCGATGGGGACCGACGTGATGGCCAGCAACGATGGCGTGGTGCGGCTTGTCGTGGATCACATCTTTTCCGGCCGTGGCATCTTCGTGGATCACGGCCTCGGCCTGTATTCGATGTATTTTCACCTCTCCGACGTGCTCGTGAAAGAGGGCGACCTCATCAAAGCCGGACAGGTCATCGGCAAAGTCGGCGCGACCGGTCGAGCCACCGGTCCCCATCTCCATTGGGGCATGAAGGTCAACGGCGCGCGGGTGAATCCGTATGCCTTGCTGGAATTGCCGTTTACACAGAATCCCGCTGCTGTGCGGCCGGCATTGGCTGCGCCGATGGGGCTCCCGCAAACAGAAGTCAGCCCTACCGCCGTCGGTGGGGATACACGGTAAGGTGAGACGGTTCTAACGCACCGCCTGCCTCCCTCCGAATAAGCCTTCAGACGTCGTGAGAGTATTTCCTAGCTCTTATTCTGCAACCGTGAATCAAGCGCCGTGCCCACCGCTTTTATCAGTGAGTCAGGGGTATAGGGCTTGGGGATGAACGCTGTTTGTGCATCGAGCTTTTCCAACAGCATTTCCCCGCAGTCTGAATAACCGGAGGTGAGGAGAATCTTGATGTTTGGTTGTAGCTTCCGGAGTTGAGTGGCAAGTTGTAACCCGTCTATGCCGGGCATCACCATATCGGTGATCAAGAGGGAGATGCTGCCTTCCCGCTGGTGAACCATCTGGAGGGCTTCCTCACCCGTTCGAGCAACCAGGACCGTATGATGCTGTGCCGCCAACACGGTATGTGCCAAGCCGCGAACCATGTCATTGTCTTCGACCAGAAGAATGGTCTTTGATTGTTCGCTGGCGGTCTTGGGTTGAACCACCGGGCGCGACGGGTTGGAATCCTCGGTGATGCAGGGCAGATAAATGCTGAAGGTGGTGCCGCATCCAGGCTTGCTGTCTATCCCGATTGCCCCCCCACTCTGCCGAACGATTCCATAGACCGTAGACAACCCAAGGCCGGTGCCTTTGCCTAGCTCCTTCGTGGTGAAAAACGGCTCAAATACCTGTGTCAATATATCGGCTTCCATTCCGCAGCCTGTGTCCCGGACGGCGAGCATGACATACGAACCGGGAAGAAGAGGATCTGGCGAGAGCGAATCGGAGTGATTGATCGAAACCGCTTTCGTTTCAAGCTCCAGGCACCCGCCTTGCGGCATGGCATCGCGAGCGTTGACCACGAGATTCATGATCACTTGCTCGATTTGGCCGGGATCCGCCTTGATTCGCCCCAGCGTAGGATCCAAGGCGAGGACGAGTTGCACGTTTTCGCCGATGACGCGCTTCATCAGCTCGACGATATCGGTGACGCGGTCATTGAGGTTGAGCGGTTGGCGTTCGACAATCTGGTGACGCGTAAAGGCCAGCAATTGCTGAGTCAAGGCGGCGGCTTTATTGCCGGCTTCCTTGATTTGTATCATCCCACGCTGCGTCCGAATGGATTGTCCTGGCTCATCCGTTAAGAGCTCGGCCCAGCTGTTGATAATCGTCAGCAAATTGTTGAAGTCGTGTGCAATCCCTCCGGCCATGCGCCCCAGGGCGTCCATTTTTTGTGCCTGGCGAACCTGCCGTTCGAGATCCTTTCGATGAAGAAATTGGGTGATCATGGCGCCTAACGCACCCACCTGTTCCAATCGCGAGGCACTCGGACGCAGCCGTTCAGAGGTGAGAAACTCCATGATGCCCAGGATTTCCTTCCCCGCATCAATGGGGAAGGCGATCCCTCCGTGGAGGTCGGCTTCATGCGCGGCGTGGAATGCCGGGAACTCGGCCTCGTTGAGTATATCCGAGCAGAGAATGGCTTCCCCCGTCTTCCAGACCTGCCCGGCCAGTCCGACTCCTTGTCGTAAGGCAAGGCTCTGATAGATCTGGGAGAAGTGTTCTGCGGGGAGACTTGCCTGGTGCCACAGGGAATTGCAGTGCAGTGTCTTGTCGTGTGAATCGACCAGCCAGAATGCGCCTACCGTCCAACCTTGGAGCTCGCACATAGTGCGAATGATCCTGGGCACCGCTTCACTGAGCGAGACGGAGTGTTCGAGCGCGAGGCCGACGGAGAGTTGAACGGCATGCATCGTTTCGGCTTGTCGGCGTTCGGTGATGTCGGCTTTGGCGCCGATCATGCGAGAGGGCTTCCCCTGGGCGTCGCGGTGCACATACCCGCGATCGATCACGTACGCATAGGTGTCGTCGAGTCGGCGACATCGATATTCGGCCATCCACAAATGTTGATCCGACTGAAGCACGTGGACAAGGTTGGTGAGGACCGAGGCCCGGTCCTCAGGATGAATCTGGTCGGCCCAGGGAATCTGTCCGTGCCGAAGATCCTCAGGCGCCGATCCGTATACTGTTCGATAGACGTCGTTAACCCACGTCGCGCCGGAGGTGATATCCCAGTCCCAGATGCCGTCACGGGTGGCGAGGCAGGTCAATTGAAACCGCTCTTCGCTCTTCCGCAAGGCTTGCTCGACTCGGTGCCGTCCCATGGAATACCGGATGGCGCGTCGCAGCGCGTCGCCCGTCAACCGACCCTTGACGAGGTAATCCTGCGCGCCGCGTAAGAGAGATTCCTCGGCGATGACGTCGTTATCCAATCCCGTCATCACGATGACCGGCGCGTCAGGTGCGTGAGCCCGCACCCGATCAAGGATCTCCAAGCCCTGGCTGTCCGGTAGCGAGAGATCGACCAAGACGGCATCGACGGGACACTCCGCAAGTTTCAGCATCCCGGTTTCAAGCCGATCTGCCCAATTGAGCGTGATGCTGTCCGCTGACTCCTCACAGAGCGCTTGATGGATCAGCTCGGCATCGTCTTCATTATCCTCGATCAGCAATAGATGCATGGATTATCTCTTCAGTAAGGGGAGTTTAGATACCAGCGTCCAATAAAGTTCGAACTGTTTCACGACCATCTGGAATTGGCTGAACGTGACAGGTTTTCGAATGTAGGAGCAGGCCCCCTGTTGAAACGCCCGCACAATATCCTCCTCGCGTTCACTGACGGTGAGCATGACGACGGGGAGCGGGCGAAATCGAGGTTCTGATTTGAGTTCGATCAGCACATCGAGTCCGTTTTTTTTCGGCATGTTGATATCCAGGAGGACCATGCCGGGGAATGGACATTGACTGTAGGGACCTTTCCCACGCAAATAGTCGAGGGCTTCTTCGCCGTCCCGCACGATGGCGACTCGGTTGGCCATGTTTGCAGTTTCGAAGGCTTCCCGGATCAGCAAGATGTCGTCTTCATTGTCTTCTGCGAGAAGAATATCAAATGGCCGCATGGTTATCGCTGCACCTTTCTTTCACCTGGCTGGCTCGCGCCGAACGAAATGATAAAGTCTGATCCGCCGCCTTCGCGAGGTTCGACCCAGGCTCGACCACCGTGCCGTTCGGCCACCTGCCGAACGATGGCCAGCCCTGCGCCGGTCCCCTCTATCTCACGTCCGACTGCACGGCGGAACAGCTCAAATATCCGATCGCGCTGGCCCGGCGCCACTCCGGGGCCGCGATCCCGCACGACCACGCCGAGGAGTTCGGTTCCCTCAAGATCCATCCCGCAATACGGGGCGATCTCAATGTCCGGGGGCTGCCCGGCGGAGGCAAACTTGAGCGCATTCGAGAGCAGATTGTAGATGCCCTGGACGGCCCAGGTGGTATTGACTCGCAGGCACGGAAGGGGCGAACGAATCGTGATGTGTGCGCCGGTTTCTTTGATGCGGTTCTCCAGGCGATCCAGGGCTTCTTGCACCAACTGTTCAGCGTCGATATCGTCAACGGGCGATTCCATGCGTTGCGCGCGGGAGAGCTCCAGGATGTCCTCGAGCAGTTGATTGAGCCGCTGCGTGGCCCGGATCACGCGCCGGAGGAAGTCTTGCCCCCTCTCGTCCAACCGGTTCGCATACTCTTTCTGGACGAGGACGGAAAACCCCTCGATCGCTCGCAGCGGCTCTTTCAAATCGTGCGAGGTCACATACAGGAGGGTGGCCAGATCCATGTTCTTCCTGAGGATCATGAGCTCGGCCCGTCGTCGCGCGGTGATATCCCGGTCGGTTTCCAGTACGAGGCTGCGGCCGTTCATCTTGAGCAATCCCCAGCGGCTCGCCACAAGCACGTCCCGTCCGTCTTTCGTGCGATGGTGAATCTCACCGGTCCATTCCCCGGTGGTCTCCAATTGAGTCTGGATCGTGCTCAGAGGAGAGGGGAGTCGGCTTTGCAGCAGGTGAACACTGTTGTGTCCCAATGCCTCCGATCGGGAATAGCCGTACAGTTGCTCGCATCCTCGATTCCACTCCACGATGCCCATGTCGACGTCCCAGGCAAAAATCGGTTCATACGATAATTCGATGAGCTGGCGTTGCTGAGCCATCAAGTCTTCGGTCCGCTTCCGTGCCGTGATGTCACGGAGGATCACGGTAAATAGCTTTTGCCCGCGGCTCGTTATCTGTGAAATGCTTGCTTCGATCGGAAATTCTTCGCCATTGGCCCGCACGCCGGAAATCATGCCAAGCGTGCCCATCTGGCGCTTGCTGACGTTCGCGTGACTAAAGCCCAGCACATGCTGGCTGTGCGCGGTACGGTACCGTTCGGGAAGGAGCACGGCGACCGGTTGCCCGATTATTTCCTGGACTCGACGACCGAACATCGATTCCGCTGCCGCATTGAAGTGCACAATTTCCTGGCACTCATTGATCGTGATAATGGCGTCCATCGCAGAATTAAATATGCCGCTGAGGATTTGCTCGCTGTCGTGCGCGGCCGCGATCGCGGCTTTCTGTTCGGTAATATCGATGCACGAGCCGATGAAGCCGACGAATCTCGCTTCCCCTTCGAAACGAGGAACCCCGTGATTCAGTAGCCAGCGCCATTCTCCATCATGCCGACGCAGGCGATATTCCATCCTGAATTCGTGCTGCTTACGGAAGGCGTTGTCGTAGACGCGGAGGGTATAGTCGATATCGTCCGAGTGAACATTCTCGACCCATCCATCGCCCAAATCCTGCTCGCGGGTGCGACCGACGAATTCCAGCCAGGGGTTGTTCACCCAAATGCATCTCTGTGTCAGATCGCTGATCCAAATCAACACCGGCGCGTGGTCCGCCATAACCTGAAAGCGATCTTCAGTGGATTTCAACGTCGCTTGCATATTCGTGATGGTCAGCAGCTTCTGTTCCAGCCGTTCATTGGTGAGCCGGAGTTCTTCGGTTCGTTCCTGGACCTCGACTTCGAGACGTTCGTGACTCCTACGCAGGAGGTCCTCTGCTCGTTTCCGGTAGGTGATATCCACGAGGGTGGAGCGGCTGGCGACGAATCGACCGTCTGGGCCCTTGATGGCCGTGGCGTGTACCAGAACCGGCATCAGTACGCCGTCCCCACGCCGCATCGTGAGCTCTAAGTCCCGCACGAATCCTCTCTCCATGAAGCGCGGGTATTCTTGCTGAAACAGTGCGGCGGACTCGGGGGTGATCAGGTCCCGAAAGCACACTTTCCCGATGACTTCGTCTTTGCGATATCCCAGCCAGTCGAGTTCGGTTTGATTGATCGCGACGTAGATGCCTTGCGCGTTCAGTGAGTGGTACCCGCAGGGCGCACGGTCGAACAGGTCCTGCACGTCCTGCGCGTTTTTCAGGAGCAGGGTTTCCCGCACTTCAAAGGCCTTGTGTGACGAATCCAAGGCGGCGGTCTCAACAAGAGTTTGGGTGACGCGCCTATACTGGACGATCAGATAGGCGGTGACCGTAAACATTCCTATGCCGGCCGTGCGATTCACCCATGGTAACCATGTCGGCACGCCATCGAGCAGGGGGGAAAGCAGGAGACCCACGGGGGTGAGCACTGCGCAGATTCCTGCTGTGTAATAGGGGGTCCAGAGAGAGGGAAGCTGGTACGTAAGGAGCACAGGAATGAGGTAGAAGACCCAGACGGGAATTCCGGCCGGTGTGACACAGTCGATCGCGAATATGATTCCGAGCAGGGCGGCAATTATGGAAAAGACGACTCGCTCACGAAGCGAAGCAGCGCTCTCGTATGTGTTGGCCTCGTCGGTAGTATCCATGGCCGCGTCGCTCCTCTGCGGGGGGGGGGGCCGTATCGCAATCAAGACGCGATGGCGATGGCACCGCAACTATGCACAAACTCGCCGACGATGAATAGAGGCGATATGACCTAGTAAAGTACGCAGGCGTGATGGTTGCCTGAAGAGGACAATGGGGTGTGGGGGGGGGGACGGCCGGAAAGGGGGCCGCCTGGAGCTGGCGTCCGACTAGGGCAAGAGGCTTAGAAATTCGTTTCTATACTTGATGGGGTCTTATTCAGCACGGTTGCAGCGGCGCGGGAGAGGGCGGCGTCCTGATCGTGGTCGAGGGCGTAGATGCGGAACTGCACGAGGCGGGTTGGAAGCAGATCGAGAAATTCCTCCAGTGGCTCAGTCGAGACACCCTTTGTGCCGGGATCGTAGACGAGTAGGGGAATGCCGCGTGTATCTTTGGGGTCCGGGCGCGGATCGAGCGGCGCCATGTCGACGCGGAACGGCAAGGTGTGTAGTTTTGCCGGGAGCGCTTTCTGGATCTGCTGTTGGAATTGTTCATGGCTGGGAAAGTCCATGCCTCGTTCGATGCCCTTTTCCTTGAGTACGGTACTGTAGGCCATTTTCCACTTCACGTCGCGTTCCAGGATATGCGCCCATTCCTGATGTAAGCGCCGCAGGCTGCTCTGGCCGGCTTTCTTCCAACGTCTGACATCTTCCAATAACGACCAGTCGGTCAGCGTCAGGTATTCGTCCATGTGTTTGGCCGGATTGGAGGGGAACAACAGCTTCATGGTGTCGCCGAAGATGTCCCGCAGGTGGATGTCGATGGCGCGGGTCGTACGGTGATAGTACACATTGGAATAGAGATACATGCGGGTGTTCAAAAACATCTGCAGGGCCGGCAGTCCGGTTTTATGGATCGTGAATCCCTTGTCGGTGATGATGGTGTAGTGGATCAAGCGGGTCAGGTCCACCGGTCCCACGGCGACGCCGCACATGTAGGCATCGCGCAGCACATAATCCAGGTTATCGGCAGTGTAGCTGCCGGAAATCACCGGCTGGAGCATGTTGATCCAGCGCGGGATGCGGGAGTTGTCTTTGCCTTTTTCCTTCAGAATCACGTGCGCGATGTGATCCGGATTCAGCTCTTCTCCGCGATCGAAGGGGCCGGATGGGCTGCGACGGATTTTTTTGATGAGCGGTCCCAGGTGCTCGCGGACGATGATCTGGCCGAGCTTTTCATGCGAGAGGCCGAAGGTGTGCAGAAAATTATCATCGAAGAAGTGGCAGAACGGGCCATGCCCGATGTCGTGCACGAGCGCGGTGATGCGCAGGAACTCCTCGACATAGGCGGCTGAAGGCACGTCGGGCGCCGCCTGTTTCAGAAACGGGTACAGGTGGCGCGCAAACCGGCCCGCGACATGCATCGTGCCGAGTGAATGCACGAATCGCGTATGTTCTGCCGAAGGGTACACCCATCGCGCGCTTTGGAGTTGATAGATATAGCGCAGCCGCTGGACCCAGGGAGAATCGATCAGGTCTTTTTCCGTGCGCTCCGATGGATCCGGCGAGGAATACGGGACCGTGAACGAGACATATTCGTGGATGGGATCGGCAATGAGGGCTGATCCGTCGTACGGAGCGGGAGGATGTGCGGATGGGAGTTTCATATATGGTCGACCGCTCGGTGATCTTATCGTAGGCCTGAGGGAGGGGGCAACGGTTGATGGTCGTCTTCCGGCTTCGTGCTGCGATACTTGGACAGTAGCAGATAGGCGAGCGGGTAGGCCAACAGGCTGCCGGCAATACTCAAGACCATCCCGCCGACGAAGAACGGCCAGGCGTAGGGCATGACCTGGTGATAAATCCCAGAGAACGACAGATCGCTCCAGTCGAAGGACGGAAAGTCACGCACGCCCAACAGGACGGCACCGGTCCAATAGGTGCCTCCGAGGATGGGAATCAGCGTCCAGGGATTGTTGAGGAATGCGCCGGCCAGTAACGCCACCACATTGAGCCTGAAGGCCCAGGCGCAGAATCCCACCAGCACCATGTGCAACCCATAGGCCGGAGAAAAACCGAGGAAGACACCGATGGCAAAGGCCAGTGCCGTCCGGTGCGGTGTTTCATTGAGATGGAGAACTTGGCGAAACAGCGATCGTACGTCTGTCATCAACAGCCTTCACAGCCTTGGTGCGAGTCCAGTGACGAGGGACGGAGAAAATGTTCGTAACTGGTGACCGGCAGCGTTTTGGTGGCACCGGCCTCGGTCCGCACCCGCAAGCCGAGCCGTTTCGGAGTAATCGAGCCGATACAGGTCATGCAAAAATCGGTGTTCGCGGCCAGCCGGTCAAATTGCTGTTGTTTGCGGCGGGGGACGGTGAACAAGAGCTCGTAATCCTCACCGCCTTGTAAGGCAATTTGCTGAGCATCGAGCCCGCGCGCCAGGGCGTAGGCTCGGCAGGCCGGAGAAATGGGCAGGGCATCTGGGAAGATCTCTGCGCCGACGCCGCTGGCTTCGCAGACGTGGCGAAGGTCACCGGTCAAGCCGTCGGACAGATCGATCGCCGCGCTCGCCAGTCCATGGGTGAGCAGCCAGCGGCCCTCTGCGATGCGGGCTGACGGCCGGTGGTGTCGAGCCAGCAAGAAGCGAGTCTGTGCCGGGCGCAGATGTGCCTGTGTTGGCCGCCGTGCTGTGGTTAAGAGGTCCAGCCCTGCGTGGGAGTCGCCCAGCGTGCCTGTGACATACACGCGATCGCCGACGCGGGCGCCGCTGCGTAGGAGTGCTCGCCGAGGTTCGACGGTTCCCGTCAGCGTGATGCTGAGAAAGAGGCCTTGCTTGGATGCCGACGTGTCACCTCCGACCAGGCAGACCCGGTAGGGCGTGGTGGCGTGCATCATGCCGCGGTACAGCTGCTGAATCTGTTTCGTCGAACAGGTCGGAGGAATGGCGATGGCAACGAGCATGAAGCGGGGCGTTCCCCCCATGGCGGCGATATCGCTCAGGTTGGCAATCGCGGCCCGGTAGCCGATGTGTTCATAGGCGGAGGTGGCAGGATCGAAGTGCACCCCTTCGGCGAGCAGGTCCGTCGTGATGAGGGTCCATTCATCGGCTGAGGTCTTGAGAATGGCGGCGTCATCGCCGATGCCGCGGTACACCTGCCGATCCGGCCGCGCGGCCTGCGCCTGCAGGAGCCGGATCAGGCCGAACTCGCTACCGACGGAGTTGGGGCGGCGAGATCGGCCTGGCGGCATGTTAGAGAATCAACGAATGGGAGGCGTCCGGGAGGTGGAGGCTCTTCCTCGGCGAGCCGGTTGCCCGCTTGGATGGGGTCGATCGAGCTGATTTTTTTGTCGGCTTGTTGGGTGAGCCCGCGCGTGGCTTGCGAGTAGCCGTGCGTCGCAGCGCTTCCCGGATCACATCGTCCACGGTATCGACAAAGATCAACTCAATGCCTTTGAGGATGTGTTTGGGAATCTCTTCGAGATCCTTTTTGTTACGCTTTGGAAGGACCACCGTCGCGAGCTTCGCCCGCTTGGCCGCGAGAATCTTTTCCTTCAATCCTCCGATCGGCAACACGCGACCGCGCAGGGTGATTTCTCCGGTCATCGCGAGGTCGCGCCGCACGGGAATCTGGGCCAGCGCCGAGGCAATGGCTGTCGCCATGGTGATACCGGCGGACGGCCCGTCTTTCGGGGTTGCGCCGGCGGGGACGTGAATGTGAATGTCGTTTTTGGCGAAGATATCAGGACTGATGCCCAGGGTCTTCTCCCGCGAGCGGACATAACTCAAGGCGGCCTGCGCCGATTCTTTCATGACGTCGCCGAGATGCCCGGTGAGGGTGAGCTGGCCCTTGCCCTTCATGACGGTCGCTTCGATATACAGCACATCCCCGCCGCTTTCGGTCCAGGCGAGGCCCGTGGCGACGCCGATTTCATCCTTTTCAAGTTCCGCTTCGGGAACGAATTTCGCAACGCCCAAAAACTTATTCAAATTGTTCTGGTCGATGGTCTGGCACTCCGATTTGCCCTCGGCCACCTTCTTCGCGACTTTCCGCATGAGGTTGGCGATCTCGCGTTCGAGGTTGCGGACACCGGCTTCGCGGGTATAGTGCGAGATGACATGCCGGATGGTGCCTTCATTGACGCGGATATGTTTCTCGGTGATGCCGTGTTCGTTCATCTGGCGAGGGATCAGGTACTTTTGGGCGATGCCGAGCTTCTCTTCTTCCGTATACCCGGGGATATCGATCACTTCCATACGATCCCGCAAGGCGGGCAGAATCGGATCCATGAGATTGGCCGTTGTCACGAACATGACTTCGGTCAAATCAAACGGCACGCCCAGATAGTGATCGGTGAAGGTGTTGTTTTGTTCCGGATCCAGCACTTCCAGCAGGGCGGCCGACGGATCGCCTCGGAAATCCATGCCGACCTTGTCGACTTCATCGAGCATAAAGACCGGATTGTTCGTGCCGGCTTGTTTCATCCCTTGGATGATGCGACCCGGGAGCGCGCCGACGTAGGTCCGGCGATGCCCGCGGATTTCGGCTTCATCTCGTACGCCGCCGAGGCTGATGCGGACGAACTCGCGCCCCAGCGCGCGGGCGATGGATTTTCCTAACGAAGTTTTGCCGACGCCGGGCGGACCCACGAAACAGAGGATGGGCCCCTTCATCTTCTCTTTCAGTTTACGCACGGCGAGATACTCGATGATGCGTTCTTTCACTTTTTCGAGATCGTAGTGGTCCTCGTTCAGCACCTTCATCGCGGCCTTCAGGTCGAGATTGTCTTTCGACTTTTTATTCCACGGCAGTTCGACCATCCATTCGAGGTAGGTTCGAACGGTGGCGGACTCCGCCGTGTCGGGGTGCATTTTTTCCAGCCGCTTGAGCTGTTTCTCGGTTTCCTTGAGCACTTTCTCGGGCATCTTGGCGTCTTTGATCCGCTTGCGGAATTCCGCCACTTCCTCTGCCCGTTCGTCCAGCTCGCCGAGTTCTTTTTGAATGGCTTTCAATTGTTCGCGCAGGAAGTATTCGCGCTGGGTCTTGTCCATCTCTCCCTTGGCCTGAGCCTGGATCTTCTGCTGCATGGAGAGGACGTCGATTTCCTTGGCGAGAATCTCGCTGATCTGGCGGAGTCGTTGAATCGGATCCACGATTTCCAGCACGGCTTGCGTGATATCGACCTTCAGTCCGAGGTTGGAGGCCACCATGTCGGCGAGGCGTCCCGGATCTTCCAGGTTTTCGATGACGACCATCACATCCGGGATCAGCACCTTCCCCAAGCTCACGATCTTCTCGATCTGCTCCTTGACCGTGCGCATGACCGCCTCGGTCTCTAATGTGGAGCCGGGTTGCTTGATCTCAACCAGTTTCTCGATCCGGACCGAGTAATAGGGATCGTTCTGGATGTATTCCTCGATCCGTGCCTTCGCGAGGCCCTGCACCAGAATCTTGATCCGCTCGTCGGGCAGTTTGAGCATCCGCATGATGATGCCGACGGTGCCGACCGTGTGAATGTCTTCGGGCTGCGGGTTCTCGACATCCAGGGATTTCTGCGTGGCGAGGAAGAGCATGCGGTTGCCCGCGAGCGCTGCCTCAATGGCTTTGATGGACATCTCGCGGCCGACAAACAGCGGGAGCACCATGTAGGGAAACACGACGATGTCTCGCACCGGCAGTAGAGGGAGCTGATCCGGCGGTTCGAGGTTCTGGTTGTTTGAGAAGTCTTGTTCTACTGCTTCAGCCATGAGGCTCCAGTCTGCTGGTGTATGGTCTCAGTCACGATGTCGTGCGGTGGCACGGTTTGGGTGACGGTGATCCGTCATGCCCGGCTAGGTAGTGGTGCGTGTTCGACCTTGGGTGGACCGGCCGGAGCCTCGGCGGCGTGTCTCGGCGGGGGTCGGTCGGAGTCGTTGCTGCAGGAACTCGCCGAACGCAGGTCCCAAGGACGGGTTCTTGAGGGCTAATTCCACGGTGGCGATCAGAAACCCGAGTTTGTCGCCGGCATCGTGCCGTTGCCCTTCGACTTCGTGGGCGAACATCGGGGTGTGTTTCACGAGTTGTCGCAAGGCGTCGGTCAGTTGAATTTCTCCGTTTTTCCCCGGAGGGGTCTTGCGGAGAATCGGGAAAATTTCCGGCGGCAGAACATACCGTCCGATGACCGCGAGATTTGACGGCGCATCGGCGGGTGCCGGCTTTTCCACCAGATCGTCGACCCGGTGCAGCCCCTTGCCCAGGCTTCGAGCAGAGATGATGCCGTAGCGGCTGACCTCTTGCGGCGGCACTTCTTGCACACCTAAGACGGCGCCTTTGCGTTGCTTGTAAATGTGAATGAGCTGTGCGAGACCGGGAACCGGCGAATCGATGATCTCGTCGCCAAGGATGACGGCAAATGGTTCATCGCCGATCAGATGCTGGGCGCAGAGCACGGCATGCCCGAGTCCCATGGCTTCTGGCTGGCGGACGTAGCAGAAGTTTGCGAGATTCGAGATGTGCCGCATCTGGTTGAGCACTTGCCCCTTGCCGCTGCCCTTGAGATTTTCTTCCAGCTCCAGCGACCGGTCAAAGTGGTCTTCGATCGCGCGCTTACCGCGGCCGGTGATGATGATGATGTCTTCGATGCCGGATGCAACGGCTTCCTCCACGACATACTGAATGAGCGGTTTGTCGACCAGCGGCAGCATCTCTTTCGGAGACGCTTTGGTGGCGGGAAGAAAGCGTGTACCCAGTCCGGCAGCAGGAATAATCGCTTTACGTACATCTGTTCTTGTCATAGGGGGGATAGTATGTGAAGGGGTAAGTGAAGTCAAGATTTCCTCCGGTCTTTTCAGGTGCTGCCGATGCGTCGTGGCGCGGGGAAACTCCTTTACATTGAAAAATGTGGTCAATATAATTCGAGAGTTTTTCTGCACATGTGCGGTGGTGCTGCAACGAAAGCGGCGCATCGGTGATGGTTACGACAACAGCTCGCGGGTGGCTGCGCAGGGCCGGTCGGCTCCGTGCGCACGGCTCGACACGGAACGCGACGGTGTCTTATCTCGAAGGCCGGGACAACCAGTGCGTGCATTCCCAGGTGGTACGGAAGGATTGCGGTGACCAAGTCGGGAGGCAGGCGGTGGAGGCTGATTGTCATTCTCGCGCTGGTGATATTCTCCACGTGTGGTGTGGGGGAATTCCTCTACGCGCAGGACGGCGTGCCCACGGTGACGTCGGTCACCATTCGCGGGCAGAAACGGATCGAGCTCCAGGCAATTGAAGGGCGTCTCACGCTCAAGGCCCACGATCGTTTTACCGCGGATGCGCTCCGTGAGCAGGTCAAGATCCTCTATGGCACGGGGTACTTCGAAGACGTTCAGGTTGAGACGGAGCCGGACGCGGGCGGTGTGTCGGTCGGCTTCATCGTGCGGGAGAAACCGTTCATTACCGAGATCGTCTTCGACGGTAACGAGGAATTGAGCGACGATAAGCTCAAAGAGAAGATCACGATCAAGAGCCAGACGTTTCTCGATCAGCAGCAAGCCAAAGAGAGTGCGGAGAAAATCCGGCTCGCCTATCAGGAAGACGGATTCTTCAATTGCCAGGTCATTCCTGTGATTCAGGCGGTGGATGAGGACCGGAAGCGCCTGACGTACTTCGTGAAGGAAGGCACCAAGGCCAAAGTGCGACGCATCAATTTCGAAGGCATGCGGGCTGTCACCAAGGAAGAAATGTTCAAGGTGACGGCGACCCGTGAATGGATTCCTTGGTACGGACTCATCACGCAGATGAAGGTGCCGTCGTTGCTGTCCGATGCCGGCGTGTTGAAACGCGAGGAGCTTGGGAACGATATCGAGCGCATGCGGGAAGTCTATTTGAACAAGGGCTACTTGAATGTGCAGATCAGTCAGCCCACGCTGGAATTGACCGACGATAAGAAATGGTTCGAAATCAGCTATCAGATCGTGGAGGGTGAGCCGTTCATCGTGGAGCAGGTCGGGTTTCGTGGGAACACGGTGTTCGAAGACCATGAATTGCGCGAAGGCTTGAATATTCGGGCCGGCGAGATTTTTCAACGAGCCAAAATCCGGGGTGAAATCACCCGCATCACGGACCTGTACGGCGCGAAGGGCTACGTGTTTGCCGATGTCGTGCCGAACGTCACGCCCGACAACAATGCGCGCACGGCGACGATTCTCCTCAACGTGAAAGAGGGGGAGATGATGCGGATCCGGGAGATTCACGTCACCGGGAACGACAAGACCCGGGACAACGTGGTGCGCCGGGAATTACGCCTGGACGAGCAGGACGTGATCGATACGCTGGCGTTGAAGCGCAGTTTTCAACGCTTGAACAATCTGAACTTTTTTGAAACGGTGGAAATTCTGCCGCAGCAGGTCGACGTTGATAAGGTGGACCTCAATGTGAAGGTGAAGGAGAAGCCGACCGGCCAGTTCAGCATCGGCGGCGGATTCAGCACCTTGGACAAGCTGGTGGCGATCGCGGATATTACCGAAGGCAACCTGGGCGGCAACGGCTGGTTGGGGCGTATCCGCGGGCAATTGGGCCAGCAGCGGTCGTTGGGACTGGTGACCTTCAGGAACCCCTACGTGAACGACTCGTACAATGCGCTCCAGTTGGATATTTACCGGTCGATGACGAACTACATTTCCTACTTCGAGTCCAAGTCGGGCGCGAGCGCAACCTGGAGCCGGTGGCTGTCGGAATATGTCAACGGCAGCGTCAGCCTGTTCGCCGAGCAGTTGAAGTACAGCGATCCGCAGGAAGGCTTGTGTCCGGATCTGATCCCGCTTATCTGCCGACAGCTCGGGACGCAATCGTCGACGGGGTTTCGTACCTCGATTTTTCGCGACACGCGCGACTATTATCTGGATCCGCGCACCGGCTGGCGATTTAGTCTCGGCGTAGACTACGCCACCCCCTCGCTGGGCGGTACCAATCACTTTTTTAAGTATTACGCGGACGTGATCAAGTACACGCCGTTGATCTACGATACGCGGTTTTCGGTGCACGTTCGGTACGGCGCGACGGAGGGGCTTGGGGGCCGGCCCATTCCCCTCACCGAGCGTTTCTTTGTCGGCGGTATCAACACCATGCGCGGGTTCGTCTTTGGTCGGGCAGGTCCCGTGACGCCATCCGGCTCGCTGCTGGGTTCCGCCAAAGAACTCATTTTTAACAACGATTTTATCTTCACCATTTCGTCCGAAGCGAAGCTGAACGGAGTGTTCTTCTTCGATTACGGAAATGGATTCGACGACAACGAGCCGGTTCAGTTTAACAAACTGCGGAGCGCGGCCGGGTTCGAAGCCCGGTGGATTTCTCCGTTCGGTCCCTTGCGGGCGGCCTATGGAATCAACCTTGATCCACGGGAGAATGAGCGCATGGGCGTGTTCGAGTTTACGATCGGGTCGTTGTTCTAGCTGTTAGGGTGTGTGTCGGGGGCTCAGAAAGGAATCGCCGGAATGTATGGATGCGTAGGCCGCAGTGGATCGAGGGGCGCCGGTTGGGTCGGATCGTGCCTGGTGCTCTTGGCCGTGGTGTGGCTACTCGGCGGGTGCCGGTTCGGCCAATCGACGGTGCCGACATCGATGCGTCTCGGCGTGGTAGATCCTCAACGGGTACTAGGGGAGACCAATGCCGGGAAGAAGGCCAAGGAGATGCTGGCCAGCTTTGCGAAGAATCGGCAGGCGTTGATCGAGTTGGAAGAAAAAGAGCTGCGGCGGATGGAAGAAGACTTCGTGAAGCAGGGCAGTGTGTTGAGCGCCAATGCCAAGCGCGAACGGGAGGAGCAATTCCGTCGCCGCATGTCGGAGTACCAGCAGAAGGTGACCGACCTGAATCGTGAAGTGCAGGACAAGCAGAAAGAAGTGTTGGACGGGTTCCGCGAAAAGATCGAAGCCTTGTCGGGTAAGGTGGCCAAACGGTTGGAGCTGCAGGCCGTGTTCGATCGCGGGCGCGGCGGGCCTACGCTCTATTTCGATGAGACGGTGGATGTGTCGTCACAGGTGGTCGAAGAATTCAATAAAACGTATCCATGATGAGGGGGGCCATGAACGTACGTACTTGGATCGTAGCAGGCATGGTGCAGGTGTTGTTGGCGTGGTTGGCGCAGCCTGTCCAGGCTGCGGACCGCATCAAGGTCGCGATGATGGACCAGCAACAGGTCGTCGAGCGGAGCGTGGCCGGGAAACGCGCGCTCGAGGATCTGAAGAGTTATTCCACGACGCGCCAGAAAATCATCGATTCCGACGACCAGGAATTGAAGGAACTTGAGAAGGGGCTTCAAGACGCCTCGCTCTCCGAAGAGGTGCGCAAGGAGAAACAAGAGCAATTCAGGGCGAAGCTGGAGGCCTATCAGCGCCGGATTCAAGACTTCAATCGTGAGGTGCAGGAAAAGCAGAAGGGCATGGTCCAGGATTTTGCACAGCGCATCCATGCGGCGGTCTCGGCGGTGGCCCAGAAGGAAGGATATACCGCCGTCATCGACCGGGGCAGTGAAGCCTCGGTCAAGATCGTCGTCTACGGACACTCGTCGATCGATCTCACGGAGCAGATCGTCAAAGAGTTCGATCGCCAGAATAAGTAGTCGGCAGTTGTAATCGTCTACGCAACACAGGAGGCGGGGCTGATGTCAGTGATGGACAACGTGGAGATTCAATCAATCCTTCCGCACCGGTATCCGTTTTTGCTGGTCGATCGTATTCAAGAGCTTGATCCGGACCGCCGGATCGTCGGTCTCAAGAATGTGACCATCAATGAGCCGTTTTTTCAGGGGCATTTTCCGGGTCGTCCGGTGATGCCGGGCGTCTTGATCCTGGAGGCGTTGGCGCAGGTCGGCGGGGTGCTGGCGTTTAAGTCGCTGGGACCGGCCGGCCGGCCGGTCGTGTATTTGACCGGCATCGACGGGGCGAAATTCAGGAAACCGGTGGTTCCGGGCGACATTCTCCGCCTGGAAGTGGATGTGCTGAAGAAGCGCGCGCCGTTCTGGAAGATGCAGGGCCGAGCCTTCGTGGAGTCCGAACTGGTGTGTGAAGCGGAAGTCACGGCCATGGTGACGGATGAACAGGCGGGTGGGGGCAAGTAGCCGGGGCTCCGTGTCGGCCGGTCGCGTGGCGTTGAACAGCATAGCAGTCGATGGTGAGGAGGTTTTGAGTGAACATACATCCGACCGCGGTGGTCCATCCCAAAGCGGTGCTTGCAGACAATGTGGAGGTGGGCGCCTATTCCGTTATCGGTGAACATGTCAGGATCGGTGCAGGTACCCGAGTCTCGTCCCATGTCTGTGTCGACGGCTGGACCGACATCGGAGAGCGGTGCGAATTGCATCCCTTTGTGTCGGTCGGCGGACCGCCGCAACATATGCAGTACAAAGGGGAGCCGACGAAGGTTGTGATCGGCCACGACAACATCTTGCGCGAGTACGTGACCGTCAATCGGGCGACGGTGCAGGGCGGCGGAGTGACCAGTATCGGCGATTCCAATTTTTTGATGGCCTATGTCCATGTCGCGCACGACTGCCACCTGGGCAATCATCTCATTCTTGCGAATGCGGCGAGTTTGGCCGGACATATTTCGATCGGCGACCACGCGATCATCGGCGGACTGTCGGGCATCCACCAGTTCGTGCGGATTGGCGCCTATGCGATGGTCGGCGGGTGCTGCGCGCTCGGCCAGGATCTGCCGCCGTTCATGCGGGCCGCCGGCGGGTATCGCGCTCGTATGTACGGGTTGAACTCCATTGGCCTGCGGCGACATGGTTTCTCCTCCGAGCGCATCGCAGCGCTGAAGAAGTCCTATGAAGTCCTGTTTCGTTCCGGGCATCGGGTCGCGGAGGCTGTCAAGCTGGCGCGGGAGACCTTCGGGGCCAGCCCGGATGTGATGCAGGTGGCCGCGTTTATGGAAGGCACCAAACGCGGCATTTGCCGTTCGGTCGGTAAGGATCAAGAGGGCGAAGAGGAGTAGCGAGTGGGTGAGCAGGCGGCCGAGGGCAAACACGCGTCCAATGGACTGCAGATTGGGCTGATCGCGGGCAATGGCCGCTTCCCGATCATTTTTGCCGACAATGCAAAGCGGCTTGGGTATTCCGTGTCCGCGGTGGCGCACGAAGGCGAAACCGATCCGGAGCTCGCCCGGCACGTCGATCATATCCACTGGATCAAAATCGGGCAGTTCGGGAAATTAATTGAGGCCTTGAAGGGCGACGGCGTTCAGCGGGCGGTCATGCTGGGCGGCATTAAGAAGACGCATGTGTTTTCCACGGTCCGGCCGGATTTTCGGGCCTTGGCCCTGGCTGCCAAACTGATTCATCTCAAGGATGACGACATTCTTCGCCGGGTCGCGGAGGAAATTGAGCAGGAAGGCATTCAGATTTGTGAATCCACGTTCGGGCTGGAAGGCATTCTCGTTGAGGACGGTACGTTGACGAGGCGAGAGCCCAGCAAGAAAGAATGGGAAGACATCCGGTACGGCTGGGACGTGGGGAAACAGATCGGAGCGTTGGATATCGGGCAGTGTGTCGTGGTGAAAGATCGGGTGATCGTGGCTGTGGAAGCCGTGGAGGGCACGGACGGCGCGATTCGGCGCGGCGGGGAGCTGGCGCACGGCGGTGCGGTGGTGGTCAAGCGCTGCAAACCCCAGCAGGATCTCCGGTTCGATCTTCCCGCCGTCGGCCCGCGTACCATTGAAGTGATGGAGTCGGTGAAGGCATCGGTGTTGGCGTTGGAAGCGGGACGCGGGATTCTCTTAGACCGTGACGAAACGATCGCCAAGGCAAACCGTGCCGGTATCGCGATCGTCGGCATGACATGATGGCGTCCAGGATGGGAACCGGGGCGTGCCTCGTGAGACAGGACTCTGTGCGATGAAACAGCTTCGAGCCGGCGTGATCGGCGTCGGTCATCTGGGGCAGCACCATGCCCGGCATTATGCGACGCTCCCGGGCGCCACGCTGGTGGGCGTGTGCGATGCGTCACCGAGCCGCGCGCAGGTGATTGCGGAACGGCATGGCGCGCAGGCCTGGACGGAACTGGGCGATCTGTTGAAACAGGTCGACATCGTCAGTGTCGTCGTTCCCACCTCCGCCCACTTTGAGACCACCAAGGCCTGTTTGGAAGCCGGCAAGCATGTGCTGGTTGAAAAACCGATTGCCTCGACCTCGGCGGAAGCCCAGGAATTAGTGGCACTCGCAGCGAGGCGTGGGTGCCTGCTTCAGGTCGGACACAGCGAACGATTCAACCCGATCATGCAGCGCATGCGGCCGTACATTGAGCGTCCCGCCTTTATCGAGTGTCATCGATTGAGTGCCTTCGGCGAGCGGGGCACCGATGTCGACGTGGTCTTGGATCTGATGATTCACGACCTGGACCTCGTGCTGTCGTTCAACCCGGGGCCGGTCGAAGAAGTGCGGGCAGCCGGTGTGCCGGTGCTCTCTCCGAACATCGATATCGCGAATGCCCGTATTGCCTTTGCGAGCGGCTGTGTCGCAAACGTGACGGCCAGTCGCGTGTCGACCAGCAAGATGCGTCGCTTGCGTGTGTTTCAGCGCGACCGCTACGTCTCCATCGATTTTCAGTCACGCCAGGCCATCGTCTCGCGCCGCGTGCAGGAGCCTGGCGCCAAGCCGACGATCGATGTCGAATCCTACCAGGCCGGAGATGATGAGCCATTGCGGCTCGAACTCGACTCCTTCATTCAGGCCGTGAACACGGGGACCCGTCCCGTCGTGTCCGGTGAAGACGGGACCGCGGCGCTCAAGTTGGCGACCTTAGTGCAGGAGGCCATCAGCCGGTTTACGCAACGCCATTCCGCAGAGGCCGCAGCGGCGGCGGCCTTTAGCCAAGAGAACGTGTAAGGGGATGACCTCTGTGCCGATCTGCGTGAGACGAGCAGCATGCCGCGCATCTTAATCGTCACCGGGGAAGCCTCCGGCGACCTCCATGGAGCCCACTTGGTGACTGCCCTCAAGGAGCTGGCCCCCGCCCTTCAGATTGTGGGAGTCGGCGGCGCGTCGATGCGAGCGGCCGGCGCCGAACTGGTCAAGGACATCCCTCAACTGGATGTGATGGGACTGATTGGCCTCTCTGCCGTCAAGACCATGTTGCAGCGAATTGCGCGCATTCGGGCACTGATCAAGGGCGAACGCTGGGACCTTGTCGTGTTAATCGACAATCCCGGGCTGAACTTTCATTTTGCGCGGGTCGCCAAAGCCTGCGGACTCAAGGTGCTGTACTACATCGCGCCGCAAGTGTGGGCCTGGCGGCGTGGGCGGATGCGCTGGATTCAGCAGCGCGTCGATCACGTGCTGGCGATTCTGCCGTTTGAAGAACCGCTGTACCGAAAGGCCGGCGTGCGGTGTACGTTTGTCGGCAATCCGCTGCTTGACGAAGTGGCGCCGTCGTATGATCGGGAGGCCTTGCGTCGGCAGTTTGGATTATCGGACGCCGGTCCGGTGATCGGTCTGTTCCCGGGCAGTCGAAAAGGAGAATTGCTCGAGCACATCCCGCTGTTGCTGGAGACGGTGAGGCGACTGGCGGAACGGCATCCGGGCATTCAGTTTCTCCTGGCACAGGCCTCCTCGATTCAGGATGCGTTTCTCGCCGACCTGTTGAAGCAGAGTCCGGTTCCCATTCGGGTCTTCCGCAATCAGGCCAGCGAAGTCATGGCGGCCTCGGACCTGCTGGTCGTCAAATCCGGAACCTCCACGTTGCAAGCTGCGGTGGTGGGGACCCCCATGATTTTGTTTTACCGGGCTTCTTCCTGGCTCACCTATCGATTGGCCCGGCTGTTGATTCGGGTGCCCTGGATCGGTCTCGCGAATCTGGTCGCCGGGCGGGGGATTGTGCCGGAGCTGATTCATGATGAGGCGACGCCGGAACGATTGGTCCACGAAACCGAACGGCTGTTGGGGGATTCCCGAGCGTATGAGGACATGAAGACTGCACTGTTGTCGGTCCGTCATGCGTTGGGCACGCCGGGCGCCTCGCGTCGTGCCGCAGAAGCCGTTCTAGCCGAGTGTCGCTCATGAAGCAGTATCTTCGGTTGCTCAGCTATCTGAACCCCTACCGGTTTCGACTGGGCGCGGCGTTCCTGTGCGCGTTGCTGGTGGCCGGACTCTCCGCTGCCTATGCCTGGCTGGTGCGTCCGGTGCTCGACGGTCTGTTCATCAGCAAGGATGAAAGCCTGCTGCTGGTGCTTCCGATCGCCATCCTGGCGGTGGCGGTGTTGAAGGGGGTCTTCAACTACGGGCAGAATTATTTGATGAATTTTGTCGGGAACCAGGTGATCGGAGATATCAGGGAGCAGCTGTTCTCCAAGCTGGTCCGGTTGCCGGTTCATTACCACGATTCAAATACCTCGGGTCGTCTGGTGTCGCGGGTCATCAACGACGTCAACCAGATGGCCAACGCCGTGACCGGCGTGCTGAAAGATTTGTTCCAGCAGGGGCTGACCTTTCTGGCCATGATCGGCGTGATCATTTACCAGAACTGGAAACTCGCGGCGGTGTCCATGATTGTCGTCCCGCTGTCGGTGGTAACCATGGCGCGTATGGGACGGCGCTTGAGGAGTCTGGCCACGCGCGGGCAGGAACGCATGGGCGATATGGCCTCGACGCTGCAAGAGACGCTCGCCGGGATCCGGATGGTGAAGTCGTTCGGCCGGGAAGACGAGGAGGCTAAGCGGTTTCGCCAGAGCAACGACGCCTTTATTCACACCACCATGAAGGCCATCCAGGTCTCATCCCTCGGGGCGTCCCTTATGGAGGTCATCGGTGTGCTCGGTGTGGCGGGCATTATCTGGTATGGTGGGTATCTGGTCATTCATGACGAGATGACCCCCGGGGCATTCTTTTCGTTTCTGGCGGCGATGTTTATGGCCTACACGCCGATTCGACGATTGTCGGGCGCCAATAATACGGTGCAGCAGGCGCTGGCCGCTGCCGAGCGGGTGTTCGACGTGCTCGATCTTCCAAACGAGCAGGATGTCAGCGGCGGAACCACAGAGTTGCCGGCGATCACCCGGTCTCTCGAGTTTCAGCAGGTCGCGTTCCGGTACGAGGGGCAGGGTGATGCCGCGTTGATGGGGATCGATTTGACGATTCGGGCAGGCGAGGTCATTGCCTTTGTCGGCAGCAGTGGGAGTGGAAAGACGACCTTAGTCAGTCTCCTGCCGAGATTTTACGATCCGACCGGCGGGAAGATTCTCATCGATGGGGTGGATCTCCTGTCGTGCAGCCTGCGTTCGGTGCGGGGACAGATCGGGATTGTGTCGCAAGAAGTCGTGCTGTTCGACGACACGGTTCGCAATAACATCGCGTATGGACGGCAGGGCGCGACGCCGGAGGATGTGACACGAGCTGCGCAGCTGGCCTATGCGCACGAGTTCATCGTTCGCATGCCGGATGGATACGACACGTTGATCGGAGAGCGCGGGGTGAAATTATCCGGCGGCGAACGGCAGCGTCTCGCCATCGCGCGGGCGATTCTCCGTGACCCGCCGATCTTGATTTTGGATGAAGCGACATCAGCTCTGGATACGCAGTCCGAGCGGATCGTGCAGATGGCCTTGGGCAATTTGATGAAGAACCGGACGACTCTGGTGGTCGCCCACCGGTTGTCGACTATTCAGAACGCCACTCGCATCGTGGTTCTGGACAGGGGCAGGGTTGCGGAAGTGGGGTCGCACGAAGAACTCCTGCGCAAGGGCGGCATGTATAAGCGCCTGCATGCGATGCAGTTTGCCGATGCGCTTTCGGAGTAAGGACGTGGGTGATGGAGAAAGACGGTCGTCCGATGCCAACTGATCGATCCGCGGCGACTCCTTCGCCGCAGCCGCTGCTGAAACGGGTCGTCAACGCGCTCAAGGTTGCGGTGGTCCCGCCGGTCGGCTACCAGATTATTCACATGCTGCGCCGCACGATGACCTGGCGCATCGAGGGGGCCGAGCATGTGGACCGGTTGTTTCGAGAAGAGAAGCGGGTGATCCTGGCGTTCTGGCATGCCCAGCAACTGATGATGCCGCTCGCTCTTCCGGGGCTCGAGGCCCATGTGTTGATCAGTCAGCATCGCGACGGGGAATTGATCCGCCGCATCGTGGCCCGGTTCGGGTTGGATGCCGTTCGTGGGTCCAGTACCAGAGGGGGCGCGGAAGCGTTCCGGCAGTTGATTCGCCTCGGTCGGTCCGGCGGCAATCTCGTGCTGACGCCGGATGGGCCGAAGGGACCACGTCAGGTCGCCAAGGTGGGAGTGGTCCAGTTGGCGCGGGCCACCGGTCTGCCGATCATCCCGATGGCTTTCGGCTGCTCAAAAAAAAACTCTTCGCGAGCTGGGATCGGTTCATCATGCCCCACCCGTTCTCACGGGGCTTCTTTCTGCTGGGGCCGCCGATCAGCGTGCCGCCGGACGCCTCAGCAGACGACCTGGAGCGTGTCCGCCGGGAGTTGGAAGACACGCTGAACCGCATGACGATCGAGGCCGATGAGGCCGTCCTGCGGGCTGATCCGTAATGTGGTATCTGTTCTACAACAGTCTCCTGCTTCTGGTTTCCCCGATTATTCTGTTCGTCCTGTTGGCCAAGCAACGTTGTCGTCGCGGGTTGCCCGAGCGGTTGGGCCTGCGTGCGGACAGGGTGTCGGCGGACTCTGCCGGAAGAGCGGGCTGCATTTGGATTCATGCCGTGTCGTTGGGCGAGGTGGTCGCCGTGGCGCCGCTCGTGCGGGAGTTGCGTCGGCGGTATCCCGAGACGAGGTTGGTCGTCTCGACCGTGACCGAAACCGGGCGCGAGGCGGTGGAGCAGCGTCTGGAGGGCGTGGCCGAACACCGGTACGCGCCGCTCGATTTTCCCTGGGTCGTCAATCAAGCGATCGACCGTCTGAAGCCGAGTCTGTATATTTTTGTCGAAACGGAACTCTGGCCGAACATCCTGCGGAGCTTGCGGCGACGGAATGTGCCGTCGATTCTTGTCAACGGCCGATTGTCCACTCGTTCCTTTGAGCGACAGCGCCTTCCGCTGATCCGCGACTTCTACCGGACGATGCTGAACATGATCACCTGTTGTCTCATGCAATCGGAGCGGGACGCGCAACGCATGATCGAGTTGGGGGCCGAGCCGTCGCGAGTTCGATGTACGGGTAACATCAAGTTCGATCAACCGATTCCGCAGGTTTCCGCCGGTGCGGTCGTGTCCAAGGCGGCGCTTGGGCTCACCGACCGGGAGTTATTGGTGGTGGCTGGAAGCACCCATCCCGGTGAGGAAGACGCGATCGTCAACGCGTATCGGATGCTGAGTCCTGAATTTCCTGATCTCCGGTTGGTCCTGGCGCCCCGCCATATCGAACGGGCGGCGCAGGTAGAACAGATGATCCAGGCGAAAGGCCTCACGGTGGCGCGGCGTAGCACCGGCGGACAAGCGCCCATGGCGGGCACGGGCGCGCGGGTGTTGGTCTTGGATACGCGGGGAGAACTAGCCCTATTGTATCGAGAGGCGGTGGTGGCCTTTGTCGGGGGCACTCTCGCGCCGGTGGGCGGGCATAATCTCCTGGAGCCGGCAGTCTGGGGGAAACCGGTGCTGTTCGGTCCGCACACCGACCATTGTGCCGAAGTAGCGGCGCTCCTGGTGAATGCGCAGGGAGGACAGGTGGTGCAAGACGAACAGGACCTTGCGCAGGGCCTGCGAGAGCTCCTTCGCGATCCCGCTATCCAGCAACGGATGGGAGCGGCGGCGCAGCGGGTCGTGGCGGACAACCAGGGCGCGCTCCAGCGCAGCGCGGACATCATCGCCACGTTTTTGCGGGGACGAGAGCCTTCGAAGCACGCACCGGTTCAACAGGGGCACGAGGTATCGGGTCGGCAATCGTAATGGCGGCAACGATGTCGAACGGGCTACGGTCCTGGTTACGGTGGCTCGGCTACCCCTATGAATGCGCGGCCCGGTTTCGCCTGTGGTGTTACACGCATGGGTGGTTTCGCACGCGCCGGCTGCCTCGTCCTGTGATCAGCGTGGGGAATCTCACCGTCGGTGGAACGGGCAAGACACCGGTCGTCATGTATCTGGTGGAGCGGCTGACGGCGCAGGGAAGGCGCGTGGCGATTCTGAGTCGCGGGTATCGGCGGCGCAGCACGGCGCAGCAAGTGCTGGTTTCAGACGGGCAACGGATTTTAGTGGGGCCGGACGAAGCCGGAGACGAGCCCTATCTGATCGCGCGTCGCTGTCCTCAGGCCGTCGTGGCGGTAGGGGCGGACAGATATGCACTCGGCCAGTGGGTGTTGAGTCGCCTGCCGGTGGATTGTTTTGTCTTGGACGACGGGTATCAGCATGTTCAGCTCCATCGCGATGTGAATTTGCTGCTGGTGGATGCGACGGACGCGGCGGGTATCCAGGCGGCGTTGCCGGTCGGACGGTTGCGGGAACCCCTCTCGGCGGCCGCGCGTGCGTCGGCCATCTTGATGACCCGGGTCGATCAGGAACATGACGGTGAATCGGTGCGGCGTCGGTTGGTGGAGGCCTGCGGCTCGTTGCCGTCGCTGGTGCGTGTGGGATTCCGGGCGGAGGAGTTCCGGCGTGTGGGGACGGACGAGCGGCGTCCGCTGGATGCGTTTCGCGGCCGGTCGGCCCTGCTTTTCAGCGGGATCGGCAATGCGGAGTCCTTCCGTACGTTGGTGGCCGGATTGGGTCTCACCGTGGGTGAGTTGCTGGCATTTCCCGATCATGTGCACTATACCCGTGGCGTCATGGAAACCATTCGAGCCAAGGCGAAATCCTGTGGAGCCGATCTGTTGGTGACGACGGAAAAAGATGCCGACAAGGTTGCGCCGTTGTTGGCTGCGGACGAGGTCTGTTGGGCCGTGAGGCTTCGCACCGAGATTCTGTCAGGGCAGGAAGATTTGGAGCGATTGTTGCGATTCGATTCAACCGCAAGCAGGGCGGGGGGCCATGCGTAAGGAGGGCATCCGTCGCATCGTCGTCCGTGGACCCAACTGGCTGGGAGATGCCGTCATGTGCGAACCGGCCTTGAGTCAGGTGCGCACCCTCTTCCCAGAGGCAGAGATCACGTTGCTGGTGAAGCCCGGCATTGCGGATCTGTTGGCGCAGCATCCCGCGGTGAACCGGACGCTGGTGTATGACGATCGGGGACGCCATGCGGGGCTGGTCGGAAAATGGACTCTCGCCGGGGTCTTGCGTCGACACCGATTCGATCTGGCCATCCTGTTTCAGAATGCGTTTGAGGCGGCGTTGATCAGTTTCCTGGCAGGCATTCCGAGACGATTCGGATACGCGACGGACGGGCGAACGCTGTTGCTCACCGACCCGGTGACCGTGCCGCCACGAACGGCGCAACGGCATCAGGTCGAGTACTACTGGGATCTCTTGAAACCCCTGGGCGGGCATGGGCCCGCGCCTGCACCTCGTCTGTTTGTCACGCCGGATGAATCGGTGTTGATCGCCGGGCGGTTGGCGGATGCCGGAATCGGCCCGTCGGATCTGGTAATCGGTGTGAATCCCGGCTCGACCTATGGCCACGCCAAGCGATGGTTGCCGGATCGGTACGCTGAGGTCGTGAATCGTGTGGTGAAGGATGCCCAGAGCCGATCGGGTGCCAGAGTCGGCGTGGTGATCTTGGGAGCCAAGGGTGAGGAGCCGCTGGGAAAAACCATCGCCGAGCAGATTAAGGCACGCACGGTCGTGTGTTCCGGCCAGACCACGGTGCGAGAATTGATGGCGCTGGTGAAGCGGTGCCAGTTATTTCTCACGAACGACACAGGCCCCATGCATGTTGCGGCCGCGTTTCAGGTTCCGCTGGTGGCCGTGTTCGGCCCGACCGATTGGCAGACCACGTCGCCGTTCGGTGTTGATGCCAAGCTGGTCCGGCAGCCGGTGTCCTGCGCGCCCTGTCTCTTGCGGGAATGTCCCATCGATCATCGGTGCATGACCGGGGTGACGGTGGAGCAGGTGTATGCTGCGGCGGTGCATCATTTACCGCTGGTGGCTCCTCCTCCGGCGGTCGAACCAGCGCCGCCGCCAAGCCTCTCCTCCACGTCGCTGGCGGGGGTCACGGTGTTTCTCGATCGTGACGGCACCCTGAATGTCGATACGGGTTACGTGAAGTCTCCCGATGACTTCACGGTGCTGCCCGGCGTGGGCGCGGCGTTGGCCAGATTGAAACAGGCCGGGGCACGCCTGGTCGTCGTCACAAACCAGTCCGGGTTGGGACGAGGATACTTTACGTCAAAGGATCTAGAAGCGATTCACGGCAAATTGCGAGCGATACTGGCCGAGGACGGGGTGACGCTCGACGGGCTGTATTTTTGTCCCCATCATCCCGACGATCGATGCAATTGCCGCAAGCCGGCGCGGGGCATGATCGACCGGGCCCTCGCTGAATTGCAGGTGGACCTGAGCCGCGCCTATGTCGTCGGAGACAGTGTCCGCGATGTTGAATTAGCCAAGCTGGTGGGGGCGCAGAGCCTGCTGGTCATGACCGGACCGTCCGGCGCGGAGGCGTTAGCCGACTTGACGGCGCGCGACCTGCCTCCTGACTATGTGGCGGAGGCGATGTCGCAGGCGGTGGATTGGATCGTCGCCCATGCGACGCACAGGCCTGTTGCCGACTTGCCGCGCTGATCATCCCTGGTGGCTGAATGATCGACATTGTACGCCGACTCCTGCTGATCAAACCGAGCTCGCTGGGCGACATCGTGCATACGATGCCGACCCTGGCGGCGCTGCGCGAGCGGTTTCCCCAGGCTGAGGTCACCTGGCTGGTGAAACGGCAATGGGCGCCGCTCGTGGAGGTCATTGCCGGGGTCGATCACGTCTGTTCGGTATCGGAAGGGCTCAGGGGCTGGTTGGGTCGGGTGCCCGCTCTGCGTGGGGCCGGGTACGATCTGGTCGTCGATCTTCAAGGACTCTTCCGGAGCGGGGCGATGGCGCTGTTGGCCGGCTGCGGTCGGCGGGTCGGGTTTGCTACGGCGCGGGAGGGCAGCCCTCTGTTTTATACTCAGCGGGTGGCGGTTCCTCCGGCGCCCATCCACGCGGTCGATCGTTACCTGCTCGTCGCCGAGGCGCTGGGCGCGACACGTCCAATAGAGCCGCGGTTCGAGTTCATCGATCGATCCGGCGACCAGCAGGCCGTGGACACTATGCTGACCCGAGCGGGAATTACCCCGCATCAGGTCTGGATCGCCATGAACGTCTCTGCGCGTTGGGAGACAAAACGTTGGCCGCCGCAGCATTTTGCGGAGGTTGCCGATCGTCTCTCTCAGTCACATGGGTTGCCGGTGGTCTTGATCGGCGGGCCGGCCGAGCGGCCGGAGTCGCTTGCGGTCACCGCGCTCATGCGTACGAAAGCGATTGATCTGACGGGACAGACCCCTGTAGGCTTGCTCCCCGGTTTGTTGCGTCGCGCGTCCCTGTTGGTGACGAACGATTCCGGGCCAATGCACATCGCTGCGGCGGTGGGGACGCCCGTGGTGGCCCTGTTCGGCCCGACGGATCCGGTCAAAACCGGGCCCTATGGCAAGGGACATGTGGTCTTGTCGTATGCGGTGGAATGCAGACCCTGTTTTCGCCGTGACTGTGCTCGTCCCGTGCCCCTCGAATGTCTGACCGCTGTGCGGCCGGACCAAGTCGTTCGTGCCGTTGAACAACACCTTGAGCGATCACATAAGCCAGGATCATTGTGAACATTCTTATTGCGGAATCCAGCACGGCGGTCGGAGGGCAGGAGCTGGCTGTTTTGCTGCACGCCGAGCGCCTCTTGAAGCGCGGCCATCGTATTCGGCTGGTGCTGGAGCCGCGCAGCCCGATCATGGCCATGGCGAGGGAGCGAGGGCTTCCGGTCGAGCCGTTTGTCATGCGGCAATGGCGCCTCCCGCTGTCGATCCTGGCCTTCCGCGCGTTACTCACGCGGGAGCGTCCGGAGATCGTTCACGTCAATAGTTCGCGCGACAGTTGGATTGCGGCGCTCTCGACACGCCTGCTCAATCCGCGCCCCAAGGTCATTCGTACGCGGCATATTTCGGCGCCGCTCAATAACAATGCCACCACGCATCTGCTGTATCGGCGTCTTTTCGATATGGTCATTGTGACCGGAAGCGAGCGGAACCGGCAGGACCTCATTCACCGGGACGGATTGGCGCCGGAGCGTGTGGCCTCGTTTCCCATCGGGTTGGATGTGGAGCACTTTTCGCCGGCCAAACCTCAGCACGATATCCGGGCCGAACTGGGGATTCCCTCCGGGCATCTGCTGGTTGGGATGATTTCCTATCTGCGGGACTATAAGGGCCACCGGTATCTCGTGGAGGCGGCCGCCAAGGTGCTGAAGGAGCATCAGGGGGTGGCCTTTCTCATCGTGGGTGAGGGACCGGAAGAACAGAATATCCGCGCGCAGATCGAACGCCTCGGGTTGACGGCCGATGTCCGCATGTTGGGATTTCGCGACGATCTGCTGGATGTGTTCCGGTCCTTGAATGTGTTTGTGATTCCCACGGTCGAAGGCGATACCATTCCCCAGGTGCTGATGCAGGCCCTGGCGATCGGACTTCCGGTGGTCTCGACGACCACGGGATCGATTCCCGATGTCCTAACCGACGGGGAGTCCGGGTTCATCGTCCCGCCGCGGGATGCCGATGCCTTGGCCGATCGGATCGGTCGCCTGCTGATCGATCCTGAGCTGCGCGCCGCAATGGGGCGACGGGGCCGTCAGACCGTGGAGCAGTCCTATTCGATCGACCGGATGGTGGATGAGTTGGAGCGCGTCTATCGGCGGGTGATCGCATCATGATGCAACGATGGGCGGACGCTCGCGCCTCGATCCGTAAGAGCGTGTTGTTCTGGTGGATTCTGTTCGTCGTGATGCAAATGGCAGAGCGGGTGTTTCTGCTGCGCGACGCGTTCGAGCAGGAAACTCCCAGCCTGCCGTTGCTGTTCAAAACTCTCATCGTCGGTGTGCGAGGGGATTTCATCACGGCGACCTTCGCGTTAGTGCTGGCCGGGGTCGGGGCCGGAGGGTGGGCGCTGCTGCGGCACGGCTGGAGCGGTCTGAGACGTGCGACACAATCTTTCCTTCTGACGTTTCGATCCGCGCTGCATGTGGGGTGTGTGCTGACCGGCGTCCTCCTGTTCGTGCTGTTGAGTGTGGACATGGGGTACTACGGGTTCAATCGGCAGCACATGGATTTCGTGTTCCTCGAATATGTCGGCGACCTGTTTGCGCCTGCGGCGACACCGGAGGCCACCAATGTGCAGGCGATGCAGCAAACCAGCGCCGAGTTAGGCGCAGCGGGTAAATGGGCAGCACGGCTGGCCCTCTTTCTGAGCATCCAGGCTGTGGCGATGGGGCTGTGGTGGTGGAGTTTCTCTGTTGCCGTTGTGCCGGCGCTGGATCGCTGGCGGCCGGGTTCTGGGTTTCAGGCGAACACGTTGCTCCTGGTTGCGTTGGTGGCCGGCGGAGCCGGATTCCATCATTCCGGTCCCTATGGGATTCGGATCGCGCCGATCGGGAGCATGGTCTATTACACGCTGGCGCAGAATCCCGTCCTCTTTGCGGCTGAGGCCTTACGAATCGCGGTGGTATCACGGGGGTCGATGGAGCAGCGCGCGAATGTCGAGGCGATGCCCTATGAGGTCGCCGTTCAGACCGTGCAACGATTGCTTGGCCCGCAGGGCGCGTTTGTGGACCAGCGGTATCCCTTGGTCCGCACCATGGCGGCTTCTCCGGACGGTGTCCGGTTACCCGCTCAGGCTAATATCCTGCTGATATTTTTGGAAGGGTTGGATCGACGGTATCTCGGGCAGCGGTATGGCGAGATTCAGGGCACGCCTTTTTTGGATCGTCTGAAGCAGGACAGCGTCTACTTCGAGAACTTTTTTTCCAACGGCGTTCAAACCTCGCGGGGACTGTTTGCGACCCTCTGTAGCGCGTTTCCTCGGCAAGGCGCGGCCGCGATGAAAACGCGGTATGCCCACGACTACCTCTGTCTGCCGTCCCTCTTACAGCGTCAGGGGTATAGCACGGAGATGGTGATCGGGCAGCATCGCGACCTGAACCGGCTGCAGTCGTTCGTGGCGCGCAACGGTTTGCAACAGCTGATCGACGAGAGAGATTTTCCTGCGGATGTGGAACGAATGGGCCTCGGCATTGTCGATGGTGCCCTGTTCGACCTCTGCTACGAACGGATCAAGCAACGTCAGGCAGAAGGTAAGCCGTTTTTCCTGACGACGCTCACCTTGTCGACCCACCATCCCTTCGCGGCTCCGCTGAACCATCCCGAGGTGCGTCTGCTGCAGGAGCAGGTGTCGGACAAATATGTGGGCGCCTTGCGCTATACGGATCACGAATTGGAGCGGGTGTTTTCAAAACTCGTTCACGAGGGGCTCCTGCGGAACACCGTCGTCGTCGTGTTGGGCGACCATGGCCGGCACGAACCGGTCGGGAGCAGCGATATCGAGCGAAAGGCGGGCCATTTTGCTTCGCCGTTGTTTATCTGGATGGACGAGTCGTTGCGTAGTCCGGCGACGTATCGCCCGCGAACCGTGTCGGCCGTTGCCAGCCAAGTCGATGTGGCTCCGACCCTGCTGGCACTCAACGGTGCTTTGCCTGCGGTGGGGGCGTTTGCCGGACAGGATCTGACCTGTCTGTTGGTTCGGGACTGCCTATCGAATCAGGTGGCGTATCTCACGAGTGTATACGACAACCTCGTGGGATTGGCCAGTTCAGAAGGGCTCTTATTGTATTCGTTCTCGACCGAGTCGTTTCAAGATGCCACGCTCATGTTCGATGCGGTATCCGAGGACGAGTCGGGCCGGCGACGTCAATTCACTGCTCGCGACCGGGAGTTGATGGCCTTGTACGAGGTGGCGAATGTCGCGCTCGATTCCAATCGCCTTTGGTCCTGGCGCGAGTTCGGAGCACGCTTATGATCCGATGGGACCGAGGATCCATCTCTCAGGTGTGGCAGAAGGATCTGTCGTTGTGAATCATCTACCGGTGTCGGCCGTGGTCATTGCCTACAATGACGAGCCCAATATGCGAGCTTGCTTGGAGTCCACCACCTGGGCGGATGAAATCATCGTCGTGGATTCTCACAGCACTGACGCCACCGAGCGGATCAGCCGGGAGTTCACCGGCAAGGTCTATCAGCATGACTTTCACGGGTTCGGCCGTCTGCGGAACGAGGCCCTGGCCCATGCCACGCACGACTGGGTGTTCAGTCTGGATACCGATGAACGGGCCACGCCCGAATTGCGCGAGGAGATCCGGCGTGTGCTGGCAGGCGGTCCATCCGCCGATGCCTACTTCGTCCCTCGTAAGAATTACTTTCTCGGCCGATGGATCAAACATTGCGGCTGGTTTCCTGACTACCGGCAGCCGCAGTTGTTTCGGAAGAGCCGGTTGCGTTATCGAGAGGAACTCGTCCATGAGAGTTTCGATCTGGACGGGAAAATCGGCTATTTGACGGCGACTGCGCTGCAGTACCCGTTTCGCGATATCGACCATTACTTAGCCAAGCAGGAACGCTACTCCGATCTCATGGCCCGGCGTATGGTCGAGCAGGGGCGTGCATTCTCCTGGCATCAGTTGATCTCGCATCCCTGTTTCACCTTTCTGAAAATGTATGTCGGGCGCAAGGGCTGTCTGGATGGTGTGCCGGGCCTCATCTTGTCCGGGCTCTATGCCTATTACACGTTCATCAAGTACGCGCGTTTCTGGGAGTTGCAGTTGCCCGTGGGTGCGGAGGGCCTCCCGCCCGCACCGGTGAAGCCATCGAGTCGCAACATGAATGCCACTCACGATGGGACGAGACGGAGGGCCATCAGGATTGCAGCAGTGATCATCACGAAAGATGAAGCACACAATATTGCCGACTGCCTCGAGTCCGTGCGCTGGGCCGACGAACTGATCGTCGTGGATGCGGAAAGCCGGGACCGAACCGTGGAGTTGGCAAAGCCGTACACCTCGAAAGTGTTCGTCCGGCCGTGGCCGGGGTATGGTCCGCAAAAAAACTTCGGCATCGATCAGGCGGATGCGGACTGGATCCTCGTCGTGGATGCCGACGAGCGGGTGACGGAGGGCCTGCGACGGGAAATTGAAGCGGCGTTGGAGACAGCCCCGCCTGCCGACATCGGAGGGTATGAGATTCCCCGACGGAATTTTTTCTATGGGAAATGGATCGAAGGCGGCGGGCTCTATCCGGACTATCAGCTCCGGCTGTTCAGGAAAACAGCCGGGCGATACGACGATGTGAAGTTGCACGAAAACTTGACGCTCAGCGGACGTCGGGAGCGACTTCGGGAGCCGTTCGATCACTACAGCATGCCGACCGTCAATCATCACATCCGCAAGATGATGCGGTATACGACGCTCGGTGCCGACGAGAAACTCAAGCGGGTGACGCACATCAGTGGCTGGGTCATTGCCACGCACCATCTTGGAACGATCCTCAAGACCCTGTTCTCGCGCGGCGGGTATCGCGATGGCGTGCACGGCCTGGTGGTGGCGATGTTTGCCGGCCTGCACACGTTCGTCAAATATGCCAAGGCCTGGGAGCGTGTGAACGTCAGGCGGGACGCATGATCGATTCATCCCTGTCCGGCACGAACTCGGCGGAGGTTTCGTTTCCCTGATGCGTATCGGGATCGACGCGGCGTCAATCGTGGGGGACAAGGGCGGCGTCGGCTGGCACACGTATCATCTGCTCCGCTCGCTGCTGGCCTTGGATGAGAAGATCGAGTATGTGGGGTATCTTCGGCCCGGGTCGCTGCAGGCCGGCCGGCTCGAAGGCTGGCCCGTGCACGATCGTCTGCGGTGGGTGGAAACGCCGCGGTGGCTGATGCCATGGCGGGGCGCCTGGGACCGGCTCGATCTCTATCACGGTCCCAATTTCAAGATGCATACGACGGGCCGATCGGGCGGGATCGTGACCATCCATGATTTGTGGCTGGCCAGGCATCCGGAATATTCGAGGAAGTTGTTAGGGCAGGCCGGTTCATCCCGGCGCGCGATGGCCACGGCCAATCGGGCGCGACGGGTGGTGACGGTGTCGGAGTTTTCAGCCCGCGAGATAGAAGCCTTGTATGGAATTCCGCGTGACCGGGTGGTCGTCATCCATAATGGTGTGACTGAGGACTTCTCTCCGGTGCAGGATGAGCAGGCGATGGCAGCGCTGATGAAGCGGTGGTCGATCCCTGCGACAGGATTTATTCTGTTTGTCGGCGGGGCCGATCCACGAAAAAACCACCGTGTTTTTCTGCAGGCCGTGGCGCGGTCGCGGTCTCAGCTTGGAGGACGAGTCATTCTGCTCGTGGGGGATGCGGAACATCCGCAGGGAAGCTACCTCGCGACGGCCCGGTCGTTTGGACTGGAGCAGGAGGTGCGCTGTACCGGTCGTCTCGATCGTGACGAGCTGTGCCGGCTCTACTCCTTTGCCGATCTGTTTGTGTTTCCGTCGCTGTATGAGGGCTTCGGCATGCCGGTCCTCGAGGCAATGGCCTGCGGCGCACCGACGATTACCTCTTCGACGTCGTCGCTTCCAGAAGTGGCAGGGGATGCGGCGCTGCTGGTGGACCCGGAGGATGCCGAGGCGTTAGGAGCGGCGATGGTGAGGGTGCTGTCCGAGCAGGCGCTGCGACGGCAGCTTCGGGATCGTGGCTTTGAGCGGGCGCGACTCTTTACCTGGCCGCGTGCAGCGGTGCGTACCAGTGCCCTCTATCGTGAACTCTGTGCCTGAGGCAGGCTGTTGAAAAAGCCCGCCGGCATCGTGGTCAACGTCTGTGAAGCGTGAATCGTGGGGCGTATCTGTCGGAGATAAGAGCGCATGGCTGATGGCGTATAGCTGGTAGGAAAGACGCGCACTCTCTATTTCGGACCATACGCCATGAGCTATACGCCATAGGCTCTTTTCTGCGGACGAGACACGAACGACGCTTCACGAGCGACGAACGAATGTGCGATTCTCGACGTTGCCGTAGGTCAAAGGAGCAGCGGTGCAACGATCTGCTAGAGTCGGTGGGGTGATGAATTTCCAGAATATCCTGATCATCAAGTTGCGGCATATCGGCGATGTGCTCCTGTCGACGCCGGTGTTGCGCGGGTTGCGGGCCGAGTTTTCCCCCGCGCGGTTGACGGTACTGGTCAATCGTGGAACGGAAGGGGTGTTGGCGAACAATCCCGACGTGAACGAGGTGTTGTGTCTCGAAAAGGGACCCTGGCAAGCCCAGCTGAAATTTGTGCAGATGCTGCGAGGGCGGGCTTTTGACGCTGTGGTCGATCTGACCGATGGCGATCGCTCGGCCGTCATCAGTCTGGCGACCGGTGCGCCCGTCCGTATCGGATTTAATGCGGAACATCGCTGGCGAGGGCTCTTGTACAGCACCGTGGCCAAGCCCCGCCCGACGGATCAGCATCGGGTGGACTACGATCTTTGTGCCCTGCGCGCCCTGGGACTGGACCCGAAGCCGGGCACGCCTGCCTTGTACACCTCGCCGGCGGATGAACAGGTGGTGGAGACTTGGATGCGGGAATCCGGCCTGTTGTCTGCGCAAGGCTCTCCCTTGTTGGTGCTGTTGCAACCGGGGGCCCGCTACTCGCTGAAAGTCTGGCCGCATGAGCGGTTCGCGCAGTTGGCCGATCGTCTTGCCGACAGGTTTGGCTGCCGGATTCTCCTGGGCGGCGATCAGCGTGAACGTGAGGTGGCCGAGCAGGTTGCCCGCAAGACGCGTTGCGCGCCCACCGTGGTCGCGGGGAAGTTTTCGCTGCTGCAGTTTGCCGCATTGGTCAAACGGTGCGCGTTATTCGTCGGAAACGACGGAGGCGCGATGCATATTGCGGCCACGATGGGCACTCCCGTCGTGGCGCTGTTCGGGCCGACCTATCCGCAACGGTGGGGGCCGCGCGGCGGACCGGCCCAGGTGATCTATAAGGGCTTGGACTGCCGGGCCTGCTATCATCCGACCTGCTTGCGCGGGGATGAGAGTTGTATGCAGCAGATCACAGTGGATGAGGTCTGTCTGGCGTCCACTCGCATGTTGGAACGAAGGATGGCGGGGGCGTGAGCGAGGAATCGGTGCGCAGGTGCATTCCAGTGATGTCTGACGTCTGGATGTCTAATGGAGGCCTGCTGTCTGTAATGCGCTGAGCTCGACGATCACCGCGTATGCGTGCCGGGCTGAGGGAAAAGGTGTCTGGGAACTAGCACAGATTGCGGGCATCATTCGTACGGGCTGCGCAAATGCGATAGCGTCCTGAGGGGGATCCGTTCATGGCAAAGATCCGCGTGCTGCATGTGTCGAACCGGCTCGAACTCGGTGGCACGGAGAAGACCCTTCAGATTTTCTGCCAATATCTCGACAAGTCGCGGTTCGAGGTCTTCGCTTGTGGCCGCATGGGCGGCGGGGTTCGGGTTGAGGCGCTCGAACGATACGGCATCCCGGTGTTCATCGAGCCGCCTGATTTGACGCAACTGGTACGCGACTACCACATCGATATCTGTCATGTTCACCGAGCCGGGACCTACGAACCTGGCTCTCTACCCGCGCGTCGCCCCGGCGGCCCTCGCGTCGTAGAAACCAATGTGTTTCATGCGCTGGACGAACAGGAAGGGGACCGCATCGACTGCCACTGCTTTGTTTCCGAGAGTTCCAGGTCGACCTATTTTCGTCGCTATGGAGCCCAGCCTGGTAAGCGGTACGAAGTGCTCTACAACCCGGTCGACTTCTTAGAGGTCGGCGGCGGGGAGAAGTCGTTCAGCCGTACCATCGGACGCTGTAGTCGACCGGATGATCAGAAGTGGCATGATGTCTGCTTGAAGAGTCTGCCGAGAATATTTCGGAACGTGCCGGAAGTCCGTTGCCTGCTTCAGGGTGCGACGGAACGGGTACGGAGCACGCTGACAGGGCTGGGGCTGCAGGGGCGAGTGGAGTTTCTGGAGCCGTCCATGTATGTCAAAGACTTCTATCGGCGTCTCGATATCTTTACGCATGGTTCGCGGATTGGGGAGACGTTCGGGTGTGTCATCGCCGAGGCCATGGCCAACGGCATCCCCGTTGTGACGCTGAGTACCCCTCAGCGAAAGAAGGCCAATGCCCAGGCAGAACTGGTCGAGCACAATGTGACCGGGTTCGTGTGTCGATGGCAGTGGCAATATGCGGGCGCCGTGATTGAGCTGCTGCAGAATGAGGCCTTACGGGCCGCGTTCGGACGACGCAGCTACGAGAAAGCCCGAGAACAATTCGACGCCGCTCTGCTGACGAAACGGTTGGAAGATATCTACGTCGATCTGATGGATATGCGTCCGTAACAGGCGAGGACGTGCCGGGTCGATTGGCCCACCGGCCGGAGCCGGCCGGGCGTGGGAAAGGGTGGTTGCGGAGTGATTGTCATCGATCTTGGATGCGGGAAAAATAAGCAGCGGGAGGCCATTGGGTTTGACTGCCGACGGGAGCCAGGGGTCAACGCCCTCTGCAATATCGAACAGCCGCTGCCGCTCAAGGCCGATTGTGTTGATGTGGTTCACCTGAGCCATGTCATGGAGCACGTGCGCGAGCTGATTCCGTTCATGGAAGAGGTCTATCGGGTGTGCAAGTCGGGCGCTCAGGTACACGTGACCGTTCCCTACTACACGTCTCGCGGAGCCTTTCGCGATCCGACGCATGTGCGGTATTTGACGGAGGATACGTTTCAGTATTTCGAGGCGCCGACCGATTATGGCATCCGGACGAATTTTCGAATTGAGTCGGTTCGGTATGATACCCGCAAGCCGTTTCGATTTCTGCCCGAATATGTCCGCAAACGCTGCCGGCGGCACCTCTGGAATGTGGTTGAGAATATGTACGTGACGCTTCGCGTGGAGAAATCCTAGGCCGCACGAGGATCGAGCCGATCACACTGACATGAAGGTGCTCTATCTGACCGATTCGGAGCCTGACTATCTGGCCGACCAGATCTATGACGGGCTTTGCACAGTGCTGGGGGGGGAGAATGTTTTTGACTTCCCCCGTAAAGCCGCGTATCACGGTCCGGATCCTCGCTCGTCGGCTCTCCTCATCGATCGAGAAGGTGAGGAGGCGCAGGATGCGCTGGTCGAGAGGCTTCGCGCAGGACAGCTTGACTTGGTTCTGTTGTCTTCGCCGAGACGAGGGGTTCAGTCGGCGTTCCGTACCCTCGCAGATCACGTGAGGCTCCCTCCTATTGTGGTGCTCGATGGGGAAGACGATGCGCAGCTTCGCCTGGATCTCCTCAGAGCGGTCGGAGCCGGGATGTATTTTAAGCGCGAGTATCGCAAGCGACCCGCTGGACAGGGCAGGGCCTGGTTTCGAGGTCTGAGGTCGGCGCACGGTGAGGAGTTTGAAGGGCGTATCTTTCCCCTGCCGTTTTCAGTCAGTGCGGCGGCGTTATCGGGGGCGCCGAGTCCGACCCGAGACATCGACGTCTCGTTCGTCGGGCGGGCTTCGCACCGAAAGCGACTGGCCGCGGTCAGGTTATTGAGGGATGCGAGGGATATCCGGTTCGAGGGCGGGGTCTATGCCGAGCCGACCGATCGGCGGTCGAGGCTGGCCGAGTCCTGGTTTGACATCATGGCGGCGAAATTGGTGGGTGATCCTCCGGCCAGAGGCTCGATGAGTAGAATGGGGCGGGAGGCGTATCGCTTGCTCTTGGGCCGTTCAAAGACGGCGCTTTCTATTCGCGGTGGCGGATTCGACACGGTGCGTTATTGGGAAATTGTGGCGGCGAAAACCCCGTTGATCTCCGAGGCTCCGGACATCGACATTCCGCATAACTTCGAACACGGTGTCCACGCCGTGTTCTGTCGGCCGGATTTGAGCGATCTGACCTATTGGGTGCGGCGGCTCCGCGACGATGAAGCCGAACGGCAGCGGATGGCCGAGTCTGCCTATTCGCATGTGCTGGCCTATCATACGACAGCCCATCGGGCGTCGTATCTATTGAAGTTGTGCGCACAGGTACTTTAAGCGTCCATGAAATCACTCAGCCTCGTGATTGCGCTCTACAATCAACTCGAGTTCACTCGACAATGCCTCGCGTCGATCAAGGCCTATACCCCCGCTCCGTTTGAGCTGATTCTGATCGACAACGGTTGTGTGGACGGGACCGCGGAATATCTTCGGGGCGTCGATGCGACCGTCATTTCCAATGCGCAAAACCTTGGCTGTGCGAAGGCCTGGAACCAGGGGATACGTGCCAGTCGAGGTGATGTCATCGGTATCCTGAACAACGACCTGCTCATGACCGCGGGGTGGAGCGAAGCCCTGTTGGCGTTCATGGAACAAGGCGAGTACGGCATTGTGTGTCCCTCGGCTCGAGAAGGACCCCTGGACTATGACTTGGCGGCCTATGCCCGCGAGTTTACTCAGGCCTGCGCCGGGGCGGTGCGGCGGGAACTCTATGCGCCTTGTATGTTGATCGACCGCGCGGTGTTCGATCGGATTGGCCTGTTCGATGAGGCCTTTTCTTATGGCGGCTGCGAAGATACTGATTTCCTCTGGCGCACCAAGGCGGCAGGGTTTTCCGTCGCGATGACCGGCTCGGCGCTCATCCATCATTTCTCAAAAGTCACTCAGGTTGCGGTGTCTCGTACGGAGACCGACCAATACTGGGACCACAATATGGCCCATTTCAAACAGAAGTGGGGTCGGACGATCCGTGGCAATTGGTTTCAACGGCGTCTCACCGATGTGAGAGCCAAGTTGGTTAAACGATCGGAGCAACGCCGATTCGGCCATACGCTGGTGGAAAAATTTCCTCGACGTGTCTGATCGGGGGCAGCCGCTCGGATGAACGACGTCGGCGGGTTTGTTTCGCATCCCGTTCGTCGTGCCACTGCATGAGAGGGATGCCGAGTCTGTGAAGATTGTCATCGCCGCCTGGCATCTCAAGAATGCGACTGTGGGCATCGGACGGTATGCCCGGGAACTGATCGAGGCGCTGGGGCGCGTCGATCAGGTGAATCACTACGAGATTCTGATCCCTCATGCGGAACATCCGTTCACCGTGCGCCCGAATATGCGCTATCGTGTGATCCGGTTCCCGCTGTTCCGTCGCCGTTTCTGGGAGCAGGTGGCGCCGCTCCTCGTCGGTCCGTACGATGTACTTCACTTCCCGTACGATTCCTGCGTGGCCTGGAAACGCGGACGGTTCGTGGCCACCATCCATGACGTCAAGCCGTTGCTGTTTCCGGTGCTCCGTGCGCGGACCAATCTCAATAGTCGCATCGAACAGTGGTTGGTCGGGGACCGCTGGGAAAAGATCGATCACGTCATTACGATCTCCGAACATTCTCGGCGTGATTTGCTGGCGCACGTTCCGCTTCGCCCCGAACAGGTGACCGTGACGTCACTGGGCCTCGATGCCGAGCGGTTTCGGCCGGCCGAGCATCGAGGCGAAAACAAACCCTACGTCTTCTGTGTTGCCGGTGCCGACCCGACCAAAAATGTCGGCCTGCTCATTGACGCGTTTGCGAAACTCCCTGAGACGCTGCGCAGCCGGTTCGATCTGGTCCTGGCGGGTGATGTCTGCAAACGCCTCGATATTCGAGCGGCCGTCGAACATCATGGCATCGGTGCCCACACTAAACTGGTCGGCGTGGTATCCGACCGGGAACTCGTGGCGTATTATCAGCAGGCCACCGTGTTTGTGTTTCCCTCGCTCTACGAGGGGTTCGGTCTACCGGTGTTGGAGGCGATGGGGTGCGGCTGCCCGGTGATCTGTTCGAACGCCTCTTCACTGCCTGAAGTCGCAGGTGATGCGGCGGAATTGATTGATCCACATCGAGCCGAGTCGTTGACCGACGCCCTCGTCAAGGTGTTGGGCTCATCCGATGTGCAGGCGACGCTGCGGGCGTGCGGGATTGCCCGAGCGAAGGAATTTGTATGGGATCGTACGGCCAGGCAGACGGTCGCGGTGTATGAACAGCTCATCGGATAACGGGGCACCGGACGATATGAGCGAATTTTCTGGTCTGAAGCTGGGGCGAGACGTTACGATCCAATCGATGGGGGATGGCAACGGCCGTTTCGCGCAGCGAGTATCCGTCCCGCTGATCCGATGGGCTTGTGACGCTGGGGGTGATGTATGAAAGGTGTCGTGCTTGCCGGAGGGCTCGGTTCTCGCTTACTCCCGCTGACCAAAGTGACGAACAAACATCTCCTGCCGGTGTATGACAAGCCGATGATCTATTACCCCATCCAGACGCTGGTCAATGCCGGCATTACGGAAGTGATGTTGGTGACAGGCGGGAACAGCGCGGGTGACTTCCTGAAGTTGTTGGGAAACGGTCGTGATTTCGGCCTGAAGCATCTCAGCTACACCTATCAGCAAGGAGAGGGCGGCATCGCCGATGCGCTGCGGCTAGCGGAGCATTTTGCCGATGACGGCCCGATCTGCGTGGTGTTGGGCGACAATTTGATTCAGGGGAATATTGCGAAGGCCGCAGGGGCGTTTCGCGCGCAGAAAAGAGGCGCAAAGATCCTCCTCAAGGAAGTGAAGGATCCGCAACGGTTCGGGGTGCCGCACCTCGAAGGCGATCGGGTGCTGAGCATCGAAGAAAAGCCGGCACAGCCTCGCTCGTCCTATGCGGTCACCGGAATCTACTTTTATGATGCCCGTGTCTTCGAGATTACCCGGACATTGAAACCGTCGGGGCGCGGCGAATTGGAAATTACGGACGTCAATAATGCCTACATTGCATCCGGGGAGTTGACCTGGGATGTGCTGGATGGCTGGTGGACGGATGCCGGCACGATCGAATCCCTGTTGGCAGCCAACCAGCTCGTGGCCCAGACCGGGGCGAATAGGATGGAGTTCTAAATGCGACTACTTGTCACCGGCGGGGCCGGCTTTATCGGATCGCACCTGGTACGCCGCTTGATTCAGAGCGGCTCTCATTCGGTGGTGAATCTCGATGCGTTGAAGTATTCGGGCAATCTGGAGAATCTCGCTGACCTCGCCGGGCATCCGCAGTATGCCTTCGTGCACGCCGACATCGGTGATCAACCAGTCGTGCACACAATTCTGCAGGAACACCGCATTGAAGGCATCATCAATTGCGCTGCGGAAACCCACGTGGACCGGTCGATTCTCGATCCCGGGGCGTTTGCCCGCACGGACGTCGTGGGGACGGGCATTCTATTGGAGGAAGCGCGACGGGCCGGAGTGCGGCGGTTTCTGCAGGTCAGCACCGATGAGGTCTACGGTAGTGTCGAGCAGGGCAGCTCTACGGAGAACGATCGATTGGAACCACGAAGTCCCTATTCGGCGAGCAAGGCCGGAGGGGATTTGCTGGTGCTGAGTTATTGGACGACCTACCAGTTTCCGGTGCTGGTCACGCGTGGAAGCAATACCTATGGGCCGAACCAATACCCCGAGAAATTTATTCCGTTATTTGCGACCAACGCGATCGACGGGGAGCCGCTTCCGTTATACGGCGACGGCAAACAATGCCGGGATTGGTTGTCCGTCCATGACCATGTGGCGGGGATCCAGCATGTGTTCGAACAGGGGCAGCTGGGGACTGTGTACAACGTCGGCGGCGGGAACGAGCGTGAGAATATCACCGTGGCCGAACAGATCGTCGGGACACTGGGAAAGTCTCGGTCGCTGATCCGTTTGGTGCAGGACCGCCCCGGACACGATCGTCGCTACTCGATCGACTGCAGCCGGCTGCGGGCTTTGGGCTGGTCGCCGCAAGTGCCGTTCGAGGAGGGGCTGAAGGAAACGGTTGAGTGGTATCGTACGCATGAGAGTTGGTGGCGGACGATCAAGTCCGGAGAGTTCAAGGCCTACTATCAACAGCAGTACGCGAAGCGGTTGCAGCAGGGGACGGCGTGCGGATCGTAATCACTGGTGCGCAGGGGCAGCTGGGGAGAGATCTTCAGCAGACGCTACGCGGGCATCAGCTGACGTTGCTTGATCTTCCCACGTTCGATCTGACTCGGCCGGACTGCGGTCGCGTCATTGCCGAGGCCGTCCCGGAAGTCGTGATTCATGCCGGCGCCTACACGGATGTGGATGGGGCTGAAGGGAATCCGGCCCTGGCCCTGGCGGTGAATGCTGAAGGGACTGAGCGCGTGGCTCGCGCAGCCGCTGACATCGGAGCGAGGCTCATCTGTATTTCCACCGACTACGTATTCGACGGCCGGGGCACGCGCCCCTATGTTGAAACCGACCCGACCCATCCTGTGAGCGTCTACGGTGCGTCCAAATTGGCCGGCGAGCAGCGTGCGTTGGCCTGTTGCCAAAACACCCTGGTGGTGCGTACCGCCTGGCTCTATGGTCTTCACGGGAGGAATTTCGTCAAGACCATCTTGAAACTGGCGGCCGAACGGCCCAAGTTGACGGTTGTGGCCGACCAGCGAGGTTGCCCGACCTTTGCCGAAGATCTTGCGGACATGATTGGACAGTTGGTGGCGCATCCGGCGCAGGGGTTGTTGCATGTGACGAACGCCGGCGAGTGCACGTGGCATGAGTTTGCCGCTGAGATCGTCCGATTGTCGAACGCCCGGATTCCCGTTGAGCCGATCACGACGGTCGACATGCCGAGACCGGCGAAGCGGCCGGCCTATTCCGTCCTTTCAGCAGAGAGGCTCCATCATCTCGGATTCACCATGCCGCCTTGGCAGGATGGCTTGGGGCGTTTCTTGAGCGCACAGAGCAAGCTGGCCTCCTAACCCGCATTATTCATGAGCACTTCTGCCGCAATCGACGCTCCGCCGTTCCGACGAGCCGGCGGGCTCTCCCCTCGGATCTTCGACGTACTGCACGAGTGCGCCTCAGATCTTCTGACCTCGGCGTGCCGGTCTCACGACGCGGCTTGGCGATTTCGAGATGAACGGTCATCAATCATACGGGCTAGCGGAGTCGGGTTCTGCGGGTCTCTGTATCCGAGGCGCGGGCAGCTGTGAAACCGAGAATGAAGTGGTGGTCAAGACTGCTGGTCGCGTTCGGTATCAAAAGTAGTGGGCCTTCTTCCCTGTTCATGCAGCACAATCCTCGATATGCCGCCTTTGAAGTTGGGGAGGGGACCTATGGACATCCGGATATTGTCGTGCCTGACGACGGTAGCACGGTTCGCATTGGTCGGTATTGTTCCATTGCCGGTGGGGTCTCGATTCTTACCAGCCAAGAGCATCACCTCGAGTGGGTCTCGACTTTTCCGTTTCAAGTCATCTTTGGGAACGACCGGGGTCTTCCCATGCCCTCTCGGTCGAAAGGCAATGTGAGTATCGGCCACGATGTGTGGATCGGGACCGAAGCCTTGATTCTCTCAGGCGTCTCCATAGGACATGGTGCGGTGATCGCGGCAAGGAGTGTGGTCACGAAGGATGTTCCCCCCTATGCCATTGTGGCGGGTGTGCCCGCACGTGTGATCCGGTATCGATTCGATCCAGCCACCGTTGCCAGTCTGCTCCGCATCGCCTGGTGGGATTGGCCGCGTGAAAAAATTGAAACAGCCCTTCCTCTGTTGATGTCCGATCGATTGGATGCCTTTCTTGCACAGTACGATGCGGTCAGTGATCGGTCGTAGCGCCTCTCCCTCGGTCTCGCGTTCGAATCAGTCCCGCTGAACCCATCCCCTTGTGCCTGCCGCTCACTCATGTCTCGTGTCCTGGCTCCTCAGGGGACTCGTTGCCTGGATGAAGCATGGCTCGAGCGCTGTGTTTCTTGTGGAAGGGGAGAATTTTCTCTATACTGCGCTTCCACAGAGCCCCCAGCTCGTGCCGCTGTGATGCGCCGGGGTGCGCCGATGGTGAGTGTAACCCCATCACGTAGTTGCCTCCTCGATAGGTGAATAGGAGATTCATATTCCATGCGATGGACTGCCTGTCGGGGATGAGATGATCTGTCCACATTCGAGGAGGCATGGTCATGCGCCATCTGTGGTGTGATGCCGTGGCCGGAGTGAGAATGCTCGAGTTGATCTGCGTCGAACGTGATCTGTGATGTTATGACTGTTACGACTTCATCACCCGTCGATCCAACCATCCAATCCGCTCAAGAAGGAGAGCAGCAGGCCCGTGCGCGTGCATTTTTTTGGGGATTTCAACGGTATGTGATGATCGCCATTGCCTGTTCGAGTTTCGTGCCTGTCTTGTTTCGCTACCAAGAACATATCGTCATCATTCTCATCGCGCTCTGCTTGGGTATGTGTGCGTTGGAAAAGAAAAGCCCCTGGATCAGAAATCCCCTGGATCTACCGCTGTGGCTCTTCATAATCTGGGTGGTCTGTACCGTTCCGTTCGCCACCGATCCTGCCTATAGTTTTGCCGAGTGGAAAAAATTCGTGGCGCAGGCCGGTGTGTTTTATTGGTCCTTGCTGGTATTGGATCGTTGTCGACGAGAGAACCTGCCGCAGCAGATTCTCTGGGCGCTGGTGATGGGCGGGACGGTGCTAGCCATCTATGCACTCGTCGAGTTTGTGCATGACGGGGGAACCTGGAAAGATCGCTTTATACGGGCTCATGGCTATGGATCCGACTACAACTGGCTCAGCACCTATATGGTCATGGCGCTTCCGATCGCCGGCAGTCTCCTGGTTGTGAGTTATTTTGCCTGGGCTCGTGCTATGCAGGTCCTGGCGCTTGTTCTGACGGGAGCCGCACAGGTCTTTTCATATACTCGCGGTGGATGGCTAGGCCATGTGGCCCAGGGAATGATGCTCGCGCTGCTGATCGGTGGACGGCGCTGGGTCTTGGGCGTGCTGGGGTTCCTGGCCCTCGTTGGCGCAGGGTTGGTGGTTGCCTCACACTCTGGATTCCAGACCGATACGGTGGCTGCCAAAACCGTGGATACGAGATTGACGGTCTGGACCATTGGCTTGGGGGAGGTGTCAACTCATCCGATGGTCGGCATTGGCTATGGCAACAACTCGTTTATCAAAAAATTTCAGGAATATTCGGCCGAGAGGCAGGTTCAGCTTCCGGAGCAGGAACGTATCATCCCGGCTATGCACAATACGTTTCTCATGGTGGCGTTGGGAAGCGGCCTTCCTGCGTTACTCAGCTTTATCTGGATCTTTGTCGCGCTCCTGCGTCGACTCATTCCGATTCCCTGGTTGGCTGGGCGGAACGATAAAGTGACAGTGCTGGCTGCGGGGATCGGATTGGCCGTCATCGGCTTCGCGGTGCGCAATCTCTTCGACTATATGTTTATGGGTAGCCTCGCGCATCTATTCTGGTTGTTGGCGGCGGTTGGGATCACCGTGACGGGGCCGGGTTGGCGGATGGCGCGTCACGAGTCAACGTCCGACGATGTGGCGTCGCTCGGCAGGATCGCATAAATCTATCGGCCATGGGTGGTCGCCAGTTCCAGTGCGCGGGTGTGGTGTGGATGCATCGGCCTCCCATGGGGAGGGGGCGAACGGGAGTGTTCAGAGAATGAAAGCCTTGATCACGGGTATTACAGGCCAAGATGGGTCGTACCTGGCCGAATTTCTTTTGGCCAAGGGGTACGATGTGTACGGGATCATTCGCCGCTCGAGTTCCTTCAATACGGCGCGGCTCGATGGGATTTACCAGGATCCGCATATCTCCGGGGCCAAGTTGCATCTGGTCTATGGAGACCTGAATGACGCCAGTTCGCTGAACACAATCATACGAACGGTTCAGCCTGACGAAATTTATAATCTCGGGGCACAGAGTCATGTCCGGGTCAGTTTCGATATTCCTGAATACACCGCTGAAATCACGGGTTTGGGCACGGTTCGATTGCTGGAAGCGATTCGTGAGTCGGGGCTGCGTCCGAAGTTTTATCAGGCCTCATCGAGTGAAATGTTCGGCAAAGTACTGGAAGTCCCACAACGAGAAACCACGCCGTTTTACCCTCGGAGTCCGTACGGTGCGGCGAAGGTCTATGCGCACTGGATTACGGTCAATTATCGTGAAGCGTATGGTCTCTTCGCCTGTAACGGTATCCTCTTCAATCACGAATCGCCTCGTCGTGGTGAAACGTTCGTCACACGCAAGATCACAAAAGCGGCAGCGCGGATCAAACTGGGCCTCCAGCAGGAGTTGTTTCTCGGCAATTTGGACGCGAAGCGGGATTGGGGTTATGCCGGGGACTATGTCGAAGCGATGTGGCTCATGCTGCAGCAGGAGGAGCCTGATGATTACGTCGTGGCGACAGGCGAGACCCACACGGTCCGTGAGTTTCTCGATGCGGCGTTTGGTCATCTGGGGTTGGATTGGCAGCGGTATGTGAGGATCGATCCGCGGTATTACCGCCCGACCGAGGTCGATCTCCTGATCGGCGATCCGGCGAAAGCCCAGCGGCAACTTGGCTGGAAACCGACGGTGGATTTTCATCGACTGGCCATCATGATGGTAGATGCAGATGTGGAAGCCGAACGGCTGAAGTGGCACGGGACCGCATCAAGGGGGGAGAAGTGATCGACACACACGCACGCATTTATGTCGCCGGGCATCGGGGGATGGTGGGATCTGCGATTGTGCGGGCGCTCACGGCTCGTGGATATGACAACCTGCTTCTCCGGACCAGTAAAGAATTGGATCTGCGTGACAACAGGCGCGTCGCCGAATTCTTTTCGGAAACGAAGCCGGAATACGTGTATTTGGCTGCGGCGAAGGTGGGGGGCATTCTGGCAAACTCCACATTGCCCGCTGAATTCATCTATGACAATCTGGCCATTCAGAACAATGTCATTCATCACGCCTATGTTCAGGGCGTGAAGAAACTCCTGTTCCTGGGGTCCTCCTGCATCTACCCGAGAGATTCCCTGCAGCCCATGAAGGAGGAGTACCTGCTGACCGGTCCGTTGGAGCCGACCAATGAGTGGTATGCCGTCGCAAAGATCGCCGGCATCAAGATGTGCCAGGCGTATCGCCGTCAATACGGGTGTGATTTTATTGCGGCGATGCCCACCAACCTGTATGGTCCGAACGACAACTTTGACCTGCAGAACTCCCATGTGCTGGCGGCGTTGCTGCGGCGGTTCCATGAAGCGCGCGAGCAGGGGAAGGAACCACTCCTGTGGGGGAGCGGAACTCCGCTGCGCGAGTTTCTGCATGCGGACGACTGCGCCGAGGCTTGCCTGTTTCTGATGGAGCGTTACTCCGATGCGCAGATCATGAATGTCGGAGCTGGGCAGGAAATTTCTATTGGCGAATTGGCAACGTTGATTGCCGAGGTGGTCGGATATCGGGGGGCAATCCACTGGGACCGTACCAAGCCGGATGGCATGCCGCGGAAATTGATGGATGGAAGTCGGATGCAGACGCTGGGATGGAAGCCGGCGACGTCGTTACGAGCGGGGTTGACCGAAACGTATGCGTGGTATAGAAGGCATGTCGTTGTGCCGTCGATCGCTCCTCCATAACAGATGGACGTGAGTTTCTTTGACTGTGTGCTTCGAAGGCAGGTCCAGTGATGAAGCCGGTTATTAGGGGATTCATTCAAGCGCGAATGTCCTCCAGGCGTTACCCGGGGAAGGTGCTCGCTCCGTTTCGCGGAGAAGCGATGATTCGTCACGTCGTGCGCGCCGTCGAAGAAGCGCTTCCCTCCGAGGACGTGATTGTGGTAACGAGTGTAGAATCCTCCGATGATCCGCTTGTGCGCTATATCGAATCTCTCGATAGGCATGTGTACCGAGGTCCGTTGGACAATGTGCTGGCTCGTTTCGTCGCCTCTGCGCAGGAGTATCCCTGTGATTGGATCATGCGAATCAATGGCGATAGCCCATTGTTGGCTCCTGAGCTAATCCGGCTCGTGTTGTCTCATGTGAACCAGGGTGTTCCGGATGTGGTAACCACCATTTTCCCCCGATCGTTCCCGAAAGGGCAGAATGTGGAACTCATCAGGGTCAGTGCGCTGCAGTCAATCGTTATGGACGATACCACTCGGGACGACCAGGAGCATGTCACCCCATATTTCTATCGACACCCGGACCGATTTCAGATTGTGAATGTGGAATCCGGCGATCGGAGGTTCGCGGATCTCAGTTTGGCTGTGGATACGATCGAAGATCTGTGTCGGCTTGAACAGTTATCAACTGAGGAACTTCGTCGCTTCAGCCCGCCGGTTTTGGCGACGAGCAGCGCCTCATCGTAATCATGTTTCGAGTGGTGTAACCAGAAAGATACGATAGACATGAGTGACAGCGTACCCATTCCATTTGCCCGCCCCTGGATTACCGATGGGGATCGACAGGCGGTTCTAGAGGTGTTGAACGGGCATATCTTGACCCATGGTCCGCAGTGCAAGTCGTTCGAGCAGGAGTTCACAGAGTTTCTCGGCGGCGGCCATTGTGTGTCGGTCAGTTCCTGCATGGCAGCCTTGCATCTGGCGTATCTTCATTTTGGTATCGGGCCAGGCGATGAGGTCATCGTCCCGGCACAAACCCATGCGGCAACGGTTCATGCGGTGGAATGGGTCGGAGCTACGCCGGTATTTGTCGATTGCGATTCCAGGACCGGAAATTTGACCGCTTCGGCAATCAGTTTGGCGCTGACCCCTCGGACGAAGGCGATCTCAGTCGTGCATTTTGCGGGGATTGCGTGTGATATGCCCCCCATCGTCGATCTTGCGCAGCGGCATGGCCTGAGAATCATCGAAGACTGTGCGATTGCGTTGGGCGCGCGACATCAAGGGCGCCATGTCGCACTGTTCGGAGATGCCGGGTGTTTTTCATTCTATCCGGTCAAGCACATGACTACGGGTGAAGGTGGAATGTTCGTTACTCGCCATGAAGCAGTTGCTTCTGCTGTCGCCAGGCTGCGCGCGTTCGGCGTGGACCGTACACACAGTGAGCGAACCGTGCCGGGCATGTATGATGTACCAAGCCTCGGATTGAACTATCGGATGAGTGAGATTCAGGCCGCCCTTGGTCGTTCCCAGCTTCGGCGAATGCCGGACGTACTGACGCAACGGGCGTCGTTGTTTAATCAGTATCGGACACTCTTGGGGGATCTGCCGCAAGTCCGTCTGATCGACACCGATGCGCCCGAATCACGGTCCAGTCACTATTGTGTGAGCGCGGTATTCGAAGGAGAATATGCAGGCAGGCGGAATGACGTCGTGACGAAACTGAATGCGTCTGGAATCGGGACCAGTATCTACTATCCGCAACCTGTTCCCCGTATGACCTACTATCGAAACAAGTATGGCTTTCTGCCTGGTGCGTATCCCCAAGCGACACGCATTAGCGATCAGTCCGTCGCGCTGCCGCTCGGTATGCATATGACGGAGAAAGATGTCAACAGAGTCGTAGCCATGCTGAAGCAGAGCCTGGCAGAGGCTGACAGTGGGAAAGGGCCCGGACGGTGAGCAAACTCCAAGGACGGAAAATTGCGCTGATCGGTGGCGCTGGGTTCATCGGCCATAACCTTGCGTTGAATCTTGCAAAACTCGGTGCGGATGTCCACGCGGTGGACAGTCTACAGGTCAACAATCTTGGCGCGTTCTCAAATTCGCACGACGATGCCAATAAGTCGCTCTACCTTCACTTTATTCACGAGCGACTACAGTTGTTACAAGCGGCTCAAGTCCCGCTGCATGTCGTCGATGCGCGGGACTATCATGTCCTGTCTCGGTGCCTCAACGAAATCAAGCCGGATACGATTGTGCAGTTGGCAGCGATCGCCCACGCGAATCGCGCGAACAAAGATCCGTACAGCACTTTCGATCATAGCTTGCGAACGCTGGAGAACGCACTCGACTGCGCCAGGGGGTTAGGTGCCCAGTTTATCTATTTTTCCTCTTCGATGGTGTACGGGAATTTTGACGGGGAAGCCGTGACCGAGGAGCGTCACTGTGAACCGCTCGGGATCTATGGCGCGCTGAAATATGGAGGAGAGAAACTCGTTATTGCGTATGGCCAGGTCTTCGGCCTTTCTTACACGATTGTCAGGCCGTCCGCATTATACGGCGAGCGTTGTGTCAGTCGTCGTGTTGGTCAGGCATTCATTGAGTCGGTCCTTCGCGGGGCGCCTCTGAGCGTGAACGGGGATGGGAGTGATGCCCTCGACTTCACATATATCCAGGATCTCTTGCAAGGTCTGGTGCTCTGTATTGTCAAAGACGAAGCACGGAACCAAATTTTTAATTTGACCTATGGGGGGGCGCGGTCACTGAAACAGATGGCTGATATCGTGCGTGGCCAATTCCCCAATGTTGAAATCAAATACCAGCCGCGTGATGTGCTGATGCCTGAGCGCGGAACCCTTTCTATTGAAAAGGCAAAGCGATTGCTTGGCTACTCCCCCCAGTATCCACTGGAAAAAGGGTTCGTCGATTACATTCAGTGGTATAAGGAGCTGGCGAACCAACATCAGAGATATTTCCGTCCATCCCGGCGTTGACCCGCGCGAAGAGAGTAACCTGCGTTGAAGTTATTTGGGAAAAATCTTGATGAGACGGTTGCGGTGGTCGCGGAAATTGGTCTCAATCATGAAGGAGACGCGGTAGCCGCAGAACGATTGATCACTCTTGCCGCGCAGGCCGGGGCGGATGCCGTCAAGCTACAAACGTTCACTCCAGAACGTTACGCCTCCGCGTCAGATCCCAATCGACTCGCTAGGGTGACGCGGTTTAATTTGTCACAGGAGGCCCACCTTCATTTGGCAACCCACGCCACAACATTGGGCATTCCTCTGTTTTCAACAGCTTTGACCGAAGACGTGGTCGGCTTCCTCGACCAGTGGTGTCCAGCAATAAAGATTGCCAGTGGGGACTTGACCTTTGAGCCGGTCATACGAGCCGCTATGAGCACGCGAAAACCGGTCATTCTTTCCACTGGAAACGGCACGGTGGAGGAGATCGATCAAGCGTTGCAATGGTGCACAGACGAATTGGGGTCTGATGCGCTGAAAGACCGTCTGGTTCTGATGCATTGCGTTGCTGCGTATCCTGTTCCTATCGAGCAGGCGAATGTTTCGAGCGTGCATTTCCTCAAGCAGAGGTATGGTCTGACGACGGGATATTCCAACCATGTGATTGGTTCGGAAGCTGTCCTTGCGGCAGTGGCAATCGGCGCGCAACTCGTTGAGGTCCATTTCACCGACCGTCGGGAGGGGCGAGAATTCCGGGATCATGCGCTCTCGTTTGAACCGCAAGATTTGAAACAACTGGTGCACAGTATCGGGAGAGTAAGGGCCAGTCTAGGCCGCGTAGGGAAGGAGTTGCAGGCCTGCGAGTTGCCTTTGCGTGAGGTCATTCGCAAGGGCGTGGTCGCGGCGAGAGATCTTCCCGCGGATACCGTACTTTCTGCAGATGATTTGATGTGGGCTCGTCCTGCGACAGGGGTGAAGGCTGCTGAATTGCCCGCGCTTATTGGGAAGCACCTTGTGCAGTCGCTCAGGCGCGGAGAGCAGATTACCTGGAACAAGGTGTGCGAAAGATGAGGGTACTGGTTCTGACGACGGATACTCTGCATCACGCATATTTTGTCCGTGAACTTGTTTCTCAGGTGTCTCGATTGCACGTGATCCTTGAAACCACCGGCATCAAGCCGACGTTTGATGTTGCCCACCCGTTTGAGTTGTTACGTGACCAATACGAACGTGATGAATGGTTTAAAGGGGGGAAGCCGGCGGTCGGCGATTTTGCCGCGGTCACGACGTGTGCAAACGTGAATGACTCCGATGCGGTCGAGTCGGCAACGCGTTTTGTCCCAGACATCACGGTCGCATTCGGTATTCGAAAAGCGGAGTCTGCTTTGATTAGAGCCGCTGGGACCCGAGTGGTGAATTTGCACGGCGGGGACCCTGAATTTTACCGGGGGCTGGATAGTCATCTTTGGGCGATATACCACAGCGACTTCAAAAATCTTGTCACGACGTTGCATATCCTCAACGAAACCCTCGATGATGGGCCGATCATTGGCATCCGCTCCGTCTCGGTCTGCCGAAATATGCGCCTGTATCAATTGCGGCATCACAATACCGAATCAGCGTTGGAACTCACGCGAGTGGCCTTGGACGAGTTGCGGCGTACAGGTGATGTCTCGAGTCGTAGGCAGCGTCAAACAGGGCGCTACTATTCTTTCATGCCCGCCGTGTTAAAGGAGGTGTGTGTGAAACGATTTGAGAAGCATTGTGCCGGGTTAGCATGAACTACTCGTCGAGAATCGCGGACGGTCATATTGCCATCTTTCTGTTTCATGGCGTGACGCTTCCGGTTGATTGTGCCATACGGAACTACACCAGGAAACATATCGAGCGTGAATACTTTATCACCGTGGTCAGGCAGATGAAGCAGGTGGGGACGCCGGTGGGTATGAATGACATACTCCATCACCTAGAGACGGGAGGCCCCCTCCCACCACGACCGTTTGCAGTGACGTTCGATGATGGTTTTCGAAACAATTTATCGGTAGCGGCTCCAGTGCTTGTAGATGAGCAGGTGCCCACGACATTCTACATTACTACCGACTTTGTTGAACGCAACACTATGTCCTGGATTGACCGAGTCGAGTTCGCTGTGGAACAGCGAACTCACGCTGAGCTTCAGCTTCCGTGGGGGGCTCGAGAGTTTCGCGGAGATGAAGAGCGCCGACGTTTCCTGACTGAGGTTCGGCGTATCGTCAAGAATAACTTACTGATCGACGGGGAGCAGCTTGCGACCGAGATACAGCAACAATTGGGAGTAGGGGTCACTCATTCCAGTTCTCATCCGTTGGATCAAAAACTGGATTGGAGCGAAGTCAGGGCACTGGCGGCTGAGCCGTTATTTACTGTCGGAGGGCACGGGCACTCACACGCCGTCCTCGAATCTCTTTCTGGGCAGGAGCTGGATCGAGAGCTGGATATGGGTATGCAATTGTTGAGAGAGAAGGCCGCCGTGCAGGGGCCGCATTACTCGTACCCAGAAGGAATGGCGAACTGCTACTCTTACCGGATTATTCAGGCTTTGAAGGGTAGAGGGGTGCGCTGTTGTCCAAGTGCGATTGATGGCGTCAATGATTCGGCCTCCGATCTATTTCATTTGAAACGGGTGATGGTTGTCTGATCAACTCAGCGGGTGAGTCTGTGGCAAGGTATACAGAGGCAGTAATTCGTTCATGGCGAAGTTGAGAGTTGCGGTAATCGGCCTCGGTGTCGGGGAAAAGCATGCGGAAGCGATTGCCGGCATACCTGAGTGTGAGCTAGCCGTCATCTGTGACACGAACCCGACGAGACTTGCGGCGGTAGCCGAAAGGTTTCCCGGTGTCTTGGCGGTGCAGTCCGATACCGACGTCCTTGATGATCCTGCCATTGATCTGGTCTGCATTGCCAGTTACGATGACAGTCATTTCTCTCAAACGATGCGGGCCTTGGAGCAAGGCAAGCATGTATTCGTCGAGAAACCCTTTGTGCTCCACGAAGAAGAAGCGGTGCTCGTTCGAGAGCAGTTGCGGAGGTATCCGAACCTTCGCTTGTCCTCGAATTTGGTCTTGCGACGATCCCCGCGGTTTTTGGACCTCCGACAGCGAATCATTGCCGGCGATTTCGGCGCGCTCTACCATTTGGAGGCCGAGTACAACTATGGTCGTCTAGAAAAGATTATCGAGGGGTGGCGAGGGAAGTTGCCTTTTTATTCCGCCGTTCATGGCGGCGGCGTACATGTTGCCGACCTCCTCATGTGGCTTGCGCGCGATCGGATTGTCGAGGTGTCGGCGGTAGGGAATGCGGTGGCGAGCAAGGGATCAGGGTTTGGAAATTTCGACAACGTGGTATCGGTACTGCGTTTTGCACGCGGTGCGGTGGGAAAACTCGGCGTCAATTTCGGCTGTCGCCTGCCGCACTTCCACGCGGTGGCCGTATATGGAACGAAAGCCACGTTTTTGAACGGACGGGAACAGGCCTGGCTCTATACCACTCCGGATCCTCATGTTCCCCCCCTCGTGCTGGACACGGCCTACCCTGGCGTGCACAAAGGCGCGCTCATTGCCAGCTTTGTGAAAGCTATCCAGGGAACAGGCGAGGCGGATGTGAGTGAGGACGATGTCTTTTCCTCGCTCTCGGTATGTTTTGCGATCGAACGGAGCGCCCACTCCGGTCTCCCGGTGAAAGTGCACTATGTCTGAACGGTCTTCAGGTCCCCATGCGTCGATTTCCACGTCAGAGCTCTCGATCGTGTCGGATCCATGGCTGGCGACGATCATGGCCCGCGACGTTCACCGTGTGACCGGGGTGTGGACGGTGCGGCAGGAGCACGATACGCTTCGGGAGATTCGAAGGCTGCTCAGCCGTCCAGGATTTGTGTTTGCGCGGATTGCCACACACGAAGTGGGCACGAGTCATCGGCTGGAGGAATGCGGGCTCCGGCTCGTCGATACCGCTCTCACGCTGGAGGCCCAACCACTTCCTAGTGTCAAGACGGTGGGGGGGCGGGTACGGTTCGCAGTATCGGCGGATGAGGCGACGGTACTTGATATTGCCCGGCACAGCTTTCGCTATTCCCGATTTCATTTGGACCCCGATATTCCTCGATCTCTGGCCGATGAGGTCAAAGCGCAGTGGGCTAGAAATTTTTTTAGTCGGCAACGAGGGGATTACATGGTGATCGCCGAACACGAAGGGCGAGTCGTGGGGTTTCTTCAAGCGATCAGTGCGGCAGATCAGGCGCTCTGCATCGATCTGATTGCCGTCCATCCTGACCATCGTGGACTGGGACTGGCTGGCGAAATGATCCGATTCGCATCCAGGGAATGCGAGCGTCCCCGTGCGCTTCGAGTTGGCACGCAAAGCGCCAATATTCCTTCGCTCATGCTGTATCACAAGCTTGGATTCCGCGTTGCGGCCAGCCATCACGTATTCCACTCCCACGGTCCCCTGTAGGAGGTTGACAATTGCCACTGCTGCATAGAAGGCCAGGCGGTGTTCATCTGCTTGCCTGGATGAGGAACCCCTGAGATGTGCGGGATAGCTGGGTTTATCGGGACGCGACGTATTTCCGATGAGTCGTCCCGCCAGTGCCTCGATCTGATGCGACGCCGGGGCCCCGATGCCTCGGGCATGCATCGTTTTATGACACCCACGGGACAGCATGTCCTATTGATGCATAGTCGACTTTCGATCATCGATCTGGATGCCCGCTCCAATCAACCATTCAACGTGGATCGCTCCTGGATGGTACTCAATGGAGAACTGTACAACTACCTTGAAATCAAGCAACGCCTTGCAGAGGTAGGGGTTGCCTTTCTCACGCGATCCGATACAGAAGTCTTTCTCACGGCTCTTTGCCGCGACGGATGGGGGATGCTCGATCAGGCCGAGGGGATGTGGGCGTTGGCGGTCTATGATGAGGAGCGCTGCGAGCTGACCTTATCGCGTGACCGATTTGGGGAAAAGCCGTTGTATGTGGTACGGGCACCGGAGGGCCTGTATTTCGGTTCCGAGCCTAAGTTTCTCTTTGCTCTCATGGGGAGAACGCTGCCGGTCAATCGACACCACGTCCGTCGGTATCTCGTAAACGGATACAAGGCGCTGTACAAGTCCACTGACCGATTTTTTATCGGACTCGAGGAAGTGCCGCCGGCCGGCGTGCTTAGAATAGGCCTCGGGGGTAAAGAGACGCAGACCCTCTATTGGCAGCCGGCCTATCGGCCGGACGACGCGATGTCCTATGCGGAGGCTGTGTCGGGCGTGCGCTCGAGGATCATTGAGTCGATGAGACTGCGCTTGCGCAGCGACGTGCCAGCCGCGTTTTTAATGAGTGGCGGGGTAGATTCGAACGTGCTGATCGGGATTGCCAAGCGGGTGTTCGGGTACGACGTCCACGGGTTTACGATTTTGACGGAAGATGAACGCTATGATGAGAGCGACATGCTCGATCGGTCGATCGCTGCATTGGGCGTCCGGCATACGGGCCTGAGAGCCGACCCTACTGACTATTTGGACAACATGAAGGTCCTGGTGGACTACCATGACGCTCCCATCTCAACCATCAGCCACTACGTGCAATGGCTGCTGATGCGCGACGTGCACGCGCAGGGATACAAGATTTGTTTCAGCGGGGTCGGCGCAGATGAGTTGGTGAGTGGGTATTATGATCACTACTTGATGCATCTCGCGGAGATTCGCCATGAGCCGGAATACGCGTCGACGCGCAAGGCATGGGAGCAGTATGTCCAGCCGCTAGTGAGAAATCCTTACTTGAGAGATCCCGATTTGTTTGTCGCGACTCCTGAATTTCGGGGTCATATTTTTCTGAACAACGACGAATTTTCAGAATATCTGACGGAACCGTTCTCCGAGCCGTTCGCGGAATCTCACTATTCTGACTCGTTGCTTCGAAATCGTATGATGAACGAGATGTTTGTGGAGGCCACCCGCGTCATCCTACATGAGACAGATCTCAATGCCATGTACTTTTCCATCGAAAACCGATCTCCCTATTTAGATCGCGCGCTGTTCGAATTCTGCTATTCGATACCCAATCGGTATCTCAGTCGAGACGGCTATAACAAAGCTGTCTTACGTGACGCAGCACGAGGGCTTGCCCCGGACTGTGTGCTGGATGAACGGCGAAAAGTCGGCTTCAACGCCCCGATCCATGCATTTCTGGACATTAACGATCCGGTCGTGGTGGGGCGGTTGATGGAAGACAGTCCGGTGTTCGATCTGCTCAAGCGGAACAAGGTACGAGAGCTACTCCGCAAGCCTCGGTTGGCCAACAGTGAAAGCAAATTTCTATTCTATTTTGTAAATGCCAAGGTGTTCCTTGAAACCTGTGCCGGCTAATCTTGTCCGATACACAGGAGTGCTGACTCACGACGTCGCCGCTGGTTGATATGGTGTATTGCACCACATGTGTGTTGCCTGATACCCGGCCTAACCTCACGCTCGGTCAGGATGGGGTATGTATTGCCTGCCGGACGCATGGCCGCAAAAGCGAAATTGATTGGGACAGTCGCGCACGTGCCTTTGATCGACTGGTGGTAGAGGTGAAGGCCGCCAGCCACGGGTATGATTGCGTGATTCCTGTCAGTGGCGGGAAGGATAGCACCTGGCAGGTCATACGGTGTCTTGAGGCCGGGTTGACGCCGCTCGCGGTCACCTGGAAGACTCCGGCGCGTACGCTGATCGGACAGCAGAACCTTGACAACCTCGTGGCCCTCGGCGTGGACCACATTGACTATCAGATCAACCCAAAAGTTGAGGGCCGGTTTATGCTGCGAGCGTTGGAACGGTTCGGCAGTACGGCCATTCCGATGCATCTGGCGTTGTTCAACATTCCGCTTAGAGTCGCCGTGAAATTTGGGATTCGGCTGATCGTGTGGGGAGAAAACTCGGCCTTTGAGTATGGGAGTGCGAGCCACGCGCATACCGGGGTCAAATTGGATGACGAGTGGTATCGCACCTATGGCGTGACCCACGGCACCACCGCGGCCGATTGGGTAGGGGAAGATTTCACGGAGAAGGAGCTGGCGGGTTACGTGGGGCCCAATCCCGATGAGTTGGAGAGAAGCGGAACGCACGCAGTGTTTCTCGGATGGTATTTCCCCTGGGATCCACAGAAAAGTCTTGCCGTGGCTCGCGCGCATGGTTTTCAGTCACGATCCTCCGGAGCACGGACGGGCTACTATGATTTTGCCGACATCGACGATGACTTCATCTCGATCCATCACTGGCTAAAGTGGTATAAGTTTGGATTTACGCGGCTCTTTGACAATTTGTCGCTGGAGATTCGAAACGGACGACTTACCCGCGAGCAGGCGGTGGCGATCATCCGTGAGCGCGGGGATCAGACACCCCACGAGGACATCGCCAAATTTTGTCGTTTCGTCGGTATTGAGCAGGCTCAGTTCTGGAAGATTTGCGAAACTTTTCGCAATCGGGCCATCTGGACGCGAGGGGAATCCGGAACCTGGCGTATACCGAACTTCTTGATTCAAGACTGGACCTGGACATGAAATTCAATCCTCAGAATCCGCCCCGACGTTTCGAAGTGGGGAATCGTCTTCGATTCGAACTGCAGGATTGCGGGACGGCACACTTGAATCCCGATGAACAGATCACCTTCGTGACGGAACAGGGCGGGCAGTATGACGTGGTGCGGAAAGACTGGGGCTTCTATGCGACTCCGTCGCTAAACGGTCGGCTTGCGCAGTACGGCTTGCGTGGGGCCCTCGTAGTGAATCAGGCATCACGGCGCTACTACGTGTTGCTGGTTGAGGACGGGAAAGAGCAACTATTCGCCGCATACTGTTCGCAAGAGGGGCTGCAGGTCGTGGCATGGCTGGACAAGGCGGAGACCATAGAAACCATGCTCGGTCAATCCAGTGGATCGTAGATGATGCAGCCCACCTTGCGATGTCCGTGCAATTTGACCTACTGCCAAACGGTCTTTCGTTATGACACGCCGCCATCTGGGGAGATGCGCTTCGATATAGGCGCACAAATGTATCAGCGGTCCTATCTCCGCTGCGCGCTCTGCCGGCACTGGTACTCGGACAATCATCTCGATCTCTCGAGTCTCTACACGCGTGCCTATGTCGATGCCACCTACGGTGACAGGTTTCAAGCGACGTTTCGGCGAATCTTGGCCCTACCTCCAGAGTGTTCCGACAACACTGCGCGCGTAGCTAGAGTGCTGGAATTTATGCGGGCCTTCCCGGTGGCCGGCAGGTCACCCACCCTTCTCGACATCGGTTCGGGGCTCGGGGTCTTCCCGTATCGCATGAAGGAAGCCGGATGGGACTGTACCGTTCTTGATCCCGATACCCGCGCGGTGCAGCATGCCGAAACTGAGGTTGGTGTACGAGCCTTCTTGGGAGATTTTCTCGCAGTCAATCCTGAACAGGTCGGAGTGTTTGATCTGATTACCTTGAATAAAGTGCTGGAGCATGTGGTTGATCCGGTGTGTATGTTGGAACGGGCTGCCGGGTTCCTTAGGCCTCAGGGGCATGTGTATATCGAGCTCCCCGACGGAGAGGTTGCGTCACATCATGGCCCGCAGCGTGAAGAATTTTTCATCGAGCATCACCATGTGTTCAGTGTCGAATCACTCAGCATGCTGGCTGAGCGAGCTGGATTCCTGACGCTATCTGTCGAACGTCTGCATGAGCCCAGCGGGAAGTTTACGTTGTGCGCATTTCTTGCGCCGAAATCTGTTTCGCCGACGGCCCCGTGAAGATTCTTTTTTTTGCCCCTCATGCGGCGATTTGGGTCCATGCGTTTCCCGAGGCGCTGATCGCCGAAACGCTGGCTCAGTCGGGGCATAGCATCGTATATGTGAGCTGCGGCGAGGCTCTGCAGCAGGTCTGTAATCCCATGAACGCCTCTGGCCTCGATCACCTCAGCCGGATCGAGGCACGTCGCGAGATTTGCCGGCTGTGCGGACAGCAGAAGGAGTTACTGCGGCGTGAATTCGGTTTTACAGGATACGATCTGACAGATCTCCTGGAGCCCGCCGATCAGATCAGGGCAACTGAGATGTTGAAGGATCTATCGTTCGAGCAGTGCACGTCACTGAGGCTGGAAAACGTTCCTGTCGGCAAGCTCGCATTGTATGAAACGATTCTCAATCACAAGAAGACCGGCATTGAATTTGATGCCGGTGAACAGCGCGAATATCGTGCGTGGTTGCAGGGCGCCGTCACGACGGTGACAGCCGGAAGGCGACTATTCGAACGGGAGCAACCTGACTGCCTCGTTGTGTATAATTCGTTCTATTCTGTCAATAATGTCATGTGCTGTCTGGCGAGCGAGCACGGCATTCCCCATTACTTTCTGCATGCCGGGGGCAATCTGTCTCGTCGGCTGCAGACATTGATGGTCGGCCGCAATGAGGCCTATGGGTACGCGCGGCGTATTGTCGAACGGTGGCCACAGTTTCGCGATAGGCCGTGTCCGCCGGGTGTAATGCGGGAAATTACCGATCACTTTCTCACGTTGTTCGGTGGCCGAAGCGTATTCAGCTATTCCCCCGCCGCGTCGCGGCAACCATTCGATGTTCGGGCACGATATGGTATCGGAATAGATCAAAAAGTCATGGTGGCGACCATGAGCAGCAACGACGAACGTGCGGCTGCCAAAGCGATCGGTGCGCTTCCGGATCACCCCGCGACCTTGTTTCCGCAACAGGTGGATTGGGTCAAGCGACTCATCGAGTTCGCTGCCGGTCGTACGGATCTATTTTTACTCATTCGCGTGCATCCGCGGGATTTCCCGAACAAACGTGAAGGTATCAAATCCGAGCAAGCGAGGAATCTCGAAGCACTCCTTCGGAAACTTCCCGCGAACGTCTGTGTCAATTGGCCGAACGACCACGTTTCACTGTATGATCTTGCCAATGAAACATCCGTATTTTTAAACGCATGGTCGAACACCGGAAAGGAGATGAGCTTGTTGGGGCTGCCGGTCGTGATCTATGCTCCGGAGTTGATTTATTATCCTTCCGACTTGAATTATGTCGGCACGACGGAATGGGAGTTGATCGAGCGAATCGATCAAGCCCTTCAAGATGGGTGGAGCCTCGAAAGGAGTCGAGCCACGTACCGATGGCTTGCCGTCGAATACAAGTATGGTCTTATCGACATTGGCGACAGCTATAATAGGCCCGAGGATGCTCATGCACGTTCTGTCATGCAACGAATTGTGAACCGTGTGGCGCAGGTGGTCGCGCCATTATACCAACAGGAACAAGATTGCAGGAGAAGAGCTAGTCGGCTTCAGGCGGCACAGGCGGTCGATTCGATCTTTCGTTCGTCCGCGCAGACCCCCTTAGATATTGAGGAGGAGGGTACATTTTCTGACATTTCAGAGAATGAAGAAGGATGGGCGCTCCGGTCTGAATTGGTTCGCATCGGGAAGGCGCTGTTCGGCCCCCGCTCGACTGGAAGAAGCGATACACTGGCTGCACGGTTGCTCGCACTAGAATAGTCAAATTGTTCTGCTTCGCATCAAGTACGTATCGGTGAAATGGTACGTGTCGGTGTGGTCGGTGGTGCCACCGTGGCATCTGGAGCGGTGGCAAGGCGGCGAGTCATCGTTCAGGATCGAAGTGAAAGAACCGGGGTACGCAAAAGGGGCTACGTTAAGTATTCGAACAGCAGCTTGGGAAAACATTGCGTATACGCACGTCCGATACGATTCCGAGCTCGTGTTCGGCAGTAGGCTCTAACTGCCGGCAAATAGAGTCGGCCTTCGTGGTCCGAAGCCCAGAGGTCACATGAACACCATGGTCACACTACCTAAGTCAGAGATGGCAGCATTCCCGCGTGTCGACTATTCCGCACACCCTGCTTACGCCTCGACAGAGTACCTCTGCTCGCTCGATGATGATCGAATAGACAGGGAGGTAGCGGGGATCGATACGGCGTTTCGTGATTTACTGATGCAGGCTGACGGCAAGACGGAAGACGTGGACGTCCGATTCGGCGAGGTAGTTGGGCGCCGGATTGACGTATTGCAGGCCTATGCGCTCGGCTCAGGTGGCCTGACCGGCCGGATCGCGGACTATACGGTCCGAGCCATAGAGGTCGCGAAACAGTCACTGTTAGATGAGTGGAAATTCAAGGTCTGGAGTCATTCTGCCCGGTATCAGCCGGTACTTACCCCGGCGGAAGAGGGGAAGCTGGAGGTTCTCAAGACCGATGGCGTGGTATGCCTTGACTCCAGGGAAGATGTGGTGGCAGGCCTGTGGGAGAAGATGTGGTGGGAGCGTAAGTTATTGAGGCAACAAGCCGCTAGGTTGCCATGGGGGCGTTGCGCGATGGCGCTCGATCTGCACTCGCCAGCCGCACAGTTGCTTCAGTCGGCCTTACAACGCTCGCGAGTGTTCGAGCTCGCCGGCGCGTATTCGGGGTGTCGTATGGAGCTTCTTTATGCAGCCCTGGATCACGCGCATGAACGGCAAGCGTGGTACAAGGGGTGTTACGCCGATGTCGGCATCGACACCACCGCCACTGCCTATATGCACCTGGATGCGGATTGCGATATTGTGAAGGTCATGCTGTATCTCACCGACGTGGAGCCTGAGAATGGGGCATTTCGATTCGTACGTGGGAGTCACCGGTGGGTGCGGTCGCCTTTTCTGATTGCCTTGTACAAGGGATTTGACTGTGAGCAGGACGCCTATTTTGAGCGAGCGCAGAATGGACTCGACTATGAGGGAGGGTACTATCGACCTCGCTTCCATTTGGCATCCCATCGCCAAGAGTTGATGTGTCTCCCGAGCAGTTTTCGGGGCTCGACTCATTTTGGCGACGATGTGATCGATGGCTCTCCGATGTCCAAACGGTTGCTGACAGACGAGCATGTGTTCACGGGGCGTGCGGGAACTGTCGTGCTGTTCCATGGCGCCGCCGGAATCCATCGTGGATCGCAGGTGTCTCGGGGTGAGCGCTGGGCGATACAGATCGCGCTTCGCGCATCGGGAGCGAAAGTGCCACGTCCGTATCGCTCGGCAAAGGACGGCCTTGCTCGGCTTCGATACTATATCCGACGATTGAGGCATACCTTGACTGTAACTTCCGAGGTCGCCTGATCCGCCGTGAGTCAATCTAAGGAGCAGACGGCACTTAAGCCGATCCTTGAACGATTGCTCGGCGACCAGCGCTTGATCATTGCGGATGCCGGCGCAGCGTATGGGTTACCGGCCCATCTGCAGCTGCTGGCCCCTGTGTCTCTCCTCTGTCTTTTCGAACCGCATCCCACGCGAGCAGAAGAACTTCGTCAGCTCCTCGGTGTCGACGCCCGGGTCTTCCAGACAGCGCTGTCACGTCAAGGTGGCGAGCGGACGCTGTATGTGACGAATGTCCCGACGGGAAGTTCCCTGTTGCGGCCGGGGTCTGATGCCGCCCTCAGACTGACCGAACAGGCCTACTTCTTTCCCGTTGAGGAGCAACGGGTTCACACGCGTCGTCTTGAGGATGTGCTCGACGAAGGTGGAATCCCACGCTTGGATTTCTTAAAGGCTGACGTTCAAGGCGCGGAGTTGGAAATTCTTCAGGGACTCGGTGCCTCGCGGGGCCGAACACTGCTGGGGGCTGAACTGGAGGTCGGATTTCCGGGTGGGTATATCGGACAGCCTGGGTTTGGGGACATCGATCAGTTTTTGCGTGATCTTGGTCTCGAATTACTGGACGTGCGTTTGGCCCGCATTCACCGGTTCGTTTCTGGAAGCTACCGCTATCTTTCGGAGAACGTATTCGGTGTCCACGCTGACTCCGCATCGCTTAGTAAGCGGGTCTGGGAGGCCGACGTACTCTACTGTGTGAAACCGACGACACTCTTGGAATCCGGCGATGCACTTGGAGTTCGTCGTCTGGCTGTGCTCTACTGCGCGTACGGATTCTATACCGAAGCGTATCATCTGTTCGATCAAGCCGGTCAGGCAGCGCTGTTTCCTTCCGGCGAAGCCACGCGGCTGAAAGATGATGTTATTCGGCTTCACCGAAGGGCTCGATTTAGTGTGTTTCAGTCAGTCATGTGGCAGCGCCTCACGAATCCATTCCGCCGGTTAGGGGTTCGCGTGCGAAACAAATTATGCGGGCCTCAAGTAGGGAAATGGCAGGAATGATGCCGCTGTTCGGTGTTCGCTGGAGCGCAGCCGCGTCGTGGCTGTCGACTATTCGTTCGCTGGTGGCGTATGCAGTTTTGAAATTTCCGCTGCTCGTTGTCTGTGTCATGCTGTCCCTGATCTCGGTCGCGACGGAGCTGGCGGCCATGACGAGTCTGGTCCCGTTAACGGAATTGGCGGTAGGGCATAGCATTCCCTCGACCAGTAAATGGGTGAGTGTTCCGCAGTGGCTTGGGTATGCTCCAGCTATCGAGTTTTATCTGGCTGTGTTTTTGATACTCATCGGATCGCGTTTGGTGACGTCCTTTGCTTCGAGTGCGCTCGTGTCCTATCTCACGCGGCAAATGATCGCACATTTCTCATCCGAAGCGTTCACAACGTTTGTGAATACGCTCGCTTTCGAGGAGCTTCAGGAGCGTAGCGTGGGGTATTTCATTAACCTGGCCGGCGACGAGGCGAACCGGGCGAGTCAGGTCATCACGGCGTTGCTCCGTCTTATTCCGGTGGCGGTGCTCGGTGTGCTCTATTTTTCAGCCCTTGTCTATCAGTCGTGGTGGGTTGCGATGGGAGTGCTGGGATTTTTAGCGTTGTCCTTGCTGTCTTTAGCGCAAACGTTTCGGAAAGTACATGAACTGGGAGCACGGCAGCAACAAGAGTCTCGGGATCTCAATTCGCACTTTCTTGACGCACTCAATTCGTTGAGGACCGTTCGCAGTTATACGGCTGAAGATTTCGTCAGCCAGAAGTATAAACGGATGATTTATGGATACGCGAAGACCTGTTTTCGTGTCGATGCGCTTTCCCTATTGTCGAGTTTCGTGCCGGCGCTGCTTCTCGTGCTGGTAAGCGGAGCGGCGATTCTGTGGGTGATCGATGCGTCGACAGTCTCGGCCCATGTTCCCCTGATCATGGTGGCGGTCGTGCTTTTGTTGCGATTTTTCCCGGTGGCCGGACAGGCTATCGATATTTTTCTGCGTCTGGTGGCAGATCTTCGCGCAGGGGATGATCTGAGACGAGTTCTTCACGATGTGTCTTCACGGCCCGTGTTGGTGCCTGCCCCGGAGGAGACCACGATCCCTCAGGCCATTCGCCATATCAGATTCAAGAATGTCTCCTTCGGATATTCTCGGAATGCCCCGGTGTTGAGGGAATTTACGGTTTCATTCGAGGCCGGCAACAACTATGCGGTGTTGGGTCCTTCCGGGGTTGGCAAATCAACGTTTGTCGATGTGTTGCTGAAGTTTTACGCTTTTCAAAGTGGGCACATTGCCGTGAACGATGTAGATCTTTCCAGAGTGCCTACGCAATGGCTCCGGGAGCACGTTCGGGTTGTGGAGCAGCATGCCCGTCTCTTCAACGATACGATATTTAACAACGTCGCCTTCGGTGCCGATGTCACGTTGAATGCGGTGCGAGAGGCCTGTCAGGTTACGTGCATCGACGCTGACATTGACCGACTTCCGGATGGATTTAATACTCTGGTGACCTATCAGGGGAGCAATCTTTCTGGGGGACAACGGCAGCGATTGGCGATTGCCCGGGCATTGGTTCGAAATCCCGACGTACTGATTTTGGATGAAAGCGTCAACGCATTAGATGTGCCTCTTCGCCGTCAATTATTAGCGAGTATTCTTGAAGCCTACCGGGAGCGTATCGTGATTTGCATTACTCATGATCCGGCGGTGTCAGAACAGTTTGAGCGGGTCCTCGAGTTTGCCCAGCTCCGTGCGGAGCCTCAGCCGCTCACGTTCTGACGTGGATCGATCAGCCCTATTGAGACGCTATGCGTGACTTCTTCGTCAATTGCCTGAGCACTGTTGTGTATTCCATCGTGCGGGCAGTTCGCCCCGAAGTGCAGTGCTCGTATGCTCAAGAGGGTGAGGACCTTGTGTTGAATCGCCTATTTGAGGGACAGCGGCATGGGTTTTATGTCGATGTTGGTGCCCATCATCCGTTCCGGTTCTCCAATACGTATTTGCTCTCTCGACGTGGCTGGCGAGGGATCAATATTGATCCCAATCCGGAAGCCATGCGGTTGTTCGGACAATGGCGTCGGCGTGACGTCAACCTGATGATCGGTATTGCCGAGGAGTGCGGCAGCCTCCGATTCTTCCAATTCAACGAGTCTGCGCTAAATACATTTGATGAGCAGCTGGCCCGTGATCGGGAGGTGCGGGACGGCTATCAGCTGATCGCGTCGACACTCATTCCCGTACAGCCGCTTCGGCAAGTGTTTGAGCAGCATCTGCCGAAGGGACAGGTCATCGATGTGTTGTCGGTGGATGCTGAAGGGGTCGATCTAAATGTGATTCGGTCGAATGATTGGGACAGGTTTCGTCCATATTGCGTTCTCGTTGAGTCATTACAGTCATCGTTGACTGCTCTGGAGACAAATCCGATGCACCGGTATGTCTCGGAGCATGGGTACGGCTTATTTGCGAAGACGGTCAATACCTTCATCTATTTGGACCAAAAGAACCCGAGATAGCAGTGCTAGCGCCGATTGCCTTGTTCGTCTATAAGCGTCCTGAGCATACGGGACGAGTCCTCGAAGGCCTGAAGAATAACCGCGAAGCACGGGAGTCAGATCTTTTTGTGTTCTCCGACGGGGCTAAGAACTCGCTCGTGAACGAAGATGTGTCTGCTGTCCGGGCACTGCTTCGGGGGCTCACAGGGTTTCGTTCCGTCACCGTCGTCGAACAGTCTGTTAACTTGGGGCTGGCTCGTTCAATCGTGACCGGGGTCACTGATTTGGTGGAACGATATGGACGTGTGATTGTATTGGAGGACGATGTGCTCCCGGGTCCGCATTTCCTGCAGTATATGAATGCGGCATTGGAATGGTACCTGAATGTTTCCGAAGTAGTCAGTATCCACGGCTATTCCTATCCCGTGAGCTGCCAGCTGCCGGAAACATTCTTCCTCCGTGGTGCGGATTGTTGGGGATGGGCCACGTGGGCGCGAGGGTGGCGGCTTTTTGAGCCGGATGGAGCGAAGCTGTTGACTAGACTTTCTGAGCGGGGACTCGCACGTGCGTTTGATATGGATGGTGTGTATCCCTACATGAAAATGCTCGAGGACCAGGTCGGTGGACGGAATGACTCCTGGGCGATCCGTTGGCATGCGGCGGCATTCCTGGAAGGTCTCCTTACACTGTACCCGGGCTCATCTCAGGTGCAAAATATCGGAACCGACGGTAGTGGAACACATGGGGGGCGTGCCGACGAATTTGTGCATATTTCTTGGGGGAGGCCAGTTGTAGTAAGGGATATTCCGATTGAGGAAAGTCAGCCTGCGCGCCAAGCATTTATTCGGATGCTGAAGTCGTTACGACCCTCCGTGCCTCGGCGGATCTGGGCACGCCTACGAGGAATGGTTGGCGACCATGCCGGAGGGATCTGAGGAATGAAGCGAGTAATCAAGTCCTGGATCCCGCCGGCTATTCTCAATGCCTATCGAGGGTTTCGTGCTGATGATATTCGGTTTCAGGGGCTGTTTCCAACTTGGGAGGCTGCGCGTGCTGCCTCATCCGGGTATGACGATGAAGCCATTTTTAGGAAGTCCAGAGTCGCGGCGCTGAAGGTCAAGATGGGGGAGGCTGCGTACGAACGTGATTCTGTGCTGTTTGATCACGTGGAGTTCTATTACCCTCTCTTGGCCGGTCTCTTGCGTGCCGCATGTGCACGAGGTGGACACCTGCGCGTGTTGGATATCGGCGGATCATTCGGAACGGTCTACCGACAATTCAAGGCGTTCCAGCCCCCTCTGGCGTCCGTGCGGTGGAATATCGTCGAGCAGTCTCGAATTGTCGAATCGGGGCGGGCCGAGTTTGCAGATGGCGAGCTGAATTTTTTTTACACGATAGAGGAAGCCGTGAAGCCAGAAGCCCCTGACGTCGTGTTGTTGTCGAGTGTGGTGCAGTATGTCGAGCACCCCTACGATCTCATCCGGGAGGCTTGTTCCATCGGAGCGAACAGTATGCTGATTGCGCGAACGCCCTGTGCGGACGCCATTCAGGATGTCCTCACGGTCCAGATTGTTCCTCCCTCGATTTATAAGGCAAGTTATCCCTGTTGGATATTTGCTGTGGCCAAATTTCTCGAGGCCTTCGCGCCCCAGTATCGACTTGTTGCTTCATTTCAGGAATCAGAGGGATCGTTGCAGAGCGATCGAGGCCCGTTTGAGCTTCGTGGTTTCATCCTGGACCGAAGTTCTTAGCTCTATGTTGACTAGTCTGAAGCGGTACTATGATGCTCAGATGATGCGTCCCGGCCTTCCCGGGCTGTTCATCAACCCGTTTTATTTTGCGAGGAAGGGGTTATATGAGAGTGTCTGTCGCCTTACCCCCCATATCACGGGACGCGTCCTAGATGTTGGCTGCGGGAGTCAACCCTATCGACCCTTATTTAAGGCCGTTGAGTACATTGGTATGGAGCTTGATACGCCGGAGAATCGTGCTCACAAGCAGGCAGATGTGTTTTATGGTGGCCAAGCCTTTCCGTTCGATTCTGAAAGTTTTGATTCGCTCGTGTGTAACCAGGTCTTGGAGCATGTGTTCACACCCACGGAATTTGTGCGTGAACTGAATCGAGTGCTCAAGCCGGGCGGACATTTGCTACTGACAGTGCCATTTGTTTGGGATGAGCATGAACAGCCGTATGATTATGCCCGTTATTCCTCTTTTGGCCTCCTCGCCCTCATCACGAGTGCTGGTTTTGAGGTCGTGGAGCATGTCAAGACTATGAGCGATGTTCGAGTTCTCTGTCAGCTCGTAAATGCCTATCTCTATAAAGTTACGGTCCACAGAAACCAGTATCTCAATCTCTTCAGTACATTGTTGTTGATGGCGCCTATCAATCTTTTGGGTGCCATAGGTCGATTCATGACTCCTTCAAATCCTGATCTGTATCTCGACAATGTCATCTTGGCAAAGAAAGTAGATCACAAATGACGGAGTCTGGCGATTTTTCCGGCTCCAAGGTGTTGATTACGGGAGGAATGGGGTTTATTGGCTCCAACCTGGCTCGAGAACTTGTCCGAAGGGGTGCCAGTGTGACAGTGGTTGACAGTCTCGTCCCAGAGTATGGCGGCAATTTGTTCAATGTCACCGATATTGAACGAAACATCCGGGTGAATATTTCTGATGTTCGGGATGAGCACAGTTTCCGCCATCTCATTCAAGGCCAGGATTTTCTGTTCAATCTGGCTGGGCAGACAAGTCATCTTGACTCTATGGAAAATCCGTACACGGATTTGGAGATCAATTGTCGCGCTCAGCTGTCGATCTTGGAGGTCTGCCGACGCTATCAACCAAAGATTAAGATTGTGTTTGCGAGTACCAGGCAGATCTATGGAAAGCCGGACTATCTGCCGGTGGATGAAAAGCACCTTCTTCGTCCGGTTGATGTGAATGGGATTAACAAGATGGCCGGAGAGTGGTACCACATTCTCTACAACAACGTGTATGACATTCGCTCGTGTGCCTTGAGACTCACCAATACGTATGGGCCCAGGATGCGGATCAAAGATGCCAAGCAGACCTTCTTAGGGGTATGGATTCGTTTGCTTGTTGAGGGTAAGCCGTTTGAAGTGTGGGAGGGGCAGCAGATACGGGATTTTTCATTCGTGAGTGATGTTGTCGATGCGATGCTTCTGGTCGCGGTCAGTGAAGAGGCTAACGGGCAAGTGTTCAACCTGGGCGGAGAGTTGGCAATTACTCTCAAGGACCTTGCTGATCTGCTTGTGAAGGTTACCGGTGGGGGAAGCTATGTCCTGCGATCGTTTCCTGGTGAAAGGAAACGTATTGATATCGGTGACTACTATGCGAATTTTGAGAAAATTCAATCGACGCTTGGATGGGGACCAAAGGTTTCCTTAGAGCAAGGGCTCCATCAGACGGTTGAATTCTACCGTGCGCATCTCGCGCACTATCTTTGACAAGGACCACTGTGTCGGATTCCTCTGCTATTCCTGCCGCCAACCCGCTGGCGGATTACCTTGCTCGGCGACCAGAGATTGATCAGGCGATCCAGCGGGTCCTCTCCGGTGGCCGGTATATCCTGGGGCCAGAGGTCATTGCATTCGAGCAGGAGTTTGCCTCCTTTTTGGGCGCTCGTTTCGCCATCGGTGTAGGAAGCGGCACAGAGGCGTTGCATGTGGCTCTGCGTGCCTGTGGCATCGGCCCAGGTGACGCCGTCATCACGGTGTCTCATACTGCTGTGGCTACGGTTGCCGCAATCGAGTTGGCCGGTGCGATTCCCCTCCTTGTCGATGTCGCCCCCCTGAGCTACACCCTCGATCCAAATCGGCTTGAGGCGGCGATACAGGCCAACCCATCGTTGCGCATCAAAGCGCTGATCCCAGTCCATCTCTACGGTCATCCCGCGGATATGCCCACGATCATGAGCGTTGCGGAGCGATTCAATTTGAAGGTGATCGAGGATTGTGCGCAATCCCACGGAGCTTCGATAGATGGGCGAAAGACAGGTACGTGGGGCCATCTGGCCGCATTCAGCTTTTATCCAACCAAGAATCTGGGGGCACTAGGGGATGGTGGTGCCGTAGTGACGAACGATCCGGAACTGGCTGAACGTGCCACATTGTTTCGTGAATATGGTTGGCGGGAACGCTATATCAGTGAAGTCCCCGGAGCTAACTCCAGACTCGACGAGCTACAGGCTGCCATCCTGCGTGTGAAACTCCAGTTTCTCGACGAGGACAATGCGAAACGGCAGGAGGTGGCCCGGCAGTACGATTCAATGTTGTCGGTGCCCCAGCTCATTTTGCCGCACTGCAGCCCTAGCTTCACGCACGTGTACCACCAGTATGTGATCCGTAGTCCCCGACGTGATGAATTGAAACAGTTCTTGGGGGCGCATTCTGTAGGAACGCTCATTCACTATCCTGTACCGATTCATCAACAGCCGGCTTACCGCGATCGCGTGTTGACACAGAGCGGACTTGCGGCAACCGAGCGGATCTGCCAAGAAATCCTAAGCCTTCCCATGCATCCACACCTGACCTCTGATCAGGTTCGTCGGGTCGGTGATTTGATTCTGTCGTGGCTCAAGGAAGATCATCGGCCTAGGTGATGCGTCATTTTTGTACGTATTTTGACCGGAATTATCTGCCTCGAGGCATCGCTCTATACCGCTCACTTGTGCGGACCTGTTCTTCGTTTCAGCTCTGGATTCTCTGTATGGATGCTGGATGCTATGACCTGCTGGTTCGACTTCACCTCCCACAAGTTCGATTAATCACGATAGAAGAGTTTGAACGGGCGGATCCAGAATTGCTGGCTACGAAAGGGGCGCGATCGAGGATCGAGTACTACTTCACATGTTCTCCGTCCCTTCCGTTGTACATTCTCCGGTGTGACACGGAGATTGATATTATTACGTATCTTGATGCGGACATGTACCTCTTTTCAGACGTTGAGCCGATCTTTAGAGAGTTCAACACGCACTCTATCGGAATCTCTGGCCATAGGTTTCCTGTGCCGTTACTTCATCTGGAAAAGTATGGACGTTACAACGTTGGATGGCTCATGTTCCGAAACGATCAAGCCGGTTTGGACTGCTTGGCATGGTGGCGGCAGCAATGTCTCGACTGGTGTTACGATCGATACGAGGACGGTCGGTTTGCAGATCAGAAGTATCTGGACGAGTGGCCGAGCCGTTTTTCAGGCACGGTGGTACTTAACCATCCCGGTCTGAATGCGGCTCCCTGGAACCTCGGCGGAGTCATGGTGTCTCAGTCGCGTGCCGGAGTTCAGATTGACGACAAGCCGCTCGTTTGTTTTCACTTTCACGGATTCAAACGGATTTGGTCGTGGCTCTACGAACCTAACTTGCTCGACTATCAGGTCAAACCCTCGACAGCTATACGCCGTGGTATTTTCGCGCCGTACATTCGCGAATTAACGGCGATCGAGGCTGAGTTGCAGGCACTACCTGACGGCGCTGCTTCGGTGATGATACTGGAGCGTGGTGGCAGCCAACGAACTGGCGTGATGCGATATCTACGTGGCCTGCGGCGGTGGTTGAAGATGTCTCGCGAGACTATTATGGGGCAGTATCTTATCCGGGTGAACGGACGAGTGCTCTAGGGCTGTGGCTGCTGTCGACAGCGTAAATTGATCATCGCTGTACGGTTGAAGTAGTTTTGCGTCTTTCCATGAGAGAGAATGAGTTGTCCTTGGGCCTCAGTACTCTGGGTGAGTCAGGTGTTTACACCAGGAGTATTTGAATGTCTTGGTGTCGGCGATTTTACTTTACGAGTCGAGCTTCCAGGAGGAGTCTCATAACGAATAGTTCTCACGGTTGGTATATGAAATGATCTCTCAGCTGCCCCTCATCTCGATCGTCACACCATGTCTCAATGGACGTCGGTTCATCGAGGAAGCCATTCAGAGCGTCCTTGATCAGGGTTATCCTCGGATTGAACATATTATCGTCGATGGTGGTTCGACTGACGGGACGCTTGATGTTGTCGGTAAGTATCCACATCTACGCGTGATCAGTGAGCCTGATCGAGGCCTCTACGACGCACTCAATAAGGGGGTGCGGTTAAGCAGTGGGGATATCATCGGGCATCTCAATTGTGATGACTTGTATGAAAAGTTGATGTTTGGGCAGATAGCTGAAAAGTTCATGGCGATGCCTGCTGCCGATGCAGTTTGTGGAGGCGTGGAGGTATTTGAGCATGGCTCGAGGGGAGAGAAGCGTATTATTGGTCAATATATGGGTCCCAAGGATTTGGAGCTTTCATTTGAAAATGTGACCATTGGTCCGGCCATGACGAATGCCCGCTTTTTCAGAAAGAGGGTCTATGAAAAAATCGGACTCTATGAGACGCGTTTTCGTATTGCTGCTGATCGAGAGTTTCTCATTCGTGCGACCTTGGCGGGGATCGAGAGTGTCGGAATACCGAGGGTGTTGTATCACTATCGGGCTCACTCGGGGTCGTTGACTTTTAGTCATAATAGTCCTCATCGCCTGAGGATGCTCAACGAGTATTTGGAAATTGCGGAAGAGCATATACGTACAAATAGCCAGCGCGAACCGGTAGAGCCATTCTGTCGAAAATGGCATGCCAGAACGACAGCCGAAGCTGCTTTACGGGCACTGCGTGAGAGGAACTATACATTAGCGCTGAGCTATGCGAGACGTGGACGAGAGTATAAGCCATCGTGGTCGGTTACCTTCATGGCTATTCTTCTCCGAAGAATTACGACTGGTAAAAGCCATTAACCCAAGATACCGTCCATGAAATTTTCCTTGATTGTCGCAACTGTTGGGCGAACATCCGAATTGCATAGATTGTTGACTTCGTTAGACGACCAGACCTACAGGAATTTTGAATTGATTGTTGTTGATCAGAATCTTGATGATCGGCTCGAGAATGTGATTGCTTCATTTTGTGATCGTTTGACGATTATCCATCTGACTTCGCCCCTTGGTGTTTCGCGAGCTCGCAATGCGGGAATTCAGAAAATAACGGGAGACATCGTGGGATTTCCCGATGATGATTGTTGGTACCCCCATGACCTCTTGCAAAATGTAATTCGATTACTTGAGCAAGGTCACTGTGATGGTGTGACAGGTCGCGTCATAAGCCAAGATGGGCAGATGAGTGCCTATTCGAGATTTGATGAGACAACTGGTCTTGTGTCTTTGACGAACGTGTGGAGGAGAACATGTACCTTTACAATTTTTCTCAAACGAAAAGTCGTAGAAACAATTGGAGGCTTTGATGAAATGATGGGGCCGGGCGCTGGGACCCCTTGGGTGGGAGGAGAGGACATCGATTATCCTGTCAGAGCAATTAGGGCCGGATTCAACATACTCTACTTGCCGGAGATTCAAGTCTTTCATCCTAATCCATTCGACCAGGGATTGGAGGAAATGGCTAAACGGGCGTATACCTATGGTGCGGGAATCGGGAGAGTCTGGAAAAAGCACCATTTCCCACTGTGGTTTATTGCATACTATTTGATCCGGCCACTTGGGGGAGCACTCGTGAGCCTTGTAAGAGGAGAGTGGACAAAAGCCTACTATCACTGGAATGCCTTGTGTGGCAGGTTCGAAGGTTGGAGATCAAAGGTGTAAGTGCCCACACATGAGACTCAAACATGAGAGTGTTACAGATTATTGCGTCCGGAGATGTTGGTGGAGGGACCAACCATGTGCTGCAGATTCTGCGCGGGCTCAAAGACAGCATGTCACTCTATCTCGTAACCCAGCGAGACTCGTACCTTTCCCGAAAAGCGGGAGAGATGGGTATCCCGTGCGTTGGGCTAGACTTTTTCTCAGGTCGACTGGATCCCCGTGTTCCCTTTCGACTCCAAAAAGTTCTGAGGTCCGTGAAGCCACATGTCGTCCATGTTCACGGCGGTCGTGCTGCATTCTTTCAGGCACTCGCAGGGAACGCCGTTCCCTCGGTCTATACCGTTCACGGGTTCCATTTTGCACATAAACCGTTTCCGTTTCGGTGGTTGGCTGCAGGTGCAGAGCGACTTGCTTTGAACCGCGCGAATCATGTGATCTTCGTCTCGCGGTTCGACCAGAACCTCGCCAAAACCTATCGATTATTGTCAGGGAACACGCCTAATTGTGTGATTCACAACGGGATCCCCTGCCCTTCGGTGACGGTTGGTGCTCAAGGTCGGCAGTGCCTCATCGGTTTTGTAGGTCGCCTCGAACCACCGAAGGACCCGCTTCTCTTTCTGGACAGTTTGAGGGAACTTCCCCACTATCGAGCCGTGATCATTGGGGCAGGTTCGCTAGAAATAACTGTCCAGAAAGAAATCGCGCGCAAAGGTTTGGCAGATCGTGTGACGATGCGAGGAGGTCTCTCACATGAGGAAACTATGAACGTAATGAGAGATCTTCACCTATTGGTAATGACGTCGCGGTGGGAAGGATTGCCACTGGTTCCTCTGGAGGCGATGAGGATTGGTGTTCCTGTTGTGACCACTGACGTAGGGGGGATGAGAGAAATAATTGAGGATGGTAAAAGCGGTGTCCTCGTTCCGGACCGTACATCGACAGCCATTGCGCTGGCGGTCAAACGGGTTTGCGAGGATGAACGCTTGCGAGCCAATCTTGTGAATGAGGCACGCAAGCGGGTAACCGAAATATTTTCTGAGGAGACGATGTTGTCTCGAGTGCGAGAGGTATACGAGGGAATCGCTCGGTTTGGTCAAACCGTGTGAAGGTATTCATGAGGAGCATCATTGCCGGCATTGCCTTCCAGTAGTGTATGTCGACATGACGTCGACATGAAAGTTGCCATTGTCCACGACTGGCTGACCGGGATGCGGGGGGGCGAGCGGTGCCTGGAGGCGTTCTGCGAACTGTTTCCTGAGGCCGATCTCTATACGCTGTTGCACCTTCAAGGCAGCGTGTCTCCCACCATCGAGCGCCATCGAATCACGACCAGTTTCATTCAGTCGATGCCGCTGGCGGCGCGATACTACCGATACTATCTTCCGTTGTTTCCGTTGGCCATTGAGCGGTTGCAGCTGGAGTCCTACGATCTGATCCTGAGTTCGAGCCATTGCGCGGCCAAGGGCATCCGCCCGCCGGCGGGCGCGAAACATCTCTGCTACATTCATGCGCCCATGCGGTATGTGTGGGATCAGTTCGACAATTATGCCGGCGGCGGGCGATCGGGACTCGTAGCACGATTGGGGATGGGGGTGTTCCGCGAGCGCTTGCAGGCCTGGGATGTGGCATCCGCCGCGCGAGTGGATGAGTTCGTGGCCAACTCCCATAACATCGCCGCCAAGGTGCAGCGGTACTATGGACGGCCGGCGGCCGTCGTGCATCCGCCTGTGGATTGGCACGCATTTGAAGTCGCGCAACAATCCGAGGACTTCTATCTCATGGTCACGGCATTTGCTCCGTACAAACGGGTTGATCTCGCCATTCAGGCGTGTAATCTTATGAAGCGGCGATTGAAGATCATCGGCAAGGGGCAGGAAGAGTCGAGGTTGCGAACGTTAGCCGGTCCGACGATCGAGTTTCTCGGTTGGCAGCCGGACGAAGTGGTGCGAGACCATTACGCACGGTGCCAAGCGCTGCTCTTTCCAGGTGAGGAAGATTTTGGTATTGTCCCGCTCGAGGCCATGGCCTGCGGAAAACCGGTGATTGCGTTCGGCCGAGGCGGCGCCCTGGAGACGGTATCTCCCCTGGCCGCAGGGGTGCCAGGAGAGGGGGGATTGTGGTCGGCCGCTCATGCGGGTTCGAACCCTCCCGGCCCTGTCGCGACCGGCGTGTTTTTTTTCGAGCAGACCACCGCGTCGCTCGTAGGGGCACTGGAGGCGTTTGAACATCACCGCGCCGAATTCGATCCGCAGTCGATTCGCACGCACGTGGCCGTCTTCGACCGCCGGCTGTTCAAGGAGCGCATGAAAGCCTTCGCGATGAAGGCGCTGACCGGCACGGCTTCATAGGGGGAGCATGCTCAAACGCCACTCCCAATTCCTCAAGAGTCTGTTGTTCTGTATCGACCTCGGGCTGATCTGCGCCTGCTGGGTCGGCGCGTACTACCTGCGTTTCTCCGAGATCGTGGAGCCTGCCACTAAGGGTATTCCTCCTCTCCGGATCTATCTGCTGTTGCTGGTTCCGATCATCGCCGTCTGGGGCATGTCGTTCCAGGCCTTCGACCTCTATCGGCCGCGGCGGATGGGGACGCGGTTGTCGGAGTTTCTCGATGTGGCGAAGGCGAATACGCTGTCGGTGCTGATCCTTGTGGCGCTCACGTTTTTCTTGCGGCAGTACGAATACTCCCGGCTCGTGTTGCTCTTTTTCTGGCTCTTGAATCTCGTCGTGTTGGGATTTTCGAGGGTCTTGTTCAGGGAAGTGCTGCGATTCTTCCGTCGGCAGGGCTACAACCAGCGTCATGCGCTGGTGATCGGCACGAGCCGCCTGGGGCGCCGCGTGGTGGATGCGCTCGCTCAGCATCCGGAACTGGGGGTGAAGGTCAATGGTTTTTTGAGCGCCGATGCCCGGAAGATGGGTGAGCGGATCGATGGGGTGCCGGTGGTCGGGCAGTACGATGATCTTCAGGCGCGTGTCCAGTCCAGCGTCGATATCGTGTTTGTCTGTTTGCCGCCGGAGGATGAGCGGTGGGCTGAGAAAATGTTTACGTTCCTGGCTACCACCATGGTGGAGGTTAAAGTCTTACCCGCCATGTGTGAATTTGTAAGTCTGCGGGCGGAAGCCGAGATGTTCGAAGGGCTCCCGCTCATCACGTTGCAAGGGTCGCCGCTGCACGGATGGAATCTGGTGGTCAAGCGGATGTTGGATGTGGTCGGTGCCTCGGCCGCCCTGATCTTGTTTGCGCCGCTGTTCTGCGCGGTCGCAGGCCTGGTGAAATTCACTTCTCCTGGTCCGATCTTCTTCCGGCAGCTTCGCATGGGGTTGGACGGGCAGGCCTTCGAAATGTTGAAGTTCCGGTCCATGAAACCGGATGCAGAGTCGGAAACCGGTCCGGTCTGGACGCAACCCAACGACGATCGCCGGACACCGATCGGCGCGTTCCTGCGGCGAACGAGTTTGGACGAGTTACCGCAATTCTGGAACGTCTTGCGCGGGGAGATGAGCATTGTCGGCCCCAGACCGGAGCGGCCTGAGTTCATTGCGCGATTTCGTGAGACGTTGCCGCAGTATATGCTACGGCATAAGATGAAAGCCGGCATTACCGGGTGGGCGCAAATCAACGGCTGGCGTGGCAACACGTCGCTGGAGAAACGGATTGAACACGATTTGTACTACATCGAGCATTGGTCGATTTGGTTCGATTGTAAGATTATGCTGCTGACGTTGTGGCGAGGATTTATCCACCGGCATGCCTACTGATCGCGGTGGCCGCCGTCCGGCACCGGCCGCTCCTCCATGGGGAGTTTTCTTGAGTTTCGCCCAATGACTTGTTAACATCGCCAAAGTCGAAAGCCTCTGCATGCCCAGCATACAACGCCGCACAACACACCCCGCGAAGTCGCGTGCTTCTCTGCAACGGATCCTTCGGGGGATCCGACTCTTTGCAACGGATGTCGACGGCGTCTTGACCGACGCCGGCATGTACTACTCCGAATCCGGTGACGAATGGAAAAAGTTCAATACGCATGACGGGATGGGGATCAAGCTCCTGCAGAAGGCCGGCCTTGTGACGGCCATCATTACGCAAGAGTCGACCAAAATCGTGATGCGTCGTGCACAAAAACTAACGATTCCTGAAGTGCATCAGGGCGTATATGACAAATTGGCCGTGCTCAAGGAGCTGGTGGCGCGACATGGTTTTTCTCTGGATCAAGTCGCCTATATCGGTGATGATGTGAACGATCTGCAGGCGCTTGGCGCCGTCGGGTTTTCAGCGGCGCCGGCCGATGGCATGCCGCCGGTTCTTAAAACGGTTCGATACGTGTGCAAGAAAAAGGGCGGAGAAGGTGCCGTCCGGGAAGTGGCCGATCTCATTTTGGCGGCTCAACAGCCACGTTAAGCCGCTCACATTCACGTGATGCCGAAAGTGAAGGGCGCTCCATGGATATGATGGAACATCTCTATCCGGTCATTTTGGCCGGCGGCAGCGGCACCCGCTTCTGGCCGTTGAGTAGGCATCTCTACCCGAAGCAATTGCTGCGGATCATCGGCAATGAGACGCTGATTCAACAGACGATGCGGCGTGTCCTCTCCTGCGCGAAGCCCGAACAGGTCATCATCTCCACCAATCCCGGCCAGGCGGATTCGATTCGTGTGCAATTGGGAGAGTGGAAGTCCCAGTTGCGTGACAACTACGTGATCGAACCGGTCGGTCGCAATACCGCGCCGGCCATCGCATTGGTGGCTGCCGAGCTGCTGTTGCGCGACCCACATGCGATGATGCTGGTCCTGCCGGCGGATCATGTGGTGACGGGGGAGCCGGCGTTCAAGGCGGCGGTGGCATTGGGTGCGCAATTGGCGGCCCAGGGGCATCTGGTGACGTTCGGCATCAAGCCGACCAGGCCGGAAACGGGTTATGGGTATATTCAGCCCAATCGACGAAAATCGCTGGCCAAGAAGGGGCGGCTGACGGGCCATCCGGTCGCGCGTTTTGTCGAGAAGCCAAATCGGACCAAGGCCGCGCAGTATCTCAAGAACGGCAATTTCTACTGGAACAGTGGGATGTTTCTCTGGAAGGCGTCCACGATTCTGGAGGAAATTCAGGCGCACCAGCCGCAGCTGGCCAGGGCGATTCAGCGCGTCCATGCCCTGATGGCATCGGGTGCCGAGCCGGGAGTGGTCGAGGCCGCGTATAAGAAGGTGCCCTCGGTGTCGATTGATAACGGCGTGATGGAGCTGTCGGCTAATGCGGCGATGATCCCGGTCGGATTCGGATGGTCAGATGTGGGCAATTGGAGCAGCCTCGAGGAAGTGGCTCCACGCGATAAGGCCGGCAACGTCGTCAGTGGGCGCGTCGTGGATATGGACAGTACCAACTCCGTGCTTTATGCCGATCGCCGGGTCGTCGCGACGATCGGACTCTCGGACATGGTGGTGGTTGATACGCCCGATGCCACGTTGATCTGTCCGAAATCGCGCTCACAAGACGTGAAGCAGATGGTCGAGATTCTCAAGCAGCAGGGCGCGCCCGAGCATCTGGAGCACGTGACCGTGTTTCGTCCATGGGGATCCTACACGGTCTTGGAAGAAGGTCTTGGATATAAGGTCAAACGCGTGACGGTGAATCCGGGCGGGCGGCTGTCTCTCCAACTCCACCACAAGCGCAGTGAGCACTGGGTGGTGATCGCCGGGACCGCGCGGGTGACGAGAGGCGAAGAGCTGCTGGATCTCCGCGTGGGGCAGAGCACGGCAATCCCTGTCGAGACACCCCATCGTCTGGAAAATCTGGGCACGGAGACGCTCCATATTATTGAAGTCCAAAACGGCCCCTATCTCGGGGAAGATGACATCGTGCGGTTTCAGGACGACTATGGCCGAACGTCTACACGGTGACGTGTGAGTGGGGCGATTGTGCCCTACCTGTCTCGACCAATCAGCAGTTCACCACATCGAACCTCGTACCCGGAGTAAGGCATGGCGCTGTTTCGCGAATATGATCTCAGGGGCATTGTCGGAGAAGAACTCACGGAAGCCATCGCCGAGCAGGTGGGCCGTGCCTACGCGACCATGGCGCGTGAGCAGGGGGCGGTGCGAATCAGCTTGGGGCGCGATGGGCGATTGAGCTCGCCCGGGTTGCAGGAGGCGTTGCTTCGAGGCTTGCTCGCCGGTGGGCTGGATGTGGTGGATTTGGGGCTCTGCGCCTCGCCGCTCCTCTACTTCTCGTTGTTCACCTTGCCGGTGGACGGTGGCATCATGATCACCGGCAGCCACAATGCGGCCGAGTACAACGGCTTTAAAATCTGCATCGGAAAAGAAGCGATTCACGGCGAAGAGATTCAGCGGCTGCGGCGCATCATGGAAGCCGGTCGATTCTCCACCGGTACCGGACGCCTTTCCTCTCACCCCATCATCCCGGACTACTTACAGCATCTCAAAACGAACTTTGCCGGCGTGCGGGCCGACCATCTTCATGTCGTGATCGATTGCGGCAATGGTGCGGCGTCGTTGGTCGCGAAGCAGGCGCTTGAGCAAATGGGCTGCCGCGTGACCGGCCTCTATGACGAGTTGGATGGGCGATTCCCCAACCACCATCCTGACCCCACCGTGGTGGAAAATCTGCAGGACCTGATCGCAACGGTGCGTGAGCAGAAGGCCGATGTCGGCATTGGGTATGACGGTGATGCCGACCGGATCGGCGCGGTCGATGAGCGGGGAGAGATCCTGTGGGGAGACCGTCTGATGATTGTCTACGCGCGGGATATCCTGACCCAGCGCCCGGGCACCACCTTTATCTCCGAGGTCAAGGCCTCGCAATGTTTGTACGACGACATTGCCGCGAAGGGCGGCCGTCCGATCATGTGGAAAACCGGCCATTCGCTGATGAAGGCCAAGCTCAAGGCGGAGTCGGCGGTTCTCGCCGGCGAAATGTCCGGGCATATGTTTTTTGCCGATCGGTATTTCGGATTCGACGATGCCATCTATGCGTCTTGCCGATTGGTTGAGATTCTGGCCAAGACCAAGCAGTCTCTCTCCAGCCTCGTCGCCGACCTTCCTCCGACGACGGTGACGCCGGAGATTCGCGTCGATTGCCCCGACACGTTGAAATTCCAATTGGTCGATCAGGTGCGCATGCAATTAACGACCTATCTCAATGCCGGCAAGCCGGTCGGCGCCTCGAATCTTCGTCTGCGTGAGTTGGTGACAATCGACGGGGTGCGTGCGATTTTCGAAGACGGCTGGGGGTTGATTCGAGCCTCCAATACTCAGCCTGCGCTGGTCCTCCGGTTTGAAGCCCCGTCGCCGGCCCGATTGGATGTGATTCGTGCGACCATTGAAACCGAGCTTGCGCAGGCCAGACGTGTGCTGTCGGCGTAACGCGCCGTTCTTCCCTGCCGGGTTCCATCCGGTGTTGCTGCTCATCGCTCTCATCCTGACGACAGTTCTTCATTTAAGCCCATCTCCTTCTCACGCGATCATAGATGGGCAAGTCCTCGCTTCTGCCCCGCTTCCGTTTGCGAACGGGGAGCGATTGTCCTATGACGTGACCTGGTTGGGGATGCGCGCGGGACTTGCGACCATGGTCGTGGAGGGAACGTCGGGCGAGGGGGGGCGTCAGCAACTCACCCTGGCCATGACCGCCCGATCAAGTCCGACCGTTACGAAGTTCTATCCGGTCGATAATCGAGGCGTGTCCATCGTCGATCTCGATTCGTTCCTCCCCAGGCACATGACGTTTGCCCGTCGGGAGGGCAAGCGGTTCAATGATTTCGACTATACGTTTCGGCATGCTGAAGGGCTGGTGACCGCGGTCAAGGATGGGAAAACCGACGAACTCCCGATCCCTCCCGATGCGCAGGACGCCATGTCTTGTCTCTATTACGTACGCAAGGTGCTGCCGTTTGTGCCCGGGGCGTCACTGGCGATGACCGTCCATCACGATAAGAAAAACTACAAGATGGAGGTCAGGGTCGAAGCCCTTGAAACCGTAGAGGGGGTATGGGGGAAACGGCAGACGGCCCGGGTGGTGGTCATCATGCCGTTTCAGGGGATTTTCCTGAATGAAGGCAATATTCGTGTCTGGTTCACCAACGATGAGCATCGGATACCCGTCAGAATGAAGGCCAAGGTCGTCGTCGGGTCGATTGTGGCCGAACTGACTGATGGGTACGGACCGGCGTCACCCTCCTAATATCCCCGCCTTGGTTTGCTCGTCCGGACGAAAACCGCTATACTCACGCCGAGTTCGTGGGGAGGGCTTCGGCTCTGTCCGAGGCCCTCTTCATGTTGACTTGTCGTCGTCCGCTCCACAAGGATTCCTACGCATGGCAAAATTTCCCATTACATTGAGCCGTTTTATTATTGAACAACAGGCCGCGCATCCCGAAGCGACCGGCGAATTCTCTGTGCTGCTGACCCAAATCGGTCTCGTCGGCAAAATGATTGCGCATGACTTACGCAGGGCCGGATTGAACCAGATCCTCGGCACCACCGGAGAGACGAATATTCAGGGCGAGGTGGTCAAGAAGCTCGATCAGATCGCGAATGATACCTTTGTTCGCGTATTCGAACAAAGCGGGCTCGTGTGCGTTCTGGCTTCTGAAGAAATGGAACAACCCCTGAAAATGGTTCACGAGGGGGCCAAGTACATGCTCTTGGTCGATCCGCTGGACGGATCCTCTAATACCGATGTCAATATGCCATTGGGCGCAATTTTCTCCATCCGCCGGTCGCAGGTGGGGGCGCGCCGGGGGGTTGAAGACGAGTTGCTTCAAAAAGGCACTCAGCAGATTGCCGCTGGGTATGTGTTGTATGGGGCGAGCACGATGCTGGTATTCACTGTCGGGCAGGGGGTGCATGGCTTCACGCTCGAACCCTCCATCGGTGAATATCTCCTGTCGAATGAGAACATTCGAATTCCTAAAAAGGGCAAGGTCTATTCAGTCAACGAGGGGAACTACCACCGTTGGCCCGCCGGCACACAGAAATATCTCGATTATCTGAAAGTGCAGGATAAGGCGACCGGGCGTCCCTATAGCGGTCGGTACAGCGGGTGTTTGGTTGCGGATGTGCATCGCATCCTCTTGGGTGGCGGCGTCTATCTGTATCCGGGTGAGACGGCGAAGCCGGAGGGAAAACTGCGCTTGATGTACGAGGGGAATCCGCTCGCCATGGTCGTGGAGCAGGCTGGTGGCAGCGCGACGACAGGGTTGACGCGTATTCTCGATGTGGAACCGAAGACCCTCCATCAGAGGGTGCCGTTGATCATCGGGAGTGCCGAGGATGTCGGCCAGGCGGAAGCCTACATACAAGGACGTGCGTAACGAGTCATGTGACAGACGTTTGTTGGGAGGATGATTATGAGCAATCGGGTCCAGGAAATCCTGAGTTGGTACGAGAGTGACAATGCGGGGACGAAGACGAACATTGCCCGCCTGCTGAATCATGGCAAGCTGGCGGGTACGGGGAAATTGGTGATTCTTCCGGTGGATCAGGGGTTCGAGCATGGGCCGGCCAGAAGTTTTGCCCCCAATGCCGGCGGCTACAATCCACATTACCATTTTCAATTGGCATTGGATGCCGGATGCAACGCGTACGCGGCGCCCCTCGGGTTCATCGAAGCCGGGGCGAGTCATTTTGCCGGGCGGATTCCGCTTATCCTCAAAGTCAACAACCACGATACGCTGCATGACGAGAAGGATCCGCTGTCGGCCGTGACGGGCAGCGTGCGGGATGCCTTGCGGCTGGGTTGTTCGGCGGTTGGGTTTACGATCTATCCGGGCTCGTCTCATTGCAACGCGATGTATGAGCAGTTGCGGGCGATTGCGGAAGAAGCCAAGAGCTGCGGGTTGGCCGTCGTGGTCTGGTCCTACCCGCGTGGGTCAGGATTGAGCAAGGAAGGTGAAACGGCTCTCGACGTGGTTGCCTACGCCGCGCAGATTGCCGCGCAGTTGGGCGCCCATATCATCAAGGTCAAACTGCCCACGGCCCATTTGGAGCAAGCGGCGGCGAAGAAGGTGTATGAGGCCGAAAAGGTGCCGCTCGGGACGTTGGCGGAGCGGGTCAAGCATATCGTGCAGAGTTCGTTCGATGGACGCCGGATCGTCATCTTCTCCGGCGGCGCCAAGAGCGATGAGAAAACGGTGTTCGAAGAAGTGCGCGCAATTCGTGACGGCGGTGGATTCGGATCCATCATCGGCCGGAATTCTTTCCAGCGTCCTAAGGCGGAGGCCGTCAAGTTCTTGAACACCATCATGGGATTGTATGCCGGGGAAAAGCCGTAAGCGGCGTCCCTTTCGACTGGGAGCACGATGAACGACTTTCGTATTCCTTCAGCGCAGCCACCTGCGAGACGTCCCTGGATCGTCCCAGGACTCCTCGTGATTGCAGGAGTCCTGATCGGAGTCATCCTGACCTCCGATCTCGGATGGCTGCCGACCGGGCATGCGGTTCCTCAACCGAGTCCTGCTCCCGTCGCGACGCCGGTCTCCACGGCCGTGCAGCCTACGCTGCCCGGTGCGGGTGGCCAGAGTTTTGTCGATGTCGCCAAAGTCGTGAAGCCGGCCGTGGTGAACATTTTTGCGACACGGAACGGATCGAATGAGGAAGGGAAGGGCACTCCGTTCGACGATCCGTTTTTTAGACGGTTTTTCGGCGAAGAATGGATGAAGCGATTCGAAGCGCCCAAGGAACGCAAGGAACGAGGGTTGGGATCCGGCGTCATTGTCGATTCGAACGGCCTCATCATCACGAACAATCACGTGGTCAACAAGGCCGATGAGATCAAGGTGTTCCTGTCCGATAAGCGAGAGTTCAAGGCCAAGCTGGTCGGAACGGATGCCAAGACTGACGTCGCCGTGCTGAAAATCGAGACCAGTGGACTGCCGACCGTGGCGTGGGCTGATTCCGACAAACTTGAGGTCGGTGAATTTGTTCTCGCCGTCGGCAACCCGTTCGGATTGACGCAGACAGTCACGTTGGGAATCGTCAGCGCCCTCGGCCGCGCGGCTGGGATTGCCGAATACGAAGATTTCATTCAGACCGATGCGGCGATCAATCCGGGGAATTCCGGCGGTGCCCTGGTGAATGTGCGCGGCGAACTGGTCGGCATCAACACGGCCATCTATAGTCAAAGCGGCGGGAACATGGGAATCGGATTTGCCGTTCCGAGCAACATGGCCCATTCGATCATGGACCAGTTGATCCAGCATGGCAAAGTCGTGCGAGGGTGGCTGGGGGTCTCGATTCAGGAGCTCACACCCGAATTGTCTTCCCAGTTCGGCGTGCCGAAAGACGTGAAGGGCGTTCTCGTCAGCGACATCCTGGATGACAGCCCTGCCAAGAAGGCCGGGTTTGAGCGCGGGGATGTCATTGTCGACTACGATGGCAAACCGATGGATTCGCCGGCGCACCTGCGGAACGCCGTTGCCCAGACGGTGGTGGGGAAAAAGGTGACGGTCAAGATCATCCGCGAAAAAAAGCCGAAGTCCATCGAATTGACCATTGCCGAGCAGCCGAAGAACCTGGCACAAGCCGGAGTCGAGGAGGGGGCGGAATCGGTGGCTCCCGCCGGACTCCTCTCCGATTTCGAGGTGAAAGAACTGAATACGGAATTGGCCGGCCGGTATGGATTGAAGTCGAGTGATCATGGCGTCATCGTCGTCAGGGTGAAGGCAGGGAGTCCTGCAGAAGAGGCCGGTGTGCGTGAGGGCGATCTTGTTCTGGAGGTGAATCGCAAAGCAGTGGGGACCATGAAGGCGTACGAACATACCGCCGCCAATTTGCCGAAAGACCAGGCGGTATTGCTCCTGTTGAGACGGCAGGGGCGAGCCATTTATCTGACACTGAGGCCGTGATTGCTCCGGATCGTCCGTTCGGGGTTGATCACAGAGAGGAGGCAAACAGTATGGTAATACGGGCCATATTTGTTCTTCTCAGCGCTCTTGCCGGTATGGCCTTGTTTCTGCGGGCCCAGGATCCAAGTCGCGAGTTCTTGTTGATGGGGCTGGGGATGGGGGCGGTGGCCGGCGGACTCATCCTGGCTGGCGAATATGCGCTCCGCAGACTGTCATTCGGTATTATTGTCGGTGGTGCAGTAGGTCTCGCCGGCGGTCTTATTCTTACCGGTTTGGTGGAGTGGGTCGGGAGCGCGGTCTTCGATGTGGAGACCTTCCTCTTTCATATCGGTGGGTTAGTCTTTCTCTTGGGATTGCCCTATTTGGGCCTCGCCATGGGCGCGCGGTTCGGCAATGAACAGTTTCCTGGTCTGGATCAGGGGCCGTCGGTAGCCGGGACTTCCCATGCGAGCCTCAAAGTGTTGGACACCAGCGTGATCATCGACGGCCGGGTTGCCGATCTGTGCGAGACAGGGTTTCTGGAGGGGCCGTTTCTGGTTCCCCATTTCATTTTGAATGAATTACAGCACATTGCAGACTCATCGGATTCTTTGAAACGGGCACGCGGGCGCCGCGGGTTGGATATTCTCAACAAGATTCAGAAAATGCCGGGCGTCGATGTCCGGATCATCGAAGAAGATTTCCCCCACGTCAAGGAAGTGGACGCCAAGCTCGTGGTGTTGGCCAAGAAGGTTGGGGGGCGCATCGTCACCAATGACTTGAATTTGAACAAAGTCGCCGAATTGCAGGGCGTGCGGGTTCTGAACATCAATGAGCTGTGTAATGCGCTGCGACCGGTCGTATTGCCGGGTGAAACCATTCGGGTGTTTGTGTTGAAGGAAGGCAAAGAGGCCGGTCAGGGCGTCGCTTATCTCGATGACGGGACGATGATCGTCGTGGACAATGCGCGGCGCTGTATCGGTCGCAATGTGGATGTGACCGTGACCAGTGTGCTTCAGACAACGGCAGGGCGCATGATCTTCACCCGTTTGAAGGAAGACTCCGAACGAGAAGAGTATCAGGTTGCGCGTGGGTAAGTGGGTGCGAAGGACTGGGAGGCGGGTGGCCACCTCTGGCCTCGTCCTGTTGTGGCATTCGTGAGTGTGCCGGTGTCCTCTCGTGACGCGACGCTGCCGTGGTCAGGTCCTCGCACGGTCGCCTTGGTTCCGGCGGCCGGTCGTGGACTTCGCATGGGCGGCCATATCCCCAAGCAGTTTCTCGCCCTCGGGGGACGGCCGATTCTCGCGCAGTCCCTCCTGGTGCTCCAAGCTTCCCCGGTTATCCATGAGATCATCCTGGCCGTTCCTCAGTCTGACCGCCAATATTGCCTCGACCATATTGTGGCGACGGGTGAGTTTGGGAAGGTGACAAAGGTTGTGGCCGGGGGGGAGCAGCGGCAGGATTCGGTGCGGCATGCGCTGGCCGAAGTGAGCCAGGATACGGAGATTGTCCTGGTCCACGACGCGGTGCGGCCGTTTCTGACCGAGGACATGATCCGGAGAGTCGTGGCCGCGGCGGCGGAGCATGGGGCGGCCATTATTGCGCTGCCGATGCGCGATACGGTGAAATATGTGGGCGCAGGCGGAGTGATCGAGCGGACGGTTGATCGCCGGCCCCTGTGGTTGGCACAGACCCCGCAGGCGTTCCGCCGTGCCTGGCTGGAAGAAGGCCATCACAAGGCATTGTTGGGTGGCGTACAAGCGACGGATGACGCTCACCTCGTGGAATTGATCGGAAAACCGGTCGTGGTGGTCGAGGGGAGTGGCGACAATATCAAGGTGACGAGGCCGGAAGATCTCGTGATCGGAGAAGCGATTCTCGGCTCACGAACGGCGGCAAGGAGTGCAGAATGACGGGTGTACGCGTGGGATGTGGTTGGGATATTCATCCGTTGGTCGCCGGGCGCAAATTGATTCTGGGTGGACTCGAAATTCCCCATCACAAAGGCCTGCAAGGGCATTCCGATTCCGATGCCCTGGTGCATGCTATCTGCGACGCGCTGCTCGGGGCGATGGGGGAAGGCGATCTCGGACGCCACTATCCGAGTTCGGATCAGCGATTTAAGAATATTTCGAGCCTCAAGTTGCTTGAAGATGTCGTCGAGAAGCTGCGTGCGAAGGGTTATCGTCTGGCGAATGTGGATAGCACGATCATCGCGCAGGCGCCGCGGCTGAGCCCGCATCTGGCGGCCATGCAGAAGATCATCGCCGGGGTGCTGCACGTGGATCCGGATCTGGTGAATGTCAAAGTCAAAAGCGGCGAAGGGTTGGATGCGGTCGGGCGAGAAGAAGCGGTCGCGGCACAGGCCGTCTGCCTGATCGAGCGGGCCTAGCGCGTAGCGTTCGGCCGGCTGTTGACTCTGATATCACGTATGTTCAAGACCATCTCCCAGGACCTCCAAGCGATTTTCGACCGAGACCCGGCCGCCACCAGCCGGCTCGAAGTCATTTTGACCTACGCAGGATTTCACGCCTTGTTGGCGTACCGCCTCGCGCATTGGCTCAAAGGGCGTCGTGTGCCGTTCCTCCCCCGCGCGATTTCTCAACTAGCCCGCTGGCTGACAGGAATTGAGATTCATCCTTCGGCGAAGATCGGGGAGCGGTTTTTTATCGATCACGGCATGGGTGTGGTGATCGGAGAAACGGCTGAGGTCGGGGACAATGTCACCCTGTTTCAGGGCGTGACCCTCGGTGGAACGGGGAAGGAGCGTGGCAAGCGTCACCCGACGCTCGGCAGTCACGTAGTCGTTGGGGCGGGGGCAAAAATTCTCGGCGGGATTACGATCGGCGACAACGTGAAAATCGGCGCGAATTCCGTTGTCTTGAAGTCCGTGCCGCCGAACTCCACCGTGATCGGAGTGCCGGCCAGGATCATCAAGTCGCAAGGGGAGCGGCTTCCCGATGCGACCATGGACCACACCAATATGCCGGATCCGACCGCCGATCGATTTGCCGCTCTCGAACTAGAACTCATCGAGTTACGGAAGAAACTCGACAATCGAGATTCCCACAACCCTCGCTAGGGTCCCATTCCGCGTCGATGTGACCCTGGTTACCCCCCGGCGCGGCCGTGCGGTGGCGCCGGGGGGTACTGTGCCTAGTTAGACAAACACTCCTTCATAAACTTCTTGCGCTCGTCGCCGGCCAATTTCTTCGCTTTCGCGTCCTTGTTGCACGTGGCCATCTTGTTCTGCTGCGTCGAACCGGCTGCGGCTTTTTCCGGCTTGGCGGAGAGGCATTCCTTCATGAACGCCTTGCGCGCGTCTCCCTTCCCTTCACCACTCAGGCCTTGGGCGTTGGCATCCTTGTTACAGGTAGCCATCTTGTTCTGCTGCGCCCCGGCGTAGCTGAGCTGCGGGGTGATGAGCACGGCTGCCAACATGAGGACAGACATGGCCGTACAGAGATGTTTCATGAGGGACTCCTTGTGAGGTGAACGTAAGTTGCTGGCGCGACTATACCAAACGGAGGGGTTCCTGTCTCGCAGGGGGAGTCACCTAGGTGGGATGGGGGATAGTCGTCTCGCCATAGTCCACCCGGACAAGGTACAGGCCATGGGCCGGCGCGGTTCTTCCCGCCGCTGCGCGAGTGTGCGCGGCGAGTACGTGGCGCATGTCGGCGGACGCTCGTTTCCCCTGGCCCACTTCCACCAGGGTTCCGACCATGGCGCGCACCATCTGTTTGAGGAACCGGTCGGCATAGAAGGAGAGGATGATGAGATCACCGTGGCGGCGAAGGTCTGCCTGCTGTAACGAACACTGCGGGTTGTCGTTGTCGGTCGGGGCGGTTTCGAAGGAGGAGAAATCGTGGGTGCCGGTCAGCGTCGCCGCAGCCTCCGTCATCGCCGCATAGTCCAGCGGTTTATAGAGCATCCAGCTCCAGGCACGGAGGAGGGGCGCTCGCTCGGATCGATTCATCAGGTGATACTCGTACAGCTTCCCTTTCGCCGAGTAGCGTGCGTGAAACGTATCCGGCACCGCTTCAACTGAGAGGGCGCTGATATCGGGAGGGAGGTGGGCATTTAAGGCGCGAAGCCACTCCCGCTGAGAGAGTCCGCGCTCGGTCCTGAAACTGGCGACTTGCCCGAGGGCGTGTACCCCGGCATCGGTCCGGCCTGCTCCGACGAGCGTGAGTTTTGTTTGCGCGATCGCCGCCAGCGCCTCTTCGACGGTGGCCTGGATGGTCGGCACGTTCGGCTGGCGTTGCCACCCGGCATATTGTGTCCCGTCGTACTCGAGGACGAGTTTGAAAGTGGTCATACCATGGAGTCAAAAGGGAGAACTCTAGCCCAACGAGACGGCGCTTGTCATCTGGGAGGATTGGCGTGGAGGTAGGTTTTGACCCCTTCGAAAATCGATTCCGCGATATGTGCCAGGAACGGCTGTGAGCGCATTTGCTCTTCTTCAGCGGGGTTCGACATGAAGGCGATTTCGGCGAGAATGCTGGGCATGGTGGTGAATCGGAGCACGTAAAAAGGGGCGGTCTTCACCCCGTGGTCAATTGTGCTATAGCGCCCGTTGAGGTTTGTCACCATCGCCTGCTTGGCCGTCCAGGCGAGATCGAGCGAATGCTCGATCTTCTTGCTCGTGAGCAGGTCGGCGACGAGGTATTCCCAGCCCACCCCGGTATTATTCAACGGGGTACCGTTTTCTCGCGCGGCCACTTCCAGGGCGCGCTGATCCTTGGCTTCACCGAAATGGTAGATCTCCAGCCCACGGACGCCCTTGTGTGGGTGGGAGTTGACGTGGATGGAGATGAACAGGTCTGCGTCCTTCCCGTTCGCGAACTTGGCCCGGTCTTCCAGCTCGATAAATGCATCGCGCTCACGCGTCATCAGGACACGTGTGTTCGGCAAGGAGCTGAGCAACGATTTGAGCAGCAGGCTGACCTTCAACGTCACATCTTTTTCCGTCGTGCCGTGCTGTCCTACCGTGCCGGGGTCTTTCCCTCCATGTCCGGGGTCGATGACGATGGTCTGGATCGGGCTCGCCGGTTTGGGCGCCACCGGGCGAGCCGGTTCCGTGACGGTGGGACTCGGAATCGCCGGCGGGGTCGGCAAGGAGACGGCCGGAGCCTGTGGCGACGTCGCCGAGGTCTCCCCGATCTGACGGATCTTATCTTTTGGACGCTGTGTGATATCGATGACGAGGCGGTCCGGATTGTCGAGCGAGAACACTTTGTAGCGGGAATTCTGGTTGCGTGTCAGCGTGATGCTGACGACTCGCGGCCGGCTTTGCGCAATTTGAAACGTTTGCGGGATCGTCCCGCCCGACACGCGCTGCTTGGAGGACTTTCCCAGGATCGCGTTATTCACCTCGATGAGCACTCGGTCGGGGTTGCGCAGATGCGTTTCGGAGAAGGAGGTCTTGTGATTCAGGTCGAGTACGAGGCGTGTGCCCTCGGCGGTAGACCACGTGCGAAGGTCGCGGACGATGATCGGATATCGTGAGGGGGCGGTGTGGTCTTGTTTGACCAGCAGGAACCGAGGGGACGGCTCCCCCGTGGAGACCTGAGGAAACTGCGGCCAGGACGGGTCGGTCGTGGTATCGGCGCCGAATGAAGGGCCTACACTCAGCAGGACACAGGCGAACGCGAGCGTGAGAAGGTGCTGGACCAAAGAGACAACATGAGCCACGAACCGGAACTCCTCTCGACAGAGTACCCTCTAGGCCTTTTCTCAGATGTTTGTGGTATTGTCAACAAAAGGCCTTAAACCTCGTAATTGTAGATGGCAACACATCTTCTTGTCGATGGGTATAACCTTGTCGGAAGCGCCGGAATGGCCCTCCCCGCCGGTTCCGGACGCCTGGAGGCGGCGCGTGAGACGCTCCTCAAGAGCCTGGCCGGGTACCGTCAACGAAAAGGCCATGCCATCACCGTCGTCTTCGACGGCTGGCAGGGCGGGCTGGGCGCGGAACATCGCGAATTTCAATCCGGTGTCGAAGTCGTCTATTCCAAGCGAGGTGAACGGGCCGACCAGGTGATTCAACGTCTCGCCCGGTTATACGGCCGGGACTGCGCGGTGGTGTCTTCGGACCATGAAGTGGTCAATTCGGCCAGGGCGGCCGGCGCGTTCGTCATCGGCGCGGCGGAGTTTCGCGCCAAGTTACACGATCGGTCGTTCACCCCGTCGCCTGTGGCCTTTAAAGAGCTGGATCGAGGGCCGGATGATGTGGTGAAACGATCCAAGGACAAGGGGGGGAATCCCCGCAAGCTGCCGAAGTCCCAACGTAAACGAAAGCATCAGCTTAGGGAATTTTGAACAGGCGGCGGGCATTCTCACTGGTGCGGCGGCCTACGTCTTCAATGGTCACGCGGGCGTTGTCGGCGGTGATCGTCGCCAGCAATTCGGCCACGTGCTTCACATAAGCCGGTTCGTTGCGTTTGCCGCGGTGGGGGACCGGCGTGAGATAGGGGCAATCGGTTTCAATGAGCAGCCGGTCCGCCGGGACCGTCTTGGCGATCTCGCGCAGCATGGTCGCATTCTGAAAGGTCAGGATGCCGGAGAACGAGAGATAGAACCCCAGTTCAATCGCATCCTTTGCCAGCCAGGCATCTCCCGAAAAACAGTGAAACACCCCGCCGATTTCTGAGGCCCGTTCTTCCTTCAAAATTCGAACGGTATCGTCCTGCGCTTCTCTGGTGTGGATGATGACCGGGAGCGTCAGTTCACGCGCCAATTGAATCTGCTCGCGAAAGCGCCGGCGCTGTAATTCCGGATCGGAGTGGTTGTAATGGTAATCGAGACCGATCTCGCCATAGGCCACCACCTTCCTGTCGAGGGCCAGTTTCCGGAACTCATCGTACCACTCGTCAGTGATGTGTTTGACTTCATGGGGGTGCACGCCGATCGAGGCATACACGAAGGGATACTGGCCGGCGAGGGCCACAGCCGACCGGCTGGTCGCAAGGTCGCAGCCGATGGTGATCATCGATTCCACACCGGCCTCGCGCGCACGGGCGATCATCGCCTCACGGTCCGATTCGTAACGCGCATCGTCGAGATGGGTATGGGTGTCGATCAGCATGAGGCGCATCCTAACATGGTGACGCCTGCGCTCGAAAGACGCTTGCTGTGCATTTAAGAGGTTGCCACATTCACCTCAACGAAATGTTCGCGACGGTCATCCACAAGTCGAATCGTGAGGTCGGCTTGTTGAACGCCATCGATTGCCACCGACATGGCCTTCTGTTCAGCAACTGATTGCCGCACCGTGATGTGATACAGCGTCTCCCTGAATCGGTAGTGCAACGTGAACGCCTTCCAATCCTGGGGAAGGCAGGGAACGAACCGTAACTGGTTGTGTTCCAGTCTCAGGCCGAGCAGTGACTCGACGATCAACCGATACATCCATCCGGCCGAGCCGGTGTACCAGGTCCACCCGCCGCGGCCGATGTGCGGTGATACCGCATAGACATCCGCCGCCACGACATAGGGCTCGACTTTGTATCGATTGAGGTCCTCGGGTGACCGGGCATGGTTCACCGGGTTGATCATGCGAAATAGTTCCCAGGCCCGTTCCCGGTCGCCCAGTGCGGCGAAGGCCATCGTGGCCCAGAGTGCGCCATGGGTATATTGTCCGCCGTTTTCCCTCACTCCCGGCACGTAGCCTTTGATATAGCCGGGATTCAACGCGGACTTATCGAAGGGTGGATCCAATAGTTGGATGAGGGCATCGTCGCGCCGAACCAAGCGTCGAGCAACGGCCTCCATTCCCTGGTGCGAACGAATGGCCTCTCCCGCTCCCGACAGCACAGACCAGCTTTGCGGAATGGAATCGATTTGGCATTCGTCGTTGGTAGCCGACCCGAGCGGGGTGCCGTCGTCGAAATAGGCGCGACGGTACCATTCTCCATCCCAGGCCTGTTCCTCAATGGTTGTCTGCAACTGAGCCGCTTCTAAGTGGCAACGTTCTGCGAAGGGCACATCACCTTTGCCTTTCGCCACCTCGGCAAACCGCATGAGGACGTCGTAGAGGAAGAAGGCCAGCCAGACACTTTCGCCCTGGCCTCGATCGCCGACCATGTTCATCCCGTCGTTCCAATCACCGGAACCGATGAGCGGCAGGCCATGCGCACCTTTCGTAAGCCCTCTCAGAATGGCGCGCACACAGTGGTTGTATAAACTGTCTGATTGCTCCGAACGGGTGGGAAGGTCGTAGTAGGAGTCTTCGTCCGTATTGATCGGGCGGCCTTCAATGTACTGGATCGGGGCCTCCAGCACTCCGGTGTCCCCGGTCGTCATTACGTAGCGACTGGTGACAAAGGGCAGCCAGAGGAAATCATCGGAGCAGCGTGTGCGCACGCCCCGGTTCGAGGGAGGATGCCACCAATGTTGCACGTCTCCTTCTTTGAACTGACGTCCGGCGCACAGCAGCAGCTGCTCCCGCGCAAGGTCAGGCCTCGCATGCACCAATGCCATCACGTCCTGCAGCTGATCGCGAAACCCAAAGGCGCCTCCCGATTGATAGTACCCGCTTCGCGCCCAGAGGCGGCAGGCCAGCGTTTGATACAGCAGCCAGCCGTTGGCGAGCACATTGAGCGACTGATCGGGTGTTTCCACATGGACCGCTCCCAGCGTATGCGTCCAGTGGTGCCAGACTGTTTCCAATGTCGCGCGGCCTGCCGGCGCCCCTCTGAAGCGGCGAACCAACTGGCGGGCCTCGTCGACGTCTTTTCCAACTCCCAAACGGAAGGTATAGTCGCGCTCTTGTCCCACGGCGAATTCGAACGGTATTTGAATGGCGCCGCAAGGATCCAGGCCGGCGCCAACTTTTCCGGACAGCCGTGAACGACCCATCGACGCCGGATTGCGCAGGGTGCCGTTCCGTCCAAGAAACTCAGTTCGATCGCCGGTGATGCTCCGGGTTCCCTCATCCACGTCGAAGTACGCAATCCGTCCTGGGAAATCCGTGTTGTAGGGATTCCGTGCGAACAACGCACCGGTGGTTGGGTCCACCTCACTGATCACATGCATCACCGATTTGGGTCGCAGGTCGCCCAGCACCCATTCCACATAGCCGGTCGCCGATAGCCGTCGTGGCCGACCCGATTCGTTGCGCAGCTTCAGGACCGTAAATTTCACCGGGGCATCCAAGGCCACATAGACCCAGACCTCTGATCGAATCCCGTTTTCCGTATGCTCGAATACGCTGTAGCCGAATCCATGCCGGCTGACATAAGGGCTCGTGCCCCTGCAGGGCATCGGCATCGGCGACCAGACGTGGCCGCTCTCTTCATCACGGAGGTAGAACGCTTCTCCGCTCGAATCGGTCACCGGATCGTTGTGCCAGGGCGTGAGGCGAAATTCGTGCGCATTCTCGCTCCAGGTATACGCGAGGCCGTTTTCTGAAACGACGGTGCCGAACTGTGGGTTGGCCAGCACGTTGACCCAGGGGGCCGGTGTCACCTGGTCCGCCGTCGTCGTGATGACGTATTCGCGGCCATCGGAGGAAAATCCGCCGAGCCCGTTGTAAAAGAGCAGATCCGTTCGAGCCTCGATGGTAGCCGGTGGATCGGCGCGGTGCGTGCGGGTCGGTTTGAACCGGTAGGCGGGCACCGCAGGGGAGGCGACACGCGCAATCTGCTCCGCCAGCGTGCCGCGTCGATCCGTCAGGATCACGCGCGCGACCGATTGTTGCAGCAGGCGGTCCTCGACCGACATCTGTTCCGCCGTTCGTACGAAGATCCCGCCCGGCCGATCCATGACGTTGGCCTCGACCCCTGCCGAGATCAGGCCCATGATTTGATCGTGGAGGACCTGGCGATAGCCGGCATGATCTTCGTTCCAAATCACGAGGTCCACGACGAGCCCTTTCAGTCTCCAATAGGCATGGGCTTGGACCAACTGGCGCGCCAGATCGATGTTGGATGGGTCCTCGATCCGGAGCAGCACGATCGGCAGGTCCCCCGAAATCGCATAGCCCCACAGGCCTGATTGCCCTCGGCGGTTTTTACTCAAGACGGACGCGTCTGCCCTGAGGGAGGCATTTGCGTAGAGAATCGAGCCGGCCAGTCGGCCATATAGTTGGGCATCCGCTTCGGTGGTGTTGAGCTGACGCAGCACGACTTGGCTGTGGGTCCAGGCGAGTTCAAAAACGCGATCGGCGAGACGCCGGTCTTGATACTTGTCGACCAGGCGCAGGCACAGATCGCGGGTCTCTCCGATGCCCGACACCAGATCCACCGTGACGGACTCCTCCGGGGCGAGGACGATCTGGCTGCGGATGGACACGATGGGGTCCAGTACCGAGCCCTGACTTCCTGAAAGGGGCGCGGAATGGTCCATGGCCTGTGGAGAGGCGAGGGTGCGTCCTCGGCCGATGAACTGCAGGCGATCCGTTTCGTAGGAGAGTTCTCCGTTGTGGGGGCCGCGTACCGCCATGAGGTGAAACGCCCAGGGAGACTGCTCATTCTGCGAACGGCCGCGGCGCGTGGAGAGAATGGCCTGACGTTCGCGGAGGATTTCGGTCTGCACGAACAGATTGCTGAACGCCGGATGGAGGGCATCGGCTGCCGGCAACGCCAACACCACTTCCGCATAACTGGTGAGGTCGATGGTGCGTGTCGTGTCGGAACAGTTGGTGAGCCGGATCCGCCGCAATTCGATATCATCTTCCGGCGACACGACGATTTCAGCATGGGTCTCGATCTCGTGGTCGCAGCGGCGAAATTCGGCTCGCCCTTCGGAAAAGATGACTTCATACGTTTTGGATGGTTTTAAGGTCGGCTGATAGGCCGTGGACCAGACCTCGCCGCTCTCCGCGTCGCGGAGATAGCAGAATGTCCCCCAGTTGTCGCAGGTACTGTCTTCACGCCAGCGCGTCACGGCCAGGTCTTTCCATCGGCTGGATCCGCCTCCCGCGTTCGTGACCATCACGTGGTAGCGGCCGTTCGACAGGAGCTGCACATCCGGTACCGGGCTGTTCGCAGTCGTGAGTACGCGCACCGGTGTGTCTGCCGTGCCGGACGTCGTGCGCAAATCCGAGAGCTCAGTACTGTGGGCATAAAACGCCGTGGCTTTGGGGATTCGCTCTTGTAACACCAGGGTGGTCGCCTGGAAGAGCGGATCGGATTCGAACCGTTTCTGCATCGGGCGGTCGAGGACCAAATAGGCGAAGGAAAGGAAGCTCATTCCCACATGGTGAGCCATGTAGGAGCGAATGATGACTCGCGATTGTCCGCGGGGAAGACGCGAGGGGGTGTAATCGATGGCTTCGTACAGCCCGAACGGTCCATCGGCTCCTTCAGCCGTGAGTCGCTGGAGATTCAGGCACGCCTCTTCCGGCGCAACCATGAGGGCGAGAGAGGTGGCGTAGGGGGCAATGACCAATTCTTCGCCCAGGCCGCGTTTCAGTCCAAGGCCCGGCACACCGAACGCTCGATACTGATAATTCAACTGCACGTCGACCATGTTGTAGCCGGATTCCGAGACGCCCCAGGGAATGTCCCGCTCTCGCCCATATTCGATCTGTCGCGCCACTGCCGCGCGGTAGGTTTGGTCCAGCAACGTGTGTTGATATGTCGGCATGACGAGCAGGGGCATGAGGTATTCGAACATCGACCCGCTCCAGGACAGGAGAATCGGCTCACCCCCTGTCGTCGTGAGCAGACGTCCGAGGGCAAACCAGCTTTCCTGCGGCAGTTGGCCTTGTGCAATGGCCACGAAGCTGCACAATCGTGCTTCCGAAGCCAGAAGGTCGTAGTAGCTGGCGTCCCGTCGTCGTTCCGCGACGTTGTATCCGATGGAGAGCAGGAAACGTGTTTCATCGAATAGAAAGTCGTACTCCATCTGGGCAAACTGATTCGCTTGTTGGGCTAGGTGGTCGAGCGAGGCGATGCGTTGTTCGGCCAGTCGGGTGGCCGTGCCCACATGCCGTCGAAGTTCAAGCAGCCGGGCCCGCTCCGTGTCGGATGTGTCTGGTCCAAGTCGCGCGTCGATCGCCGGAAGCCATTCGCTTTCCAGTCCGGTCAGTGCTCGGAGTGTGGGGATGCGATCCAATTCTGGAAACAGGCGAAGTATCTCCGTGGTGGCGGGACGATCGATCCAGGGCGCCAGCAGGATCAGCTCCGCGAGCGCGTGATGACATTGTCTCGCGACGGCATGGGCCCATCGGTGTGCCTCGGCATTGGAGGCGGGATCGAGATGTGCGATGACCTCATCCACCTGTGTCGTGAGTTGCGTGAAGCTATGGTGCGCTTGCGTTAGCGTGGTCGGCCTGTTGTGACAGGCAGCGGCCAGGCTTTTCTGCAGCGCGTCAGTCTGAGGCGTTGTTGGAGTTCCGAGCGCATCACTCGCCAGCGCGAGGGTATCGCAGAGCCCCTCCAAGGTGCGCTCAGAGAGGATGCTCTGTTCCGGCAGACTGAGGAGGCCCGCTCGCAGGGTCATGACATGCCCTGCCAGATTTCCGCTGTCTACCGAGGAAATGTACATGGGCAGCAGGGGTTTCAATGTCTGGGTGTCGTACCAATTGTAAAAATGACCTCGAAATCGTTCCAAACGTGCCATGCTGTCGAACGTATGAGCCGTGCGTTCGATGAGCTGTCCGGCCGACAGGTAGCCGAAGTCGTAGGCAGAGAGATTGGCCAGTAGTGCCAATCCTATATTCGTCGGCGACGTTCGATGCGCCACCTTCGCGACCGGCTGTTCCTGAACGTTGTCGGGCGGGAGCCAATGATCCTCCTGACTGACGTAGGTCTCGAAAAAGGCCCAGGTCTTGCGGGCCATCTTCCTGAGAAACATCGTCTGGTCGGCCGTGAGTCTGGCTTCGCGTCGGGCGAGCGGTCTGCTGATCCACCAGGTGAACAGGGGAGAGAGCGCCCAGAGGCCGAGTATCGGTGCCGCAACCAGCAGTGCCTCGGCTCGTATCTGTATCAGCACGATCGCGATGATCAGGGCGCCGACGGGACCAATCCACATCGATCGATAGGACGTGATCACGTCTGTCCCGCTCCTGTCCACAGCGCCCGACGGGCTCCATTCCAGCAAGCCTGTCCGGGTGAGCCATATCCGTCCGGCCGTCCGAAGGATGGCGCCCAGGCTGTAGAAGCTTTCGTAAGGCATGCACATGAGTGTCAGGAGTACGTGGGTCAGCTCTTGCGTCATGGCCTGCGCAGTGGCGGTGAGGTGCTGGCTGATTCGCATGTCTTCCGGCTTGCGGCACAGAGCCACGATGGCGGTCAGTAGTGGCGCGATCAGGAATAGGCCACACGTGGCGAGAGTCCAGAGCCAGACGGGGGAAAGCAGGGTCCATCCCAACACGAACAAGGCTGTCAGCGCAGCAGGGACGAGACTGCGTCGCAGGTTGTCGAAAATCTTCCAACGCGACAACGTCGATAGCGGATTGTTGCGGTTGTGTCCATTCGGTCCCGGCACACGCGGAAACGCCCAGCGCGCAATCTGCCAATCTCCGCGGATCCAGCGATACCGTCGGGTCACGTCCGTGTTGTAGCGGGCAGGATATTCTTCGTAGAGCTGCACATCGCTCAAGAGTCCGGCTCTGGCGTAGGACCCTTCCAGCAGGTCGTGGCTCAGGATACGATTCTCCGGGAAGCGATCGCCGAGCGCCTGCTCGAAGGCGTCGACTTCATAGATCCCCTTACCGATGAAGGACCCTTCTCCAAACAGGTCCTGATACACGTCTGAGACGGCGCGTGTGTAGGGATCGATACCGGGTTCGCTGGCGTTGAGCCGCGCGTATCGAGAGCGGTTGGTGCCGGGGAGGCTGACGGCGACCCGAGGTTGCAGAATCCCGTATCCCGCCGTCACGCGTTGTGCCGCAGGATCGTACTGTGGGCGATTGAGCGGATGGGCCATGGCCGCCACGAATTGCCGCGCGGCATCGCGAGGCAACTGGGTATCCGTATCGAGCGTAATCACATATTTCACCGTGGACAGGATGTCCGGTTGTCCGACAATCGTGGCAAACCGATCCCTCGACCGGTCACGCAGGAGCCCGTTCAAGTCCGCCAGTTTGCCTCGCTTGCGCTCGTATCCCATCCAGAGCCGTTCATGCGCATTCCAGCGACGTGGGCGATGGAAAAGAAAAAACGTCTGGCCACGCTCGCCTGCGTATTTGGCATTCAGTGCGTCGATGCCTGCTCCCGCCGCCATCACCAGCTGCTCATCACCCGGGACTGTTTCCTGGTCGGCATCCTGGAAGTCCGTCAACAGGGCAAAGTGCAGGTGGCTGTCCCGGTTGGCGAGGAATCGGACTTCGAGCGACTCAAGAAGGGCGTCGATGCCCTGGGCATGTTGGAGGAGCGTTGGAACGACAACCAATGTTCGTAGGGACGGAGGAAGGCCGTCCGAGAAATCCATTCGCGGGAGGGGATGTGGTGTCACCAGCGCTGTGGCGATCCGGTTCACCAGTGTCACCGCCAGCTGACTGACAGCCAATGCCGCCAGGAATCCCAGCAGGATCAACGGCCACCCGTTCCAACCTCCTGCAAGGGCGAGGGCCAGGAAACATCCAGTGAATGTAGCCGTGAGGAAAGCGATGGAACCGAGATAGACCGGTACGGCACTGGAGCCACCCCATCGTCGAATCGTTTCCACAGCGGAATGGCGTACGCTCACGGCCTGTTCCAACTGCGTCCGTCCGTTGTCGATGAGATAGAAGCCGACATGGGCTGTGCGATGGTCATGCCTCTCTGCAGTCGCCCCTGCCTGCGCCAGCAGGACCGCCTGGCGCGCGACTTCAATTTCCGACAGGGGGCTCCTCTTTGCGAATTGCTCCACGGCATGGCGATACCGGTCACGCGTGGCAAAGTCCATTTGCCCATAGACATGTGCCGGATCTTCATGAAGCGTCTGCTCCACCAGGCTGTGCTCTTCGACAAACTCGCGCCAGTCCATCGCCGCTAGGAAGCGGAGGCTGCCGATGCTGTTGCTCATGGAGACTTGATCGATCGCCTGCTGTTGTGTCTCCGACTGCACCAACTGCTCAATGGTGAGTCCTGACTCGGACAGTCGCTGTTCGATCCAGGTCAGGGGCAAGGCCAACGCCGCGCTCTGTCCCTGGAGACGGCGGGCGAGTTCCGCCACGAAGGCGCTCACCATGGGCGGGTTCGATCGTGCCATGTCTGCGATCACCAGGATGAGGCTCTTGGGATCTTTTTCAGCCGTCTCCATCATCTGGCCCGCCCATTCGTGGGCACGATTGCGATCCACCCTGTCGCTCGCGATGCGGGTGCCGGCGCGTCGCAGGTTTTCAATCAACGCCAGACGAATCATGATGGGGATGGCCCACAACTCACCAAGCTTCAGAGCCGTGACCGTCTGATAGGCGACGACGAAACCGCTAAGACTTTCCGGGTCCACCCGTCCGTCGCCATGCGAGATGATTTCGAGCGCGATGTCATAGACCCTGGGCAAGCCGGCCGATGGACCGTTGCCCAGCCGGGGCAGTTCGCGGCTATAGCCTTTGGGTAGGTGTCGCCTGGCCAGGCGAATCTGTTCTTCGATCAGGTAGAAGTTATCGAGCAGCCATTCTCCGGCCGGTGTGATGCGTCGACTTCCCTTTACGGCCTCGGCCACCAGATTCCGCACATCCAGCAGGACGGCCTCATTCTCAGCCAGTCGAGCGAGCAACGGGTCGGGCTTGTGCTCGGCACTGACGGCATGCAACCCCGCGAGGGTCTTGCCATGCTGGTGCATTTGTTCAGCGCTGAACAGCTCCGATCGCAACGGCGGCTCATCATCTGCATAGGGCCGCGTCGCCGGTTGTCCACTCAGGCGTCCGGTCACCCGACGCCAATTTGCCAAGAGACCTAGGCTGCTCATCTTCAAATTCGAGATTCCCTTCGGTTGAGGTCGCGCACATGGTCTGCGGGGCAGAGGTACGAGGTCGGTACGAGCCGGAAGGCTCCTGCGAGTATAAGCACGGAAGCGGGCACAAGGAGGCGGTCATGCCTGGACCGCATGATGCATGACGACTGCTGTTGCACTCGCCGGTTTGTGGCGACGGCAGGTATTCGGCCGGCGGGCTCGCCCCTCACGCCCGCACCGCGCGGTACGAGCACGCGATGGGTTTTCAGGGCTCCGCATACCGGTCTCACGACGCGGCTCAGGGATTTCCCGGCGAACCGTCATGAAGAATGCGGGCCGCGGAGTCTGCGAGCAACCGGCTATGGGACAATCGACAATTCGGACACTTCGATGCGAGCTGTGATGCGGATCGAACGCAGCGATAGGAGGCGTGCTAGATGCTGTGTCACTCTAGTCCCTTTAGGTGGGGAAAGACAGACAAATCTCCGCAGGGTATCCGACCTGGAGCGTCGAGGGGAGTGATTGAGATACGCGAGGAACAGAGGCGTAGGGTGAGCCGTCGGCGCTCGGTCCGTCGCACTGTTCGTAAGGCAGAGCTGGCGGGTGTTCCTCAGCGGAGGACCGAGTCGTCGACACGAATCTGCCGCAAAACTACACGGAGCGCGTGGCGAGCGATTCGGCCATGCCATAGAGCAAGGCTTCGGTGTCGCTCCAGGCCAGGCAGGAGTCGGTGATCGACATGCCGTAGGTGAGGGCCTTGTTGGGATCCCAGCTTTGCCGGCCACCTTGCAGGTGACTTTCCAACATGAGGCCCATGATGGAACGACGGCCTTGCTGGAATTGCTTGAGGACTTCGCCGGCGACTTCCACCTGGCGTTGGTGGTTCTTGCCGGAATTGTCGTGCGAGCAGTCCACCATCACGCCGCGGGCCAGGCCTTCGCTGGCCACCGCCGTTTCTGCGCGGGCGATATCCTCGACGCTATAGTTCGTGCGTCCGCCGCCGCCGCGCAGCACGATATGATGATCGGGGTTGCCGGTGGTTTTGATGATGGAGGTGATGCCGTCGGCATTGACGCCGACAAAATGGTGCGGGCTCCGGCTGGTGATCATGGCGTTGATGGCGACTTGCAGGCTGCCTTCCGTTCCGTTCTTGAATCCGACGGGCATCGAGAGGCCGCTGGCCATCTCGCGATGGATTTGGCTTTCAGTCGTCCGTGCGCCGATCGCGGTCCAGCTCAACAGGTCGGCGATGTATTGTGGCGTGACCGGGTCGAGCAATTCCGTGGCACAGGGGAGGCCTTTGCCGTTGATGTTCAAGAGAATGGTCCGGGCCAGTTGAATACCTTGAGTAATGTCGCAGGTGCCATCCAGCTGAGGATCGTTGATCAGGCCCTTCCAGCCCACCGTGGTGCGGGGCTTTTCAAAGTAGGTGCGCATGACGATCAGGAGTTTGTCGCGGACGGCGTCGGCCACCGGTTTGAGGCGGTCGGCATACTCGTAGGCGGCATCGGCATCATGAATGGAGCAAGGGCCGACGATCACGATGAGCCGGTCCATGTCACGGCCGTGCAGGATGTTCCGGATCGCCTGCCGCGTCTGGAAGACCAACTCGGACACCTCGTCGCTGATCGGCAGGTTGGTTTTGACATCGCGCGGCGAGGGGAGCGGTTTAATCTCAATGACGTGCTGGTTATCGATCGGCCTGGTCATATGTGTCCCTTTGAAAAGGTCTGTCTGGTTCACCCGTCACGTTAAGAAGGTGCACCAAGATAGCGAATGTTAGAGGATAAAGTCCAGAGGGACGGGGGCGTGCACCGCATTCTTGCTTTCAACCGGGGCGTTTGTTACAACTCAGGCCTCGTAGACCTGTTCACCAGGATGGTCATGTTTCGTCGTCTCGCCGACAAAAAGCCCAGCTCGGTCGTCGCGCTGCTGCTCGCGTGCATGTTGCTCGCGATGGCGCCGTTTGCCGCGGCGTTGGAGATTCATCACGAGCTGGCGGCGGCCGACCATGACGGGCATGAGCATTCCGATACCGACCTCTGTCAGTGGGTGCAATATCATACCGGCCATTCGCTGGTTGGTGATGCACCGGCGACCTGCTCGTTCCTGGCGGAAGCTCCGCCACCGCCCGTTGATCAATCCATCCTCAGTTCTCAGTCTCTCGCGACCACCAGAACGTCGCGCGCACCGCCTCTACCCTAATCTTCACGCCGCGCGTATTTAATTCGGCTGTCTCCGTATCGTCGACGGACCGGGCTTTGCCCTGGGTCGTGACGTGCGCGGGATGATTGTTGGGGGAGGTTTGTATGATGGTGTCGTGTCGTGCCCTGTGTCAGCTGTGTCTCGGACTCATCTTGAGTGTCGTTGCGTTCGGGGCCGTGTCTGGCTACGCGCAGGAACCAGCGGGTCGGCCATCACAGACCATCGTCGGAGTGGTTCAACATCAGGATCTGCGCCGTGTCGGTCAAGCCACCGTTGAGGTAAAGGATCAGGAAGGGAGCCTGGTCGGGACAGCGGTAGCCAATGAGGCGGGAGAGTTTGCCGTGGACATTCCGGCGGCGGGCACCTATTCCGTCAGCGCCGTGCAGGAGACCTATCGTAGCGAGTATGCCATCGTGAAGGCGGGGGCTGCGTCTCTCGCGCCCATCGTGCTCACCCTGTCGCAGACGAAGGAGATTGCACTCGAGGTGGTCTCACCGCTCGCGCCCATTCAGTACAAGGCCTCCAGCGAAACCTATGCGCTGAGTCGCAAGGAGATCGAGGCGTTGCCGCGAGGAAATAACAACGAGCTGCAGGATGTACTCCTCACGATTCCGAGTGCGGTCTACGGATCGCTCAAGCAGGTGCATATCCGTCAAGACCATGCCAATCTTCAATTGCGGGTCGACGGTGTGCCGATTCCAGACACCGTCTCGTCCACCTTCTCGGATGTGATCAGCCCCCGGGCCTGGGAGCGGGCGGACATCATCCTGGGCGGTATGGAAGCCCAATATGGGAACAAGGCGGCGGCCGTCCTGGACATTACGACAAAAAGCGGGACCAAGCCGTCGTTCGGGTCGATGCAGGTCATGGGCGGGTCGAATCAGACGATTAATCCATCGATGGAATACGGCGGCACCATCGGCGAAAAGTTTCGGTTCTATATCTTGAACAGCCACACGGCCACCAACCGTGGCATTGAGCCGCCGACGCTCGGTCATTCGATTTTCCACGGACAGAGCGAACGCAATCAGACGTTCATCCGTGGCGACTATCAGCACGACAATAGAAACAATTTCACCTGGCTGTTCTTGAACTCTGTGGCCAAGTATCAGATTCCGACGCAACCGGGCCTGGACCTGGATCCGAGCGGGCAGATGTTGCCGCTGCTGCAGGCCGGGCGGCCCGGCTTCACTCCGGTCGCCTCACAGGCGCTCAATGAATTCCAAAAGGAAAATAACCAGTACGGCCACATGGTGTGGCGGCATGATGTGAACGCGAACAATTTTTTCAGTCTCGCGGGATACATGCGTCATACGCGCGCCACGTTTAAGACCGACCCGCTGAACGTGCTGGCCTACACGGCCGACCCTACGGGGCCTTTTTCGGCGTCCGATCAGGATCGGAACGCCTATTCGACGGGCCTGCGTCTCGATTATACCTACGTGCATAGTCCTCAACACCTCATCAAAGCCGGGTTCCAAATCGACCGGACCCAATCAGTGAACAAGACGCGGCTGTTCACCTTTGCCGACGATGGGGCGGGGAATCCAACGGGAGACCTACTCAGCCTGAATGCCGACAACCGCCAGATCGGGTATCGCCAGGAGTTTTGGATTCAAGACCAATGGACACCCAATGAACGGTGGACGTTCAACCTCGGGCTCCGCGGTGACGCCGTCCAATACTTGCGGAACGAAGGGCAGGTCAGCCCGCGCGTTGGTGTGAGCTACAAGTACGACCCCTCGAACGTGTTTCACGTCTTTTATGGTCGCATGTTCACGCCGCCGAATCTGGAAGCCATTTCCTTTGCGAAGCTGAACACCGCCGGCACGCGGGCCCAGCCGGATGACACGACGAACAATACCGTGCGGGCCGAGCGGGCACACTACTTCGAGGTCGGCAGTTACCATGCGCTGAACCGGTATGCCACGTTGCAATTCACCGGCTGGTACAAGCTCAGCAATTTCCTATCCGATGCGGGACAGTTTGGCACGACGCCGTTGTTGAACTACTTTGCCTTCGAGCGGGGGTGGCAGCGGGGCATGGACGCGGCGTTGAAACTGCAATTGACCGAGAATCTCACGGCGCGCGGCAATGTGGCCTGGGGGCAATGTAAGGGGTATGGGTTGCAGTCCGGGCATTTCCTCCTGGAGGCGAAGGAAATTGCGGACATCAATTCACGGGGCGGCGTGTTCTGCGATCACATGCAGACCCTGACGAGTTCGGCGATTATGACGTATCGGTTCCTGGAGCGGACCACGGTGACGGGGCAGATGTTGTTCGCGTCAGGATTACGGACGGCGGAAAACGAAGAGGCCAAAACCAACTCCACGCACAGCCCTTCGTACACCATCTACAATGTCTCGATCGCCCATGTGTTTCCGTTGCCTTGGGAGGGACAGAAGTTCCTGCTCGGCTTCGACATCATCAACCTGTTCGATCAGCAGTATTATATCAATCAGGGAGAGGGCAGCATCGGGTTGGGGGTCGCCCATGCGGGGATGCCGAGGTCGTTCTTTTTTCGCGGCCAGTGGTTCTTCTAGGGCAGATGCCGAACAAGGTCGCCAGCGGCGTTCTCGGTCACTCGTCTCCCTGCGACGTACCGCAAGGGTACGCCTCACTCGCCGAGTCCCCTGCGGCCTTGCTGGACGACCTTGTTGGGCATCTGCTCCTGACTGTGAGAAAATGCGGTCTTGCTGGATGGCCTGTTTGAGCATCATCGCCTTGGAATGATTGGGATGACGATATGACGAACATCATTGATGCAGTAGGGTGTGTGACGGGACGGATAGTCTGGATCTGTGTCTTGTGTCTGTGCCTGTCGCCGCTTGCGGCGAGGGGCACGACAGGTGATGAGGCGACGCATGAAGCGGATCATGCGTTGGATGCGGACATCATCGAATTGCCGGAAGTGCATGTGCACGGGCTGTCGCTGAATAAAGATCAGCAGGTAGGGCCGGTGCCGAAATCCACGCCCTGGCCCGCGATTCCCTCCTCGCTGGACGGCAAGCCGCTCGATGATTGGATGAAGGCGCGCTTGCTCGTGTCGAAAGAATCACAGGTGACGGTCGTGGTGTTGGAACCGGCAAAACACCGCGAACTGACTGTGGCGGGCATCATCGCGTTGAACAAATGGACGTTCCTACCGCAACTCAAGGGCGACGACCCCGTCGAGGGAGAACTCACCGTGCGGATTCACTTTCGGTCGCAGTAGGGGCGTCTCGAACAAGCGAAGCCGACGGTCTTTTCGGTACGACTCCTCACTGCGTCGGTCGGCGGCCTCCGTACGGTTCGAACCCTTCTGGAAGAGGATGGTGGAAAGGTGTCGAACCAAAATTGCCGGTCCATGTGTCCGTTTTACTATAATCCTGCCCGGGGGAGCCGACATCTACTGCCACGACGTACTCGCGGTCGTTCGTGATGTGAATGATTGGATTCCCGCCTTCCGGTGAGCCACCCACCCATGCGCCATTGTGCCGAACATACAGATGGCCTTGCGTCAGGTCCATGGCCAGTCCTATCACATCTTTGTCACGCAGCCCGCCCGAGTTCGTAAGATACCGCTTAACTCCGTAGGACAATTGCCCCTCATGTGGGACAAGTCCCCCTTGCTCATTGGCTGTAGACCGGATCCCGACATTGGTCCATGTGTCTGAGACCGCGTTGTCGCTTCCGACATGAACCATGAATTCGGCGTACCATTTCCCTCTGCTGTGCGGCACACTGGCGATGCTCTCCGTCGAAGCGCCGCTCATCCCGTAGCCGACCGTCAGTCGATCCGGCGAAATCATCTTGCGTCCGTGGAATCGTGCAGATGATTCGTTGTCCGATGTGAAGACGACTGGTTGCGTGATCGGCCTTTCGATGGGGGCAGGATAGGCGAGGGTTGTCTTTCCGTCGATCACAATCGAATGGCCTGTATACATGCTCTGGACGGTCACGGGCTCGACTCCGACCATCGCGCGCACGTAGGATTTAAACTCAATCAGCCCATCTCGGGAGGTCACGAGCGTTCGAGAAAATGGAGGCATCATCTGTTCCGGTCCGTCATCCTCGAGAGAGACAATATTGATGGGAACGGTCTTGCTCAGGCCTTGAATCGTTTGACGAGAGTACCCGCGGAGAATAACTGACTCTATGTGGGCATCATCGGTGGCGGAGACCCTCCAATCGACCGGGTCATAGGACATCAGAAAGAGTGTGATAGGTCCGTGCGTGTGCTCCACCTTGATGTGGATGATTCCCTGCGGAGTGTCGATAGGGTGGGGATCGGGACGAATTGCCGTCCCCTCATACACCACCACCGCATGAAGGGCGTGAACAGGTATCCTGTCGAGTGCTGTGGAGGTAAACGTTTGCGGTATGCGCGGCTGCTTGCCCGCTTCAAGAATCTGGCCAAACACCTGCGCAAGAGGCACAGTCATGCCATTGTGGAACCTCACCGCACTGTCCTTAAGAAAGCTCTGCATGGCTGGGTGCAGAATATTTTCGCAGATCACGGAGTCTTTGGTCCCTCGGAGAGAAATCTTCGCGCCGTAGGAATGTGTCCGAGTTGCCTCCAGATCCTCGAGGGCGATAGTGGGGCCGACTCGTATCAGCCCGACGCACTCGGATCGTTTCTCTCCCGCCCCTCTGGATAACTCATAGTGCTGAGCGGCCTGTCGCTGGTCTGCGGCATGGGCATGGTGTACAGCGTAGACGCCCAGGTGCGCGGTCAGCACAAGAGTAAGGGGAAGTGCGAGAGCGTTCCGCATCATCATGAAGGGTGCTACGAACCTCGTAGGGAGGGGAGAAGGGCACATTCCCAAGGATCGCACGAACAACGCCTGCCTCCAACCGATAACGTCATTTATGGGGGCGCCGGCTATCGAACGGCGGGCTTGGTGAGATCGTTGTGCACCCGATTGTTTTCCGCATTGACGTCGATGCCGCCCGCGGGTGCAGGTTTATCGAGATTCGTGTACTGGAAGGTTCCGAAGGGTTGAATCTGGTCGTCGGTCGGCAGTTGCTGGCGGTTCCACCCTCCGCCGAGTGCACGGATGAGACCCACCGAGGATTTCAGTAGTTCAGCCTTGATTTGTACTGAGTCGATGCGCGCGGTGAGCGTGGCGACCTGTGCATAAATAAGTTCAAGGCTGGACGCCAGCCCGCCCTGATAGAGTTCCGTGGTCAGATTTTGCGTCTTGAGGGTGGCACCGACAGCGGCGTCCTGCCGATTGGCTGCAAGGGTCAGTCGGTCCGTCAGGCTCAAATTATTTTCGACTTCGCGGAAGGCGTTGAGCACCGTTGAGCGGTAGAGGTCTTCTGTCTCGCGATAGGCCGACCAGGCCTGCTGCAATTGAGCACGGCGATACCCTCCCTGAAAAATCGGAAGCGACACACTTGAGCCGTACGACCAGAAACTATTGGCGAGCGAGATCAGATTAAAGGCGGTATCTTCAAACCCGCCTCCGGCTCGGAACAACACATTGGGATAAAAGGCGGCGCGGGCAATACCGATCACGCGGTTCGCCTGCGCCATTCGACGTTCCATCCCCGCGATGTCGGGTCGACGCTCAAGCAAGGTGGAGGGGATGGTTCGCGGAATCGTAAACTTCGCCACACGCAGATCATCGACCGGTTCGACCTGAAAACCGGCCGGCGCGAGATTGAGCAGGATGGCGATCGCTTGTTCGGTCACTTGACGTTGCCCCTGAATCTGCGCGTATTTCGTCTCGGTGCTGAACAGCAGCGATTCGACTCGAGCGACGTCCAGCGCCGATGCGATCGCGCCGGCGAATTGCGCCTTCACGAGGTCCAGCGACTGTTGGTACAGGTCGATCGATTGTTTATAGATGGCGCGTTGCGCGTCGTATCCTCGTAGGACGAAGTAATCGGCGGCCAGTTCCGCCTGCAAACTGAGGCGCGCGAGCCCGTAGTCGGCGGCGCGCTCTTCGGCGCGATAGAGCTCGGCACGCGTCGCATTCCGAAGCGCCGACCAGAAATCCGGTTCCCAGGATGCGAGCCCTCCGCCGAGAACGGTCGTCCCGAATTGCGAAATGTCCGGAGGACGAAACAGTCGATTAATGGATTCCCTATTGTCCGAGGCGCCAAACCCTAGGCCGAGGTGAGGCAGGTATTGTGCGCGGGCCTTCATCATCACATCGCGAGCTTGGACGAACCGCTCGGCGGCGGCCTGCAGATCGGGATTGGCCGCCATGGCCTGTTCTTCAAGCTTGTTCAGGACGGGATCGTTAAATAGCTTCCACCAATCCGTGCGCAATTCGTCATCCGACGGCGTCGCCTCGACGAAAGGACTGGCGCCCTTCCATGAGGCGGGGACGACGTACTCAGGCAGTTCATAGCGCGGCGCTAAATCGAAGGCCGGGAATCCCTTACAAGCCGGCAGGCCGAGCGCCAGCAGTATCAAGCTGCACCGCGCGCAGGTGCGAACGAGGTGGAGAAGATCGGGTCTTGTTCGTATGCGTTCGCCCATCACGTGTAACAGCCCCCTATTGGGGTGAGTGTGCAGTTGGGGTCGGGGCTACTTGTGAGCCGGGATCTGCTGTGGCCGTAGGAGCTTGTGCCTCGGGAGTTGTTATTGAGTCAGGGCCTTCTGCGCTGAGGAGATCATAACCGGACGCCGGTGTCACGACGCGCACCTTATCGTTGTCGAGCAATGCGGCGCTCGGATTATTCACGATACGGTCACTCGCCGAAATCCCTTCTGCCACTTCGACGGAGCTGTCGAGGAGTCGGCTCACCGTGATGGGGTGTAAGCGCACGCGGTTGTCCTCCGTCACCACGGCCACTTGCGTGCCGTGCTCTTGGAACACCAACGCGGTGGAGGGAATCGTGAAGACTTGTCTGTCGACCGGTGCCGTGAGATGCACCTGAGCATACGAGCCCGGCCAGAGCGCGCGGTCCTCATTTTCAATGGTGAAGACGGTCACGGCCGTACGTGTGCCCACATCGAATCCGCGGGCGACGGTCAGAAACTTGGCGGTGAAATGACGATTCGGCAGTTGCGGAACGGTCACAGTGGCCGTGAGGCCGGGCTGGAGAAACGGCCCGAACGATTCCGGTACGCTGACGAAGAGGCGCAGCATATGGACGTCGGCCACCGTAAAAAGATTGGTGATGGCTTTTGGAGTATTGAGGTTGCCTTCCTTGCTGACCAGGTCCCCGACATTGATGTTGCGCTGAGTGACCACGCCGTCAAACGGGGCGATGATGTTTTTGAAGCGAATGAACGCATCGATGTTCCGAACCTTTTGCTCCGCGGCCCTGACCTTCGCCGCTTCGGCTTTCAGGTTTTGTTCCTGCACCGTGATCGACTGCTCGGAGACGGCGTGATTGGGGCGTAGTGCCACCCACCGTTGGGCGGTGACTTCGGCGAGTCGGTACCTGGCGCGCTCGGTGTCCAGATCCGCTTTGGCCTGCGCATATTCGGCGTCCAGATCCGGCGCATTGATTTCAGCGAGGATGTCGCCTTTCTTGACCCGATCGCCGTAGTCCTTGTACCACATCTTTACGTAGCCGGTGACGCGTGCGTACATCGGTGCTTCGTACCAACCGACAATATTGCCGGGGAGTGTAATCGACTCGCTTGAGGCCCCCGGCTTGGGATTCACGACGGCCACCGTGGGGACCGCGTCTTCGAGCGTTTGCTCGGCCAAGACTACGGCGTTGCTTTTGGATTCGTATATTCGATAGCCGAGATAACACGCGCACAACAGCGCAGTTGAGAGTGCCAGGCTTTTCCCAGCGAATAAGTGGCTCATGCAGTGTGCTCCTCTTGCCGGGGCATGCGCCGGCTATAGATCATCGCGTAGATGCAGGGCACGAACAGTAGGGTGAAGAGGGTGGCAACGAGCAGGCCGCCGATGACGGCGCGACCCAGTGGCGCATTCGCAGAATACCCCGTCGCCATGGGGACCATTCCGATGATCATAGCTGAAGCGGTCATGAGCACAGGACGGAAGCGCGTGGTGCCGGCTTCGATCGCGGCTCGCAACGCGTCGCCGTGCTCTTCGAGCCGTTCACGGGCGTAGGAGACGACAAGAATCGAGTTGGCGGTCGCCGTGCCCATGGTCATGATGGCGCCCGTCAGCGCGGGTTCCGATAGTCGCGTATGGGTGAGGAACAAAGCCCACGCGATGCCTGCCAGTGCGCCGGGCAATGCCGTAATGATGATGAAGGGATCCAGCCAGGATTGGAAGTTGACGACGATCAGCAGATAGACCAGCGCGATTGCGACAAGGAGTCCGAAGATCAACTCGAAGTAGGCGTCGTGCATGAGTGAGGCCTGGCCATGGATTTCGAGCGCCGCGCCGCGGGGTAACTCGTCTTCCATGCGTTTGGCTACCTGTTCGACATCTGCCAGCACTCCGCCGAGATCGCGCCCTTCGGCGGAGACATAGATGTTGAAGAGCGGCATGATGTTCCCGTGCGTGACGACCCCCGGCGTGCCCTCCGCTGAAAGGTTGGCTAAATTACCGAGGAGCTGGACTGACTGGCCGCTCGAAGAGTCGCCGGAGGACTCGACCGGGATGGTTTTGAGACTATTGACGCTGTTGATCTGTGCCTGCGGCGTATAGACGTTGATCAGATACGACATGCCGGTACTGGGATCGAGCCAATAGATCTGGTCGACCTGTTGGCTCCCGGCGGTGGTCATGAGCAGATTGTCGGCCATCGTCTTCAGGGTTCTGTTGACGCCCAGTCCGAACGTGCGGTTGCCTTCGACCATGAGGGTCGGTGTGCGCATCGTTTGCTGGATCACCACGTCGGTGGCGCCGGGGATCTCGCGAAACTTGCCCACTAATTTGCGGGCGTATTCGTAGTTGGGGTAGACGTCCGGCCCGTTGATTTGTACATCGATCGGTGCCGGTGCGCCGAAGTTGAGAATTTTGGCGGTCAGATCAGACGGCTGAAACGTGAATTCGGTTCCCGGATAACGTTCCCGTAATCCCTTGCGAAGGGTGCGGCGGTAATCCCATACCGGCGACTTTTCATTCTTCAAGAGGATCGTCAGGTCACAATCCTGAGAACCGATCGTCGGCGTCGGAATGAACGCAAGGTTGTGCGGCCCGACCGGCAAACCGCAATTGCTGACGACATTTTCGACCTGGCCCGGCAGTAACTCATGAATGCTGTCGGAGACAAGCGTGGCAATGCGTCCTGAGACTTCGATGCGCGTGCCGAGCGGCGCCCGCATATGCATCGTAATGATCCCCGACCTGATCTCGGGAAAATAATCGCGCCCGAGAAAGAAGAAGAGCGACAGCGAGGCCAGTGCGATGGCCAGGGAGATGGTCACGAAGCTACGGCGATGGGCGATGGCCTGCTCGAGCAGCAGGCCATAACGCTCGCGGAACCGGTTGAAGCCGCGTTCGAATCCCTGCTGGAAGCGAACGAACGGGTTCCGTGATGGCGCCACATCCGTCTGACTCGTCGGATCATGCGGTCGCGACATGGTGACTCTTCATCATATATTTCGCCATGGTCGGCACCAGTGTGCGCGAGAGGATGAAGGAGGCGAGCATCGCGATGATGATCGCCTCCGCCATGGGTTTAAACAGGTAGCCTGCGACGCCGCCGAGTTCGAAGAGCGGAAGCCAGACGATCGCAATACAGAGAGTCGCGACGAGCGTCGGAACGACGATCTGATTGGCGGCATCGATGATGGCCTGTTCGAGCGGCTTCCCCATTTCGATATGGCGATCGATATTTTCGATCATCACGGTCGCATCGTCGACCAGAATACCGACGGCCAGCGCGAGCCCGCCCAAGGTCATCACATTGACGGTCTCTTCGAGGAGATGCAGGCCGATGATGGCGGTCAGGATGGACAGCGGGATCGAGGTCCAGACGATGACCGTGGCCCGCCAGGAGCCGAGCAGCAGGAGCACGATGAGACCGACCAGGGCACCGGCCATCAGCATTTCGTGCAGCACGTCGGAGATCGAATCCTTCACAAAGGTCGAGGCATCGTCGAGCAGCGTGATTTCGACACCTTCCGGAGAAATTTGCTCGGCGCGCGGGATCATCTTTTTGATCCCATCGACCACGTCGAGGGTCGAGGCCTCGGTGCTTTTCATCGCGACGAGGATGACGGTCTGTTTGCCCTTCACCAGCACTGCGTTTTGTTGCACCCGGCCCATGAGCTGCACCGTGGCGACGTCGCGCAGATAGACGAAGGCGTTGCCTTCCCGTTTGATCGGGATATCGTTGAAATGATCGATCTTCAGCGGCGACGCGTTGGTCATGACGATCCAGTCCGTCGACTTGATTTTGATGTCGCCGGCCGGCAGCACGAGGTATTGCTTCATGAGGGCATCGTGAATGTCCGCCGGAGTGAGTTGCCGGGCGAGCAATTTTTGCTGGTCGAGGTTGACCATGACCTGCATGTCCTGGCCGCCGTAGGGGTGCGGCAGCACGATTCCCGGTACGGTCACCAGCAGGGGACGGATGCGCATGTAGACGAGGTTATAGAGCTCCGCGGGCGTCATGCGGTCGGAGCTGATTTGGAGCATGGCCACCGGGATGGACGAGGGGGCGAGGCGCATGACCATGGGCGGCGAGATGTCGGGTGGCAGCGCCTTGACGACGTTCTGCGCGATCCCCACGATATCCGCTTCGGCCCTGCCCACGTCGACTCCGTCCTGCAGAAAAATATTGGTGATGCTGCTGCCGAAGTAGGAGTGGCTGTGGATGTACTTGATGCCTTCCACCGTCGAGGTCAAAAAACGTTCGAACAGATAGGTGATGCGCCCTTCCACCTGCTGCGGCAGCAGGCCGCTGTAGATCCAGACTACGGAGGTGACAGGAATCGTGATATTCGGAAAGATGTCGGTCGGCATATGGAGCACCGTCTTGGTGCCCAACAGTACGATCAGGATGGACATGACCACGAAGGTGTATGGCCTGCGCAGCGCGATGAGGACGATCTCGTTCATGCTCGCCCCCTGCTAGGAGTCTTCTGATGCCGTGTCATTCGAGCCACTCGATCCCCCATGAACATCATCGGGTTCGGTTGCTAAAAGGGGCCGGTGCATCGGCCAATTTTGATGCGGCGAGACATCGTTTTCCTGAGATCAATGATCCCACCTGATGGTGGATCAGGCTGATCCGTCCTCGGTGATAGGGGTGAGGGAGAGCAAGGGACTTGCCATGGAAATTCGATGGCGTTGCGAAGGGGCTTGGCGCACTAGGGCCATATATGGGGCAGGCTTCTCGCCCGTAGCTCCGTTATTTAGTGTCTCCACGGCAGGGTGCCACGAAGAGTGCAGATTCGCTCTGAGCGAATAGTGCGGCAGTTCACTGTTCTTGCAGGATCGGCACGACTGTGAGGAAGCGGGGTCTCAAAGAGGGATCGCGATAAGTATGACTGTTGATTGGTTTGCTCGAGATGGCCGCATGGATTTACGTAGGGGCATCGATATTGCTGCGTATCTAGCCGGTTCTCTGTACCCACTCCGCACGAACGATCATCCGTAGGCGGCGGGGGCCGCGTCGATTCGATCCAAGCTGTTACAACCGGGAGGGCGAGCGAGATGCGTGGAATGACGAATATGCGGAAAGTCGGTGTGGCGCTCTGTCTTGCGGGTCTTGTTGCGGGCGCCATGACGGCCGTCGAGCCTGCACGGGCCGAATCTCTGACGATTGGAGCAGCCTATAGTCTCAAACCGGCCTTCCAGGAACTCGTGCCATTGTTCGAGGGGGAATATGGTGCGACGGTGCGGGTCGTCTATGGCCCCTCGCAGACACTGCGTCGGGACATTGAACAGGGAGCGGCGATCGATGTGTTTCTACCCGCGGCGGCCGAGGAAATAGAAAAATTGCAGAAGAAAGGGTTGACGGTCGGCGAGAGCCCTCGGATCTATGGGCAAACCTCGCTCGTGCTCGTCATGTCGGCAACGTCCAGAGCCACGCCGGTCTCCTTCCGTGATGTCGGGCTCAATCGGGCATTTCGTATCGCGCTCGGTGACCCGAAGACGTCGGGGCTTGGGGACCTCACGGCTCGGCTGCTCACGCAGGTCGAGCCGACGTACAAGAGTCGCTTTCATCCGATTTACGCCCGGCATAGTGAGGAGATGGTTGATCTCATTCAGCACGGCGCGGCCGATGCGGGCATCCTCTATCGCGTGGATGCCATCAGCAACGGGCAGGTGCGCATCATCGACGAAAACCCGTTTGGTGTGCATAGGCCGGTGTATTTCGGTCAGGCGGTGGTCTCGACCTGTCGGACGGAGTCGCGTGCCGTGGCGGAGGAGTTTCTTGATTTCATGACGAGCCCCCGCATCCAGAAGCTGCTGCTCAAGTATGGGTTCGAGTCGATGTCAGCGATGGGGGGAGAGGAGGGGATCAAGCTGGCAGACCGTAAGTACGAGACCATGGACGTACTTAATGAATAGGATTAACTTGGGTCTGCGCGCTGTCCGGCGCTTCGTGTCTCATCGGCTCATCGTGCCGGATCAGCGTGCGTCCCGACAGCAGGCGGAGGCCGACGTAAAATACCGGTGTGAGAAACAAGCCGAACAGGGTCACGCCGATCATCCCGGCGAACACGGTGATGCCTGTGGCGGAACGCACCTCCGCACCGGCGCCGTGGGAGAGCACGAGCGGAACCGTCCCGGCAATGAAGGCGACCGACGTCATCACGATCGGGCGCAGTCGCAGGCGGCAGGATTCGAGTGCCGCCTCGACGATGCCCTTCCCCTGCAGTTCCAACTCGCGCGCAAACTCGACGATCAGGATCGCGTTCTTGCAAGCCAGGCCCATCAGTACGACCAGGCCGACCTGTACGAACGTGTTGTTATCGCCCCCGGTGAGCTTCACGCCGGCGAGCGCGCAGAGCATGCACATCGGCACGATCAGAATCACCGCCAGCGGCAAGGTCCAGGACTCGTACAGGGCGGCGAGCACGAGAAACGCCAACAGGATAGCCACCGGGAACACCAGCAAGGCCGCTTTTCCTTGCGACGCTTCCTGAAAACTTAAATCGGTCCATTCGATGGTCATGCCGTTTGGCAGTACCTTCCCGGCGATCTCGCGAATATTGTCCATTGCCTGTGCCGACGAGAACGTGGCGGGATCGGCCTCTCCCATGAAATCGGCGGCGGGATAGCCGTTGTAGCGCAGCACCGGATCGGGCCCATATGTCTGGCTGAATTTCACCATTGAGCCGATCGGGACCATCTCGCCGCGGTTGTTGCGTGTTTTGAGGTTTGCGATGTCTTCCACCTTGCCGCGGAAGTCGCCGTCGGCCTGTGCGTAGACGCGCCAGGTGCGACCGAATAGGTTGAAGTCATTCACATACGCTGAGCCGAGATAGATCTGCATCGTGGCGAACAGATCCGTCAACGCAATGCCCTGCGTCTTGGCCTTCACACGATCAACCTCGGCATCGAGTTGCGGCACATTGGCTTGGTAGCCGGAAATCGGATACCCCATACCTGGCGTCTGCATGACCGCGCCCTGCAGGCCGCTGACGGCATTCTGCAGTGCTCCGAAGCCGAGTCCGGCCCGGTCTTCCACAAAGAGCCCATATCCCGCGCCGTTGCCGAGTCCGAGAATCGGCGGCGGCATCAACACAAAGGTGATGCCTTCCTTGATGGCGGAAATCTTTTGATTCACTTCTTCGCTGATGTCCTTCGCGCTGCGATGACGCTCCTCGAACGGCGTCAGGATGAGGAAGGCGAGGCCGTAGTTGGGCGTATTCGTAAACTGCAACGGATTCAGTCCGGTCATGGCCACGACATGGGCGACACCGTCGACGGTCTTGCTGATCGCGACGACCTGACGCAGGACCGCATCCGTGCGCTCGAGTGAGGCGCCCTCCGGCAGTTTCACGCCCGCCATCAGATACAACTTGTCTTGCGTGGGAATGAAGCCGCGGGGCACCGCTTGGAACATCAAGCCGGTGGCGAGCAGCAGCAATGCATACACGGCAAAGACAGAACCGCGATGTTTCAACGTACGCGAGACGGTGCCCTGATATCGGTCGGAACTGGCTTTGAAAAAGCGATTGAACGGCCTGAACACCCAGCCGAACAGACGCTCGATCAACCGGGACAGGGCATCCTTTGGTGCGCCGTGGCTCTTGAGCAGTTTTGCCGCCAGTGCCGGTGAAAGGGTCAGTGAATTGATTGCCGAGATGACCGTCGAAATGGCGATGGTCACGGCGAACTGTTTGTAGAACTGGCCGGTGACGCCGCTCAGGAATGCCATCGGTACGAAGACGGCGCACAGCACCAGCGCGATGGCAACGATCGGACCCGACACTTCTTGCATCGCCTGGTGGGCCGCCTGGAGCGGAGTACGGCCTTCTTCGATGTTGCGCTCGACGTTTTCCACCACCACGATCGCGTCATCCACCACGATTCCGATCGCAAGGACGAGGCCGAAGAGCGTCAGGGTATTGATCGAGAACCCGAACAGGTACAGCGCGGCGAAGGTGCCGACCACGGAAATCGGGACGGCAATCAGCGGAATGATCGACGCACGCCAGGTCTGTAGAAAGAGAATCACGACGAGCACGACGAGCAGGATCGCTTCCAGCAATGTTTGGACGACCGCCTGAATGGAATCGCGCACGAACACCGTGGTGTCGTAGTCCGAGCGATAGGTGATGCCGGGCGGAAAACGCGTCTTCAGCTCGTCCATTTTGGCGATCACCGCATCGCGGACGGTCAGCGCGTTTGCACCGGGGGCCTGGAAGATGGCGATCGGCGGCGCATCCTGATTGTCGAGTTGTCCGCGCAGGGTATAGTCGTTGGCCCCGAGTTCGATCCGTGCCACGTCGGACAGGCGTACGACTTCGCCGCCGGCTCCGATCTTCAGCACGACGTTGCCGAACTCTTGGGCCGTACGCAGGCGGCCTTGGGCATTGATGGAGATGAGGAAGTCGGTGCCTTGTGTGATCGGTTCCGCGCCAAGCTGCCCGGCCGAGACCTGGATGTTTTGCTCTCGAACAGAGGCGACGACGTCGCCGGCGGTCATCCCGCGTGACGCGATCTTGTCCGGGTTGAGCCAGATGCGCATGGCGTAGTCGCCGCTGCCGAAGATCTGCACCTGGCCGACGCCGGGCAAGCGAGCCAGTTCATCTTTGATTTTGATGTTCGCATAGTTGCGCAGGTAGAGCGCGTCGTATTTCCCATCCGGCGAAAGCAGCTGGACCATCACCAGGAAGGTCGGCGACTGCTTCTGCGTCGTGACGCCGAGGCTCACCACTTCCGCCGGCAGCCGGGACAGCGCCTGGCTGACGCGGTTCTGTACTTGCACCTGGGCGGCGTCGGGATCGGTGCCGGGCCGGAACGTGACCGTCATTTGCAACACGCCGTCGGAACCGGCGACCGACTTCATGTACATCATGTTCTCGACGCCGTTGATCTGTTCTTCCAGCGGCGTTGAGACGGTTTCGGCAATCACCTTGGGGTTCGCACCCGGATAGATCGCGCGCACGATGACCGCGGGGGGGACCACTTCAGGGTACTCGCTGATCGGCAAAATGGGGATGGCGATCAACCCGGCGGCGAAGATGACGATGGACAGCACCGCGGCAAAGATCGGCCGATCGATGAAGAATTTTGAAAAGTCCACAGCCGTGGCTCCTTATTTCTCAGCCATGGCTGCCGGCGCGGCCGTTGCCGACGGCTTGCCCATCGGAACCTCGGCGGGTATGACCGGCATACCGGGATAAAATATCTTCTGCAGGCCGACCACGACAATTCTGTCGTCCGGTGAGAGGCCGGACCGGACCACGCGTAATCCATCGACCATGCCGCCCGGCACGATGTCCTTGCGTTGCGCTTTCCCGTCTGTGTCGACCGCATACACGTATTTGCGATCCTGATCCGTGAGAATAGCCTTCTCGTCGATCAGGAGCGCCTGTGCCTTCTGGCCGCTGACGAACTGCACGCGAGCATAGAGGCCGGGGGTAAAGATACGGTCGCGATTGGGAAGTACGGCGCGAGCACGTACCGTTCCGAGGGTTGGATTCACCTGAGTGTCGAGAAAGTCGACCGTCCCTGTATGCGGATAACCGATCTCGTTGGCGAGGCCGACGTGCACGGCGTTGTCCTGTGTCGTGCGCTCACGGTTGCGCTCCTGTTCTCTGTAGCGCAAATAACTGTTTTCGTCGGCATCGAAATAGACGTACATCGGATCTTGCGACACCAGCGTCGTCAGCAGGGTTTCGTCGGCTGTCGCCAGATTGCCGACCGTCAGGAGGGCCCGGCTTGCCCGTCCGGAGACCGGTGCACGCACTTCAGTGAAGGACAAGTTGAGCTTGGCGGTGGCCACAGCAGCCTCGGCAGCCTGGACATCTGCCGCGCTCTGCGCCTGCGCGGCGCGACGCAAGTCGAGTTCCTCGTGCGAGATGGCGTTATCCTCGATGAGTGACTGGGCGCGTTTGTTACGGATTGTCTCCAGCCGTTGCGCCACGCGCGCGCGTGCCAGTTGGGCTTGAGCATTCTCCAGGGCCGCGCGGTAGGGGCGAGGGTCGATCAGAAACATCAAATCGCCCCGTTTCACATCCTGCCCTTCCTTGTAGGCCACTCGTTGTACGTAGCCGCTGGCGCGCGGTCGCAATTCAACCGTATCGATCGCGGTGATGCGGCCGGTGTATTCGTCCCATTGTTGCACCGACTTCGAGAGTACCTGCGCAACGCCGACTTCAGGGGGCGGCGGTTGGCCGCCGCTGCTGGCTTGTTCGTTGTTGCAGCTCGTCACAGTCAGCAGTACCGCGAGGAGCCATGGGCTATATCGAAACATGATCATGGTGTACCTACTGGGAATCTTCTTGATGAACGAGATCTCGATGTTTTGAGCCGACAGTGTCAGTCTCACAGAGCCTGTGGCCGAAAGTGTTTCCTCATGACTCTCAGTCGCGTAGTATCCGCCATGACGTGAAATATAGTCAATATATGAATGATCAAAGTATGAATAAGTTAGCGTTGAATGTTGTCTTTGTTTGAAGTACCGTATAGGTCACGATGAAACGTACGAAAACAGTCCCGCCCTCCAAGGACAGGAAGAAGTCAGCGGTCTCTCCCTGCATCTCCACATTGCCACGGCATCGGTTGGTTGAACTCTTGTGGAGCTTTGCTCCGGCCTATCAGCGGTGGTCGGAGTCGCTGTTGGTGGAGAAAGGGTTGTCGCCTCAGCGGTTGCGCATTCTCAGCTCAATCCATGAGCGTGGCCCGAGGATCATGAGCGACCTCAAAAAGGAACTCGGCGTGACGGCGACGAACGTGACGGCGCTCGTCGATTCGCTCGAGAAAGACGGACTGGTCGTGCGAACCAGTCACCCGACGGACCGCCGGGCCACCGTGATCGAACTCTCGGATAAGGTCATGACCGAGCTCTCCCCGCGCTGCACGGAATACAAAGAGCAAGTGGCGGAACTATTCTCCGATCTCAGCGACCAGGAGTGTAAAGCGTTTGTGAATACGCTCGAGAAGCTCTGGAGTCGATTGCAGGGGTAGAGGATGTCCAATGGCCTCAACGACCGTCGGTCATTTCACAACTCAGCCCGACGATCCCATTGACGGCGAACTCTCCGGTTGGATTCACTTCAGAGCGCACTAGACCATGGCACGCGTGACAGTTACCAAAGCTAGCGGAAATATATTTCGAGACTTGGGGTTCTCCGAGGAGAAGTCTGCGCAGTTGATTCTGAAAAGCAACCTGCTGCAGGCCGTTCAGGATACCATCAACAGCCGGGGATGGAAGCAAGTAGAAGCGGCGGGTCAGTTGAGGATTGATCAAGCCAAAGTATCAAAGCTCCTAGCCGGACAGATGGCAGGATTTTCCATTGAACGCCTCGTGCATTTTCTGTCCCTTTTGGGTCAGGATGTCGTCGTGACGGTCCGCCAGGCCCCTCGTGGGAGAAGACGCGGGACAGTGAGAGCAAGGGTGGAGAAGATATCAGTTTAGTATTGTTCCGATTCGTTGGGGGGAGACTACGTGGTTGTTGTATTTCCACTCTCCTTTTTCGGCAGCACGCGGCTCTAAGTCCAAAAGATCGGCCACAGACAAGTCCGTTTCCTCTGCTTCAAACCTGACATATGGGATATGACAATCATTCCCTTTCTATACGTATCTTCCGCCTCGCTATGGGGCGGCTGCGCATGCTCGTGTCACAAGCGGCGCAAGTGACCGTGGTCGTGTTGGAGCCCGGGGAAACACCGGGAGCTGACCGTCGTTGGCATCATTGTGCTCAATAAGTGGACCTTTGCTCCGCAACTCAAAGGTGGCGGTCCCGTCGACGGCGAACTCGCCATGCGGATTCAATTCCGGACGCAGTAAATCTATCACATGCGTGACAGTCAATGGGTCTGCTCCTCAACGGTAGTCTGAATATAAGGCTGATACTGAAAACCTTAATTGAAGAATTGACGAGATTGGTGCCTAGTACCAAGGTCGTAGGAGTGAGATGCCTTACGCTACCCTAGCCAGATTGATCCAGTCGCTTGTTTCATTGTTCCGATCAGCATGGAATAATTATGGTATTCGCCTTTGGGATGAGCGACAAGCCGGGCGTAACGTGTTTCCAGATGGCAAAGTAGAACTGATTGATGTTGAGTTCGACAAGACCATTGCTCGCCTGCGGGGAGAGGAACTTGAAGATGGTTGGATCAGCCCAATTCTAACAACCATCGCGCATCCCTTTGTTACTCCTCAATTTCTTCGTGAGCAAGAAGTAAAGGATTGGCTCGTAGACGAGCAAGTCCGTCGCGACCTAAAAACCTTGGCAATCCGACAACTTCTTGGAAACACGACGCCTGATACCGCAACTCAGAAACGGCTCGTTGAGGCCTATTCAACAGTTTCCACCAACCCACCCTCAACTGCTATTGAAGCAACCAACGGAATAGTTGCCATCCTTGTTGCAGGGTATAAAGCCAGTTTGGAGACGAAGCCTGCTCCTGTTGCAGCCCTAGTTCAGGCTGCAACATCGGAACACAGGGGGGCCATTGAAACAGTTGCTCAGCAAGTATCCAGCGTTGCGGAAAAGCTGAATAGCATTGGGCCAGACGCACTCGTCGTCAGAGTTCATACGGAGCAAGCTTCAAATGAGCTTCGGGGGATTCTCAAGAAACGGAGTTTTCGAACAGATGAAGCACGCGACCAGATGCGGGTCCTTGTTGAGAAACTCTTCTCTGGTGAACTGCGCCAGGCTGATCAAGGAGTAAAGGTTGAAGCGCTTTACTGGGCGGCCAGGCTCCACGTTTTCGAAGCTCAACACGTTCCCCAAGCCAGTAGGTATCTCCACCAATTGCGAGATCTGGATCCCAAATACGATGCGAGGATTGTTGACGCATTCATTCTAGAGCATAAAGACGATGCTGCTGGCGCATTGAGAATACTGCGGGACATCAATACCGCTGACGGCCATTCGACACTGTGGTTAGTCCTCAGTCGAACTCAGGGCAAGCCCACCGCACTGGCTTGGATGGAAGGACAACCCGATCATGGTGAAACGGATTTCTTCACCGGGATTGGATGGCAAAATGTCGCTGTCACACTATGTGAAATGGGAATGTGGGAAAGAGCGGCGACTATCTTATCTGCCGCCCAGGTTCTTGCGGACGACTGGCCGGATCTTGCGTTCGTCGAGGGAGTGGTTAACGCGGCCTTACTACTCCCGGCTGAATCACGGCCACAAGCATTAAGTATGAACATCTTTCATCCCCATATACAGGTAATCCAAGGTCCTGATGCAGATCAGCACCGAACTCGTGCCTGTCATTCATTCGAGCGGGCAGTGAGCCTCCTGACAGGGATTGGCGAGAACAAACGAGCGCAGGTGGCAAAAGATTGGATTCTGTGGCTTCGGCTAACAAACGACAACCTAGAGATTAGGAAGAATGCCCAGGATGAAGTCCGAGCCGCAATGGGCAATGGCAAGCGCGCAGTTGATTACCTCCCGGTCGCCCTTAGGTTCGAAATTGATTTCGATAAGGAGCCTCTTCAGCGATATCTGGCGAATCGGAAAGAGATGGGTGGCCTGGAAGGTCAAGAAGTGTTCGCTGAAGTGAACATGGCTGAGGTAACGATGACAGCAAGAGAATTTGCTGAATTCTTAGAGAGTGAAGAGGCGAGACTGGCAGCACAGGTTCCCAAATCCTTGCTGTCAGGGAAACGTGTGGAAGCCCTTGTCGCGGATGGTCAGATTGCGCGGGCGCGTCATGTCTTGGAAGAGCGCAAGAATGAATGTATCGACCATGACTACGATCGTTTGAACGCCATGATCATTCAGAAGGAGGGTGGTGACGCTAGAACAAAGCTCGAAGAAATCTATAGACAAACTGGAGGATTGCTTGATTTGCAAAATCTTGCCCGAGAGGTTGGTAAGTCGAGGGATTGGGGTGCCTTGCGACCACTCTTGGAAGAGCTATTCCGTCGAGAGCGGACATCGGATAATGCTCGTCGTTTAGTCGAGTGCCTGCATCAAGATAGAAAATGTGGGGATGCCTCTATTGTTAGCTTCTTGAATGACAATGCGGATCTAACCAAAGCTAGTGATGACCTCAAATCGGCGAAAGCCTGGGCGTGCTTTTATCTGGGGAATCTGAAGGAAGCCCGAGGCTTGAACGATCAACTTCTTAAAGCTAGAAACCATCCTGCGGATCTCTTGCTCGATACAAATCTTGCGATCCAGACCGGTGATTGGGAGAGATTTCCAGCCATCGTTGATCGTGAGTGGGAAAGACGAGATTCGTATGACGCCAACCTATTGTTACGTCTTGCTTCCCTAGCTGCAGAAACAGATGCAAGTGCTGGTCGAGCATTCGAATTGGCCAGGCTCGCAGCATCCAAGGCTCCGGACAATCCGAGCATACTCATGAATGCCTATTCCCTCGCCTTTCAGCTTGGTCGAGACCACGATGCAGATCCAACGTGGGTTGCTCGGGCGTCAGAGCTTTCAACCGATAGTGGACCCGTTCACCAAGTGGATATGCGGACTCTGGTTGAGAAGATGGTTCCCGCTAACCGCGAACGGAAACGGCTGATCGAGCGAAGTCTGCTCCAGGGCGAGGTGCCGTTGCACATGGCAGCCGATGTGCTCCACATGCCATTGTCGCGAATGCTCTTGGACCTACCAAAACGGAATACCGAACAGAGTGACGGTCGCCGACGTGCCGTTATTCCAATCGTTTCCGGAGCACGGCGAATTGTTGAACTCAATCCGTCTTGGACAGTCGGTCTCGATATCACCTGCATTATGGTTCTCGCATTCTTAGGATTGTTGCCGAAGGTGTTGCGGTCATTCACTCGGGTGGTTCTTTCAGCCGAAACGATGGTGGTTTTGCTCAACGAGCGCCGCCGAGTGCGTTTTCATCAACCCTCGCGCATTAAAGATGCAGAGAACCTCCGTGAGCTTATTGAAAAAGGACAACTCAAGATAACGAAAATAACTGCAAAACCACCGGAATGGCTTGTAGCAGAAGTAGGTCAGGATCTTGCTGAAATGCTTGAGCAGGCCAGGATGGACAATGGACGGGTCATTCACCCCCGCCCCATCTACCAATTGCGTACCTTCCTCGACAAACATGCTGAATTGAGAGAGTACGAGCACCTGATATTGTCCACTACAGACCTAGCAAATCTTCTCCTTGAAGCTGGAAAAGTCAGTCACGACCTTCACGAACAGGCCAGGAGATATTTGCTAGCACGAGACAAGGATGGAGCAGCGGGCCTTTCTCTGTCTGGCCCCATTTTCGATGCACCCATTTACATCGATGACCTCGCTATTACCTATCTCCAGCAGGCACAATTTCTATCTTCAATTTGTCGGATTGGGATAGATGTTAGAGTTCATCCCTCGATGAACGAAGAACAGTCAGCACTAGTTGCAGCGAGCAGAGAAGGAGAACGACTTAATGAGCAAATCGGTGAGATCGTATCAGCACTGCGCGTGGCCATAGAGAGCGGTAAGGCCGCGTTTCTTCCTCGACAAGATGTTGCCGATGAGAAGATCGGATCGATTTCACATTTCCTTTCGGACACCGGTCCATGCGACATCCTCTGCATCGATGATCGTTTCATGAATCGCCACGGGTTTCTCACCGATAAGAAGGGACGCAATGTCCCAATCATTTGCACTCTGGATTTGATCGGTCACTTAGAAAATCTTGTGGCAATCGACACCGAGGCTAGACATGTCGTCTTACACAGACTTCGTGAGGCGGGTTTTGGGCTGATCCCTGTAACTCTCGATGAACTGGAACGACTCTTACACAAAGCGAATTTCGACTCAGACAATAATTTGATCGAAAATGTAGAGCTTCGGGTGATTCGACAATACCTCATGCGAATTCGTAGTTTGAATATGGTTCAGTCTCCGCTGGAGGAGCCTTTTCTTGCACAGCTTCGGCTAACCTGTGTGCTTATAATCCGCCGACTCTGGCAAGATGACGATCTACCTGTTGCGCGGGTATTGGCTCTGACGGATTGGGTTTGGGATAATGTGTCACCTTCGCCTCTGGATTGGGAGCATTTGGCTCGTTTGGACGATGGTACTGTTTTACGTCAGAGGCATGTCAACTATCTGATCCCCCTACTGAGCCCTTTGGGGCTCAAAGATCCAATCAGATACGATGCTTTTCGGCAATGGATTGAGCGAAGTGTTATAGCACCGCTTCTGCCTGCGAATGATCGATTGATTGATGATTTGGCAGAAAGAACCAAGCTCGAAATAAATTCGCTAGTAAAACGGATAAGTGATGGGAATACCCCCAATCCTGATCGCTAGACACTTGTGCGAGCTTCTGCCTATGCAGATCCAAGCTCGCGTCCTTGGAGACCATGCTTTCGTCTCTCAGTATGGTCGACTCTCTAGAACAGCCTTGACCATTGGTGGAAGAGTTTCCATAGATCAGCACGTGTTGGTTGCAGCTGCTCGTCGATTGTTAGCTGGCCATGGCGACCAGAAGTTAAAAGATATATCAGGTAACCAACTCACTGTTATGTTGGACCATAGTACCGTGGTTTTGAAAGTGGTAGGGCAGAAAGACCAAGAACAGCTAATAGCTCTTACTGATCTCAGCGTTCTTTCCCCAAGCCTCGAACAGAGGGTACAAGCCCTTAAACGCATAGTCGACAGTTTTGGTCCAGCAGCACCGGACTTTTCGGCTCTGGAGACTGCCGCTGAAAACCGCGAACTTACGGATGAAGAAGTTGTAGATCTACTGGAGGAGCGCAGCACCGGGTTTGCCGCTTACAAGGTAAGAATGGAAATGGCGCACAGAGCGGATCGTGTCGAGGTCGATGATATTCTGCCCGATTCTCTTCGTTACTATGAGCTATATTGCGGGCCTGATCCGCGCTTGCTCCCTCCAGAAGAATACCTTTCGGTGGTATTGCCCACATACAGGCAACAGCTGCTACAACGAAATCTTATCAAGGGACTAGAAATCTGCCTACTTGGTGCACTTCGAGACGATCTCATGCCTGCTGCATGGACTAGCCATGTTTCCGATGACGATATGTGGCAAGCTCTTCAGTCAATTGATACCCGTGCTAACCCCTTTGTTGCTCTTGGCGTACTGGATATTGCGATTACCCGCCAGCACGACAGTCGGTATGAGTCATTGGCGAGTGAGATAATAGTCGAGCTTGGGAAGGACAAGTTGCTACGCCCAGATGGCGTAGATTATTACGAGATTCTGTCCCTATTTGCTCAACTCACACTTGACCGTATCAATGTTCTGGAAGGCGGTACGCTACGTCAACCTTTCTGGAAACGCCTTTCTGCTTGGATGCATTCCGGTTTGTTGGTGCAGTCAATCTTGAATATATCCATCAAGCTGGATGCCTTGCGCGAGTGGGTTAACAACAACCGTGATGTGGCTGGGATATATGCCCAGATGGTGGACCTGCGTCGAGAACCGATGTATCGGGCTGGAGAATTCAGTCAGTCGTGCCTGAGAGAAGAAGTCATAGGCAGGTTAGCTGTGCTTAGGACCAGACATCAGGCTGCCGGACGCCTTGTGCCAAACTCTGACGTAATCGACGCAGCGATGGCCAAACTTGCGAAAGAGGGATCGCCACTTGGCTGGGCAATGCCAGGTCCACTTGATGGACATATTCGGCCATCTGAGCGATCGAACCGAAGCCTGTCAGATGCCGACACGGAGTACGTTCTGCGACAGCTTTCTGAAGATCCTTCTGGATCCATCTGGTCGAAGCTGGCGTATTTTTCTCAGTGCTTTGTATTAGGAGGGAAGGTCTTAGCGCAAGCCTGCCAAGCATGTGTAACAGCGAACTTCGACCATGAATTAGTGAAAGGGAGAGAACACCTGGGCCGACTCTTCGACGTGTGTCTTATTGCTGCATCCCACCGAAGCAAAGAATTGGCAAACTCAATTGCAACGATAGCGATCAGGAGAGCGCCCTCGGCTCTAACTGGTGAAGCGGCGGTGGCGCTCCTCCAAATCATATTGTTCGCTAGCGCAGCATTCGAGAATGAGGGAGAATGGGTCGCTTGGACAAGTGATCACCTTGATCGGGTAGCGAATACCCTACCGTGCGGTGAAGCGACAAAGAATTTTTACGAGCATCTTGTTGAGGTTGGGAAAGTATTGCCCATCAGTTCGGCTGTGACTTCTCGCGCCGAATCAGTAGCTGCGGCAGCGAACTGAAATCAGGAAGGAAGCAATGGCGGATTCTCTATAAGTCACTTTGCCATCTTGAAGTGATCTTTTGCTTTTCTTTTCTGAGACCCCCATAAATACGGCCTCTTCAATATAAGGTAACGGGTCGTCTGGCGTATGCAAATCATGGCCAGTGAGCTGATTAATCCCTGCCTCTGACCTTCCCCCCGAAAACTAGACCATTGGCTTGGAAGTGCACCTGTGCTGAGATGGGGCCCACAGGAGGGGCCCATGACTCGAAAACGGCACACGGAGGAACAGATCATCGCAGTGCTCAAGGATG